>Ga0098069_100272_pt1 | contig 26688 bp, 30 predicted proteins | sample 27_taG_FD_92584 | JGI IMG/M metagenome (GOLD analysis project Ga0098069, IMG submission 92584) | Marine viral communities from Cariaco Basin, Caribbean Sea - 27_WHOI_OMZ | ecosystem: Environmental > Aquatic > Marine > Oceanic | place: Caribbean Sea: Cariaco Basin | collected 2014-11-09
GTGCACCAAACTATGATGGATGAGCACAGCAGCATGAGGAGTGAGCATGAAGAAATGATGAACAAGCACGATGAAATTCGGAAGAATCTTATTGACAGCAACAGCCAGGAGATGTAACCACAGCAGAGGGCTACACTGACGCTTTAGCAAAAACAAAGGTTCCCATGGTATCCAAAAAAGGTATTTTGGGAACCTTTCCTATTTTAAAAGTTGATACTTTCTACATTGAGCACGTTGCTCCCCAGGATATTCACAGAAACCAGTAATTTTCTCTGGCCCGCAATAATTTCCTGAATCCGGAATTCGTTTATCTTTCCGGTGACGTTAATCCCATCGGTAAGTTCAAGCGCATCGGCCAACTTGCTGTTTATTTTTTCAAGTTGCACTTTAACTATAGGCCGAATATCAAACTTCATCTTTGATTTGAGCTTAGAATAAAGAAAATTATTGATAAGTGTCTCTACCATTGTATTCACAAACCACCCGTTGTTTTCTCCTTCTACTTTAAAACGGCTGATAAGCACCTCCTGCTCTGCTTCACGAAATTGAATAGAAAGATGAGCCACGGCGGTGATCTCTTTATTTTTGAATATTGTGGTAAGAAGGCTTAGCTGTACATGCACAGCCAGGTCAAAATCTTCTAAATGGCTCTTTCGCAGGTTGATGTTGCGAATTCTGGCATGATCGGAGGTTTCACCATCGGATTTTCCCTTACTAAGGATTTTTCCCTGTAGTTTCTTTTGTAGGTAGTTTTCCAGCACCTGGTAATCAATTCTCACAGGCAGGCGCAAAATCACATTATGTTTAATATCAGGAATATTCTCTTCCATAATTCTCTGGTTCAGGAAAACAGAAGATAGTAAAATTTATATTTCAAATCAACTCTAATGAAAAGAGCGTAAAAATATTTGGGAGGAAGGAGATAAAACCTGCGTGTTTCGTAAATTTATAACATTAAAATTTTGTTATGCCACTTATCTTACCCGTAGAAGAAATAAGCCCACAAATTGGTAAAAACTGCTTTATTGCTGAAAACGCAACCATAGTTGGAGATGTCATTTTAGGCAGGGATTGTTCTGTTTGGTTCACTGCCGTAATACGAGGGGACGTTAACTCAATTCACATTGGAGACAGAACCAATATCCAGGATGGGGCGGTTATTCATTGCACCTATAAAAAAGCAGCAACAACTATAGGAAACGATGTCTCTATTGGGCACAGGGCGATAGTTCACGGCTGCCACATCAAAGACCGTGCATTGGTTGGAATGGGAGCTATTGTGATGGATGATGCGATAGTTGAGGAAGGTTGCATTATAGCTGCAGGAGCCGTTGTACTGGAAAAAACAATATGTGAAGCCGGACACATCTACGCCGGAATTCCTGCAAAAAAGGTGAAAAAATTATCTGAAGCTCAAATTGCCAACCTGGAAAAAACCGCTGCTAATTACATCATGTACAGCACCTGGTTCAATAAAAAGCCTGTGGAATAGATACAGCTTATAGCGACCACAGCCGGTGAAGAGAAAGAATAAGAATGATTCCCGCCACTGCCGCAAAAAGAAATAACACAATTAACCTCACATGTGAGTTATTAATAAGCTTTATAATATCTCTTTTTGACATATAATTGTTTTGATACTTCAGAACAAATTGAGTGCCAGAGAAGAAATTAGAGTGTATAAAATTTCTCTATTAGGTTTCCTATCGGAATACGCAGACATTTTTGATGTATTATTTGCTATACAGGTCTCCAGCCGCTCCCCTACTACCTTTAGATTACTTCGGAAGAATCCTGCCGGAAAGGATAGAAGTTCCACTAATTTCTAAAATCCTTATATTAAGTGTAGTTTAAGGGATAATCTTATATTGCATTAAAACTCCCCTCTGGTTAATGAAGATAAATTCAGATTTTATTTGGGCACTAGCTTTACTTGCAGTCGCAGCAGCATCCTTCTTTTTAGGAATGAAAAAGGAAAACCTTAAAGTAGAAGAACTGCTTGGAGCGCGACTTGCAGAAATAAAAATCCTTGAAAAGAAGAATCAGCAACTATCGGAAGAATTAACTTCTCGCGGCATCTACAGCTATCCCCAGGCTACTGTGGTCTCAAAGTTAAAAGCGGCTGTGGCTACCGTCCTTATATCTCTAAATGGTCAAGATCCAATCTCCAATTTAAAACTAAGGAGAAATGTCATTTTCAACTATTCGGGAAAGGAAAATTTACAGCTGGATCAAAAAGGTAAGTTTAGCGACCTTGGCACTTTAAAGCCACACAACCCTTCGGCATTTGATATTCCTCTGGAAGAAAAAGAAATTGCACTGCACCTGGAATTCGAATCAAAAAAGAACCAGTGGCACCAATACATATGGATTAAAACCAGGATCAATGGTAATATTGCTACCTTTTGGGTAATCACGAACGAAAACTCTGCGGTCATAGACAAACACATTGACCCAGAATTCCCCAAAGATGAGGAAGAAAAGGTGCTGCTCTGGAAAGGAGAAAGGATTCATTATTCAGATCTAAAAATGAATTCCACTTTTCCACCTAACAACTAGACCTCAACTTTCTCAAGAAATTTCCATAGGGAAAAATATTTTTGAGAACAAATAAGTCATTCTTTTGAGCGGCTCATTTAAGAGCTAAAAAAACAGAAAATCATGCGATTTCATAGAAGTCCTGGTTCTCATAAAAACCTCTTACACCATTAGGAGAGACTCTCTAATACAACTACTCTACTAGACTTTCTCTACCGGTTTTATTAAAGAAGAGAAAATTTAAACAAAGAATTCAAATCCCAAGGCAAAATTAATCTGTACATCTTCTTTTTGAGTCTAAATAAAGAAACACGTGCATAATGTGGGTTTAACACCGTTAACATCAAAAGTAGAAACTGCCATTGTGGGGCGATATTCTGTTTCTGTTTTCTCAAAAAGAAAAACGAATAGCACCTCCTTCTAGTTAGTAGTTTTTTCCGAACCATGCCAGACGCCCGACAGGTGCTGGAAAAATTTATTTGTGAGGCTAAAAACCATCAACAGCGGAATTATTACTAGTTTTTTCATGTTTGTTAAATTTTGATTGAGAGTAACACGGTCAGATTAAATCGGGATAATTAATGATGAATTGATTGATAAATGCTGGTTAAAGAATATTCCCTGATGATTTTACCTGGGCGTCCATTGACCTGCCAATAACAAAACCAAAGGCGGCCCCTATTACTAATCCTAGTGCTATTCCCAAGGATCTCTCCAGATTTGATAAGATCACAATTCCAAAAATGATTCCGAATGCAGATCCTAACCCTACACCAAGACTTGTGTAGTAGCTGCGGGTTGTTAAGAAAAATCTGTTCTTAAGAAACCTTTCAAAATCAGTAAGGGCTTTTCTGAAATGTTTTTTCCTGTTTCCCGGATTTGAATTCAGGTCTAAATCATCAAGTTTCGATTCAATACTTTCCAGTTCGTTTTTTGAAAATTTCCTAGTCTTTAATGAGGTAAGGATCTGAAGGAATTTTTCATAAACTTTGGTTTCAGAATTTTTAGAGCTCTCCTTCTTCAGGTTTTTGAAAAAATTAATTGCTTCTTGTAGTCTCATGATAATAATGTTTTCTTGTTTAGTGCTCTCTAAGAGATATTATTACACTTAAAAATGATATTTTTCAAGAAAAATTCTAAAAGGCTGGCAAAAACATCTTTTTCAATGGAGCATTAATTATCTAGCATCTCTATGTCTGCTATCAATTCTTCTAATTTTTTGAAGTTTTCCCCATAGATAAGGTTTACGTCCCACCTGTAGATTCTGTCTCCAACATATGCCAATAGCCCCATAATTAAAACCACCAGGACAATACCTATGAGTGGAACTCCGGAGACCAAATAAATGTCGGGAAAGTAGAACAGAATTTGATTGACAACTCGTTCGCCTAAATAAACATCTTCAGCAGTGTTAAACCAAAAACCAAAAACCAGAGAAAGGAAGATTGTGGGGTAAAGGAAGCGTGAAATTTGCTCATTCATTTTGACCTGCATTTTTATCCATCGATCAAATGCCTTCAAATATTCATAGGTGTTTTGACCTTTATCTACCTTTTCCAATTTGTGCAACAAGCTTTTATTAATGACAACAAGGAACATGGAGACCATAAAAAAAATAATTCCCATTACAGGGATGTATAAGAAATAAGAAACAACTAAAAAAACGACTGAAAACACAACTATTGCAATTAAGTTCACCCTAAACATTCTTTGAAACTCATCAATAATATGTATAGATTTCTGGCTATATAGCTTATCTATTTGTGGCACTTCTAAAGCATCAGTATTTCTAAAACCTTTTTTCCAAATATCTTCAATTGATCTTCCCATCCATTAATTTCTTTAATCTTGTCTTAATTCGCTTTACTCGCACCCCGATATTATTTGGATTTGTTCCTATAATTTCGGCTATTTCTTTCTGTGACCTCTTATCTAAATAGAGCAAAATAACGGCTCTATCAATTTCAGACAATTGTTTTATGGCGTCATAAAGTTGATTTAAATCTTCATCTGAAAATGATCTTTTCTCTTCGGGTTCTTCTGCTGTTACAGCATCAGAAGCAAAATGCTCTACACTTTTTTTCTTCTTTTTCAACAGGGTTAGACAAACATTCAGAGAAACGCGATAGACCCAGGTACTCCATTGAGAATCTCCACGAAATTTTTCTCTACTTCTCCAGATTTGCAGGCACACTTCCTGATAATAATCCTCATAATCCTCTTGTGAATTAGTATATGCCCGGCACAATTTAACAATGATGCCTTTAAAAGGTAAAATAGATGATTTGTAAAAGTCGTTACTCAATTCGATCTTTTATGGTTAGTGGCCCGAATCAGAATTTATTACAGGTAAATAAGGTTAGTTGAAAAAAGGTGTGATGTTAAGGTATATCAAATGAAACTGCTTGAGCTATATCCCTGTGAGAAAAACTAAGGTAGTTGACAGAATAATTGTTATTCTATAACTTTAATTGCCACGTTACCCGTCTTTTGCCCGATTTCAACATAATTATAATGCTCAACAATTTGTTCTAATTTAAAGCGAATTCGACTTAAGCAGATAATCTTTGATCTATAATTTCCAGGTTTAAGGAGGGTTTTTTTGGAAAGAAGCTGTAGGCTATTAGTCCAGAGAGTAAGTTTGACAGGAAGTTACCAAAACTTCTGTGACTGGTATGTTCGATTTGGAACATATTCTTCAGTTCATCATTTACTGTTTCAATGATGACTCTCTTTTTTAACATCTTTAACATCACTTTATTGTAGGTATGCATTAAGCTGTTCTTCATGTTCTTTCTGATCTTGGTAACCAGATGAACTCCGTCCACGATTATTTTTTCGAAAAGATCTTTGCCTATGTACCATTTGTCGCCATAGAGTTCACCCATTATCTTCTTATGAAAAATTATCACTTTTTAAATGTTTTCTGTCATCAACATTCCCCTGGGTAAACATAAAACCCAGAATTCCTCCATGAAATAATACGCAAACAAAAAAGCCATTTAGTTGATAAACAGCTAAATGGCTTCAAATTTAGTAGCGGGAACTGGACTCGAACCAGTGACCTTCGGGTTATGAGCTTGAGACTTCAGCCCCTTAAATCTATGCAATACACCACACAATCCACTGTTTTAAAGCTTTTTAATATATATTAGAACCAATTAAAATCATCTAAAATTAAATTATTCTGTACTTATTCTGTACTAGTTTTTAGTATCTTTATGATCTTCTAATACTACAATTATGGCAAGTATCAAAATTGTGATGCGTAAAAATATGATGAAAAAGGATGGCACGATTCCTTTGGCGCTTAGAATTAGTGAAAACTACAAGACAAATTATAAATGGCTTGGTCAATATGTTTTTGAAAAAGACTGGGACAAGGCTGCCGGGAAAGCTAAGAGATCTCATCCAAATCAGAAAAAGCTGAATAACTTTTTAATGAAGAAGTTGACAGAAGCTAATGATCTATATTTTGATTCTAAAGATGAAAGTATTACGCCAAAACAGGCTAAACAAAAATTAAAAGGACCAGGCGGTTCTAAATCATTTTTTTCAGTTGCGGCAGAACGAGTTAAAAGTAAATATGATCGTGGAACTTTTTCCGTTGCCAAATCAGAGCTTTCGATTCTATATAATATTGAAGAGTTTCTTACTGTAAAATCCTCATCACCCAAAAAGGATGCTATTGCAGCTATAAAACGAAGAAGAAAAGATAGGGTAAGTAAGTCACGTAAAGGTGAATATTCCTTTATGGATGGGATAGATCATTTTAAGAAAAATAAAACCTTAAAATTTCGAGATATCGATCAATCCTTCATTGAAAAATATAAAACATTTTGTTCAGCATATTTAGGCCAGAAAACTCGAACGATATCAAATCAACTAATTTTTATTAGAACCCTTTTTAACATTGCTATCAAAGATGGAATTGTAGCTTCAAAATTTTATCCGTTTGCAGGCGAAAAAGAAAAGATACGGATTGGTTCTGGCAATAAAATCGGTCTTACGATTAAGGAAATTGAAAAAATAGAATCATTAGAATTTGAACCTCAATCATCAATCTGGCACACGCATAACGTATGGTTAATTGCTTTTTACTTTGCTGGAATACGTATCTCAGATGTTGTTAAATTGAAATGGTCAGATTTTAGTGATAATAGGCTTTACTATATTATGAATAAAAATGAAAAACCCTTAAGTCTTAAAATTCCCGATAAAGCAAATGCCATATTAAATTATTACAGAAAGAACCAAACAGAGAATAATGAGTACGTCTTTCCTTTCTTAAAAAATATTAATGCTAAAAATAATGAAGATATTTTTAGAAAGACAAGAAATGCAACAAAACTGTTTAATAAATATTTGAAACGAATTGCCAGCCAATGTGAAATTGATAAGAATCTTTCAAATCACATTGCTCGTCACAGTTTTGGGAATATTGCAGGAGACAAAATCCACCCTTTAATGCTCCAAAAGCTCTATAGACATAGTGATCTAAAAACAACTTTAAATTATCAAGCTAATTTTATCCATAAGGAGGCGGACGATGCTTTGGATAGTGTCATTAACTTCTAATTCATTCATTTTAACCTTGGATGTTTCTAGGTGGTGGTGGTTCTGCGCTACTCATAGCGAATGAAATCAAGTAGAAATGGAGAGGAACAAGTAGAGTAAAATCAAATTAAAAATTCTTCTGAAGCTTTTCTGATTTGTTTTCTACTTAATGCCTGGCCCTTCTTTCGGGAATAAGCATAAGCGAATTATCCTCACTATTATGTTTTTAATGCGGCAACTTTTCTCGAACTGATCCGTACAAATACGTGCCAATTAAGGCTCCTAGTAGCACAACAAGTATGGGTAAATATCCTGCTCCAATAAGAGTGTAAATCGGTCCGGGACAGGATCCGGCAAGAGCCCAGCCTAATCCGAAAAGGCCGCCGCCGTACATATATCGGCTAAAACTCTTGTTTTTGGGAGTGAACTTTATAGGTTCGCCGTCTATTGATTTGAGTTTGTACTTTTTAATGAATTAGGTTCCCAGCACGCCAAGAGCGAGTGCAGAGCCTATGATCCCGTACATGTGAAAGGATTCAAAATGGAACATTTCAAAGATGCGGAACCAGGATGCGGCCTCGCTTTTAACATGACGACCCCGAAAAGCATACCTATAACTAAAAATTTTACTGTCTTCACATTTAAAAAATTAAAGGGAATAACAGATGGATCACAACGAGTCCGCCAATAAAGAATCCGACTACTGCGATGAGCGAGGGCAGCTGTAAATTGCTCAGCCCCCGAAATCGCGTGGCCCGATGTACATCCAACGGCTACAAGAGCCACGGTGAGAATCAAAAGTAATTTTTTCATGATATTGTTTCTTATTTGTTAAATTATTACAAATAAGTTATCACTAAAAAGGCCGAATATAAAAATAACTTTAGATTCAGCTTCTTCAGAAGTGCTCTGAGGCTATTCTGTGATCTCCACCCGGCTCTCTATCTTTACAGCCAGCCGGTCCAATAGCTTTATCGGGACACCAATGATTTTTAACCGCTCTAAATTATATGCCCCGCCTCCTTTCAGGATCTATTGTTTATTTATATTTTGCTAACATGTGTTACAGGACCAAACTGAATGCAAATCTTCAGGAAATAGAAAAGACCTTTGAGGCGCAGTTCATCGAACCGGATGCCTACCGGCCCATGGAGGAGATCAATGCCTTTGATTTTATAAATACACCGGTCATCACTGATGAGAACCGCGGGGAAATACAGTTCTTTAACTGGAAAAGCAGGATCAGCTTCATGGGTAGGTATTACCGAAAGATTTCCGCAGTTCAGCAATCGGTCAAATTTAGAAAGCACTTTAGAGGACAGGATCAACGGCTGTATGGAGAGAAGTATGGATGGGAAAAAACTTCCGGAAGGTTCCAGGGAAATGGAGGCCATTCTTGCCTACATGGAATGGCTGAGCGAAGATATTCCTGAGGATCGTAAATTAGAGTTCCAGGGCTTTCCCTCTATTCAAATACCTGATTTTGCAGTTGATCTTGAAAAAGGAGCGGCTTTATACCGGGTGGAATGTGCAAGATGCCACGGTGAGAATGGGGAAGGCATAAAAAATACAGTTCCCGGAGCCGGATTTTATTTGTATCCACCTTTGTGGGGAGAAGACAGCTATAATGATGGGGCAGGCATGCATAGAGTTATCACTGCTGCTAATTTTATAAAAGGCAATATGCCCTTTGGGGAAGCAAGCAGAGATAATCCTAAGCTAAGCGATGAAGAAGCTTATCACTTAGCCGGTTATATCAACAGCTTTAGCAGACCTGAAAAGGTAAATAAGGAGAAAGATTTTCCGGATCTCAAGTTGAAACCTGTTTCTACACCTTATGGCCCCTGGGCTGATAATTGCCCGGCAGAGCAACATAAATACGGCCCTTATCCACCCATTAAAGATTTTTATAAAGAAGTTCACGGGCTTAACAAGTCCAAATAGAGCCGGGAGAAGGAGATTGAAATACCAATCGATTTCATAAATCGAAAGTTAAATTGTTGATATACACATCCTTGAAGATTTTTTATTAATAAATTATAAATAAAATTGTTGAAAGATGGAACAGAGAAAAATGCTAATGGCTTTTAGTATGGCAGTAGTTTTTGCAATATTTACCGCATGTGGTTCAAAGACCTCCACACCGGCTACCAGGACTTCGCAGGATCAAACTGTAACCATACTTCATACAAATGACATTCATGGTAACTTTATGCCATTTGTTACAACTACCGGAAGTGCCACCTCCCAAACAGGTGACCCGGGAAGAGATACCTTGATGACCTTTGATAAACAAGCTCTCATTGGAGGTTTTGCTGTGCTGGCGACAGCGGTAAAGGAGATTAGAAACTCAAAGGATAATGTGCTCTTGCTGGACTCGGGGGATACCTTTAGCGATGATCTCCTTGGGAATCTAACCGAGGGAGAAGCGGTAATTAGAATGATGGAAGCATTAGACTATGATTACCTCTCGCTTGGGAACCATGATTTTGACTACGGCAGGGAACGTACTGAGGAATTAATGCAAATCGCCGGGTTCCCTTTTGGTGCCGCTAATATTACTGATCTGCATACAGGAAAAAGCATCTTTGATAATCCTTATATCATAAAAGAGGTAGCAGAAACTAAGATCGCAATTCTTTCCCTGGGATACCACAATACTAACCTTACAGGGAATTCAGATAATATGAAAGATCTGGAATTTCGTCGCGGGAATGAGGTATTAAAAGAAATTTTGCCGGAGCTTAGGGAGCAGGCAGATGTCATTGTTTTGCTTTCCCATCAGGGAACTGCTGTTGACAGATTAACTGCGGAAGAATTCGGGGAGATCGATTTGATCGTTGGTGGTCATAGTCATGACCTCATCTCAAAACCGGAAAAAATAAATAACACTTTCATGGTACAGGCTATGGCAGATGCTGCAGCCCTGGGAGAAATTGACCTGGAGATCAAAGACCACAAGTTAATTGGAGTGAGTGCAAAACATCATGATCTGTGGCTGAGTGATTATGAAAAAGATCCCGAAATGGACAGCCTTATTGAAGGTCTTCGGGCTCCACATCGTGACCACTTGGAGGAGAAAATAGCAAAGGCAACCGAAGTGATCGACAGACAATACAAAAGTGAAAGCCCCTTTGAGAAACTCGTTGGAAATTTGCTTCGGAAAGAATATGATGCAGATATATCATTTTTGCCGGGTGTAGGATACGGAGTTTCCCTGCAGGGAGAATTTACACGCGAAGACCTGTACCGGCTAATCCCTCATCCCCCAAAAGTTACTACGCTTAGCCTAACCGGAGAACAGGTCAAGGCTACCCTTGAACAAACAGCAACCAATCAAAAACCCGGAGATCAATACGAGGTAGTGGGCGGTCTCCTGCAAAGTAGCGGAGTGAGTTATTCTTTAAATTATACTAAACCCACCGGTAATCGCATAAGTAATGTACAGGTCAACGGGGAAGCCCTCGATCTACAAAAAGAGTACAAAATCGCCACTCACAGCGGTATGCTGAATGGGTTACATCGATACGAGGAACTGGGAAAAGGTAAAAACGTTGAGCGGAAGGAAATTCAGCTGAATGAATTTACGATTGAAAAATTCCGGCAACTTGAAAAGATCTCTGTTCCCGAAAATATGGGAGAGATCAAAGTAATAAAATAAGGCTGCCAAATTGTAATTAAAGAAGAGGAAGGAAAATAACCTTCCTCTTTTCATTTGCTATAGAGGAATTTAAAATCTGTAATTTTTTTCGCTCCTGTCCAAAGAATTCCCCATCTCTTTCAAGAACTCCTGAAGCCTGATTATCAAAGGGATCAGGTCGAGTACCACCTCCAGTATTTAATGTGGTTTTTAATTTTCCAAACTACAGTAACAAATGTTACAACGCAGCTCATTTAACCCCGATATTTTTGTCCCAAATCAATTTTAATGCTGGACCATAGTTTGAAAAAGATCCTATACATTTCCCTGGCACTGCTCACACTTTTGCCATTTATCAATGCACCTATAGCCTTAGTCATAGGGGTAGCTTTTTCACTTATCCTGGGAAATCCTTTCCAGGAGCAATCGGGAAAAATTTCAAAAAAACTACTACAGATCTCTATTATTGGACTGGGTTTTGGCCTTAATGCGATAGACGCGTTTGAGGTGAGTAAAGACGGCTTTTTTATAACCATTGCCACCATTACACTGGTCTTTGGACTGGGTTTCTTATTCAATAAATTCATTAAGATTGATAAAATAACCGCACTCTTAATTTCTTCGGGAACTGCCATTTGTGGCGGAAGTGCAATTGCTTCGGTTTCTCCCATTGTAAAAGCCAAAAGCGGACAAATAAGCATCGCAATCGGCGTGGTTTTTATCCTTAATGCGCTTGCATTGCTTATATTCCCGTTTATTGGAAATCTGTTGGAACTAACGCAATACCAGTTCGGTTTATGGTCGGCTATTGCGATTCATGATACAAGTTCTGTAGTGGGTGCGGCACAGGCTTTTGGTGCCGAAGCTTTAGAGATTGCCACCACCGTGAAATTGAGTCGAGCACTGTGGATTATCCCGCTCACGCTTATTATTTCCTATTTTTTCAATAAGAACACGAAAGCTTCAGGCATAAAGATTCCGCTGTTCATTGTGTTCTTTATTGTAGCTATTATCATTACCACTATACTTCCGCAGGGGGAATTCTTATACGGACCGGTTTCAGGAATAGCGCGACAATTACTGGTTACAACCTTATTTCTAATTGGTTCAGGAATTTCGCTTCCGCAGATAAAACAAGTCGGCGCAAAATCAATTTTTTACGCCACAGGCTTGTGGATTGTGGTTTCAGTTTTTTCACTCATCATCATCGTCAATAACTTTTAAATCCTTTAAAAATGAGAAAATACCTTTTCCTATTCATCTTCATGGCTCTTGCAGCAATTTCCAACGCTCAGGACGCAGATCATAAAATTGTTTTTCAAATGACAACCGATAATCCCAAAGAGCATAAAGCGCTTATGAACAACCTACGGAACTTAAGGGAAGGCTGGGGAGACACGGTGCAAATGCTTGTGGTGGTGCACAGTCCCGGGGTTGCGCTTGTTGATGCTAAAAATCCTTTTGCTGAAGAGATCCAGCAGTTTATAAAAGAAAAAGAGGTTGTTTTTGCCGTTTGCGAAAATACGCTGAAGCAAAAGAATATTGACAAAGCTTCATTGATGCCAAACCTGGAATTTGTGCCCATGGGTGTTGCCGAAATCGTGACAAAACAGGAACAGGGCTGGTCTTATATTAAAGCGAATTTTTAATCAGCATTTTGAAATATTTTAATCATTTAAACTTTAAAAAAATGGAATTCAAAGCATTCTCACAGAACATAGTAATAGCCCTTTTGGCCCTGCTTTCCTTTTCGGCTTCAGCTCAACAAGATGATTCAAAAGGTTTGGATGATCAGGTGGTGGCAGATTTGAGCCTCACGCCGCAAATGGCTCTTGGGCTGCAAAAAGAACGGCATATTATAGGAGCTTTTAAATTCTACGATCAGTTGCTTGAAAGTAAGGTGGATTTTGAAAATTTTGAAATTGTTATTTGGGGAGATGTGGTAGATAATCTTAGAGAAGGTACACAATTGAGCCGTGTAATTGAAGCCAATCAACATCAAAAATTAAGGGTAAGCGTGTGCAGGGCGGCAATGGAACGTCTTGGATTATCTGAAGAAGAACTTCCGAAGGGTGTGACTTCTGTTCCCAATGCATTTGCACGTCTTTTGCAAATTCAGGCTAAGGGATATAATACCGTTATTCCTTAATTTTACCGTTATTCCTTAATTGTTCCCTCGGATTCAGAAAACTATAGTAAAGTGTTTTTATAAACAAAATCTTACCAAAAATGAAAATTTTTAAATTATTATCCTTTTTAACTTTATTTATCTCGACTTCAATAGCTTGTGAAGCACAAAAAACAGAAGGTGTAAAAGTAATTACTCCCGAAGAAGCTGAAACAGCTATGGCAGCGGAAGAAGAATTGATCTTGATAGATATACGGACACCAAAAGAATTTGACCAGGGAAATATTAAAGGCTCAAAAAACATAAACTTTTTTGATTCCAATTTTGAAGCACAAATGCTACAATTAGATAAAGAAAAACCCCTTTATATTTACTGTCGAAGCGGTGCCCGAAGTGCAAAAGCATCAAAACAACTTAAGGAAATGGGCTTTCAGGAAATCTATGATATTAATGGCGGTTTCTTGAACTGGGAAGACTAAGCATTTTCAAAGAGTAGAAAACTTAAAACTGCGGCAAAAGTCGCAGTTTTTTTTGTTATAAAAATATTTGGTTTAGGGACCTGATTATTTCATCTGTGCCCAAAACCGAAGAAATACTTTTCCAATCATTTTCCTCCCTACAATGGCTTTAATCCTGCGATTAATATGCCTTTTTAGGCTAAAAATAAGTAGGCTTACCTCCATCATTAGCGATTCTTCCAGCCTATATAACCCTAGGCAGCGAGTCTAGATAATATAGATGTTAATTCTATGGAGGAAAAGATAGAACGAAGATTTTTTAAGTTTATTAAATAGATACATCAAACAGAAAACTGTTTCAGGTGAAGTTTCCATTAAGTTCAAAGTTTAGGTTTAAGTTTGGAATTATTCGAAGTAAAGGAAATCTTCGGATTAACTGATCTGTATAAAAATAAAAAAACCTGCAGTTCGCACTGCAGGTTTTGGTTTTAAAAGCCGTTAATCCTACTGAAACAAGTATTCTGTTCCAGGTACGGTAGAGAAAGAGTACTCTCCAAGATATTCACAGTATGCACGGCCTTCCAGAGTTGGAGAAACCGGCGAATTCTTTTGGAGATATTCTTCCACAACATCGTGAATAGTGTAATCTTTAACTTCCACATCCTTCACATCGGGGATACGGCACAAGTTATCTATAGGGTCTCCGGGACGTACACAGGCAGAAATGGTATAATATTCATCCATTTGCATTTCTTCTCCATTGACCGTTATTGATTTTACGCGTTCTCCTTTGTTGCCCTGACTGTTAAAATCAACCTCCATTCCGGAGAATCTTACCAGCCATCCGCCAAATCGTTCTGTAGCGACTTGTGCAAAAGCGTTATGCATTTCCCGCTCCAGCCAGTCTTTCACCTGTTGCCCGGTAACTTTTCCGGTTTTCACTTTCTCATTTACGGGAAGCAGGTTCCATAGGTTAGCACGGGTGATAGGAGCAGGTTGTCCATTTTCAGGAACTATGGGATTTCCAAATCTAAATCCGTTAGAAATGGAGATATCGGCACCGGTTTTCCATCTGGCGGCATCGGTGATCATATTGTCCATTGGATTCTCTACCGTAAGGTATCTGTAAATAGGTGTAGCTGTATGTCCTACCACAGTTTCCAGGTGCTCTTCATAAGGCGCCTTGGCTTTGTCAACCAACTGCTGAAGTTCAGGATCTGCGGGGTAAACTTCCGGATCTACATCCATAAGTTCGTACTCGTCTCCCACCAGCTTTCCATCAACAAAATGTAAGGTTAACTTTCCGACGAAAGAACCAAAAGCTCCCGGTTCGGTTACCTTCGCATATTTACCCTGGATAAGCTCTCTTACTCTTTCGTGGGTATCGTTTCCAAGAATGTAATCTACATCTTTAGCGAGTTCCCGGTTAGCAAGATCCACCTGCTTAAAAACTCCTATATGCGTTACAAGGAAAAGCACATCTACTTCTTCTTCCTTTTTTACTTTAGAGATAAGATCCTTTACCTCATCCTCGATGCCGCTAAAGGTCATCCCTTTACTAAATATAGGATTTTGACGTACGGGAACATCGGGATCATTAATGCCGATAAAACCAATTTTTACACCTTCAATTTCCTTGGTCCAGTAAGGAGGAAAAAGTGCTTTTCCATCTTCCTCATGAAACATATTCTGTGCGATCACGGGAGTGTTGTAGTTGGTCATAATATCCATCATCCGGTCTTTCCCGTAAACCACTTCCCAATTGCCGGGAATAATCAAATCGTAGCCCATGTTACTGATGAGCTCCGGGAAAACACGCCCTTCAGATAAGGCAGCATAACCACTTCCCTGAATAAGGTCTCCTCCATCTACGATTAGCGTGCGACCGGGATTCTTTTTACGCTCTTCCTCAAAAAGGGTTTTAATATTTGCAAGTCCGCCTCTTTCCTTAAAAACGATCTCCTCGTTTTCCCAGAACAATTCGGGGTGTGGATCAAGTTGCCCGTGGATATCTGCTGTCTGTAACACGGTAATGCTTAAGGTATCTTTTGCTGTTTCTTCTTTATCTGAATTCGCTCCTGTTGCCCGGTTGCAGGAGGAAAAGATTATCATTCCCAATACTGCCGGGATCCATAAGGATGTTTTCAATTTAATTTGCATAGCTATTTTTTTATAATTGTAAACTGTAATAATTTTTGTTTTTCTGTAGTTGAATAAGGTGGGTATAAGCGTGATCCACGACCTGTATATACTCATGTAGTTCGGCGGGATCTAATCCCTGCCTGTTTAGAGAGATCTTACAAACCGAGATCTTCACCCCTGCAGCTTTTGCTTTCTCGGTATAGGTTTCCATTTCTTCCTTATTCGTGAGCCCTTTTACATTGGACCCGTACATCACGATCTGGAAGTCACCAAACTTTGAACCGTCCTCTTCTTTTAATGCTTCGGCCGTAAGAATGATTGGCTGTAGTTGCGGGATCTTAGTTGTTGACACCACATAATTGTTCAAATCTCCCTGCGGAGTTGTTTGTGCATTACCGGAAATCCCCAGCATTAGAAGCACCAATAAAATTCCTATTGATCTTTTCATAATCTCCTGTTTTTAAAGTGATATGCTGGTGTAGCCTTTCTTTTGTAGCTGAAGGTTATAAAGAATACCGTTGTCCACAACCCGCAGTTCAGGAGAAATATCCTTACGGTCCACTCCAAATTTATTCAGAGAGAATCCACAGGCAATTAGTTCAACATTGTGCTCTTTGGCTTTGTTGATATATTCCTGCATCATTTCTTTATCGGTAAGTTCCTTAACTGTTTGTCCGCAGATGATGACTTCAAATTTTCCGAAGTTTTTTCCATCTTCCTGTGCTAAAGCTTCAGCGGTTAAAAAGATAGGCTGGAGCTGTGGGATTTTCTTTGTCAAGACCACATAATTCTGCTGCTCGTCCTGCACCTGTGCATTGACAGGCTTGCTTATTAATGCAAGAAGAAGAACAATACTGCTTAAAAAATACATTTTCATAGTTAATTGTTTTTTACGCTCAATTCCGGTTGAGCAGGGTTTGTTTCTGTTATTGTTTCTTTATTAAAATCATTTAAAATAAAAAAGAGGAGCCCGCCCATGATTGCCAAATTCTTGAAAAGTGGGCCCATGGTATTTGCCTGTCCTACCTGGACAGTTAATGTAATTGGAATTAAAACCGCCAGAAGAACCGCTGCCGCCCAACGGGTTTGAAATCCAATTAAAAAGGCCAGCCCTGCCACAAGCATGGCAATACCCGAAAGGATCACCAGCAATTGCGGGTCTCCAAAGAGGTAAGCGAATCCTTTCATACTGGCTGAATCTATGCGTTTTGCCGTTTGTTCAACATTCATAAGGTGATTTGAACTTGCAAGTAGGAATATTCCGCTAAGCATAATTCTCAATACCTGAATGGAGCGACGGCTGACTGATATTTGCGTCGTCATAATAATTTAGGTTATGGTTCAGAACTTTCAGGTTCTGAAAATGTGGTAAAATTAATCTAAGTGTGTAATGGGGAAGTAAAACTTAGGCTCTTGGAGGCGGATAGAACCTGTCTTTAGCAGATTCTGGTAACGAGGAAGTGGGATGTGAGTATGCCCGGGTTTCTTCGGAAATTGCCCTGGATTCCCAGGTAAAGACTTCAAATTGAAAAGGGGCATTACAAAAGGAATCGATAGTAAGATTTAAAGTTTTATTATCTTCAGCTAAAGCTTCCTGGGAGTTGTTGCCCTGCAATTTCACATTCTGCTTTTCACAGAAAGGATTTACATATACGAGCTCATCGGCATCAAAAACAGCCACCAGAATTTTGGAGTCCATCACGAGGAATTTTCCGAAGAAAATCACCGAGAAGAAGATCGCTATGTAAGAGTTTAAGGTCATACGAGGTTCAAAAATAGGGATTTTGATCTAAGTATATGTGACTTATGTTACATAAGTACTTCTTCCCCCCTCTTTTTGGTAACTTCGGTTACATTCAGCAATACTTTAAAAGTTGAACTTTGCGCCGGAAAAAGTAAAATCCAATGGAGAACATACAATTGGGATTAAAAGAGAACTGGAACCAATTCTCCCTGCTGGTCATTATTAATGCATTTGTGGGAGGAATGGTGGGACTGGAACGAAGTATCCTTCCCGAAATAGCAGAAAAAGAATTTGAAATGGCTGCCACCTCTGCCATTCTTTCCTTTATTGTTGTTTTTGGGATCGTAAAGGCCATTTCCAATTATTATGCGGGAGCATTGGCCAACAAATTCGGCCGCAAAAACTTACTGGTGCTGGGATGGGTCTTTGCTATTCCCATTCCTTTTATCCTTATGTATGCACCAAACTGGAATTGGATCATAGCTGCAAACGTGCTGCTGGGGATAAACCAAGGACTCGCCTGGTCCAGCACGGTTGTTATGAAGATCGACCTGGTGGGAGAAAAGCAAAGGGGCTTTGCAATGGGCCTCAATGAATTCGCAGGCTATCTTGCAGTTGCAATTGTGGCATTTTTGACGGGTTGGATAGCCGGAGAGTACGGGCTGCGCCCCTACCCTTTTTACCTGGGGATCCTTCTTATGGTACTGGGTTTGGTGATGAGCATATTTTTAATTAAAGATACCCGTGGACATGCAAAAAAAGAAGAAGGCACAAATACAGTTTCCCTGCTTAAAAATATATTTTGGGATACCACCTGGAAACACAGAAACTTAGGTTCAGTAACTCAGGCGGGGCTAATCAACAACCTAAATGATGGGATGGCATGGGGATTATTCCCGATACTGTTGGCAGCAAAAGGCTTTAGCCTGGAGCAAATTGGAATTGTGGTAGCGGTTTATCCCGCAGTATGGGGAATAGGCCAGCTTTTCACTGGAAAAATGGCCGATAAGTTTTCCAAAAAAGACATGCTCTTCTACGGAATGCTACTTCAGGCCCTAGTTCTTATTACTTTGGTTTGGGCAGAAAGCATGTGGCATTTTGTTATACTCATGTCCTTATTAGGTTGGGGCACGGCAATGGTCTATCCCACTTTTCTTGCAACTATTGCAGATAATACACATCCCCGGGACAGGGCTAAAAGTATAGGAATTTTTCGGCTGTGGAGGGATCTGGGTTATGCAGTAGGTGCAATTCTAACCGGGATCATTTCTGACCTGATAAGTATAGAAGCTGCAATTATGGTCGTGGGACTAATAACTTTTGTCTCCTCGTGGATCATTTTCTTCAGAATGAAAAACAAGGATGTAGCTCCCGGCCTCTTCTCGATTTTGAGGCATGGCTAAAGACAGATTTATGAATAAGTATTACCTTTATTATTACTGATCTTTTCATTTTGGAGGAATCCCGGTAATTGTAACAATTGTTACTGCCGAAAGCTTTTTTTGAGATTATTTTTGTATCAACAAAATGAAAAGCGTGATAGTTAAGCCTTTTCAGTAAAAAATTTAATAAACTAAACAGAAGGATTTATGACTATAAAACAATTTAAAGACGACCCATTAGCACATTATTCGTATGCGCTGGTAAGTGAAGGTGAAATGGCTTTGGTTGACCCCAGCCGTAATCCTAAACAATATTACAAGTTTGCTGAGGAGCATAATGCGAAGATCGTAGCAGTTTTTGAAACTCACCCACATGCAGATTTCGTGAGTGGACATTTACAGATCCATGAACAAACCGGAGCCTCTATTTATGTAAGCGAAAAAGTTGGAGTAAGCTACCCTCACGAACCTTTTGATGAAGGACAATCGGTAAAGATCGGAAAGATCAATATCCGTCCCCTTCATACTCCCGGTCACTCCCCGGACAGTTTGACCTTTGTTGCCGAAGAAGGCGGTGAAACTGCATTATTTACAGGAGATACTTTGTTTATTGGAAATGTAGGGCGTCCCGATCTTCGTGAAAAGGCCGGAAATATGACAGCAAAACGGGTGGAACTTGCAAAAGCAATGTACAATACCATGCAAACCAAATTCAATGACCTACCCGATGATGCTTTGGTGTATCCGGCACATGGCGCAGGATCATTATGTGGTAAAAATATGAGTGCCTCCCCTTCCAGCACCCTTAGAGATGAGCGTATGAGTAACTGGGCTTTTAAAGACCAGACCGAAGAGGAGTTTGTAGAAGAGATCTTAAAGGATCAACCTTTTATTCCTTCCTATTTTGGTTTTAACGTAGATATCAACCGTAAGGGAGCAGGAAACGTACAGCAGGAGAAGTACGGAGTTCCATTACATATTGGAGTTTCTAAAGTTGAAGAGGGTATTACCGTAGTAGATGTAAGAGACGGCGATGCTTACAAAGCAGGCCACCTGCCAAACAGTATCAATATCATGTCCAGAACTGAGGGTGATAAATATGAGACCTGGTTGGGTGCTATTATCGAGCCGAATGAGCCTTTCTACCTCGCAGTAAGTTCTGTAGAAGACATTGATGAGCTACTGGAAAGAACAGCCAAGATTGGATATGAAAAGCAAATGAAAGGCGTGATCACGCTAAGCGAAGAAGTTACCAAGAGATCTGATGATTTTGATCTTCAGGATTTTAAAGATAATAAGGATAATTATACTATTGTGGATATTAGAAACGAGAGCGAACTTGCTGAAGGTAAGATATTTGACAGCGCCCTTGGAATTCCACTGAATGAATTAAGAAATCGTGCAGAAGAAGTGCCGGTGGATAAACCAATCGTAGTACACTGTGCCGGTGGATATAGATCTGCTGCCGGAAGCAGTATTCTGGAGAATAAGTTTAAGGATCAAAAGGTTTTTGATCTAAGTGAAGCAATTCAGGATTTTAAGTAGGTTAGGATTAGATGTTTTGAAATCGAGGTTGTCCTTAAAGGCAGCCTCTTTTTTTCTAAACTTAAATGCGGGCGACAATTAAATGAAGAACAGATTCTATAATATCAATTTATTGCCCTCTCCTTTTTTAACCACCTTTAATTCTCTCAAAATGAATAATATAAAATTTACCCGTAAACACCTGGACTGTCTCTCTGCCTGGGCAGGTCACAAGATCAATTTCAAAGATAGTTTTGAGGATTTGATAGAAAGCGACGTGGATTATATAGAAATCCTTTTACTTTTTGAAAAGCACTTTGCTCTTGATTTGCTGGAGACAGATAAAACCAGACAAAATTTTTCTACTGTTGAAGAATTTGTGACTTGGGCACTTGAGCATCCTGCTCTGGAACCATTAAAATATTCAGGACCTGAAGATCTACCTTTTGCCAAACATCTTCGGCAGCGGCATTACATCTGTCAGCAGGTGGGAGCATAAAGAGGAATTACCAATAAAAGAATAGTTACAGTTAATAAATTTGGTTAAGAGGGTTTTGAATAGAGGTTGCCGGTAACGGCAGCCTCTATTTATATTGGCTTATTTAGTTCTTTGTAGTCGCTTTATAGATCTTCTCGGCATTTGCAGGATCTCCCGGCCGGGGAACCTCATCAAAATCCCCTTTTAATACCTTTAAAGCATATTTCTCCCTATCCAGTTCTGCCCTCGTCTTTTTACCCATAGATCTAAAAATGGGTAAGGGAGGACACCATCCCTGTAAAGCGTGCTGCAAAAAGAAAGAAAGCACTATGATGGGAAGTATGATCCAGTATTCATGCACAAAGACGTTAAGAGCTATTCCTATTAGGGCAAGGATGGACATATTGGTTTCCAGCAATCGCTCGATATCCCATTCCTTTTCCAGTTCCTCGATCCGTTTTTCAACCTCCTGAGGACTTTTGTTTTCATATTCCCGTATGTTCTCGATCGTTTCCCGATCGATCTTCCGGTTCTTTTCAGATGACGAGGAGCTGCGAACCCTTTCCTCATGCTGCTGATGTTGCTCTTCCATAATCTTTGTCCCCCTTTTTGTTCTTCTCTTTCAATTTAAGGAATTAGAAAAATATCTTCTAAGCTTTTAGAATAGAATTAGTAACTGCTGTAAAACATTTTCAGATTATAATGCAACTGGGATCTTCAGCTTCTTTCCCTAAAAAAGGGTTAAGTTTTACTTAATCCCGAAGTAACTATTCACCCGCTACGGGAACGTAAGGATTCTCAAGGAACACATTTTTAATGTTTTCCAACACGTTTTGGTTATTTTTCTTAAGGGTAGATATGTACCCGCGTATAGATGCAAAATAGCTTGCATGGGTGTACGATCTAAAACATCCTGATACTTTTTGTTTGACCTTAATCATCCGGAGGTCTCGTTCCGCTTGGTTATTCCCGAAGGGGACTTCGGGCTGTTTTATAAATTTAAGGAAAAGATATTTATATTTTTCAAGGGCAAAGGCAAGCCGTTGCTCATCGGTTTTTTTGAGTTTCTTGTCGTAATTTTTAATAACCGGTCGCACCAGGGAAGTGTATTTATTGTACACCCGTGAGTAATAAGATTTTTTCAGATTTGGGTCTCTTCCTTTTTTTGTATTGGCACGTACCAAAAGCTTTGCTATTTCTTTAGCCCAGGGAGCCTCGAAGGCTTCTTCGATGTAAGATAAATCCCGTAAAATATGTGTATTGCAAAGGCTGTGTTGGCATTGGTAGCTAAAATAATTGGAAAACCTATCATGCACCAATGTGCCCCTGTAATTTCCCAGTATCCCAATATCATCCATGGCTTGTTTACGTCGGTTTGGGTGATAGGCAAAAAAACTAAGAGTAGAATTACTCACCACGTGCATCCATGTTATTTCCGTTCAAACGGATTCCCGTTTCATCAGCATGTAGCACAGGGCTTTTGAGTAGTTGCCGTTTCACTTCTTCTTGATAAGGCGTCAGCAACTCAAAACACTGTCGTTGAAAGTTGGACAAGCTGCCCGTAGCGATAGGATGCCCAGTGAGGTCTTCAATGAATTCACTACAGCGTGCATATGGGAGCATCTGGTAATTTTGTAAGTAAGCACAAAGTGCTTTTAGATTATTCCCATATTGGGCTGGTTGCACAAGCCCTTTTGGAAAACTAGCCCTGTTCTGCTCCCCGCAATGCTGACAGGTCTTTTTACTACTTCGGTGTTCGGTTACGAATATCTTTATAGGGGGCAGATCGAAAATCTGACGGGCTTCATACCCTTCGGGCTCTTTTGGTAGAACATAGCCACAGCAATTACAATTGGTGATATCATGAAGGACCACCTTATCAGGAGTGCTGCTCATTTCCAATTTCCTGCCTTTACGCCCTTTCTGCCCGCCTGGTTTGCGCTTGGTTTTTGTACGCAGGCTTTTTGTTTTTCTAAACGGATCTTGAGAAGGAGGGATACTACTGTTCCCACTATTTTTAGGGTTTTCGTACTTTTCCAATCTCGATTCTAACTCAAGCACATATTGTTTAAGCTGCTTGTTTTCTTGTCTCAGCAGTTTAAGCTCTTCCTGTATCTCTTTTAATAGTTGTTTCTCGGTCAAAACCAAAAGTTTACAACAATATCGGGGACAAATGGAGAGAAATCAACTATTTGAACTACAGGTTGTTACTGGGTTATTAACTAAGTTAACAAAAGACAGTGATTTTCGAAATATGCAGATTACTGGCTCAAAAAAGGTGTTCATAACCTCGAAAGAATGTTTATAAGTGCCTGTTTTCCTGAAAACGGGTGAATAGTTACATCCCGAAGTATCTGTTTTATAACCAACTAATACTGTGTAAATTGAAGATACTTTTAAAACTAAAGCAATGAAACTAATTAACCACCTTGTAGTTGTATTTGTTAGCGTAGTAATGTTCACTTCCTGTGGAGAGGACAGAAAATCTGACACCGAAGTACCGGGAAGGGATGAAAGTACAAAAACCAATGTGCTGGAAACAGGATCAAATTTAATCCAAACAAAAGCTCCTTTTGATCCTATGGAAGTTTATTTGGTAGGGTTCCACCCCATGAAAGAAGATCCCGGCCATCAAATGGAAGCCCATCACTTTTGCACCCAGGTAAATGAGGATTTTGCTCAATGTGCCTTATTTGACGGGAATACTGAAGACGCAAAACTTACGGGAATTGAATACATAATCTCTGAAAGATTGTTTGAAACCTTGCCCGAAGAAGAAAAGCAGTACTGGCACCCGCATAATTACGAAATACTCTCGGGACAATTAGTCGCTCCCGGATTACCTGATGTAGCCGAAATAGAATTGCTGGACAGCAAAATGAACAGCTACGGGAAAACATGGCATACCTGGAGTACAGATAAAGGAGATGAACTTCCCTTTGGAGATCCTATGTTGGCATGGTCCTTTAACCGGGACGGGGAAGCAGATCCCGAACTGGTGAGAAGACGTAACGAGGCTATGGATATAAATCCAAATGAAAAGCGCGAGCAGCGAAAAGAGCTTATCTCCAAGGCAAATCCGCAGGAGGGTGTGGATGCTATAAAAGATAAGTTTTCGGGACCCACCGAGTTGATTCCGGGGGTAGAGAGTAAGAATGGAAAGGACTCAGTACAGTAATGAAGTTATAGCCGCAAAGTCAGGAGATTTGCTGAGCTGATAACGCAAAGTCTGGAGACTTTGCGGAACAATCGCGGCGTGAGGTCTCCTGACCTCACGCTAAACTAATATGAAGTACAAACAAAGGATTTTGAAGTCTCCGACTTCCTTAACGAATATTAACTGAATGAAAGAAGGCTACACAATTAAAGATCAATCTAAAGCACACTTCATTACAGCAACTATTATTGATTGGATAGATATCTTTAGCAGAAAAGCTTATAGAGATGTGGTAATTGATAGTATGATTTACTGTGTAAAAAACAAAGGAATGATTGTGTATGGTTATGTTATTATGACTAACCATATTCACATGGTTGTTCAATCAGAGACCGGTGAGCTTTCAGATCTCATAAGGGATTTCAAGAAGTTTACTGCCACTCAAATTCTTGATCTGGTCCAGACTAATACTGAAAGTAGAAGAGAATGGATTTTAGAACGATTTCACAAAGCAACCCTGAGCAACAGCAGAAATAAAAATTACCAGGTGGGCGTTATGGCAATCATGCTAAGGAAATATACAGTTCAAAATTCCTATGGTCGAAGCTAGATTACATTCACCTGAACCCTGTCAAAGCCGGTATCGTCGCCAGGGCATCGGATTATATTTACTCCAGAGCATCAAATTATGTAAACGGGACAGGTATACTGAAGGAAGTAACTTTAGCTGACAATCCTGTTGTGGATGTGAGCAAAAGCTGGAATGTTAATAGGTTTAGTCAGTATTAAATGCGAGACAAAGTCAGGAGACTTTGCTGAGCATTGACTTTGTGGGGCAATGGAGAGCAAAGTCAGGTGACTTTGCCGAGCTCCAACAATCGAGTAGGAAGCAAAGATAGGAATACTCCTAACTTTGCTGTCCTCTCACACCACCCAGCGTACGTTTGTCGTACTGGGCGGTTTCTTTAAATGTTTAACGTAGTTTTCGGTGAGGTTGAATAAACCCATAGACTTAAACCACTTTAGGTTCATAGCTTCATGTGCGGCATGGGTCATCGATAACCGATGCCAGCTTTTGTTGCTCCCTGCGGTTGTCCAGCACCTGTTCCACGGTACGCCAAGTTTGTTGAGCCATCGGGCTATGCCCAAGGCTCTTTTGCATTGCTTTAATCGAAAACAGCGGATTCTGCGGTTCAGCCAGGATGTTAATTTGCCCAGTCGACTGCGCATTCTTGCGTCCTTAAAGTAATTAAACCATCCGCGTAATACAGGGTTGAGCTCTCCCACCAGTTGCTCAAGGCTAATGCCCCGATTTCGTCTGGTCAGGTATTTCAACTTCTTCTTAAAGCGTGCTTCACTTGTTCGGCTTAACCCCAACTGTCCATCTGGCAGGATACGATGTCCTAAAAAGTTCAGCTCCGAGGGCCTGCTTATCCTGCTCTTTTCCGTGTTTACTTTTAAAAGTAGCCGTTTCTCTATATATTTGGTAAGGCTTGATTGAACACGTTTTGCAGATAACTCGCTGGCGACCATAATGATCAGGTCATCAGCATAGCGTACAAAGCAATGGTCTCTTCGTTCCAACTCTTTGTCCAGTTCATCCAAAACAATATTCGACAATAAGGGCGATAGTGGACTGCCTTGAGGGGTTCCCTTCACCCGCTGACTCACAAGCCCGTCTTTGAGCATTCCTGCTCGTAAGAACCTACTTATGAGCCGCAGTAAAACCTCGTCTCCGATACGAGTTCCTAAAAGCCACATCAACCGATGATGGTTTACCGTATCAAAGAACTTCTCCAAGTCGATATCTACCACCCAATCTTTTCCGTTAGCTACATACTCTCCCGCTTCTCGAAGTGCATCCTTTGCTCTTCTGTTGGGTCTAAATCCATAGCTATGTTCGGAGAAAATGGGTTCATACCTTTTACTTAGAACCTGACTTATGGCCTGTTGTACAAGCCTGTCTTTTACTGTCGGGATGCCCAATATACGGTGTCCGCCCTTAGGCTTGGGGATTTGTACCTCGCATACTGCGCTAACGCGGTACGTGCCGCTTACGAGTTGGTGCTGTAAAGTACTCCAGTTGCTGGAAAACCAGTCCTGAAGCTCCTTTACGCTCATCCCGTCCACTCCTGCACTTCCCTTGTTAGATACTACTTGCCGTAAAGCGGCAACAAGGTTTGACGGCTCCACTATCTGTGCCATCAAATCCCTGGTCAAGGCTCGCTCTTCCTTACACAATGATAACCACTCATGCCTTACCTTACCGCTTCGCTTGCAGAATACGTCTGCCCGCTTGGCGGTGAGGCCATCCGACCATTCGTCCAGTCCCGCTAGACTCATCTGACCGTTTACATGTTTTTCTGGCTTCTTCATGGTTATTGCAATATGCAAGGTAACTGCTCCTTGTTTAAAGATTTGGTCCTTCCCTCGGATAGTGATTAGTTACCCTCAAATGGTACTATGACCGCTGCTGACTCCTTCCCATCTCTCGACCGGAAGGTATCCCACGTTAAGCATGCATTGTTCCCCTTGATACTACTGCATTTACTACCCGCCTTTACGTTTAGCTGTTGGTCTTCGGTGTCTATTGCCACCTCAACCAGACGGTAAGCCTCTTATGCAGTTTCTATTCGTTAGCACCAAGGTTTGTTTTAGGCTTCTTTCAGATTTTGCCTCGCGACAAACACCCTTGCCATCAACTAATGGTTCGCACTAACTCGCCCATTCGGGACTCTAACCCTAGACAATACTTGCATGCATGGCAAACAAAAATCCCGGATTCCTTAAAAGGAATCTGGGATTTGAATTTATATCATCTTAAGTTTGATTTCCTAACTTTTAAGTGCTAATCAGAAAGAACAAAAGAGAGGAGTAAGATTATGTTATATGTGGGAACCTGGAGATTCCGTCAACATTGAAAATCCCCTCTCTTTTCTA
>Ga0098069_100273_pt1 | contig 26682 bp, 24 predicted proteins | sample 27_taG_FD_92584 | JGI IMG/M metagenome (GOLD analysis project Ga0098069, IMG submission 92584) | Marine viral communities from Cariaco Basin, Caribbean Sea - 27_WHOI_OMZ | ecosystem: Environmental > Aquatic > Marine > Oceanic | place: Caribbean Sea: Cariaco Basin | collected 2014-11-09
GCGCGCGTTCCTGTCCGGTTCAGCGGTATTGCGCCCGATCTGTTCGTCGAGGGTTCGGGTGTGGTTGCGGAGGGGCGGCTCGGTCCCGGCGGGACCTTTATCGCGGATAATTTGCTGGCCAAGCACGACGAGAACTACGTCCCGCGCGAGCTGCAGGAAATGGAGCAGCACCGCGCTGCCGAAATGGCCGAAGAAACCACGGTAGGTCTCGAATGATCGCCGAGCTCGGTCTTGCGGCCCTGTGGCTTGCCGCCGCGCTTGCCGCGCTCCAGATGATCGCCGGTTTCCTGACTCTGCGCGCCGGTAATGCGAGCGAACTGGCCGCGCTGATCCGCCCCGCGGCGATCGTCCAGGGCGTGCTGGTGACCTTCTCCTTCGCCATGCTCGTCTGGCTCTTCGCCATCACCGATCTGTCGGTCAAGCTGGTGGCGTCCAATTCGCATTCGTTGAAGCCGCTGGTGTTCAAATTATCGGGCACCTGGGGCAATCACGAGGGTTCGATGCTGCTGTGGGTCATGGTGATGGGCCTGGCGGGGGCGCTGATCGCACTGGTCGAACGGCGCCTGCCCGAGCGGACGATGAACGCAACACTCGCGGCGCAGGGCGTTGTCTCGCTCGGCTTCTATGCCTTTCTGCTGCTCAGTTCGAACCCCTTCGAGCGGCTACCGGTCCCCGCGGCAGAGGGAATGGGCCTCAACCCCCTGCTGCAGGATATCGGTCTCGCCTTCCACCCGCCCACGCTCTATCTCGGCTATGTTGGCCTGTCGGTCGCTTTCAGCTTCGCGGTGGGTGCGTTGCTGACCCGGCAGGTAACTCCCGATTTCGCGCGCGCAATGCGGCCCTGGGTGCTGGCCGCCTGGATCATGCTGACGATCGGCATCACTGCCGGCAGCTATTGGGCCTATTACGAGCTTGGCTGGGGTGGCTGGTGGTTCTGGGACCCGGTCGAGAACGCCTCGCTCATGCCATGGCTGGCGGCCACCGCGCTGCTGCATTCGGCCAGCGTCCTCGCCAGCCGCGACGCCTTGCGGACATGGACGATCATGCTGGGCGTGGTCGCCTTCTCGATGAGTATGGTGGGGACCTTCCTCGTGCGGTCGGGCATCCTGACCAGCGTCCATGCCTTCGCGGTCGATCCCGAACGCGGCACGTTCATCCTCGTCTTGCTGGGCATCTTTATCGGCGGCGCGCTGCTGCTGTTCGCCCTGCGCGCCAACACGATCAGCGAAGGCGAACGGTTTGCCCTGGCAAGCCGCGAGGGCGCGCTGGTGTTCAACAACGTCATGCTCAGTGCCATTCTGGCGATCGTCCTGCTCGGCACGCTGTACCCGCTGCTGACCGAAGCCTTCGATGTCCGCGTGTCGGTGGGGCCGCCATATTTCAATCCGGTGGGGGCAATCTTCGCCATTCCGATGTTCGCGGTAATGGCCGTGGGTCCGCTGCTGCGCTGGCGCGAGGATCGCATCGACCGGATCGGCAAGGAAGTGGCGCTGACCGCGGCGCTGGTGGTGGCCGCGCTGGTCCTGACCAGCCTGCTGACGGAAATCGGTCTGCTGCCGCTGCTCGGACTGGCTTTCGGGATCGGACTGGCGGTGGCCAGCTGGCTGCCGTTGCGCGGGCGCAACCTGGCACGCACACCGCTGGCGACCTGGGGCATGGTCGTCGCCCATTTCGGCATTGCGGTCGCGCTGATCGGCATGGCCAGCGAAAGTGCCTTCACCGAGGAACGGCTCGCCGCGATCGAACAGGGCGATACCGCCACGGTGGGCCCTTGGACCGTCGTCCTGGAAGGGGTCGAACCGGTGGCCGGACCGAACTGGACCGCGGTCCAGGCCCGTCTTTCCGCGCACTATGGAGACGGCGAAGCGCGCGAGCTGACGCCGCAGTCGCGCAATTTCTGGGCCCCGCCGCAGCAGACCACCGAAAGCGCGCTGGCGACACGCTGGAACGGCCAGCTCTACGCCGTGGTCGGCGATCGGTCGCCTGACGGTCGCTGGCAGCTGCGGCTGTGGTGGAAACCCTTCGTCACGCTGATCTGGTACGGCGGCCTGCTGATCGCGCTGGGCGGATTGCTCGCGCTGATCGGCCGGGTGCTGACCGACCTTCGCCATCGTCGCCTGGCCGCGCGCATTGCCGAACGGCGCGCCGACCGGGAGGCACTGGCATGAGCTGGCGTCTGTGGGTTCCGCTGTTCGCCTTTGCCGCCTTTGTCGGCCTGGCAGCCTATCAGCTTACCCAGCCGAAGGACGATTTCGTCCAAAGCGGGATGGTCGGCCAGCCGCTGCCCTATTTCGACCTTCCGCCGGCGATGGACGGCGTGGAAGGGGTCACGAGCGGCACCTTTGCCGATGGTGAGCCGCGGCTGCTCAATATCTGGGCCAGCTGGTGCCTGCCCTGCATCGCCGAGGCGCCGCAGCTCGAAAGCCTCGAACAGCAGGGAGCGAAGATAGTAGGCATCGCCATTCGCGACCGCCCCGAGGATGTTGCCGGATTCCTCGCGCAGCATGGCAATCCCTACACCCATATCGGACGCGACGATCTGTCCGAAGTGCAGCTGGCGATCGGGTCTTCGGGGGTGCCTGAAACCTTCGTGATCGATGGCCAGGGTGTCATCCGCTACCAGCATATCGGCGATATCCGGGCACGGGACGTGCCGATCCTGCTGGACGAGCTGGAGAAGGCCCGATGACGCGTCCCGCACTTGCCGCTTTCTGCCTCGCGTTCGCCATGCCGCTGGCGGCGCAGCAAACCATGCCGCCAGCGCCCTTCGCCTATCGCCAGCTCGAGGATCCCGCCCAGGAAGCGGCGGCGCAGGAGCTGATGGAGACCTTGCGCTGCCTCAAGTGCCAGTCGCAATCGATCGCGGACAGCGACGCGCCAATGGCCGGCGACATGCGCCACCAGGTGCGCATCCGGGTGGCGGCGGGAGAGAGCCCCGACGAGATCCGCAGCTGGCTGATCCAGCGCTATGGCGATTATGTCAGCTATAAGCCGGCAGTCAGCGCCACGACCTGGCCGCTGTTCGCCATCCCGCTGCTGCTGATAGCGGTGGCGGGGGCGATCCTGCTGCGCCGGTTCCGGAAACGCGCATGAGCTGGCTTCCCATCATCGCGCTTGCCGCGCTGGTCTTCGCGCTCGCGGTCTATTTGCTCAAGCTGCCCCGCGCGCTGTGGATGCTGTTCGGTTCGGCGCTGCTGTTCGGCCTCGCCGGCTATGCCATGCACGGTAATCCGGGACAGCCCGGCGCGCCTGCCGACCCGGTGGTCGACGAGACCGCGCAGACGGGTGAAATGATGGTCGTGGCGCGGCGCGAATTCTATCCCGAAGGCCGGCTCCCCTCGCGCTTCGTGGTCACCGCCGATGCTTTCACCCGGCGCGGCCAGCACGAACAGGCGGCGAATTTCCTGCGCAACGCCGTCGCGGAAAACCCCGCTGACAGCGAAGCCTGGCTGGCGCTGGGCAATGCCTTGGTCGAACATGCCGATGGCCAGCTGACAGCCGCGGCGCTTTACGCCTATTCGCAGGCCGAGGCGGTGGCACCCGACAATCCGGCACCGACCTATTTCCTCGGACTCGCCTTTTTGCGCGGCGGCGAGCCCGGACGGACGCTGGAGCTGTGGCGCGAATTGCTGCAATCGGCTCCCGAACAGGCGGAGTGGCGCGCCCCGCTGACCGCCCGACTCGACAGGCTGGAAGCTATCCTTGCCGCCGGACCGGTAGGCGGCGCCGTGCAAAGTCCCGATTAAACAAGCGCTTGTACGGCTTGTTGCGGGTGCGAAGCGATGCTGCTAACGCCCGCAACTTCGCCATACAGGCCAAGTGACACGATGTTGTCGGAAACCGATCCCACATGAACGATACTGCGTTGGCGCAAGACCCGGTCCCCGAGGGTGTGCCGTCGAAAGATGGCCATGGCCACCGCCATAGCGGCTCGCGCACGGCGCTGGCTGTCGGCGCGGTCGGCGTGGTCTTCGGCGACATCGGCACCAGTCCGTTATACGCCTTCCGCGAAACTTTCGCCGGGGCGGCGAATATTGCGATCGACCGGCTTCACGTCCTGGGCGTCGTCAGCCTGATCTTCTGGTCGATGCTGATCGTCGTCTCGATCCAGTATGTCACGATTCTGATGCGCGCCGACAACAAGGGGCAGGGCGGCAGCCTCGCGCTCGTTGCGCTGCTCAGCCGCCATATCGGCAAGTCGAGCTATGGCTGGCTGGTCGTCCTGCTCGGGGTGTTTGCGACTTCGCTGTTCTACGGTGACAGCATGATCACGCCGGCGATTTCGGTGTTGTCCGCGGTCGAAGGGCTTACCGTGGTCAATCCGGGGCTCGACCCGCTCGTGATCCCCATCGCGCTGGTCCTGCTGATCTTCCTGTTCCTGCTGCAGAGCCGGGGTACGGCCAAGGTGGGGGCGCTCTTCGCGCCGGTGATGATCGTCTATTTCATCACCATCGCTGGGCTCGGCCTCAACCAGATCATCCAGAACCCCGATATCCTGTGGGCGCTGAACCCCTATTACGCGGTGATGTTCTTCGTCACCGACGGTGCGGTGGCCTTCTTCGCGCTTGGCGCCGTGGTGCTGGCAGTGACGGGATCCGAAGCGCTATATTCGGACATGGGCCATTTCGGACGCGGGCCGATGCGTCTGTCGTGGTTCGGCTTCGTGATGCCGTGCCTGCTGCTCAACTATTTCGGACAGGGCGCGATGATCGCTGGCCTTCCGCCCGAACAGGCCGCCGAAGTGGTGCGCAACCCGTTCTTCCTGCTCGCCAGCGAAGAGTTCCGCCTGCCGCTGGTCATCCTGGCGACCGTGGCGACCTTCATCGCCAGCCAGGCGGTCATCTCGGGCGCCTTCAGCATCACCCACCAGGCCATGCAACTGGGCTTCATGCCGCGCCTGTCGATCCGCCACACCAGCGAAACCGAGGCGGGCCAGATCTACATTCCGGTGGTCAACTGGGCGCTGATGGTCGCGGTGATCATCCTCGTGCTGACCTTCCAGACCTCGTCGAACCTCGCGGCAGCCTATGGCATCGCGGTGACCGGCGCGGTGACGATCGATACGCTGCTGATGGGCGTGCTGTTCGTCGGAGTTTGGAAATGGAAATGGTTCATCGCACTCCCGGTGGTGGCCTTCTTCCTGATCGTCGACGGTGCCTATTTCGCGGCCAATCTGGCCAAGGTCCCCGACGGCGGCTGGTTCCCGCTGGTGGTCGGTCTCGTGGCATTCACGCTACTCACGACCTGGGCGCGCGGGCGCAAACTGATGCGCGACCGGATGAGCGAGACCGCGCTGCCGATCGAGATTTTCGCCAAGAGCGCGAAGAATTCGGCGACCCGCGTGCCGGGCACTGCGATCTTCATGGCCAGCCAGACCGCCGGCGTGCCGAGCGCATTGCTGCACAATATCAAGCACAACAAGGTGCTGCACGAACGCGTGGTGATCCTCACCGTGCTGATTGCCGACAGTCCCTATGTCGACAGCGACAAGCGGTGTGAGATCCACGATCTGGGCGACGGTTTCTACCGTGCGGTGCTGCATTATGGCTTCATGCAGGAAACCAACGTTCCGCAGGGGCTGAAGGAGATGGAGCGCTGTGGCGGCGAGTTCGACATGATGCACACCAGCTTCTTCCTGAGCCGCCAGACGCTGCTCGCCAGCGACAAGCCCGGCATGCCGATCTGGCGCGAGAAGATCTTCGCCTGGATGCTGCGCAACGCCGCGACTGCGATGGACTTCTTCCGTCTGCCCACCAACCGCGTGGTCGAACTGGGCAGCCAGGTGGAAATCTGATTGCAGGATGCGGGGGCAGCGCCCCCCGGGTGCGGCATTGACCACCCGCTGGGTATTGCCAGCAGGCTCACCGTGGTCGGGCTAGAAAACTGGGAGAAAGCCGGGCCAGCAGGGGGTCGAACCCGAACTTCGATTTGGGTTGAGGTTTTTCCCGGACCTAAGCCGTAGGCGGCTCGTCCTTGACCACTTCGTCGCGGTCTTCGATCGCCAGTCCGTGCTTGAGCAGCATGGGGATCTGGCTGAAGGTGAAGAGGAAGCTGAGCGGCATGAACACCCACAGCTTCGCCCACAGCCAGCTTTCGAAGTCCAGCTGCAGCCGCAGGACTTCGTTCAGGCCCGCCATGAACACGAAGAACACGCCCCAATTGCGCGACAGCTTGAGCCATCCTTCGCGGTCCACGCCTTCGAAAGCGGCTTCAAGCAGGATTTGGAGCAGCGCCTTGCCGCGCAGCCAGCCGCCGATCAGCAGCACGCCGAACAAGAGGTAGATTGCGGTCGGCTTGATCTGGATGAACTTTTCATCCTGCAGCCAGATGGTCAGCCCGCCGAACCCCACGATCAGTGCAGTCGAGAGGATCAGCATCGGGCTGACATGGCCGAACTTGAATTTGCTGAAGACCAGCGCGGCGACCGCCGCGATCATGAAGGCGATCGTCCCGTAGATGACCGCCGCGATTTCCCCGAAGGTCGACGTTTCGGGCGGCTGGTAGAACTTGTACACGCCAAGGAAGACCAGCAGCGGCCCGTAATCGACGAGGATGTTGAGCCAGCCGGTCTTGGGCTTGGGTTTGGCACTCTCGGTCATCAGGCTACTCCTGCAATCACGCGCGCCACCAGATCGGGATCGAAGGGCCGCAAGTCGTCGATTTTCTCGCCCACGCCGATCGCGTGGATGGGCAGGCCGTATTGTTCGGCCGCCTGGACCAGCACGCCGCCGCGCGCGGTGCCGTCGAGCTTGGTCATCACGAGGCCGGTGACCCCGGCAACTTCCTTGAACACATCGATCTGGGACAGCGCGTTCTGGCCGTTCGTCGCATCGAGGACGAGCACCACGTCATGCGGGGCTTCGGGGTTGAGCCGGCCGAGGACTTTGCGGATCTTCGCGAGTTCGTCCATCAGCTCGCGCTTGTTCTGCAGACGTCCGGCGGTGTCGACGATCAGTGCGTCGGTGCCGGCTTCGGTCGCCTTCTTCACCGCGTCGAACACGATCGAGGCAGGATCGCCGCCTTCGGGTCCGCGCACCAGCGGCACGCCGACACGGTCGGCCCACGTCGCCAGCTGGCCGATGGCCGCTGCGCGGAACGTATCGCCGGCCGCCAGCATGACGGCGTAATCGTCTTCCTGAAACAGGTGTGCCAGCTTGGCGATCGTCGTGGTCTTGCCGCTGCCGTTGACGCCGATCACCAGCAGCACCTGCGGGCGCGGAAAGGCGGTGATCTCGAGCGGTTTGGCCACCGGCCGCAGGATTGCGGCGATTTCTTCGGCGACCGCTTCCTTCAGTTCCTGCTCGGTAATCTCCAGCCCGAACCGCTTTTCGGATAGTTTCGCACGAATTCGTGCAGCCGCGGCCGGTCCGAGGTCCGACAGGATCAGCGCGTCCTCGACGTCGTCGAGCGTGGCATCGTCGAGTTTTGCCGTGCCGACCACTTCGGTCAGATTGCTGGTCAGTTTCTCGGAGGTCTTGCGAAACCCGCCGAACAGCCGGTCGCTCCAGCTCTGCTTCTCGGTCATTCTAGAAGGCCATTCTCATGCTTGGACGGCGTCACCGTGGTGATCGTGCCCGCGGGTACCGTGCCGGGCAGCGCGACGCGTGCGAAATGCGGGGTGTAGCCGGTACCATCGCGTTCGGCGAGGACCGCATGCGGCTTTTCGACGAGCGTGGATAGCCACGCGTCGCGTGTCGTGCGCGCGGTATCGCGCAGATCGGTAGCGCGCCGCTTGGTCGCGGCGCGATCGACCTGTGGCATGCGCGCGGCTGGCGTGCCGGGGCGGGGCGAATAGGGAAAGACATGCGCATGGACGATCCGCAGTTCGCGGATGATCGCCAGATTGGCCGCGTGGTGTTCTTGGGTTTCGGTCGGAAAGCCCGCGATCAGATCGGCGCCGACGGCAAGGTCGGGGCGCCGCGCTGCCAGCCGGGTAACCAGATCGATCGCGTCGGCGCGCGAATGGCGGCGCTTCATGCGCTTGAGGATGAGGTCGTGCCCGTGCTGCAGCGACAGGTGCAGGTGCGGCATCAGTCTCGGCTCGCCGGCGAACAGCTCGAACAGCAGCGGATCGATCTCGATCCCGTCGAGCGAGGACATGCGCAGCCGCTCGAGCTGCGGGAAGCGGCGCAGTACCGCCTCGACCAGCGCGCCCAGCGGCGGAGTGTCGGGCAGGTCATGCCCCCAAGACGTCACGTCGACACCGGTCAGCACCACTTCGGCTGCACCGTGATCGAGATGGCGTTCGACCTCGCCCAGCACTTGCCCGATGGTCAGCGAGCGGCTCGGCCCGCGTCCCTGCGGAATGACGCAGAAGGTGCAGGCATGGTCGCAGCCGTTCTGGACGGCGATGAAGGCGCGCGTGCGGTCCTGCGGGGTGGGCGGTACGTTGGCCGGGGCGTTCCACGCGCGCGGATCGAGCTTTTGTGTATTGGCGACGAAACCGTCGACTTCGGGCATCGCAGCCAGCTGGTCGCGCTCGATATCGCCCGCGCAGCCGGTCACCAGCAGGCGCGCATCGGGATTGGCGCGGCGGGCCCGGCGGATCGCCTGGCGCGTCTGGCGCACCGCTTCGCTCGTTACGGCGCAGCTGTTGACCACGACGAGATCGTCCTCGCGTGCCAGCATCGCGCGGATCTGTTCGCTTTCGGACAGGTTGAGCCGGCAACCCAGCGTGATGACCTGCGTGCCGCTCACGCGAAATCGCCCCATTCGAAGCTGCCGCGATAGGCCTCGGTCGCGGGTCCGGTCATGCGGATCCGGTTGTCCTCGCCCCAGGCGATCGTCAGCGTTCCGCCGGGGAGGGCCACGGCCACCTTGCGTTCGACAAGGCCGCGGCGCATGGCATGGACCGCGGTGGCGCAGGCGCCGGTGCCGCAGGCCCGGGTGAGGCCGGCGCCGCGTTCCCACACGCGCAGCCGTATGTGCCCGCGGTCGGTCACGCTCGCGACGTTGACGTTCACGCGCTTGGGAAACAGCGGATCTGTTTCGATCTCGGGGCCAATCCGTTCGAGCGGCACGGCATCGCAATCCGCGACGAAGAAGATGACATGCGGGTTTCCGACATTGACTGCACCCGGCTGGTCCAGGCCCTCCCAGCTCACCGGCATCAGCGCGGTGTCCATGCCATAGGCCAGCGGAATATCCTGCCAGTCGAAGCGCGGTTCGCCCATGTCGACGCTGGCCCCGTCGCCGCGCGGTTCGACCGCAATTATGCCGCCGCCCGTTTCGACCCGCGCAGGCTTGCCATGAAGCAGGGCGACCGCGCGGCTGGCATTGCCGCAGGCGCCCACTTCGCTGCCGTCAGCGTTGAAGATCCGCATGCGGAAATCGGCAGCGCTGCTGGGTTCGAGCAGGATCAGCTGGTCGCAGCCGATGCCGCTGCGGCGGTCGGCCAACGCGCTCGCCATGCCCTCGCCAAGCGGCGGCAAGGCCTGCGCACGCGCATCGAGCACGACGAAGTCGTTGCCCAAGCCATGCATTTTTACGAAATCGACGCGCATTGTGGAGCGCATCTATGCATTCGCCCGCAGAGCGTCCAGTGCGGATCAGCCGGCGCGTTTGCCGCCGCCGGGGCGATGCTCCTGCGCGGTGAAGTCGACTTCGGTCACATTATCAAGCCGGTCCTTGGCCAGCAGGTTCTGCTGGTCGAGCCGTTCGAGCACCTTGGCGGCGGGTTCCGGGCGGCCGTAATGATAGCCTTGGCCCTTCATCTTGCCCATCCGCTTGAGCGTTTCGAGCACGACTTCGTTCTCGATCCCCTCGGCGGTGACCGGCAGGTTCAGCCCGTCGCTCATCGTCAGGATCGCATCGACGAGCTTGGCCCCGTGCTCTTCCTGCTTGAGTTCGGAAATGAACGCACGGTCGATCTTGATCCGGTCGAACGGCAGCGCGCGCAATTGCGACAGGCTCGAATAGCCGGTGCCGAAATCGTCGAGGCTGATCTTCACGCCCTGGTTGCGCAGGCTCGAGATCATCGACCGAACCATGCCGACGTTTTCGTGCAGGCAGCTCTCGGTGATCTCGATGTCCAAGCGGTTGGCGGGGAAATTGTGGCGTACCAGCAGCTTGAGCAGCTTCTGGGCGAACCAGGGGTCGCGCATCTGGACCGGCGAGATATTGACCGAAAGCGAGAGGTCCGAATCCCATTTCTTGGCATCTTCGAACGCGCGCGTGATCAGCGCCTCGCTCATTTCGCCGATCACGCCGATTTCCTCGGCGATGGGGATGAAGATATCGGGTCCGACCACGCCCATTTCGGGGGATTCCCACCGGGCGAGCATTTCGAAGCCGACCAGCTTGCCGCTGTCGAGATCGATCTGCTGTTCGTAATAGGGCAGGAATTCGCCGTTCACGATGCCGCGCCGGATGCCCGCTTCCAGTTCGTTGCGGAAGCGCAGTTCGTTTTCCATCTGCGGTTCGAACCAGTAGAAGCGGTTCTTGCCCTGCTTCTTGGCGTGATACATGGCGATGTCTGCCTTGTGCATCAGCGTCTGGGCGGCAGCGGTCCCGTCGCGCACATTGTCCATCTGCGTGCTCGAGGCAATCCCGATCGACATCGTCACATCCACCGGCATGTCGCCATATTCGACCGGCCGCGCGACGTTCTCGACCATCCGCGTTGCCAGTTGGTCGACCCGGTCGGGCACCTGCGGGTGATAGGGAACGACGCAGACGAATTCATCGCCGCCGAGCCGGGCCAGAATGCCGCCTTCGGGCAGCAGGCGCTGGATCCGTCCGGCAGTAACGCGCAGCACTTCGTCGCCTGCCTGGTGGCCGTGGAGGTCGTTGACCTGCTTGAAATTGTCGAGATCCACCGCGATCGCCGCCAGCGCTTCCTCGCGGCGTTCCAGATCGTGCAGCAGATCGCCCAGCGCGGTGGTGAAACTGCGGCGGTTCTGACATCCGGTGAGGTGGTCGATATCGGCGAGGCGGCGGGCCTCTTCCTCGGATTCGCGGCGCGAATTGAGTTCCTCGGTGAGCGCCTTGTAGCGATGCCAGCCGAGCAGGATCAGCGCAATGTTGAGCAGGAGGGCATTGGTCAGCGCCGAATCGGGCGAGGGGTTGCCGCCCGTCCATGCCTCGATCAGGTTTGGCAGCACCACGCCGGCCGTGCCCACGAACAGGATGATCGCCGCAAAAGCGATCCCCAGCGTCACGACATCATGGTCGCGGCGGCGCGTCTGCACGCCCTTTCGCGGGGATCGGGCGTCCTTGGTCGTGGTCTTGTTCGCGGTCAATCCCGCCCCCTGGCTTGGCTGAGTTCCGCTTGCTTAAGGCGCGCCGCCTAAAAACAGGTTAACCCGCAAGGCGGGGACCCGGCGCTGCGCAGGGTGGTCAGCTCTCGCTGCAGCGGCTAACGGCGCAGGCAGGCGAATGAGTAGACGGAGATGGTTACGCGATGCGTTACTGGCTGATGAAATCGGAACCCTTCAAATACAGCTGGGACGATCTCGTCGCAGAAGAGGAGGGGACCTGGGACGGCGTGCGCAACCACCGGGCCAAGAACAACCTCGCGGCGATGGAAGTGGGCGACCAGGTGTTCTTCTACCACTCACGCGAAGGGCTCGAGATCGTCGGCATCTGCGAAGTCAGCGTGGCCGGGATCATGGATCCCACCGACCCCGAGGGCAAATGGGCCGCGGTCAAGGTCAAGCCGAAGACCAAGCTGCCGCACCCTGTCACGCTCAAGCAGATCAAGGCCGAACCCAAGTTGGCCGATTGCGAACTCGTCAAGCTGTCGCGCCTGTCGGTGGCGGAGATCAAGCCTGACGAATGGTCGGTGATCTGCGCCATGGCGGGGATCTGACCCGCCTCGCCGCCTAACGCCCGCGCAAACCGCTCACGCTGGCACCGCTGGCAGCCAATTGCTCGATATCGATCGTGCAGTGGATCAGGCGCAAACCGCTGCGCCCCTGCGCGGCGACGAGCGCGTCCTTGAACTCGTCGGTGGTGGCAGCGCGCGCCGACCATGCGCCATAGGCCTCGGCCAGCGCGGCGAAGTCGGGATTGGCAAGCCGGGTCGCACTGATCCGGTCCTCGCCCGGAAACTCGCGTTCCTGGTGCATGCGGATCGTCCCGTAAGCGGAATTGTCGACCACGATGACGATCATCTGCGCCCCATGCTGGGCGGCAGTGGCCAGTTCCTGTCCATTCATCAGGAAATCGCCATCGCCCGCCACGGCGACGACCGTGCGGTCGGGGTGGCGCAGCGCGGCAGCGACCGCCGCGGGCACGCCATAGCCCATTGCCCCGCAGGTCGGGGCCAACTGGGTGGGGAAGCCTTCATACCGCCAGTAACGGTGCCACCAGCCGGCAAAATTGCCGGCGCCGTTGCAGATGATGGTGTCGGCAGGCAGCGTATCGCGCATGAACTGCACGGCCTGGCCCATGTCGAGCCTGTGGCTATTAGGATGCGCGGTGGCCCATTCCTCCCACTCGCGATGCGCTTCGGCCCCGGCGTCGAAATGGACGACCGCGCCATCATCCCACAGCGCGGCGCTTTCGGCGAATTCGTCCATGCTGGCGCAAATCGCGAGGTCGGCGGGATAGACGCGGTTGAGTTCGTCCGCATCGGGATGGACATGGACCAGCCGCCTGTCGGGCGCGGTCGGGGGCGGGACGGTATAGCCATCGGTCGTCGCCTCGCCCAGCCGCGCGCCGATCGCCAGGATCAGGTCGGCCTGTTTGACGCGCTCGACCAGCCTGGGATTGGGGCCATAGCCCAGATTGCCGGCATAAACCTTACTTGAAGGTGAGATTGCATCCTGGCGGCGGAAGGCGGTTGCAACCGGCAGACCGAGCCGCTCGGCGAACACCTGGAAATGCGCGCGTGCCCGCGCATTCCAGCCCGCGCCGCCGATAATGGCGAGCGGTGCGGCGGCGTCGCCGATCAGCGCCATCATCGCCTGCATGGCATCGGGGCAGGGGGCCTGCGCGGGGCGTTCTACCCGTGCGCGCGGGGTCGCGGCGGTCTGGCGGCCGAGCATGTCCTCGGGCAGGGCCAGTACGACCGGGCCGGGGCGTCCCGAGATCGCGGTGGCATAGGCCCGCGCGACATACTCGGGGATGCGATCGGCGGAATCGATCCGCGCGGCCCACTTAGCAATCGGGCCGAAGAAGGCAGCGAAATCGACTTCCTGGAAGCCTTCGCGGTCGCGCATCTCGCTGTCGACATCGCCCACGAACAGGATCATCGGCTGCGAATCCTGCTGCGCGACATGGACGCCGATGCTCGCATTGGTGGCGCCAGGTCCGCGGGTGACGAAGGCCACCCCCGGACGCCCCGTCATCGCGCCATCAGCGCAGGCCATGAAACTGACCCCGCCTTCCTGACGGCACGTCACCACGTCGATGGCGTCCTGCCGACCAAGGCCGTCGAGGACCTGGAGAAAGCTTTCGCCGGGAACGGTGAAGACGCGGTCGCACCCCTGCTCGGCCAGGCAATCGATGAGGAGTTTGGCGGCGGCGGGCGTATCGGGCGCTTGCATGCTGCAGCGGTTAGCCCGGCTGGTCGCGGCGTGCAATCGCGCCGCGCGAGGGCGCCGCGCAATGCCGGACATGGAATGAGGCGTACCAGCGGGGGACAACCGCGCCGGAGCAGGAGACAACATCCTTAAGAATTCGTTAACCGTTTCCTATGCGACGCTCCCTAGTCCTCTCGACCGAGTCCCGCCGCCACTGGTTCCGCGCCAGCCTGCCGCAGCGCCGCCGCGCATTCGCCGATATCGCTCCCGTTGCCCCGGTCGACTGGCGCCTGACCGCGCAGGACGTCCGCGGTGCCGCCTCGACCTATTTCGCCACGCTCGCCGCCGTGCTCGCCTTTATCGTCTAGATGCGCATTGCCGCGGCGAGGTCGGCGGCCTCGTTCTCGGCGGCAACCAGCCGCTTGCCGAGCCAGGCGGACACCAGGCACATCGCCGCGCACAGCAGCACCTGTTCGGTGATCGGAATGCCGATTGCGCTCATCGCCATGGCGACCAGCGATCCGGCCACCATTGCGCCCGAATTGACGATATTGTTCGCGGCAATCGTGCGCGAAGCCTTGTGCGGCGCGACGCGGGTGGTGAGAAAGGCGTAAAGCGGGACGACGAACATCCCGCCCGCAATCGCGATCCCCAGCAGGCAGCCGAGCAGCACGGTCGCCATCGGCCAGGCGAGGAACGCGCCCACGCCGAGCAGGCTTTGCGGCTGGTCCGCTTCCCACAGCTTCGCCACGACATAGAAGGCGACCACGAATGCGCCCATGACGATCACCGAAACCGGCGAATAGCGCGCCGAGACGCGACCTTTCAGCAGCGCGTTGATGGCCACCGACCCGATCGCCACGCCGATGGAGAAAACGACGAGGAACAGGCTGGCGACTTCGGGGCTGGCCATGATGGTGTTCTTGGCCAGCGGCGGGAACTGGATGAACAGGACCGCGCCGATCGTCCAGAAGAAGCTGATCGCCAGGATGGCGTAATAGACTTCGGCGTTGTGCATCGTGTCGCGCACCAGTTTCACCGAGGCGCGCAGAATGTGCCAGTCGAGTTTCTCGACCTCGCCCATGGGCGGGGCAGCGGGCACCTGCCGGCTGACCAGATAGCCGATACAGGCGATCACGATGATCCCGATCGCAGCCCAGCCGGTGTGTTCGACCGCCAGCGGCCCCGCCAGGATCGTCCCGGCGAGGATCGCGATATAGGTGCCGGCTTCGACCAGCCCGGTCCCGGCCAGGACCTCGTCCTGTTTCAGGTGCTGGGGCAGGATGGCGTATTTGATCGGGCCGAGGAAGGTCGATTGCACCCCGGTCAGGAACAGCGCCAGTAGCAGCAGCGGGATGGCGACCGATTGGACCAATATGCCTTGCCAGGCCATGTAGAGCCCTGCCGCGCCGATTGTCATCAGGCCGATTTCGCACAGCTTGACGGTGCGGATGATCCGCGCCTTGTCGCGCATGTCGGCAAGCTGTCCGGCCAGTGCGGACAGCAGGAAGAACGGCAGGATGAACAGCCCCGATGCCAGCCCGCTGAAGGCAGCTTCGGTGCTTTCGTCATTGTAGACCGCGTAGACCACGAACAGGACCATCGTGGTCTTGTAGAGATTGTCGTTGAACGCGTTGAACAGCTGCGTGACGAACAGCGGCAGGAATCGCCTGCGCCGCAGCAGATGCGTGGATGTAAGCATGACCCCCCGGGCGAAACCCATTCTCCCGCGCGAGTCTAGAGCTATCGTGATGGCGGACAAGGGAATTGAGCGGCTTTTGCGATGGGCCGAATATCGCTAGGCAGTCGGGCATCATGCTGACGCTGCCCAACATCCTGACGTTGTCGCGCATTTTCGCGATTCCGCTGCTGGCCTATTTCCTCTGGTGGCCGGGCTGGGCGGCGGGCTACCTGCTCGCTTTCGGGCTCTACTGCCTGATGGGGATCACCGACTATTTCGACGGCTATCTCGCGCGGACCAGCGGCACGGTGTCCAAGCTCGGCATCTTTCTCGATCCGATCGCGGACAAGATCATGGTGGCGGCGGTCATCCTGGTGCTGGCGGCGCAAGGCGTGCTGCGCGGACCCTATGTCGGCGACATGCATGTGGTTGCCGGGCTGGTCATATTGATGCGCGAAATTGCCGTGTCGGGCCTGCGCGAATTTCTCGGGCCGCTGCAGGTCTCGGTGCCGGTGAGCAAGCTCGCCAAGTGGAAGACCACGCTGCAGATGGTCTCGCTGGGCTCGCTCATCCTCGGCCAGGGCCTGCCCGGATGGAACTTCGCAGCGGGCGGGGTGCTGCACAATATCCCGCATCTGGTCGGCCTGGTGACGCTGTGGGGCGCGGCGATCCTGACGGTCATTACCGGCTGGGATTATCTGCGCGTCGGCCTCAAGCACATGGACTGACGCGCGCGAGAAGGCCTTTGCGCCGGCTCGGCATCAGCGCCTCAGGCGAAATCGCATCAGCGGCTCAGGCGAAATCAGCCCGCGCGCAGCTCTTCCGCCAGCAGCTTGAATTCCTCTTCGCGCGGCGAATTCGTGCGCCAGATCAGCGCGATCTCGCGGCTGGTGTTGTCGCCCTTGAGCGGGCGCGCCACGACATCGGTGCCGTGAAGGATGCCCGCTTCGATAGCCATTTCGGGCAGCATCGTCAGGCCGAGGCCATTGTCGACCATCTGGACCATCGTGTGCAGGCTGGTCCCGATCATTGTCGCGCTGGCGCGCAATTCGGGCCGGTTGCAGGCCGCCAGCGCATGTTCCTTGAGGCAATGCCCGTCCTCGAGCAGCAGCAGCCGCCCCTGGTCGATCATGCTGGCGGGAATGACGGCGGGCGGATCGCGCGGATCGTCTTTGGGAAAAGCGACATACAGCGCATCTTCGCGGATCGTCGCCTTGGCGACATCGCCGGTGGCGAAGGGCAGCGCCATCAGCACGCAGTCGGCGCGGCCGTGATGCAGCGATTCCAGCGCGTGATCGGTGGTCTCCTCGCGCAGGAACAGCTTCAGCTGGGGGCGTTCCTCGCGCAGGCGGGGCAGGATCCGCGGCAGCAGGAAGGGCGCGATCGTCGGTATGACGCTCATCCGCAGCTCGCCCGACAGCGGCTTGCCGGCGGCGAGGACGAGGTCGGACAGCTCTTCCGCCTCGCGCAGCAGGCGGTGCGCTTTCTCGACCACCGTATTGCCGAGCGGTGTGAACCGCACCACGCGGCGGCTGCGTTCGACCAAGGTCACGCCGAGCAGCGATTCCAGCTCGCGGATGCCTGCCGATAGGGTGGATTGCGAAACGAAGCTCGCCTCGGCAGCGCGGCCGAAATGGCCGTGTTCGTGCAGCGCCACGAGATACTGCAGCTGCTTGATCGTGGGGAGATAGGTCGACATGGCGGTTCGGTTCCTGCCCGGCTGCTATTCGGCGGCCTGGGCTTCGACCATGCCGGCGTGCAGTTCATCGACATGGGTCATCAGCAGCCGCCCGTCCTTGACGGCGAAGGCGAGGCGGCCTTCGACCAGTTCGAGCGCGTCCTTGCCGAACACGTCGTAGCGCCAGCCCTTGAGGATGCTCAGGTCGCGCGCGCCTGCGGCCAGCGCTTCCATTTCGTCGGCGCGGGTCAGCAGCCGCGAGGCGACGTCGATCTCGCGGGCACGGATCTTGAGCAGCAGCTTCAATAGGTCGGCGACGAGTGCGCCTTCCTTGCCGAGCGGCGCACCGCGTTTGGGTTTGTCGGGCATTTCGTCCTTGGGCAGCGGTTCGGCCTTTTCGAGCACTTTCATCAGGCGCTTGCCGATATCGTTGTCTTTCCACGCATTCGACAAGCCGCGCACCTTGACGAGATCGGGTTGCTGCTTGGGCGGATGGCTGGCGATATCGGCCAGCGTTTCGTCGCGCATGATCCGGCCGCGCGGAATGTTCTTGTGCTGTGCTTCGCTCTCGCGCCAGGCGGCCAGCGCCTTCAGGCGGCCGAGAACCGCGGGATTGCGGCCGGACGATCGGATCCGTTTCCAGGCGAGATCGGCATCGTTGGCATAATTCTGCGGATCGGCCAGCTTCTCCATCTCGGCATCGAGCCATGCGCCGCGGCCGGTCTTGATCAGCTTCTTGAGGATCCGCGGGAAGATGTCCGCCAGATGCGTCACGTCGCCGATCGCATATTCGATCTGCCGATCGGTGAGCGGGCGGCGGCTCCAGTCGGTAAAGCGCGCACCCTTGTCGATCGTCAGACCCAGCCAGCTTTCGACGAGATTGGCATAGCCGATCTGTTCGGACTGGCTGATCGCCATCATCGCGATCTGCGTGTCGAAGATCGGCTGCGGCGTCTTGCCGGTGAAATTATAGACGATCTCGACGTCCTGTCCGCCTGCATGGAAGACCTTGAGCACGTCGTCATTGTCGCACAGCAGGTCCCACAGCGGGGCCAGGTCGATCCCGGGCGCGAGCGGGTCGATCGCAGCGGCTTCTTCACCATTGCCGATCTGCACGAGGCAGAGTTCGGGCCAGAAGGTGTTCTCGCGCATGAATTCGGTGTCGACGCACACGAATTCGTGTTGGCCCAGCCGCTCGCACAGTTCCGCCAGCGGTTCGGTTTCGGTTATAAGTTCGTGGATTTTCATCGTATCTTTTCGTTTCTGTCGGGCGGAGTACCGCCCCCGGGCCGGGGCCCATGAATGCGCGGGGTCATCCCGCAAGGGCAGGCTAGCGGGCTGTGCGCGCTGCCTGCAATCGCGGCCATGCAGCTATGCACCGTCGCGATGCGCGCCGCTTTAGACCTGCACGGGGCCGGGTCAAGGCGGTCTTAACGCTTGCGTGCCATGGTACACCCCATGTCCCGCATGGAATTCCAGCATGCTTTCGATGCAGTCGCAGCCACGCCCGGCTTCGACCGCGCGCCGCTGTGGGGGGCCTATCCCGAAGCCGCGCACCTGCTTTCCCACAGGCTCGACATCGAACCGTGCTTCGACTGGGCGCGGCTGGCCGATACCATCGCGGCAGCTGATCGCGCGCTGATCGAGATACGCGAGGATACGCCGCAGCAGCGCTTTCGCGTTTTGCCCGAACACCCGGCGGATCTGCGGGCGCTGGTGCATCGGCTCGCCGGCACGAAGCGCTGGATCATGCTGCGCGAACTGGACAGATGGCCCGATTTCGCGCCGCTCGTCGCCGATATCCTGCAGGCTGTGGCGCCGGTGGTCGAAACGCGTACCGGCGCGATCGTCAAACCCACCGCCTTCCTGTTCATCAGTTCGCCGGGGCTTGTCACCCCGCTGCATTTCGATCCGGAATACAATATCCTGTTCCAGATCTCCGGCCGCAAACGGTTCACGATCCTGCCGCCATCCTGCGGCCTGCCGTCCCGGTCGGACAATGAACGCTTCCATCGCAGCGGCGACAATCTGCTCGACTGGCGGCCCGAACTGGCAGCGCAGGGCTGGCCTTTCGACCTTGCCCCGGGCGATGCGCTCCACGTTCCCTTCAAGGCCCCGCACACGGTCACGGTCGGGGCCGAACCGTCGATCTCGCTCTCGGTAACCTGGCGCTCGCACAGCAGCCTGATGCAGGACGATGCCTGGGCCCTGAGCGGCCTGCTTGGCCGCTACCGCGTGCGCTTGCCGGCGCCGGGGGCGCGGCCCTGGCTGCGTGCGGCCGCGCTGCGGGCGCTGCGGCGCGCGCGAATCGCCTGACCTTCCAGACCAGACGAATCTTGACAAAACAGCCCTCGATGGCTGTTAGGGGCGCGCTTTCGCGCCGCGCCCGGATGCGCGCGCGGTCCCATCCGATTCCGGCAGAAAGATCGAGCTTTTCATGCACGCCTACCGCACCCATACCTGCGCCCAGCTGACCAAGGACAATGTCGGCGAAACCGTTCGCCTGTCGGGTTGGGTCCACAACAAGCGCGACCATGGCGGCGTGCTGTTCGTCGATCTGCGCGACCATTACGGCATCACCCAGATCGTAGCCGACGAGGACAGCGAGGCGCTGCCGATCCTCGACAAGATGAAGCTGGAATCGGTGGTCACCATCGACGGCGTGGTAAAGGCCCGCGACGGCGCTGCGGTCAACGCCAACCTGCCGACCGGCGAAATCGAGGTCTTCGCGCGCTCGGTCAACGTCCAGAGCCGTGCCGACGACCTGCCGCTGATCGTCAATTCGGCAGAGGACTATCCCGAGGAAACGCGCCTCAAATACCGTTTCGTCGATCTGCGCCGCGAGCGTGTTCACGCCAATATCATGCTGCGCAACCGGGTCATTACCTCGCTGCGCCGCCGGATGATCGAGCAGGGCTTCAGCGAGTTCCAGACCCCGATCCTCGGCGCATCGAGCCCCGAAGGCGCGCGCGACTATCTGGTCCCCAGCCGCCTGCATCCCGGCCATTTCTATGCGCTTCCGCAGGCTCCGCAGATGTTCAAGCAGCTGTTGATGGTGGCGGGCTTCGACCGGTACTTCCAGATCGCGCCATGCTTCCGCGACGAAGACCTGCGCGCCGACCGCAGCCCCGAATTCTACCAGCTCGATTTCGAGATGAGCTTCGTCACGCAGGAAGACGTGTTCCAGACGATCGAGCCCGTGCTGGCCGGCGTGTTCGAGGAATTCTCGGGCGGCAAGAGCGTCACGCCCGCGGGTGAATTCCCGCGCATCCCCTATGCCGAAGCGATGCTGAAATACGGCAGCGACAAGCCCGACCTGCGCAATCCGCTGATCATTTCGGACGTGACCGAACACTTTGAAACCTCCGGCTTCGGCCTGTTCGAGAAGATCGTGGGCGGCGGCGGCCGGGTCCGGGTGATCCCCGCACCGAACACGCATGAGAAGAGCCGCAAGTTCTTCGACGAAATGAACGACTGGGCGCGCCGCGAAGGTTTTGCCGGGCTCGGCTACGTCACCCGCAAGGGCGGCGCGTTCGGCGGGCCGATCGCCAAGAACCACGGCACCGAAGGCATGGAAAAGCTTTATGCCGAACTGGGACTGGGCGAGAACGACGGCCTGTTCTTTGCCGCAGGCAAGGAAAAGGACGCCGCCAAGCTGGCGGGCGCCGCGCGTACCCGCGTGGCCGAGGAACTCGGACTGATCGAGGAAGGCTGCTTCAAGTTCTGCTGGATCGTCGATTTCCCGATGTTCGAATATGACGAAGAACAGAAGAAAATCGATTTCAGCCACAACCCCTTCTCGATGCCGCAGGGCGAGATGGAAGCGCTGGAAACCAAGGACCCGCTCGACATCCTCGCGTGGCAGTACGACATCGTCTGCAACGGCTACGAGCTGTCCTCGGGCGCGATCCGGAACCACCGCCCGGACATCATGTACAAGGCGTTCGAACTGGCCGGATACAGCCAGGCCGATGTTGACGAGAACTTCAGCGGCATGATCGAGGCGTTCAAGCTCGGCGCCCCGCCGCATGGCGGTTCGGCCCCGGGGATCGACCGGATCGTGATGCTGCTGGCGGACGAACCCAATATCCGCGAAGTGATTGCCTTCCCGCTCAACCAGAAGGCGCAGGACCTGATGATGGGTGCACCCAGCCTCGTCAGTCCGCGCCAGTTGCGCGATGTCCATATCCGGACCGTCGATGCACCCAAGCCGCAGGGGGCAGAGGCGACCCGCGTCGACCGCGCGGGCGACTGACCGGCAAGCGCAGGGCGACAAGCCGCGCAGCGCGAACGAAAAAGGGCGCGGGACCGGATCCCGCGCCCTTTCTTCGTTATTCAGCGATATGTCAGTCGAACTGCTTCGCGGCGAAGTCGCCGAAGCGTTCGCCGGCACAGATCTCGCTATATGCCTGCTGGACGACCGCGCGCTCCTGCACTTCGAGCTGGTCGCTCTCGAGTGCCTGCTGGAACTTGTTCTTGATGTAGTCCTCGCCTTCCTCGACGCGCTGTGCGGCCGCTTCGTCGTTGTTTTCGAAGGCGGCGGTGACGCTCTGCCACATCTGGTGCGCTTCGCCGGTCAGCGTGCCCTTGGTGACCAGTTCCTCACCCTGGCGCTGCAGTTCGGCATTCATCTGCTGCAGCGTCTGGCCGCGTTCCTGGCCGCGCTGTTGCAGGGCCTGCGTCAGCTGCGGATTGTTGGCGGTTTCGGCCGCCTGGCGATAGCCTTCGACGGAATCGAAAGTGGTATCGGTGAGGCTCTTGAAAACGGTGCTAGCCATTGTTTTACTTCCCTTTTTGCAGTGTGTGCTATGCAGGGGAAATCAACCGCAACGCGTTTGGGTCCGGGGTACACGGCGAGTTGCCCTTGCGCTGCGCCGCTCCGTTGATTAGGGCGATTGGCAATTCAGAAACCCCCAAATTCGAGAGGGATACAAATGAGCGATACTGCCGACCGCGTGCAGAAAATTGTCGTCGAGCACCTCGGCGTCGAGGCCGACAAGGTCACCCAAGAAGCCAGCTTCATCGACGATCTCGGTGCGGACAGCCTCGACATCGTCGAGCTGGTCATGGCCTTCGAAGAGGAATTCGGCGTCGAAATCCCCGACGATGCGGCTGAGAAGATCACCACCGTCGGCGACGCGACCAAGTATATCGAAGAGCACAAGGGCTAAGCCTCGCGCTTTTCGAATCCCGCACTATATGCGGGACCGGACAGGCCCGACCCCATAGCGGGCCGGGCCTGTTGTCTTATCTGCGGAGAATTACATGCGTCGTGTGGTCGTAACCGGACTTGGCCTCGTCACCCCCCTGGGCGGTGACGTGGAGACTTCATGGAAGAACCTGATCGCGGGCAAGAGCGGAGCCGCGCAAATCACGCGCTTCGACACCGAAGGGCAGAAATGCACCATCGCCTGCGAGGTGAAGCCCAAGGATCATGAATTCGGCTTCGATCCCGACAAGCGCGTCGATCACAAGGTTCAGCGCCAGGTCGATCCGTTCATCGTCTATGGCATCGACGCGGCGGGCCAGGCGCTTGAAGACGCCGGCCTCGACGAGATGGACGACGAACTCAAGCTGCGCACCGGCGTTTCGATCGGTTCGGGCATCGGCGGGCTGCCGGGGATCGAGAAGGAAAGCATCGTGCTGCACGAACGCGGTCCGGGCCGCGTGTCGCCGCATTTCGTCCACGGGCGGCTGATCAATCTCATCTCGGGCCAGGTGTCCATCAAATACGGCCTGATGGGCCCCAATCACGCGGTGGTGACCGCCTGTTCGACCGGCGCGCATTCGATCGGCGATGCCGCGCGGATGATCGCGCTCGACGATGCCGACGTCATGCTGGCGGGCGGGGCCGAGGGCACCATCAACCCGCTGGGCGTGGCCGGCTTCGCGCAGGCCCGCGCGCTCAATATGAGCATGAACGACCGGCCGACCGAGGCCAGCCGCCCCTATGACAAGGACCGCGACGGTTTCGTCATGGGCGAAGGCGCGGGCGTGGTGGTGCTCGAGGAATACGAACACGCCAAGGCCCGCGGCGCGACCATCTACGCTGAAGTCACCGGTTACGGCCTGTCGGGCGATGCCTATCACGTCACCGCGCCGCACCCCGAGGGCAAGGGCGCCGAACTGGCAATGCGCATGGCGCTGAAGAAGGCCGGTCTCGCGCCCGGCGATATCGATTACGTCAACGCGCATGGCACGTCGACCATGGCCGACACGATCGAGCTCGGCGCGGTCAAGCGCGTGCTGGGCGACGATCTCAGCGGCGCATCGATGAGCAGCACCAAATCGGCAATCGGGCACCTGCTCGGCGGCGCCGGCGCGGTCGAGGCGATCTTCTGCATCCTCGCGATCCGCGACCAGATCGTGCCGCCCACGCTCAATCTCGACAATCCGGACGAAGGCACCGAAGGTGTCGACCTCGTGCCCAAGCAGGCCAAGCAGCGCGAAGTCCGCGCAGCGCTCAACAACAGCTTCGGATTCGGCGGCACCAATGCCTCGCTGATCGTCCAGAAGGTCGATTGACGTGAAAAAGGCCGGGTGCCTCCTCGCAGGCGTCCTCTCGCTGGTGCTTGCCGTCGCGGCGATCTGGTTCGTCTCGGGATGGTGGGGCAGTGCCGAGATCGAGGAGGATACGAATTTCATCGTCCCCTCGGGTGCGAGCCTGACCTCGGTCGCCGAGAAGCTGGCCGAGGAAGGCGTGATCGCCGATCCGCAGGGATTCCTGCTGCGCGCCAAGATCCTCGGCTCCTCGGATCCGATCCTGGCCGGCGAATTCCTGCTCCCCGCCGGGGCCAGCAGCGCCGCGATCCTCGACACGTTCCAGCATGGCGAGGTGATCCGCCGCTTCGTCACCATCCCCGAAGGCCTGCCGTCGATCCTCGTCCACGAACGGCTGATGGCGGAAGATCACCTGACCGGCGAAATCCCGGTGCCGGTCGAAGGCTCGGTGCTGCCCGATACCTATGATTTCGAACGCGGCGAGGCGCGCAGCGCAGTGCTCGCGCGGATGCAGGCGGCGATGCAGAACTATCTCGCCGAGGCCTGGCCCAAGCGCGCGGAGGATATTGCGGTCGACAGCGTCCAGGAGGCCGTGATCCTCGCATCGATCGTGGAAAAGGAAACCGGCGTCGCACGGGAACGCAGGATGGTCGCCGGCCTGTATTCGAACCGGGTCAAGGACGGCATGCTGCTGCAGGCCGATCCCACCATCATCTACCCGCTGACCAAGGGCAAGCCGCTGGGCCGGCGCATCCGCCAGTCCGAAATCGCCGCGGTCAACGATTACAACACCTATACGATGGTCGGCCTGCCCAAGGGTCCGATCACCAATCCCGGGCGCGAGGCGATCGCGGCGGTGCTGGACCCGGCGGAAACGAGCGCGCGCTACATGGTTGCCGATGGTACCGGTGGCCATGCCTTTGCGGAGACGCTGGAAGAGCATAACCGCAACGTCGCCAAGTGGTTCGAAATCCGCCGCCAGCGCGGGGAAATGTGAGCGGGGAAGACGCCCCGCTGATCCTCACCGCGCAGCTCCCGCGCGATCTGCATGCGCGTTTCACCGCGCTGCGCACTGCCCATTTCCCGCCCGAACGCAATTATCTCGAAGCGCATGTCACGCTGTTCCACGCATTGCCGGCGATGTGCGAGGCGGAAGCCTGCAGCGTTCTCAAACGCATGGCGGCGGAATTCGCGCCGGTGCCGGGGCAGGTCGAAGGGCTGATGTCGCTGGGGCGGGGCACCGCGATCAAGCTGTCTGCGCCCGCCATGCTCGATCTGCGCGGCATCATTGCCGATCGCTTCCACGGATTGCTGACGCAGCAGGACCAGCAGCGTCCGCGCCTGCATGTCACCATCCAGAACAAGGTCACGGGCAAGGAAGCGAAGGCGCTGCAGGCGCAGCTGGCGGGGACGATCGCCCCGGCGCCGTTCGCCTTTCGCGGTCTCGAGCTGTTTCGCTACCGCGGCGGCCCGTGGGAGCGGGTGCGGGACTTCGCGTTTCGCGGCACCGCCGCACCCTAATCGTGCCCGTGGATCGCGGGGAGGGCCGCAGTACCGGCCCCGCGGCAGAGCAGGATCGCGGGGGCGGCGCCAACGCCGCTCAGGTGGTGCGCGTCAGGTGCGGGTGGCACCCCGGAAATGGCGCGCTGCCCAGCCTGTTCGATGCGCTGTCCATCGGGAGCAAACGGCGCCCCGCAGGCCCCCGAACGCGAGCGCCTGAAGAAATCACGGACAATACGCATTTGCGCGGTTGACCGCATGCCCCGACCGCCCTAAACGCGCCGCCTGCCGAGCGGGCTATTGCCCCGGCATGCCTCTTTGGGGCGGAGTAGCTCAGGTGGTTAGAGCAGCGGAATCATAATCCGCGTGTCGGGGGTTCAAGTCCCTCCTCCGCTACCAAGGACCATTGCTCTCTTCCTGCCATTGCAGCGACATTCGTGTGGGCGGTGCGCTGCCGACAGGCAAGAATGCCGGGGAGGGTCGCGTTCACAGCGTTGCCTGATTTGAATGCGTGTGCGTCTAATGACGAATGGCCGATCCGCAGAATGTTGAAGAAGAGTCTGACCTAATTCCTGCGAACGATTTGCAGGCAGCGCAAATACGCGAGATTGCGCTCAACGGCGTCGATTCACTTCAACGGACTGCCGCCAACATGCAGGACAATTCGGCAGCAATGGGAAGATGGATACTCGCATCACTGTTGGCGATGAATTCAGGTGGGGCGGCAGCCGTGTTATCTGCGCCTGATAGGGTTGTCGGACCGTTGGGGGCATCACTAGTCGCATTTGGTATCGGAGCTACTCTAGCTGTTGCTACTGGCATCAACGGCCTTGTGACTGCGCTACGGAGCGGGCCCCTAATAGGCGAGTCTATCGAGCTCCTCAGGCTCAGTGTCTACGAGAGCAGAATACATGCTTCCACTCGACGCAAACTGAACAGCCTCGCACCGATTATAAAACAGCAGATCATTGCATCCGCTACGCTTGCTGGGGGATCGGTATTGGCCTTTTGCACGGGTATCTTTTTCGCCGTCACCTAAGGAGTTGGTTCGTTGGCGGGCTGCGATCGGTATTGGTCTAGCGACCCGCAGCGACCATCATCCCCAATGGCCTCGCAAACTGGCCCGAACTTCTGCGACGTCGGCAATCCACACAGAGCCCAGCTTCTCTGAAAGCGAAATGCGCGCCGGCGTGATCGTAAGCTTCCCAAGCTGACAGCAATCGCAGACTTCTGCGCTTCCCGGTGTAAACTCGACCGAAATCGGCCCTTTTCTTTTCAATGGCTTGCGTGAGCGCTGTAAACCGATCCTGCCCTCGTGCGCATGGCCGGAACGGGAGCATGGGAGGTTGAAAGCGGACCAGCCGCTAACGACCCTAATTGCGGACATTTCTTTCGGGAGATACGTTCTGCCGATGTTACTGTCTTTCGGGCCTAACTGGCAGCGCGATTTTTGGGCCTCGCCTTACAGGCTGCGGTTCGAACTTGATGATGGCGAGTATTCAGGACGGTATGTGACCAAGTTCACAAGAAGCTACGACCGTGCTCGTAAACTGGCGCGTATAGCGCTGCCCTCAGATAGCATCGTCGGCGTCATCGCGGCCTTCTCTGAGCCCAGCAGAGAAATGAATGCGGAAAGACTGGGCTGGACCACCGGGACCGCCTTTGAACATCTGACAGAGTTGGGCGTCTCAACGAAAGCCCCACTTGCCGAGTGGGTAGGCTGTTGGTGGCCCAATGCGTATCTTCTCTGATTTTCAACTTTTTCAGCGTCCGCCCCAGCCTGGCCGGGCGCTATTCCGCTGGATGGCTTGGCGCTTTCTCTTATTCAGCGCGATTTTCTTATGCTTCGTAGCGTA
>Ga0098069_100280_pt1 | contig 26382 bp, 20 predicted proteins | sample 27_taG_FD_92584 | JGI IMG/M metagenome (GOLD analysis project Ga0098069, IMG submission 92584) | Marine viral communities from Cariaco Basin, Caribbean Sea - 27_WHOI_OMZ | ecosystem: Environmental > Aquatic > Marine > Oceanic | place: Caribbean Sea: Cariaco Basin | collected 2014-11-09
CGATTTCAAAATTATATCCTGACTCCAGAAGTTTTTGGTAGTTTTTATAATCAAATTTATAGAGGAAGGCCCCCCGGCGGGAAGTAGACTTATCTTTTTCGTCCAATTTTACCAGAACATTTAAAGACAGCACTTTTTTACGAAAGTTTCTTGCGTCCAGTTCCTTTTGATAAATAGCTTCGTAAAGTTGTTGTAGTTGTGGTATTGTAAATTTCTCCGGCAGTAATTCAAAACCAATAGGTTTATACCTTGCTTCGCGTTTTATGCGCCCCAAAGCCTCATTTACCATCTGGTTATGATCTAAAACTAAATTTGGCAATGCTTCAATCTCATACCAGTGCGCCCCGTGCTTTTCTACCAGTTCTTTGTTGTATGCTTCTAACCTGATAAGTGCATATTGAGCAATAGAAATTGTACGATATCCCGGATCTCTTTCAGCTTTTCCATAACTTTTAAGCTCTTCCATGAATACGCTCTCCAAACCGGTAATCTCACTAAGAACACGTTTTGCCGCCTGATCTACATCTTCATCTAATTTCACAAAACTGCCTATTAAAGACCAGGAATCTTTAAGTGGCTCAACACGTCTTTTAAAAATTAACAACTTGAGTTTTCCTTCATCAAAACCAAAGATAATACAGTCGGTAGCGACATACATTTTGTCGTTCTTACTGTAATAATCTAAAGTATGTTTAGGCATAAGTATAGAAAATCGAAATAAAATTAATCAGAACTTACTGGGCAAAATAAGCATAGATAAAAACTACCAACACAACGATTCCAAGGCCAACCTGTTTTACAAGTTTCCAGGGTTGAATATCAACCTGCCTGGTATAATCTAAAATAAAAGGTTCAATTCTCGGTTTCCATTTGCCAATCACCAACATAATGATCACATTCAACACAAATAAAATAGCCATTACGTGAAGATAGTGTGGCAAAGCATCTTCTCCCACAACAAAGTATTTAAGGCCTAGATAAATGAGATAGAAACCAACACCACTAAAAATTGCAACTTTAGCAGCGATTGCCGGAATTCTTTTAGTAAGGTAACCTACAATAACGATTGTAAGAATAGGAATACTATAACTACCATTTACTTCCTGCAAATAGCCAAAAAGACCTTGTGGTGCATTAGCAATAAAAGGGGCAATAAGCATAGCTCCAATGGCCAGGAAAATACCAAAGCGTTTTCCTTGTTTTACTACTTTCGCTTCACTGGCTTCCTGATTAAGGTATTGTTTGTAGATATCTATTCCAAAAAGTGTAACCGAACTGTTTAATGCTGAATTGAAAGAACTCAAAATTGCACCGAAAAGTACAGCCGCAAAAAATCCTGTAAGCACCGGTGGTAGTACCGCATTTACCAAAGCAGGATATGCCTGGTCGGCATTCTCTAAATCGCCCTGAAACATATGCCAGGCAATAATACCCGGAAGAACTACGATAATTGGCCCGAGAATCTTTATAAAAGCAGCTAGCATTAAACCTTTTTGGCCTTCCCTAAGGTTTTTAGCCGCCAAAGCTCGCTGAATAATTGCCTGGTTGGTTCCCCAGTAAAATAATTGTACCAGCATCATACCGGTAAATATTGTTGAAAAAGGAACCGAAGCTTCAGGCCCTCCAATAGAATTAAACTTCTCGGGATTAGAATCTACTAAAACTTCCAGCCCATTAATAATTCCGCCATCTCCAATAGCCATAAGTCCAAAAATGGGAATTAATAAACCTCCTACGAGTAGACCTACAGCATTAATAGTATCTGAAACTGCTACGGCTTTTAATCCTCCAAAAATTGCGTAAATAGATCCTACGATCCCTATACCCCATACCGTAAGCCTTAAGGCGGTGTTTGCACTAACTCCCAACATTTCGGGAATTCCAAACATCGTACTAATTGCCAGGGCACCAGAATACAAAACAATAGGTAAGAAAATAATCATATACCCCGATAGGAATAGCGCCGAAACCAGGGTTTTGGTTCCTCTATCAAATCGTTTTTCTAAAAATTGTGGTACCGTGGTTAGTCCTCCTTTTAAATAACGTGGTAATAAGAATAATGCGGTTATTACTATGGCTATGGCTGCAAGGGTTTCCCAGGCCATTACTAAAATTCCTTCACTAAAAGCCTGGCCATTTAAACCTACAATTTGTTCTGTAGATAAATTTGTGAGTAAAACTGAACCTGCAATAACTCCTGCCGTAAGACTCCTTCCGCCAAGAAAATATCCATCACTTGTACTTTCATCGGTTTTTCTGGTGGCTAAATAGGCAATTACAGCCACTAATAGGGTAAAACCAATGAATGATAAAATTCCAACCATAGCTTATTTAAAAATTTTGTTAAATATAAAATTATATATGAGTTTTGATCCTACTTAAGGTATAAACTTATTATTGACCGCTAACCGAGAAGTTATATGAGATCCAATTGTAGTACTGATCTCCCGGTTTTAAAACCGCTTCAGGAAAGTTTCTAAAATTAGGAGCATCAGGGAAATTTTGTGCCTCTAAACATAACGAAGGATATTCTTCGGCGATTTCGGTATGGTAATTCAAATCTTCCGGAAGGTTTTCTGGAGCATAGGCCACCAGTGCTTTTTGATTGGTTTTTACTTCCATTTTTATTCCGGTTAATGGAGCAAAAAGCCTTGCCGCAACTTCATCTTTATCAGATTTTAGAACATAGGTATCATCCAGGCTCCGGTTTCCAATTAATTTACCTTCAATAAAGTTTTTTGGATGCTTTTTAAGTTTGGTTAAATTACCGGTAGGCAATAAGTTTTTATCTACTTCAAGGATTTTTTCAGCTTCAATCTTTAAAAAATGATCGCTAATACTGCCACCGCCATTAAGGTTAAAATAAGTATGATTGGTAAGATTAATCACAGTTTTTTTATCGGTTTTAGCCGAATATTCTATAAGCAATTCATCATTTTCAGTAAGCGTATATTTAACCTCAACCTGTAAATTCCCAGGGTAATATTCTTCCCCGTCCTTGCTGAAATAAGTTAGTTTTACTGAAGGATTGGGCGCCACTTCCTCTTCTTCAATTTTCCATACTTTATACTGAAATCCATTCTCGCCCCCGTGAAGATGAACATTATTGGTTTCATTTAATTTATAGGTAACATTATCCAGCTGAAACTCCCCATTAGAAATTCTACCGGCATAACGCCCCACCGAAGCACCAAAACATTTATTGTGCTCTTTATAAGCCGAAGTTATAAATTCTTCTGCCCGCGGGCTAACCACCACATTCACTTTATTCCCGGCCTTATCTTTTATTTTAAGGCTTATAACAGCAGCACCATAGTTAAGAATCTGGAGTTCACTCCCGTTATTATTAACAAGAGTTACCGTTTTTAAATCTTCTTTTTGAGTTTTCAAATTAAATTTTTTAGTTGGTTTTACCGGAAATCCAGTTATCTACTTTTTCTTCCAGAATATTCAAAGGTAAAGCTCCATCTAATAGAATTACATCATGGAATTCCCTAATATCAAAATCATCACCTAGTTTTTGTTCTGCTTCTTCCCTTAACTCCAGTATTTTATTCATTCCTATTTTATAGGCTGTAGCCTGCCCTGGCATAACAATGTGTCGTTCTACCATTTTCACGCAGTCACTTTCTGCATTGGGCGTATTCGCTTTATAATATTCTATTCCTTCCTGCCTGGTCCATTTTTTAGCGTGAATTCCCGTGTCTACCACTAGCCTGCAAGAACGCCAGAGTTCCATTGCCAATCTACCAAAATCAGAATAAGGGTCTTTGTAAAATCCTATTTCCTCTGGTAATAATTCGCTGTAGAGGCCCCAACCTTCCACATAAGCGGTATAGAAACTAAACTTTCTAAACTGCGGAATATCCTCCAATTCCTGGGCTATGGCAATTTGCATATGGTGGCCTGGGATACCTTCATGGTATGCCAAAGCTTCCATTTGGTAAGTAGGCATAGCAGCCATATCGTATAAATTAGCATAATAAGTTCCCGGCCTTGAACCATCTTTTGCTGGTTGTTGGTAAAATGCCTTGCCGGCACTTTTTTCTCTAAAAGGTTCTACCGCTTTTACTACCAGTTCTGCTTCAGGTTCAGTTAGAAAAAGTTCGTCTAAATTCGCCTTCATGGTGTTTATAATTTCGGTAGCTTCAGCAAGATATTTTTGCTTGCCAATAGAATCGTTGGCGTAATAAAATTGCTCATTAGTACGCATAAACTCAAAGAAGTCCTGTAGTGTGCCTTCAAAGCCTACCTCTTCTTTTATTTTTTCCATTTCGCCGTGAATACGTGCTACCTCATCCAACCCAATTTGATGTATTTCCTGGGCCGAAAGATTAGTAGTTGTAGTTCTTTTAAGAGCATTGGCATAAAACTCTTCTCCTTTTGGAAATTTCCACGCGCCAGCATCATTATTTGCACGTTTTTGTTGAGTTTCCAGGAAAGAAATTAAATTTTCGTAAGCGGGTTTTACTTCTTTAACCAGAGCATTTTCAGCTTTTAAAATGAGTTCTTTTTCCTGCGCTTTTGTAATTTCCAGCTTAGATAGCTTAGATTTAAAATCGTTGAGTAAGGCACTGTTTTCTACAGATTTGCCGAAGGGTTTACCTTTTATTACGTTTCTACTGGATTCCAAAACCCTGTCAAAAACAAAAACCGGCGGAACAATCCCATTTTGTTCCCTAATTTTTAGGTTTCCAATAACCTCTTCCATAACCTTAGGAATCCCCTTTAGCCTGGCTATATAAGCTTCGGCATCGCTTATAGAATCTATACGGTGCATATTGATTAAAAAAGCTGGCAGCTCGGCGTGGCGCCCAAACATCTGGTTTACCGGATAATTATAAAACCGAAAATCATAATCTGCTACTTCATTTTCTAATTTCTGAAGGTATAAATCGTAACTCAAACGTGTTTGCTTGTTTAAGGCCGAAGCATCTACTTTCTTTAAATATTCTAAACGCTTTTTAGCTTTTTTACGATCTTCGGCATATTTAAGGTGTGAAAAATCGTCCCATTTCCCATAATTGGTTTTTTGTCCCAATTGGGTTTGCATCATAGGCGATTCTTCCACGTCTTTTTGAAATTCTTTTTCAAAATATTCGTTTAATTCTGCCGAATGTTCTGCAATTTCTTCTTCGGAATAATTTCCTTCTTTTTGATCACATGAAATACCTAAAAACAGTAAACTGATTAGAAGGATTTTATGAATAAATCTAATACTCATAGGCTATTCTTTTAATATTGAAAATTCTACTGCAGAATCTCCATAAATGGTGTGGGTTTGCTTCTGAAAATCTTCTTCTTCGGCTTCAAAAATATTTGGCACAAAACTTTGAGGATTTCTGTCTATAAGAGGAAACCAGGTACTTTGCACCTGAATTTGTAATTTATGTCCTTTTTTAAAAGTATGGTTAATATCCTGCAGCGTAATATTTACCGGGGTCTTCTTGTTAGGCTCAAATGGCTCGGGATTTTCAAAACTGTTTCTAAATCTGCCACGCATCACTTCACTACGCACCATCATATGGTAGTTATCCATATCAAGATGGTCCATGGTTTCTTCATAATCTTCTGAGTCTGCCGGGTAAACATCTATTACCTTTACCGCCCAATCTGCCGCAGTTCCTGTGGTTGCCACGTTTAAACGTGCCAAAATCTCACCGGTAAGTTTCATATCTTCTTCCAGTACTTCGGTTTCAAAAACCAAAACATCTGGTCTCCTGGCGGCAAAACGCTGGTCGCCTGTCATATATTCTCTTGGAGTGAACACCGCTTTAATTTCATTATTATATGATACAGGTTTTGCAGGGTCACTTACAAAGCTTTCTTCATTATTGGTAGCTTCGTTGGTTAATTCCTGGTTATCTCCCAGGTAAAAAACTTTAGATTCTGCTTCTTTTGGAGGCCAGGCTTCATAAGAATTCCATTTTCGGGCTCCGGTATCGTAAACATAAGCTTCAGCTAGATCTACATCACCATCGCCGTCTTCTTTTAAAAAGTGGTTAAAGAAAGTAGTTTCAACATTTCTCTGGTAATCTTCAGAAATATTATCTCCAAAATATACATTCCCTACGGCTTGTCTTTCGGTTTGTCTGGCCCAGTCACCGTGACTCCATGGTCCAAAAACCATTATATTATGGTTATCGCTGGTTTCTTCAATTTTTTTGTAGGTATTAAAAGGACCGTAAAGATCTTCCGCATCAAACAATCCGCCCACCACCATTACGGCCGGTTTAATATCTTCTAAATGCTGAATAATACCTCGAGACTGCCAAAACTCATCGTAATTAGGATGTTCTTTTAGCTGTTGCCAGAATATATTGTCTTCGCCATAATATTCATCCAGATTACTAAGAGGTCCCACATCTAAAAAGAATTGATATTGATCTTGTGTTCCAAGATCGGGTAAATCGTACCAGCTTTCTGTAGTGGGTCCGGTTTTGTCATATCCAAAAAGTGCTGTAGCTCTCCAGTAACTTAATAAATAAGCACCGTTGTGATGAAAATCGTCAAAAAAGAAATCGCCGATACCTGCTTGTGGTGAAGCAGCTTTTAAGGCCGGGTGTGCATCTACCAGGGAAGCAACTGCATAATGACCGGGATAAGAAATACCCCAGGTTCCTACCCTACCGTTATTGTTTTCTACATTATTAATAAGCCATTCAATCGTATCGTAGGTATCGCTTGACTCGTCGAATTCATCGCCTTTCTTATTCGGGATTATCGCGCGCATATTGTCATATTTCCCTTCACTCATCCAACGCCCACGAACATCCTGGTATACAACAATATTACCTTCTTTCATTAAATATTCGTTAGGTCCTATAAGCGAACGAAACTGATCTTCACCATACGGCCTGGAGCTATATGGAGTTCGTTGCATAAGAATTGGATATTCTTTAGAAGTATCTTTTGGGGAATAAATAGTAGTGTGCAGCTTAGTGCCGTCGCGCATTGGGATATCTACTTCTGTTTTATTATAATGTTCTTTAACATCATATTCTTCCTGCGCAATAATTTGAACAGGTAAAAAACTCAAAAACAGAAGGATAACACTAAAACGGAATAATTTCATAGTTTAGGGAGATTTTAAGCCCCCTAAGATAGAAATTACACCGATAAACCTAAAAGAATTTTACTTGATAATCGAGTTTTAAATATCTCTCCAATACTGAAGTAATTTATTTCTCTGTTTCCTGAAACTTCGTAAGCCCCTCCTTTAACCAATCCAGGTACTCTGAAGCCTTTGGGGTGTAACCCACCGGCTCATTAAGTAAATTCACCTGATTATCTAAAAGCACATAGAAAGGCTGTGAATTATTCTTAAAATTCAGGGTTTGGAAAGTAGCCCATTTATCGCCAATGGTTTTAATAGGTTTTATTCCGCCTTTTGGTTTCATATAATTGAATTGCGCTTCCTCCGGCAGTTCTTTCCTATCGTCTACATAGAGGGAAATAAGTATATACTCTTCATTTAGCATCTCGAAAACCTCAGGTTCACTCCACACCTGTTCTTCCATTTTTCGGCAATTAACACAAGCCCAACCTGTAAAATCGAGGATTATGGGTTTATTTTGTTCTCTTGCTGCTTCCAGACCTTTATCCCAGTCTTTATAAGCTTCAAGGCCTAATGGAGCTTCGGTGCCTTTCTCATAGATACTGTAAAATAATGGTGGTGGAAATCCACTAAGCAACTTAAGATTCGCCGCCGAAGTATTAGTTAAACCGGGAATTAAATAAAGCACAAAGAAGAAAGTAATAACGCCTGCGCCAAATCTGGCTTTACTAATTCTTTGTTTAGGACCATCGTGCGGAAAACGAATTTGACCAAATAAATAAGCCATAAGACCTAAACCAACCAGAATCCAAATTCCGAGGAAAATTTCACGTTTTATAAGTCCCCAGTGCTCCACAAGATCGGCATTAGAAAGAAATTTAAAGGCCAGTCCTAATTCTATAAAACCTAAAGTGACTTTTACTGTATTTAGCCAACCGCCACTTTTCGGTAAAGAATTAAGCCAGTTAGGAAATAAAGCGAAAAGCGCAAAAGGCAGTGCCAGAGCAAGACCAAAACCTCCCATTCCCATAGAAAGTTGCATCGCACCGCCATCGCTAGTAAGCGATCCACCAAGTAGTGAACCTAAAATTGGGCCGGTACAGGAAAAAGAAACTAAAGCCAAAGTAAGCGCCATAAAAAAGATACCCACAACACCACCTACACTTGAAGCTTTATCGTCCATCTTATTACTCCAGGAACTTGGCAAAGTAATCTCGTAATATCCAAAAAAGGAGAAAGCAAAAATGATAAAGATGACAAAGAAAATAATGTTCAGCGTTACATTGGTTGAAATATTATTGAGAATTTCAGGATTTACGCTGTCTAGCAGGTGAAAAGGTAAACTAAGTAAAAGATAAATAGCAAATATAAAAACACCATAAAGTATAGCATTCACCAGGCCTTTTTGCCGATTTTTAGCTCCCTTAGTAAAAAAGGAGACCGTTAGCGGAATCATTGGAAATACACAGGGAGTTAAGAGTGCGATTAAACCACCTACAAAACCCAGTAAAAAAATACTCAGGAAGTTATTGCCTTCCTCCTCTTCTGGCGCAAATTCTTCCATCCCTGAAACATTGATATTTAATGCTTCGGTAAGTTCTTTATCTTTTTCTGAAATTTCCAGGTCGGTAAAACCTTCGGTTATTTCATTGTCTTCAAGAGAAATATTAAAACGTTCGGTTTCCGGAGGCAAACATTTTTCATCATCACACACAGAGAAATAGATCTCAGCAATAATTTCAGGGTTACTTCCGGGTTGTACTTTTATTTGCTGGGTAAAAACTGCTTCGTCCTCAAAATAGGTAATATCGGCTTCAAAAACCTGATCATAGATAGGTTCTATATCTGGCTCTGTAGTTTCACCAATAAGTTCAAAATTTTCTTCAGCATTATTATAAGAGAAAGTCGTAGCGATAGGCGCAATATCAATATCTGCTTCTTTCTGCGAATATAAATGCCAGCCTTCTTCCAGGGTCGCCGTAAAAACCAGGTTAAATATGCTGTCATTTTCCTTTTCTACAGAAGCTTCCCAGGTAATGGGGTCATCCATTTGGGAGTCTTCACTCCCGTCGTTAAAATATTGTGCCTGTAACTGGATAAATGGAATAAAAAATAAGAGCAGACTCGCCAGATATTTCATAAACTGAAAGTAATTTTTATTATTTTTTGATCAGATGAAGTTATCGAAAAACGCCTATCGGCCCGCTGATTGATCACCCAAACAATTTTTTCGCCAGAGCACAGCAACCAGCTGTTTTCTTTCTCGGGCAAAGATAATTTTTTGTCTTTAAAGAAGTCGCTTAACTTCTTTTTTCCTTTCATTCCAAAAGGATAAAAGATATCGCCTTGCTGCCATTTTCTAACTGTTAGCGGAAATTCCAGTTTTTCGGGGTTTATATAAATGCAGTTTGATCTTTTATAGTTTATTTCCTTTACTTCTGAAAATGAAAAAGTTCCCATAGGAAGCATCGCAAAATCTTCATTTTTGGCGATTTTATAGACTTTGTCTTCGGTTTTATCAATTTCTGTAAGCAATAAATAATCCCGATCTTTTATTAACCTGTGTGAGGTTGAAAAAACCATTTTCCCCGGTTGGGCATCTAATAAATGGTACACATCGTTCCATTCTGTAAAACCAAAAGACTTCAGCAATTGGTATAAAATTGCAGAACTATTGGGCACCTTTTTAAGGTAATTAATATCCAGGCTATAGCCATACTCTGTTTTACCAATAATTTTTGGATAGAGTAAGCTCAAATAATCCTCTATTAATTCTTCGTTTTCTTTTAGATGGGATTGGGTTTTTAGAAAAGTCTCTAAAAACTGCGGGTTTATTTCTTCTAAAACAGGCACGAGTTCGTGTCTTATTTTGTTCCGAAGATATTTTGTGGATGCGTTAGTACTATCTTCTCTCCACGAAATCTTATTTTCTTCGGCGTAAGCCAAAATTTCTTTTCGGGAAAAATTCAATAAAGGTCTTATAATGTAATTACTATCGGCCTTTATCCCGCTTAAGCCTTCCAAACCGGTGCCTCGTATGAGATTAATAAAAAAAGTCTCCAGGCTATCATTGGCGTGGTGCGCGGTTAAGATAAAATCAAATTGATGCTTTAGCCGTAATTCTTCAAACCATTCATACCTAAGATCACGTGCTGCCATTTGAATAGACATACTATTATCTTTAGCGTATTGCTCGGTATCAAAATTTTCTACAAAAAGCTTAACATTTAGTTTTTTTGCAAGGGCGGCAACAAAATCCTCATCGGCGTCACTTTCTTCATCCCTAAGGTTAAAATTACAGTGCGCTAAAGTAAAATCCAGTTTAGCTATTTTGCATAAATGTGCCAGCACTACACTGTCTACACCACCACTTACCGCAAGTAAAATTTTACTGTTAGAGAGGTAGGGAAACTGCGATTTGATCTCGTTTTTGAAAGCTTTTTCCATAGAAAACCAAAGATACGAAAAGCCTCTCCTAAATCATCCCCTAAAGGGAGGACTTTAAAACACCTTTTTGGCTAAGACTATTTGAAGCTCTTGAAAAATTTATTCCCTTTAGTTAGGGAAAGGGCTGGATGAGCTATTTTTTAAAGCCTGTCGCATTGCGGCTGCCTTTAGCAGGCATTCTTCATATTCTTTCTCTGGTTTCGAACCGGCAGTAATCGCCCCACCTACCGAAAAAGACACATATTTTTTAACCGAATTATATAAAATACTGCGTATAACTACGTTAAAATCGAAATCGCCGTTTGGAGTAAAATAACCCACGGCGCCACTGTAGAGTCCGCGTTTTGTTTCTTCCAGTTCTTCGATAATTTTCATTGCTGAAATCTTTGGCGCACCCGTCATACTTCCCATAGGAAATGTGGCTCGCAATGCTTCTACCGGTGGAATGCCGTCATCAAGTTCAGCAGAAACCGTAGAAATCATTTGATGCACTTGTTTAAAAGAATAAACTTTGCAGAGTTCATCTACATTTACACTCGCTTTTTTCGCAATTTTAGAAAGATCGTTTCGCACCAAATCTACAATCATCACGTTTTCAGATTGCTCTTTTGGGTCACTAAAAAGCTCCTTTGTAATTTGGATATCTTCTTCTGGATTTTGCGAGCGTCTTGCTGTTCCCTTTATAGGTTGGGAAATTAATTTCGCTCCTGATTTCTTTAAATAGCGCTCTGGTGAAGCCGAAAGTAAATAATGTTCTTCCAGTTTGAGAAAAGTAGCAAACGGAGGACCAGAAAGTTCATTAAGATCCTGAAAAACTTTAAAAGGCTCAATCTCTCTATCTTCAGCAAAAAATTCCTGGCAGAAATTTGCTTCATAAATATCGCCTCGCTGAATATAAGCGAGCATTTTTTGAACCTTGTGAAGATATTCTTCCTTAGAGATTCGGGCTTGTATTCTTGATTCTGAGTTTTCAGTTTTCGGTTGTCCAGTCTCAATCTGGTTTATTGAAAGATTTGAAATTTCAGTAAAATCTTCTTCAATTTCATCATCCAGCATATTTAAATATCGCATTTCCAATTGATCGTCTTTCAGCAAGAATAGTTTTTGTGGCTGAAAAAAATAGAGATCCGGGAAATCCAATCCGTCGTGGTTTTTTGAAGAAAGTCTTTCTACATCATTTTTAAGATCGTAAGACAGATAGCCGAAAATCCAATCTTTAGTAGTTTGCTGATACTCCTGGAGCTTGGCAAAAGCCTGGTGGTAATCGGTTTTTATAGCGGTAAATGCACCCACGGCAAGTAAAGCATCAAATTCACCGTGCTCCTGATGATAATTATTGCTGTCCAGCCAGGCAATTTCTTCAAACTGCTTACTCCACTGCAAGAGTTGCTGTTTGAATTTTAAAGGTTCTTCTAAAGTATAAGTAATTTTTGTGCGCACCTCGCTTGTAATTTGGAGCGCAAAGGTAAAAACAATTTGACGTAGCGCCTATTTTAATTCTTCTGCAATTTATCTTGAAAACCCTTAAAATCGGGATTTGCAAAATTTCGAGAAATTAGGTGGTGAAGCTTCTTGTATTTCTGAGAAAAAAATCTTAATTATACAACATGCGCTATTTTGCGCCAATATATGATTAAGACCAAAATTCTTCCATGTTTCCAGATACTGAAAAACTCACTTTAGCCGATATAGAAAACCTTGATTTCACTACCGTTATCTGGGTTGTAGCCCCGCTAATGTTCTTTTTTGTCTTACTTGAATTTTTAATAGGAAGAAAAAAATACAAGAACCTTTATTCGGGAAAAGATTTTCTAGCTTCTACAGCTATCGGGATTGGTAATTTAATCCTGAATGGCTTTATGAAGATAGGAGTCTTTATGGTTTTCCTTTTCTTTTTCAATCTGGCGCCGTTTAAAATCCCACATACCTGGTGGTCTTATGTTTTATGTTTAATATTATTGGATTTTAGCAGGTATTGGGCTCATAGATTTGCTCACGAACAACGTTTCTGGTGGTCTACACACGTGGTTCATCATTCTTCCGAACATTATAATTTATCAACATCTTTTAGATTATCCTGGACGCAGAATTTAAAGATCATTTTCTTTTTACCGGTAGTATTGTTAGGTTTTCATCCCCTGGTATTCTTTATTGTGCATCAACTGGAAGTGCTTTATCAATTCTGGATTCATACCGAATTGATAAAAAAATTACCGCGGCCAATAGAATATATCTTTACAACGCCATCGCACCACCGGGTACACCATTCGGTAAATGAAAGATATCTGGATAAAAATTATGGCTCTACTTTTATATTCTGGGATCGTATTTTTGGAACTTTCCAGGAAGAAGATGAAAAACCCCGTTATGGAATCACCAAACCGGTAAACTCCTACAATCCTTTTTTCCTCGTTTTCCACGAATGGATCGAAGTAGGCAAGGATATCTGGAAAGCAAAATCACTAAAAGAAGTCTGGCTTATTTTATTCGGAAGCCCCGTAGATAAGCATAAAGCAGATATGGGAATTACTGGAAAAACCGAAACCGAATTAAGCAATTTAGGGAAGGCCAACGAAGAGTTTAGCCCTAAAGTAAAAAAAGCAAATTAATTTGATTGGCCGGATTCCAGTTGATGAGAAAAAGTAGTTAATACATCTTCTATCCCCATATCCAGCACTTCGTTTAGCACCTTTCCGTCTTTAAAATTATCATTAAAAGAAGGTAAACTGAAGCTTTCTATAATCTCGCCACCAAATCTTGGTAAAATTCCCTTAGTATATTCTAAAGCTGATGCGGCACCACGCTTGCCAGGAGAAGTACTGATCAATAAAATCTTTTTCCCCTCAAGGAAATTACGGTCTAATCGCGAAAGCCAGTCGATTATATTTTTAAAGTAAGCTGAAACATTGCCATTATGCTCATTTACCGCAATTATTAAGGCCTCGTGTTCGTGGATGATCTTGTTGATTATTTTAGCGCTTACAGGAATACCTCTTTCCTTTTCCCTATCGGCGCTGTAAATAGGCAATTCATATTGGGTAAAATCCTGAACTTTCACTTCGTGTCCCTGTATTCGACTGGCCACGTGCGTTAAAAGCTGAAAATTAATGGAAGTACTACTGTTGGAGCCGGCAAAGGCAAGGATCTTTTTCATCTAAACGATTTTTATCAAAAATACCGAAATAAATGAAATGATGTTGGAATGAAAGGTTTATTGAACAAAGTGTTTTCTATTTGTTTTACACTTTCTGTTTTCTACCTATTAAAAAATAAAGAATAGGTCCTAAAAGAGGCACTATTATTATACTGACAAACCAAATCAGCTTATTATTCTTTTCAAATTTGTTTCTAAGAATATCTACTAATGATATAAGAAAGAGAACCGTATGCAACAGGATTATTGTTTGCCAGACCACAATGCTACTTTCTATCGCCGTTATTTCCATCTTAATACTTATTTAAACTCAAATATAGCAAAAAAGAAATAGCTCTTTTGAATTTCTAGTTATCAATAATATCTAATGCATATTTAATTTTAAACGCTCATAAAAATTTTAAATAACTGAAATTAAGTGATTTAGATTAATTAATTCAACTGACTAATTTAAAATTGCCAGGAGCAATTTTAAATTAGAGTTTCACTAACTTTGCCAGTTCATAAAAACTTCATTTAGTGACTTTTCAGGATTTAAATATTACCACTCCCCTGCGCAATGCGCTGGAAGATATTGGCATTAATACGCCTACACCTATTCAAGAGGAATCTTTTTCTACAATTATGTCTGGAAAAGATATGGTGGGAATCGCGCAAACCGGTACTGGGAAAACCTTTGCCTATATGCTTCCAATATTACGGATGCTTAAGTATTCGGAACAGAAAAATCCACGAGTATTGGTTTTGGTCCCTACACGGGAGCTTGTGGTGCAGGTAGTTGAAGAAATTGAAAAACTAACCGCTTATATGAATGTTCGTATCGCCGCTATTTATGGAGGCGTAAATATGAACACGCAGCATCAATCGCTTTTACAGGGCCAGGACATTGTGGTAGGAACTCCGGGAAGATTGTACGATCTTGTGCTTAGGCGCGCGCTTCAATTAAAATCTATTCAGAAATTAGTAATAGATGAAGTAGATGTGATGTTAGACCTGGGCTTTAAATTTCAGATCAATAATATCTTTGAATTGCTTCCGCAGAACCGACAAAACATTATGTTTTCTGCGACAATTACTGAAAATGTTGAAAATCTAATCGAGGCTAATTTTAAAAGTCCGCAAACTATTTCTGTTGCTGCCAGCGGAACGCCCCTTGATAATATTAAACAAACCGGTTATAAGATCCCTAATTTCTATACCAAAGTAAATTTGCTAAGACATATTTTAGCCGATAAAGAAACCTACTCCAAGGTGTTGGTCTTTGTGGCTTATAAAAGAATGGCCGACCGACTTTACGCGGAATTAGAACAGTATTTCCACGATGAATGCACGGTGATTCATTCCAATAAAACCCAAAATTATCGTTTGCGTAGTATAAAACAATTTGGCAGCGGATTTTGCCGAATTTTAGTTGCAACCGATGTTATGGCGCGAGGTCTTGATATTGAATCGGTAAGCCACGTGATCAATTTTGATACTCCAAAATATCCTGAAAATTATATGCACCGAATTGGCCGTACGGGAAGGGCTGAAAAAGAAGGGAATTCGATATTAATGACTACGGAAGCTGAATTGGAATCGCTTGAAAAAATTGAAGCTTTGATGAAAATGCAAGTTCCGCAAGAAGAATTACCTGCTGAGATAGAAATTTCTTCAGAATTGATTCCGGAAGAACAACCTAAGGTTTTTGAAATCAATAATCCTGGAAAGAATAAAGAAGAAAACGCTCCCGGCCCTGCTTTTCACGAGAAAAAAGAAAAAAACAGGAAAGAGAATCTTGGCGGATCTTACCGAAGAGAAATTGCCAAAAAGTATAAAAAGCCAAAAACTCGCGGGGATAAAAATGCGAACAGAAGAAAGAAAAAATAATTATTGAAATGCACGAATTACAAAACGAATTCTTAAGTATAAAAGTAAATCCCGTTGGCGCAGAATTATCCAGCCTTAAAAATCTGGAAACCGGAATTGAACATTTATGGCAGGGAAACCCTGAATTTTGGGCAAGCCAGTCTCCTAATTTGTTTCCGGTAATTGGGGTTTTAAAAAACGGGGAATATATTTTTGAAGGAAAAAGTTACAAAATGCCTAAACACGGGTTTATTAGGTATAATGAAGAAATTAAATTCAAGGAAAAAACTTCAAATTCTTTAGCATTTCAACTGGAATATTCAGAAAAAACTTTAGAAATCTATCCATTTAAATTCAGGTTTGAAATTTCATTTATTCTGAATAAAAAAAGCCTGGAAATTAAACATCAAGTTTTCAATTTAGATGAAAAACCCCTTTACTTTTCACTGGGCGGTCACCCCGCGTTTAATGCTCCTATTAGCAAAAATGAAGTTTACGAGGATTATTACCTGGAATTTGACCAAAAAATGGACTTACGTACCCATGTTTTAAGCGAAAATGGACTAGTAAGTAACAACACCGAGGGAATATTAGACAATGAAGATAAAATTAGACTACATAAAGAGCTTTTCGCCAAAGACGCACTGATTTTCAAAAATATTAGGTCTAAAAAAGTTGCTTTAAAAAGAAAAAATTCTGGTGCAATTTTATCAGTAGAATATCCAGATTTTAAAAACCTGGGGGTTTGGGCAAAACATGGCGCACCCTATGTTTGTATTGAACCCTGGCTGGGAATTGCCGATATTGAAAGCACCGATCAAAACCTAAAAACCAAAGAAGGGATTGAAACACTGGCAGCAGGAAAAGATTTTCAGGCGGCATATACAATTGATATCTCTTAAAAATAGAAAAACCCGCTAATTAGCGGGATTTTTATTAAAACATTTATTAAGTTCTGTTCTTTTTCTTAGCGGCTTTCGCAGCGCGCTTTTCTTTTAAGCTCAAAACTGGCTCTTTTCTAGCCGAGTTTTTTGAGGGTGATTTTTCTTTTGCCATAATCTCTGATTATTTAAAATTAACCTGATAAAGATAGTAAAAGAAAGCATTCAAAATTCATTTTTCATAGCTACAGATTATACTTTTTTATTGAATAAAAATCCTGTCTTTGAAACTAATTACCTGGTTAAGTAGCAAGTAAAAAATTGTGAATATCTATCTCTTGTTTTGTCCACGAGACTCGTTTTAAATCCTATTTTTGACTCCCTAAAAAATAAAGATATGAGCGTAACTTGGTTTGAATGTAAGGTGAAATACAAAAAAACACACGAAACAGGCGAGCAGAAAATGACTACAGATACCTACCTACTTGATGCAGTATCTTTCACAGAGGCCGAAGCGAGAATTACTGAGGAAATGACGGCTTATACCAGTGAAGACTTTAGAATTATGAATATAAAAGTTGCGAATTTCTCTGAAGTTCATCCTTTTGAGAATTCCGATCGTTGGTTTAAATCAAAAGTTTCCCTGGTGGCTATGGATGAAGAAAGCGGAAAGGAAAAAAAGACAAATATTTACTTGCTTGTTCAGGCCAACGACGTAAAAGAGGCTTTCGAGAATACTACCACGGCGATGGAAGAAACTATGGGCGATTATAATATTCCCTCTATTACAGAATCTCCAATTCTGGATGTATTCCCATATTTAACCGGTGAGGAAGAACAATTAGAAAAATTTAATGTTCTTGATTCAGATGAAACTCAAAAGGAAGAAGTTTCAGAAGAAACGGAAACACAGGAAGTTTAAGAGCTTCAAATTATTTCATTTTAATACCATAGAAGGGTTTGACTTTAGCGTTGAACCCTTTTTTATTTGCCATAAATAACTACAAAAGAAATACAGTTTTACGCTTAAAAACCGGGAATGGGGCAGAATTGAAAACTTAATGTAGAAAAAATCCCCAGTTTTTTTTCCGAAGCTTCTAATATAAGTCTCTTTACAAGCATTTTAATTAGTTGGTACGTGGATTGCTAAGCAACTCACAGGTCTTAAAAGAATAACCTGCTTTTGAGATCAAATTAAAAATAGACTTAAAAATGAAAAATAATATAGCTTCAAATCAATCAGTTTCTTCTACTGAAAAATCTTCTATTAACAATCAAAAGAATAAGTCCAGGGATTTAAGGGGAATCATGGTACGTGCCAGTAGCCTGGCTTTGCTTTTTGGTGCTGCATATCTCGTATATGTTCTGCAGGGTGATTTTAACCGCTATAATCTTAATGGCCTGGATTCAACCTGGGAATTAGCATTTTTAGCAGTTACTGGTTCTTTACTTTTATTCAGAGCCGGTTTCTTTTTCTATAATCTTTACCTCTACCTTAGATATAAGCCAATTAATTCTGTAAGCAATGAAGAACTACCAACCTGTACGGTAATAGTTCCGGCTTACAATGAAGGAAAACAAGTTTGGGCTACCCTTAAAAGCCTTGCTAAAAGTGATTATCCCAGTCATAAAATACAGCTATTAGCTATAGATGACGGGAGTAAAGATGACACCTGGGATTGGATGCTTAAAGCTAAAAAGGAGCTTGGCGATCAATTGAGCATCTACCAGCAACCAGAAAACAAAGGAAAAAGACATGCGCTTTACCGTGGCTTTAATTTGAGTACCGGAGAAGTTCTTGTAACTGTTGATAGTGATTCTGAGGTTACTAAAGACACCCTGCGTAACCTTGTAAGTCCTTTTGTAGTTAATGAAAAATGCGGCGCTGTAGCAGGAAACATTCGTGTACTAAACAACGAGAAAAAGGCTATGCTTCCTAAGATGCTGGATGTAAGCTTTGTACTTAGTTTCGAATTTATTCGTTCCGCGGAAAGTAGCCTGGAATCGGTGCTTTGTACCCCTGGTGCGCTTGCGGCTTACAGGAAAAAAGCTGTTTTTGGCTGCCTGGAAGAATGGATTAACCAGACCTTTATGGGAAAGGCTTCAGATATCGGCGAAGACCGTGCAATGACTAATATGATCCTTAAACAGGGATATCACGTACTTTTTCAAAGAAATGCTTTCGCTTATACCAATGTACCCGAAAAATACACCGGACTCTATAAAATGTTTATCAGGTGGGGAAGAAGTAACGTTCGTGAGAATATTGCGATGGCGAAATATGTTTTTACAGATTTCAGGGAAAGCTCTAAAGCCGGATCTCGACTTCTGTTCATCAACCAGGTATTAAAATTAGTGATGAGTTATCCAACAATCTTGATGATGCTTTTCTTCATCTCTATGGATCCAATTTTATTCTTAAGTTCAACCTTATTCAGTATTCTGATATGGTCCAGTTTCCCGGTACTTTTCTATGCGAAGCGATATAATTTATCGGAATCTTTTTGGGCGTATTCATATAGTATTCTTTATACCTTTGGGTTATTTTGGATCACTCCATACGCCATTGCCACTGCAAGCAAAAGAGGATGGCTTACCCGTGGATAATCATAGAAGATTTATATTAAAATAGAAAAAGGGAAGTTTTTAGCTTCCCTTTTTTATTGTTTGTAAAAAAATAAATTCCGAAAACCGAATACTGAATTTCTATATTCCAGAAAATATCTTAAAATCTCAAAATTGATCTTTTAAGCTTCTTCTGCTTTTTTGATCTGATCGATTTGCTTTAAAACCTCATTTGCTTCATACATTTTTTCATCACTTTTACTACGATTAGTAGTAGAGAGTTGATGAGCTTCTTCCAGAAGTTTTTTGTATTTCAATTCTAGTTTTTCAACTTCTGACTTTTTCTTGAATAATCCGAACATTTTCTTTTTTATATAAATATATGACAAACATTGCTTTACATCGATAAACTATCGTTAATTAACCATTGTTATATTTATCTATACACTAGAGAAATTTCAGAATTATATGATATTTTTCTCCATAGCAAGATGAATGTTTCCTAATAAATTTAGCTTTGATTTTTGATTATCACTTTAGCAGAATTCTCCCAATCATCTCACTATCATTAGTTTTACTTATCGCTGAAAAATTTGAACTCATAAAAGATAAATTTTATGTTTTGTTTTTCTTAAAACCCGCTTTTAGGCCTTAATATCTTTCTATATTTATTTTTTTAAAAAGAGAAACAATAGGCCTTTATGCAGATAATTAATGCCCATCAAAATAATCTCAAAAATATTGATTTAAGTATTCCTGAAAATCAATTGATTGTGGTAACAGGTCTATCTGGCTCGGGGAAATCATCCCTGGCAATGGGTGTTATCGCCAATGAAGGTTACCGTTATTTTTTAGAAAGCCTGCCTGCTTACAATCAACAAAACAATCAGTTAATCCCTACTGCTGAAGTAGATGATATAAAGAACCTTCCCCCCGTAATTAAGGTGGAACAATCTAAACGCTTCCAGTCTATCAATACTACTTTTGGTACTCTCTCTGAGCTTGCTTCTGTATTCAGAATATTATTTGCCCGCTATTCGGCTGCTGAAACTATGAGTAAGTCGCTATTTTCTTTTAATCACCCTAGAGGAGGCTGCGAGATATGTCGTGGGATTGGAGAAGCAGAATATATTGACCTTGACAAATTAGTGGGAGATGAAAATAAGACGCTTAGAGAAGGGGCTATAACCACTACTCTTCCTAATGGCTATATAGTTTACTCCCAGATAACCGTAGAAGAATTAAATAAGGTGTGTGAGGCGCACGGCTTTAATGTAGATATACCCTGGAAGGAACTCACAGCGGAACAGCAAGATGTGGTCTTAAACGGAAGTGACCGTATCACAGTATTTTTTGGCAAACACGGTCTCGAATCCAGGCTTAGATGGAAAGGAATTAAAGCAAAGCCCCGTGAAGAAGGATTCTATAAAGGAATGCTTCCTATTATGCAAGACATTTTAAGACGTGATAGAAATCCCAACATCTTAAAATTTGCCAGCTCCAAAACTTGCCCTAGTTGTAAAGGTGCCCGTATTAAAGCAGAACATTTAAAATATAAATGGAAAGGACTCAATTTTCAAGACTGGATGGAGCTTTCATTAAGCGAATTATATGCAAAACTGAAGTTTCAGCAATTCACAGCCGGGGAACAAGTGTTGGTAGATAAGATCTGCACCCAATTATACGACCTGATCCGTCTGGGTATGGAAGAATATCGGCTAAGCACACCAAGTATGGAGATTTCCTCTGGTGATGGGCAAAGAATCAAACTTATTAACCAGGTAAATAGTAAGCTGCAAGGTATTTTGTATGTTTTCGATGAACCTTCTATCGGTTTGTCTGCAGACTATCAAAAGTATTTACTTCATATTCTGAACCGACTCATTCGCAGAGGAAATACGGTTATGGTGGTGGAACACGACTTGGATTTTATAAAGTCGGCAGATTGGATAGTAGAATTAGGCCCTGAAGCAGGGATACATGGAGGCGAAGTGGTTTTTAACGGCCCAATCAATAATTTTCTAAAGTCAAAAGACCTACGCAGCCCAACTTTAGCTGCATTAAAGGAAGCAGGGAATAACACACCACCTAAAAATAACCATAAAAAAGTATCGGCTGAATCTTTTGAACCCGGCAAAATGGAGCTGACAGCGGTGAGCCGCAAATCCCCTCGAATTATTGAAAGCATCAGCCAGTTTTGCAAAAAAGAAGATCTAAATCTTCTTACCGTAAACGATCAACCTATAGGTAAAACACCCCGAAGCAATCCGGCTACTTATACAGGCTTAGCAGATAAAATAAGGGATCTACTCGCAAAAACTCCTGAAGCGAAAACTTCGAATTTATCTAAAGGAGCCTTTTCATTTAATAACAAAACCGGTAGATGTGAAGCCTGTGAAGGGGCCGGCGTGATCACCCTCTCCATGAGTGCACTCGGCAGTATCAACCAGGTTTGTCCTACCTGTAATGGCAAACGTTTTAAGCCAGAAGTACTTCAAGTTCATTGGAATGAAAAGAATATTGCAGATCTCTATAACCTAAGTGTTGAAGAAGCTTATGATTTCTTTTCCGAAGAAAAGAAAATCAAAGAAATTCTGTCTTTAATGCTGCAATTAGGACTTGGCTATATCAAACTGGGACAGCCCTCCAATACCTTATCGGGTGGCGAGGCGCAGCGTATTAAACTTACTAAACATTTCGCCAAAAAATCAAAAAAGACGTTCCTTCTACTTGAAGAACCCAGTATAGGATTGCATCAACAAAATGTGAGACAGTTGCTAGAAGCATTGCACCAACTCAAACAACAAACTGCGGGCATTATCTGTTTTGAAAACCATTCACTTTTTCAATCTCAATGTGATGCCTTAGTGGACAATGCGCTGGAAGTTCAACCTATTGAAGTGAAAGAAGAACCCGTACAACAAAGAGATAAAATTTCCATTCAGGGTGCGCGTACGCATTCTCTAAAAGATCTCAACTTAGACCTACCCAAACATCAGTTAACGGTAGTCACTGGAATTTCCGGTTCCGGGAAATCTTCATTGGTAATTGATACATTGCACGGTTTCGGGCTACAGGAAATGACCAAACAGTTTTCAAGTTATCAGCAATCTAGAGTAGGTGTAAATTTTCAGTTCGATGTTAATCATATTGAAGGGCTTACCCCTACTATTTGCATTACCCGAAAGCAAAAGAACTATTCTCAGCGTTCAGATATTGCAAAACAAACGGGAATTGATAAAATTTTGCGCTTTGCTTTTTCCAGAAAGGCGCAGTACGAAGGACAGGAATTATCGGCCAGTCATTTTTCAAACAATCACGAATTAGGAAAATGTGCGGTTTGTGAAGGCCTTGGTCAGGAACTACTTCCCGATCTCAACAAACTTGTATTGGATGAAAATAAAAGCATTGCTAACGGACTTTTTGCACATAATAAAGTAATAGGATATTACGGCGACCCGGTAGGAAAGCATATGGCGATCTTAAAAAAAGTTGGTAAAAAATATGGTTTTACTCTGGAAACCCCTTTTAAAGAACTGAGCGATTCCCACAAAGAAATTTTACTGAACGGAGCAGGTGAAAAAGTATGGAAAGCCAATTGGCTATACAAAACTAAAACAAGGGAAGGTACACAAGCCTTAAGTATGAAGTGGGAAGGCCTCTACCACTACTTGCAGGATGAGTATTTCAAAACCCGAAAGAATAAAAATATAAGTCAGCTAACTGCGCTTTTTTCTCATAGAGAATGTAGCCATTGTGAGGGAAGTGGATTGAAGCCGGAACGATTGGTTTTTAAAATAGCGGGGAAATCTATTCACGAAATTAAATCAATGGATTTTAAAGCGCTTGGCATATGGCTGGCAGAAAATACTACCAAAAAAGATGTAGATGGCAAACTACTAGGAAAGATTGAACCTCATCTAATCAACACTATTGTTAGAGCAAAGCAATTACACATTGATTACCTGCAACTAAACCGAAAATCGCCTACACTTTCGGGTGGAGAAAATCAAAGGGTAGAGCTAATCAAACAATTAAACAGCCCGCTTAAAGGCATCACCTATTTGCTAGATGAACCTTCAGCTGGCTTATCAAATGATAATATTCCGGACTTGATTCAAATCCTTAAAGAGCTTATTGAAAAAGGAAATACTGTTGCGGTCATTGAACACAACAAGGCCATTATACATGAGGCTGACCATATAGTACAGATTGGTCCCAAGGCCGGCAACTTAGGCGGTTATATCACCTACGAAGGCAGCAACGAAGGTTTATTGCAACAAGCCGATTGCCACCCGTTTTTGAAAGCTCCTACCCAAGCGGTAAAACTTAAAGAAGGTAAACAGCACATTACAATTAGTAAGCTAGCCAGGCATACTTTGGTAAGAGATTCATTATCCCTGCCTATTGGCGGCATTACTGCACTAACAGGGAAATCTGGTATCGGGAAAACCACCCTGGTGAAAGATATACTAATTCCCAGCATTGAGACCGGACAGTCGGTGAATTGTAGGAGCATAGACTTCCCAAAAAATTATGCAGGCGTGCATTATTTTGAGCCGAAAAAACTAAATACTCACGCGGCCACTTTATTGATTTCCTACCTGGATATTTTAAAAGATGTAAGTAAAATATTTGCAGCTGAAACTGGCTTAAAAGCTAAAGAATTCTCCTATAAAACCAAGAGCAGTCAGTGCCCAAACTGTAAAGGCAAAGGCTATGTGGAGACCAGTCTTGATGTTGCAGCCAATGCTATTGAAAAATGTGAAGTTTGTAAGGGGCAACGCTATCAGGCGCATATATTGGCTCATTCTGTTGAAAAGAAAAATATAGCAGAAGTACTTGCCCTAAATATCATAGAATTAAAAGAATGGCTGAATAAGCTTACTGTAAATCCTAAAACCCAGGAATTCCTGGATCGCTTAGAGGAAATCGGGTTGGCGCATCTTAGATTAGACCAGCCGGTGCAATCACTTTCTTCCGGGGAGAAACAACGATTATTATTGTTGAATTGGCTGCAGGACAAAGCTAAAGATGTACTTTATATTTTAGATGAACCCAGCACAGGACTTCATTATGCCGATATAGATCTTTTATATGCTATACTTAAAAAACTGGGCATAGCCAATGATATTCTCATTATTGATCATAATCCATATTTGCTGGATAAGATTGGAGTTGGCGTAGTTTTGGAATAAATATTATTTAATCAAGAAAGATTTTCACGCTGGTCTTTTAATTCTTCCAATTATGGCCAGCATTATCCCTACTCCGCCTGCAGCACCATACCAGAAATCGTAAGCGTCGGTTTCTAAATAATATCTCGATACAAATGTAAAAAGCAGTATCGCGATTCCTATCATTCTAATTTTATTCATCGAATTTTAAGTTTGGTATTAATCTATTCAATTTTTGGTTTTACTTCTGACCGATTATCGTAAGAATCATCGCTACAATAATTAAGATATTTGAAATAAAATTCATTATTGAAGCTTTTTCGGGTTTATCAAAATTCAGATGAAAAAGATTCCATATTAAAAGCCCTATGCCAGCAAACAAAACAATATAAGCTAAAACCTTTATTCCCATATTTCTACTTCCTTTCTGATAAAAATTTATCTATTAGATCTCATTAAGCTTTAAATAATGGTTTCGGCCGAAGCTTATCGGGAAAAGAATATATATTAATACACATGTTGAAAATGTGATCATGATAACATCAGGGATATTAAAATAGGTGGATAAAATAAGTAGGCTTATTTGGATTATAATTAAAAACGGCAGAATCCACTTATTTTTACTAAAACCAGTTAATTCAATTTTTGTATCCTCATTCTCTTTAATTTCAAAATTATTTACCTGGCTCCCGCACCAGTCAATTTTGGCTTTAAGTTTATAATTGTCCGGTTTCAGGTCAAATTCCTTTGATTCGCCGTTTTTTATTGCACCGATTTTCTTCCCATCAAGATATAATCCGATGGCTCTTGCTCTATTAGCCCATTCAGACCTTCTATTTACTATTAATTTGCTCATTGATAATATTTAGTCCTTTAATTTAATAAAGTTTCTAATTTTTCTTTTAAATCAATAAGAGTTTTACCTTCTTTAGAAGCCGAAGCATATCGTCCAATAATTTTCCCATTTCTATCTATTAAAATATATGCCGGTATGGGTTTAATGTCAAATTGATATCCTATTGATTCCTTAGAATCGATGTTATTGAAACCTACGAATGTGTGATCCCAATTATTTAGATCATACTTTTTTACACCTTTTTTCCAGTCATCTTCAGTTTCATCAAAAGATACAAATAGTACTTCCAGGCCCTTATCAGAATATTCATTAATGAGTGACTTTACTTCTGGAAATTTCGCAATACAGGGTTTACACCAGTCTGCCCAGAAATCAATAAGTAAGTATTTGCCCTTAAAAGAATCAAGTGATAATTTATTTCCTGAAATATCAACTACATTAAAATCTGGAGCAGCATCATCTACCTTTACAATCATCTTTTTCAAAAAACTATGAATTTTTTTACCATCAAGTGATTGTTTATTATTAGCTGAAAACGAGCTAAAAATATTCTGAACAGAATCTATAGGAATACTTCTTTGATAGAAATTAAGAAAATATGGACTTAAGCTGGATTCCGGGTTTTCTATGGCGTAATTCAATTCTATCTTTTGAATTTTTTCATTCCCTGCAATGAGTAAATCATTTGAGTTTGCTGATTTATTATTAGAAATACTATCGAGTTTCAGGCGTATCGGTTTCGTTTTACTTTTAACTTTCTCGAATTCTTTTTGCGAGTTTGATCCAACTATTTTAATTTCTTTAAAATTATCTTCTTCTACCTGTACCTCTATATTTCCCGGTTCAATAAAGAAATACCCAAGATTAGGATCCTCCATTCCTCCAGATTGTATATTGCCAGTTAGAAGAACTTTTTGTACCCCTTCTAAATTCCCAGTAGCTTGAAATTTATTATTTTCTATTTCCAAAGTGTCACTTATATGTTTCCCATCAATATCAATATATCTTAAAACAAGTTCGTCAGTGTTTTGACCTGAAAATTCGCCATTTAGCTTGAAATTTTGAGAAGAACTGATTATAGGAATAAGAAGAAATAGAATTAAATTGGATGCTTTCATAAAATTTGGATTTTCTAGGTTTTAAACAGACTTTAAAATTTACATCACCTATAACTTGAGAAGGAGCTCGATGTGAAATGAATTTAATAAAAAAAGCTTATAAAACTTAAAATCACAGCTCAAAAAATTATTTATATTAAGCGATTAACGTTAAAAAAATTGATAAACAACAACAACGACTTTTAAGTTTAGGTTTTTCAATCCCGTTTCCTAAAATTCATTTTCCTCGTTACCTAAAGCTATTTTATTTAAACTTCTTGCATTCTCCATAATTTCTAA
>Ga0098069_100281_pt1 | contig 26366 bp, 24 predicted proteins | sample 27_taG_FD_92584 | JGI IMG/M metagenome (GOLD analysis project Ga0098069, IMG submission 92584) | Marine viral communities from Cariaco Basin, Caribbean Sea - 27_WHOI_OMZ | ecosystem: Environmental > Aquatic > Marine > Oceanic | place: Caribbean Sea: Cariaco Basin | collected 2014-11-09
AAAATTCATCGTTAAATAAATCCTCTTTTTTCATACTGTGTAAAATTTAAAATTAGACAAAAAAATAACAGGGGTCGCGACCCCTGTTATTTTTCTATTTACACAGTTTATGAGATAGTCCTTCAATAATTTTCGCTTCTTAATAATTTTTTATTCCGCTCCGGCGTCTGCTTTTAGAAAATTATATTTTTTTGAATACTCCAGCATTTGCCCTTCAAAGCTTTCCGGCTGAGTTACCTTAATAGTCGTAATTTCACCATTTTCGTCCGTTTCGGTTACTAGCTCAGGATTTACAAAACCGCTGTAAGGCGCTGACTTAAAGACTGCATTTCGTTCTAAAACTTCTTTGTGAATTTCCTGATCTACTTTTACGCCATAATTTTCTACAAGATTTTTGGCAGCTTCGTAATCACCTTCAGACTTAATTCTTTGTGTTTCACGTAATAACTCTCCAAAAAGTTCTCGAAGTTTCTCGTAATCCTTAATGTCGTAATAAGTTTTTCCGTCTTTTTGAACTTTTTCTATCACTCCATCTTCTTTCCCTTTTTCAATAACCCAGGAACTTACCCACATTCTGTTTCTCATGTGAGCTTCCTCAATGTCCTCACCCATCTCGATTCTGGTTAATTGCCCCAGCATTCCATTCCTGATATAATCGTTATAAGCCGCTTTCCCAAGTTTCGTATGATCATCAGTTAATCCTAATTCTTCTAATTTTGGATCCATCAGGTAATAAAGACCTACTAAATCAGCACGACCTTCTTCCATAGTAGAGGCATAACTTTTTAAGGTTTCTTTGGTCTGTCCAACTCCCTGGTTGATTTTACCCGATGCATGGCCTACTACTTCGTGGAGGGCAGTATGCAATTTATCGGCCTGTTCGCCGTACTGCTCACTTAACTCAATCTCTTCCTCATCGTGAGAAAACTCTTTAAGTTTTTCGCTTCCGCCAGCTTTGCTATAGGCGTTAATAATATTACCTAAAGAAACAGATTTGCTTCCGTGTTCCTGTCTTATCCAGTTTGCATTAGGAAGATTTACACCAATGGGTGTGCTGGGTGAAGCATCTCCGGCTTCTCCGGCAACAATCACGGTTTTGTAGGTTACCCCAACCACTTCTTCTTTTTTGTGCTCATCCATGATAGGCGCGTTGTCTTCGAACCATTGCACGTTTTCTTCCAAAACTTTCATTTTTTGAGACATATCGAAATCTTTTATCTGCACAATATTCTCATAAGAACCACGGTAGCCTAATGGATCATTATACACTTCGATAAACCCGTTGATATAATCGATATTTCCCTCTGTGGCTTCTACCCAGGCAACATTATAATCGTCCCAAACTTCAAGATCTCCGGTTTTATAATATTCTATGAGAAGTCCCAAAGCATTAGCTTGTTTTTCGTTTTCGGCAACTGCTTCAGCTTTTTCTAACCATTTGATAATTTCAGAAATTGCATCGCCATATAGACCATCAACTTTGTAAACCTGTTCCTTTAATTGCCCGTTTTCTTTGACAAGTTTAGAATTGAGACCGAAAGAAAGCGGTTTATCGGGATTAGGGGATTTTTTATTTGCATAGAATTCTTCAACTTCAGCAGCGGTAACATCCGCTCCGTAAAAATTGGTTGCAGATCCAGAAAGTAAACCTTCGGCTTCATCTAAATTCACTTTTTTAGCCTCCTTATCGTTAAAAATAACTTCTAAAGGCTCTCCACTAAGTTCTGTATTGGTTTCTGATAATAATGTTTCAAGATATTCTTTATCAAAATCAGGCTTGATCTTATTATTAGAATAATGATGATGAATGCCGTTTGAAAACCAAATTCGTTTCAGGTAGGTTTCAAAAGCTTTCCAATCTTCCGAATCTTTGTCGCCTTCGTAATTAGCATACACATTCTCTAAAGCTTTTCTAATCTTTAGATTGTGTTTGTAGTTTTGAGCCCAAATAATATCTCTCCCGGCAAGGCCTGCCTGGGTTAGATAATAAACTAATTTTTGCTCTTTGAGATCCAGATTTTCCCATCCAGGTATTTTGTACCTAAGAATCTTAATATCTGCGAATTCATCTACTTTAACAGAACTATTCTCTTTGGTTTCGGTTTGTTCCTGATTAGTATTCGCTTCTTTTTCCTGGTCATTACAGGAAATAAAAATGCTTGCAAGTGCAAGCAGTAAAATTCCAAATTTATGCTTCATTTTGATGATTATTTAGATTCCAAAGTTAAGAATAATCCTCTTTCTGTGAAGCTTCCAGATATGGAAATCAGCCGCCATTGTAATTTCAGAAAACACTTGGTGATTTCTGAAAAATGCAGAAGTCTGGCTTTTATGAAACCTTTTTTGAGTCAGATTAAAAAATCTGATTGTGGGAAAACATAAGCGAAGTCAGGCTGAATATTAGAATTTATACTGGATAACCGCTTATTCGCTTAAAACCTCTTTTCGCTCATCACTTTCTACCATTCCATCACGTAAACGAATTATCCGGTGGGCATGTTCAGCAACTTCTTCTTCGTGAGTAACTAAAATTACTGTATTTCCCGCGGCGTGAATTTCATCAAAAAGATTCATGATTTCTAATGAAGTTTTTGAATCCAGGTTTCCTGTAGGTTCATCGGCGAGAATTATAGAAGGTTTGTTAACCAGGGCTCTACCAACAGCAACTCTTTGGCGCTGCCCTCCTGAAAGTTGATTTGGTTTATGGTCCATTCGGTCTCCTAAGCCAACATTAGTAAGCACTTCCTCAGCACGTTTTTTTCGGTCGGTTTTGCTGTAACCGGCATAGATCATTGGTAAAGCAACGTTTTCTAAAGCCGTGGTCCTCGGAAGTAGGTTAAAAGTCTGAAAAACAAAGCCGATCTCTTTGTTTCTAATTTCGGCAAGTTCATCATCTCCCATTTGGCTGGCATCTTTTCCATTTAGGATATAAGTTCCGGAAGTTGGTGTATCCAGGCAGCCCAATAAGTTCATTAAAGTAGATTTCCCCGAACCCGATGGTCCCATAATCGCTACATATTCACCTCTATCAATATCCAGGTCTATACCTTTTAAAACTTTTACCACTTCATTTCCAAGCGGGAAATCCCTGGTAATTTGCCTAATCTCAATGACTTTACTCATGCCAAAATAATTTTGTTGTTATAGGACGCTGCTTTGCCCTTTTTGTTACAACCTTATTGTAAAATGCTGTTTTACCTGCTCTTTTCTAAAAAATACAAGTCCGAGGAAAAATGTGTCAATAGTTACTCTTACTTTAGGGTGCGCTTTAATTTCTTCCCAGGCTTCTTCCATCTCTGCAGACCAGTGAATATCATCAAAAACAAAAACTGAACTATTATGAGCGCTTGATAATAATTGTTGAAAATATTTTAAGGTAGCTTTTTTGGTGTGATGTCCATCGAAATAAATAAGATCGAAGGTTGTTTGGTGTTTATTGTATTTTGTTTGTTGTTGATGTCCTTGAGAATCTTTGGAAGTTTTACTTTTTTCCTCAGGTTGGGTCACGATTTTAGAAAGAATTTCTTCAAACTCCCCAACAGTTAGTTTTACATTTTTAATATTGAATTTTTTCATTTGTTTCCGTGCTACTTCGGCGGTTTGGGGGCAACCTTCAATACTTAATAAGTTACTTTTTTTATTTGCAGCCAGAGCAGCGGCACCTATTCCCAGGGAAGTACCTAATTCAAGATTATTTTTACAACCTAAGTAAGTAATCAAACGAAATAAAAACCTGGCTCTTTTCTTCGGAATTCCTACGTTTTTAGCAATCGCTGAAATTGTACGTTTATTAGAGGTAAACACTCGACTCCCGGCACCAAAATCGGTCACCTGAATAGTGGTGTTATTTTTCAGAAGATCTTTTCGGTATTGTTTTAACAGCTTATATTCTTTGTATTTCTTTTTATCATAAAAACAATTCGTCACCAAATCATACACAAACGGCGAATGCAATCCGTGTTGATTTTGGGATTTTAGAAGGAATTTTATGTAGGATTTTAGATGCAAGCTTGCTGTTGTCAGTTATGGGTTTTCAGTTTTCGGTGAGGTTTATTTTCCAGTGTTCAATTTAAATTATTAAGTCTTCCAATTTTTTTCTACATATTGTATAAATGAATAAATTTTTCCACCTAAAAGATCATATTTTGTTCTTAGTGTCTTTATTTCTTTGATTTCATATAATTCGTCTATCATTTCCAATTGTGATAAACATTCTAAAAGAGAAGCGTGTGAGTAAATCAGAAATTTTATAAAATCTTGTTTATAAGCTCTTCTTCCATATCCTTCAACGATATTGTCTTTGATACTTTTTGAGGACCTTCTTACCTGACTACCCTGCTCATACAATTCAAATTTCGGAAGTTTGAGTGAAACTTTGTGAACTTCAAGAGCGTATTCAAAAGAAAGATTGTAGATATCTAAATCCCTGTAACTTTTCATAAGTTGAATTTTTAAATTAATTTTAACTCACAACTCACAACTCACAACTCACAACTCACAACTCACAACTCACAACTCACAACTCACAACTCACAACTCACAACTCACAACTCACAACTCACAACTCACAACTCACAACTCAAAACTAAACTACTCCGCCTTTGCACCCAGCTCGAACCAGCGTTCGGTTTTAGTTTCTATGGCGTCATCAATTTCCTGGAGTTTTATTGAATTTTCTTTAATTTCATCGGGATCCAGATCTTCTAAGAATTTTTGCTGAAGTTTCTCTTTTTTCTGTTCTAGTTTTGCGATTTCCTTTTCCAGTTTTCCAAACTCTTTTTGTTCGTTATAACTCAGTTTAGTACCGGAACTGGTTTTCTTCCAGTCTTTCTTATTATTATCGCTTTCTGAAGTTTCTTCCCTGGCTTCTATAGTAGCGCTATCTTCGTATGCGCGATAATCGGTGTAATTTCCTGGAAAATCCTGAACTTCTGCATTACCCTGAAATACGAAAAGGTGGTCAACGATCTTATCCATAAAATACCTGTCGTGAGAGACCACTAACAGACAACCCGGAAAATCAAGTAGAAAGCTTTCCAGGACGTTGAGCGTAACGATATCAAGATCGTTGGTGGGTTCATCGAGAATAAGGAAATTGGGATTTTGAATAAGCACTGTACAGAGGTAAAGTCGTTTTCGTTCACCACCACTTAATTTTTCAACAAAATCGTATTGTTTTTTCCGGTCAAATAAAAAGCGCTCTAAAAGTTGTTGAGCCGAAATTTGCCGACCCTTTTTCAAAGGAATATAATCACCGAACTCACGAATCACTTCAATAACTTTTTGACCGGGTTTAATATTAATTCCCGACTGCGTGTAGTAACCGAATTTTATGGTTTCCCCAATAACTACTTTGCCGGTATCGGGTTTAATTCCTCCGGTTAGAATATTTAGGAAAGTGGATTTTCCTGTACCGTTTTTTCCAATAATACCAATGCGTTCTCCACGCTTAAAATTATAGCTAAAATTTTCCAGCAATTGTTTATCCTGGAAAGATTTACCAATATTATGAAGTTCCACAATTTTGCTTCCCAGGCGCTCCATATTTAACTCCAGCTGCACTTCGTGATCCTGGCGGCGTTTATGAGCACGATCTTTAATATCCTGGAAATCGTCTATCCGTGATTTAGATTTTGTGGTACGTGCTTTAGGTTGGCGGCGCATCCATTCCAGCTCTTTTTTGTAAAGCTGTTTGGCTTTTTCTGTGTTGGTGGCTTCCTGGGCCATCCTTGCATCTTTTTTATCCAGGTAATAGCCGTAGTTCCCTTTATAGGTGTAGAGATTACCGTGATCAAGCTCAATGATCTCGTTACAAACCCGTTCCAGGAAATACCTGTCGTGAGTAACCATAAAAATGGTAAAGTTCTCCTTCTTAAAATATTCTTCCAGCCACTCGATCATATCCAGATCCAGGTGGTTGGTAGGCTCATCCATAATGATGAAGTTTGGTTTTTGCAGGAGCATCACCGTCAGGGCCAGTCGCTTTTTTTGTCCGCCCGAAAGATATTTTACCTCTTTAGAAAGATCGTCCAGTTTCAGTTTAAACAAAATTTGTTTGTACTGGGTTTCAAAATCCCAGGCTTGCGCCGCGTCCATCTCTTCAAAAGCCTTTTGATAAGCTTCAGCATCATCAGGATTTTTAAGCGCTTTTTCGTAGCGGTTTATAATATTCAGAATTTCATTATCTGAAGAAAATATAGTTTCTTCAACCGTTAAATTTGGATCTAAATTGGGTTCCTGCGGAAGAAATGCAGTAGTGATATCCTTCCGGTACACCACTTTACCCGCGTCTGGCGCATCGAAACCTGCCAGGATATCCAGGAGCGAAGTTTTTCCGGTTCCGTTTTTAGCTATAAATCCTACTTTTTGGCCTTCATTGATTCCGAAGGAAATATCTTCAAATAACACGCGTTCCCCGTAGGCTTTAGCAATATTCTCTACACTTAAATAATTCACAGACTTGAGTTTTGTGCAAAATAAAAGGAAAATTGCGACTTAATTTTATTATTAGCCTACAAAAACTATATTTGTTAAAACTATCTAAATTAAGATGCTGGCTCGCTGTGAAAATAGGCGTTTGTCGATTTAAATCATCTTGATATCCCGAATCAATAGCAAAATATGCTGAAAAGATACTATCTCATTTTAATCTTAATGGCGGGAGTTTTAAGTTTCTCGTCTTGTATTTCTACTAAAAAAACAACTTACCTGCAGGGTAAGGACCGGGAAATGGATAGTATTATCCAGATTCAGCAGTTAAAAAAACCATATCGCATCCAAACCGGTGATCTTTTAAGTATTCGGGTTAAAGCGCTAGACCAGGAACTTGTGGGCATGTTTAATCCCGTAGGAGAGGCAAATCCGAATGCCACTACAGAAGAGGCTGTTTATTTTGATGGTTTTACGGTAGACGATCACGGGAATATTCGTGTGCCCACTTTAGGAGAAGTAAATGTTTTAGGTTATACCGAAAGGGAGATAAGAGAGAAAATAGAAAATTTATTGCTGGAAAACTATTTTAGAAAGGAAGCAAATCTTTTTGTGACGGTAAAGCTGGCAGGGATACGATATACCACACTGGGCGAAATAGGAACCGGTAGCCAGGTAATCTATAAAGAAAAAGTAACCATCATGGAGGCCGTGGCTAATGCCGGGGGAATTTCCGAATATGGCGATATGGAAAATGTAAAGATTATAAGACAATATCCATACGGGGAAGAAGTTCATCAAATAGATCTAACCGATATTGATGCGACCCAAAGTGAATATTATTATATACAACCCAACGATCTTATTTTGGTAAATGCTTTGCCACAAAAGGCGCTGGGATTGGGCACCACCGGATTGGAAATATTTAGAACTGGAGTTACCATATTATCTTTTGTAACAACAACCATCTTATTATTTAGCAGGATTTAAATGGCGCACGAAGACGATCATATATCAGATGTTGGCTCAACCTTCGATTTTAAAGGTTTTGTGCTAAAAGTTATAAGTTACTGGAAGCTTATTTTACTTTCGGTAGGGATTAGTTTGGCGGTTGCCTACTACAATAACGTTAGGAAATTACCGGTTTATAACCTGGGGAATTCCATTTCTATAAAAGACGATCAGAATCCATTTTTTACCAGCAATACGAGTTTAACTTTTAATTGGGGAGGAACTTCAGATAAGGTAAATACGGCGATGACCATCTTGCGATCGCGTTCGCATAACGAAGAGGTGGTAGAGGAACTTCAGTTTTATACTCAATATTTGAAGGAAGGTGAATATCAACGTATAGATGCCTATGGCAGCACCCCATTCACAGTGGTGGCAGATACGGCGAAGGCCCAGGCTATGAATGTTACGATGACAATTACGTTTATAGATTCCCTCACCTACAACTTAAAAGCGAATGTACCGGCAAGTTTGAGCCTTCAAAATTATAAAACTAAAGAAAAAACTTACCGGGAGGTAGAGCCCAAAGAGTTCAGTAAGAATTACAAATCGGGAGAGCAGGTTCGACTTCCTTTTTTCAATGGAACTATACTTAGAGTAGATCAGCCTTTACAAGCCGGCACCCCTTTTTATGTGAGTTTCATGAATTTTGACTCCGCCGTAGGAAGATACCGAAATGTCAATGTAAGTCCTGAATCTCAGGGTTCCTCGGTGCTGAAAATGAATCAAACCGGGGGAAATAAAGACCGGATTGTAGATTATCTCAATGGAACTGTTCGTGTGCTTAGTGAAAATATGCTGGCGCGGAAAAACCTTTTTGCAACTAAAACCATTCGATTTATAGATTCCAGTTTGGCAGTTCAATCTGAAGCTTTAAAATTAGTTGAAGCAGAGCTGAATCAATTCAGGAATGAAAATGCAATAATGGATATTTCTGCGGAAAGTTCTCAGCTTTCTAATAAACTTTCATCTTTAGATCTTAGAAAAGAAGACATCAGGCGGCAACTTTCTTATTACGAAACCTTAAGAAATTACCTGGAAACCCGAAATGATTATTCTAATGTTCCCGCTCCTTCTGTAGCCGGAATTTCAGAAGGAAGTATTGCCAGTGGTGTATCCCGAATTATTGCCTTAGCAGAAGAAAGAAGTAATTACCAATATTCTCTAAAAGAAAATTCCCCGGTTTTTGACGATATAGACCGACAAATTAATTCGGTTAAATCCATTTTGCTGGAGAATATCAGTTCTTCCAGAGGTTTATTGAGGGAAGAGCAACAGGATATTAACTGGCAAATTGCGCAACTGGAATCTGAGATCAGTAAACTTCCGCAGGAAGAACAGGATCTACTTAAAATTCAGCGTCGTTACAGCCTTAACGAAAAATCTTATAATATGTTCCTTGAAAAGAGGAGCGAAGCCGGACTAATAAAAGCTGCTAACGTTAGTGATGTGATGGTGATCGATTCGGCTAAAGATACCGGCGGGGGACAAATTGGTCCGAATACCCAGCTTAATTATGTGATGGCTGTATTGGTTGGTGGCGTAATTCCTTTAACTTTTGTGTTTCTATTAGTTTTTATGAACACCAATATTCATAACGCACAGGAAGTTACGCGATTGTCGCCAATCCCTATCCTGGGGATGATTGGAAAAAGTAAGATGGATTCCAATTTGGTGGTATTTAGTAATCCTAAATCATCTATTGCTGAAGGTTTTAGAGGTTTGCGTTCCAGTCTCCAGTTTATGTACAAAAAACAGGGCGTTACCGGTTCGAAGACTTTGTTGATTACTTCTTCGGTATCGGGGGAAGGAAAAACTTTTTGCGCGATGAACCTGGCGACGGTTTTTGCTCTAAGTGAACGAAAAACGGTCCTGGTAGGTGTCGATTTAAGAAAACCGAAGATCTTTGATGATTTCCAACTGAATAACGATCTGGGAGTTGTAAATTATTTGATAGACCAGGCGAGCAGTGATCAGATTATTCAGCAAAGTAAGATTCCTTATCTGGATGTAATTACCGCGGGGCCGGTGCCTCCAAATCCTTCAGAGTTGCTTATCAACGAGCAAATGGATAAGCTGATGGAGGAATTAAAACAGAAATACGATTATATTATCCTGGATACTCCGCCAATTGGGATGGTTGCCGATGCTCTAAACCTCGTAAAACACGCCGATGCCACAATCTACCTGGTGCGTCAGGATTATACGAAGCGAGGCATGCTGGAGTCTATTAATGAGAAATACGGTAAAGGGGAAATAAAGAACATCAGTTTTGTGTTAAACCACTTTGTACATCGAGCTAAATACGGCTATGGTTATGGTTACGGCTATGGTTATGGTTACGGCTACGGCTACGGATATAACCGATATTCCAAAGGCTACGTAGAAAAATCTGATCCCACCCGAAAGTTTAAACGCTGGTGGAAGAAGGCGATGAGGAATTTTGAGTAGTTTGTTAAGAGTGAAGAGTGAAGAGTGAAGAGTGAAGGGTGATGAGTGAAGCGTGAAGCGTGCAGGTTACTAAATATGCAAAGATGAATCATAAAGATCTGGATGTTTGGAAAAGGAGTATGGATTTGGTGGAAGAGATTTATAAGGCCACTTCCAATTTTCCTTCTTCAGAAATTTATGGCTTGACAAATCAACTTAGACGAGCTTCGGTTTCAATTCCTTCGAACATTGCTGAGGGAGCAGCCAGAAAGGGTAATAAAGAACTGCTTTATTTTATAAATGTGGCAATAGGTTCCGTTGCCGAAATAGAAACTCAATTACTAATTGCGGTGAGGTTAGAATATATGAATGAAGATAATACCATCTTTGAGTCAGCCATAGAAGTTCGTAAGTTATTACTGGGTTTTAGAAATTATTTAAACAAAAAGTAATGAATATATTTTTTGATATATTCGTCTCCTCACTACTCACCCTTCATTCTTCACTACTCACGATAATGAGCGAAGCGAATAAAACTAGCCGAGCTTTCTAAGATGATTAGTAGTTTGAAGCGATATTTGAAGAAATAAGAGTTTTTAGTCTGTAATGATTAGTCGTTAGAACCATAAGAACTACCGTCTGAAGGCTAAAGTCTAGCGACTTTTTTTACGCCACGAATCCACGAATATTTAGTCTTTGCTCTTTATTCCTGGTTCTTGTTTCTCGTCTTTACGAGCGACGTAGGAGCGTGGTAATCTTTTTTCAAAAGGTTATCAAGAACAGATTGCTTCGGTATGACCTCTCTTGAAGTGGTAGTGAATTTTATACAAATGCATGAATATCTTGTCTCTTTTTCTTCAAGTCTCTAATTTCAATATTATCTTTCGTTTTTTATTTGTTACAATTCTGTCTGTTATCCGGTTGAGGACTTGAACTTTCATTGCTAAAAAATAGGAATGGTTAAGGAAAGGAAGAAATATGTTGGGTTAAGGTTTATTTTAATCTTTATATACATAATATTTATAAACTATAATTCTTAGAGGTATTATTATTCCTATGCCAAATATAGCAGATAAGAGATAAGGGAAATTTAGAATTAAGCCTAGATTATAGAAAGCGTTGGCAAGTATATAAAAACTAATTATAGAAATTAAATAACGAACTAATTTATTTTGGCTGTGTTTTTTGTTGAATAAGTATCTTAATTGTACCGCATATAAAACGAGATAAGCACTGCCATAAACCAAAATAAATGAAATAATTTTGTTTATCTCTAAGAAATCAACCAATAAAAAAAGTCCCGATAATGTATATAAGTAACTTAATAAACTAATCAAAAGATAGCGAAAATAAAACCTTTTTTGTCCTATGAAGTTTTTAAAATTTAACATTGATGGGTTAGTGTTCAGTATTTTTCGGCAAGAATAATTGTCCAGGGAATTGGTGATTTCACAGCAATAATTTTTCCATAATGTTTAGTTATTAATTTTTTAAATTCATTTTTAGACCAATGGTTCAAATGCCCAGGAGTATTACCTAAATCAGAAATGTATTTTAATCTGCAAAAATTTAAAATTCTCCATAATGGTTCATTGGGAACTCCGATTATAAGATATCTTTTTGATATTCTTTTAATTTCTGAAAGTGCTATTTCAGGAAAATCTAGATGTTCCAAAACTTCCAGAAGAAATACCAAATCCACACTATCCTCTTTATATTCAAGGTCATAAACGCTTTCCTGGAATATATCTAAGCCTGGGTTATTTAGTTTGGCATTCACAATTAATTCAGGTACAAACTCAGAACCACTCAATGAGGGTAACCATTCTCTCAGTCTTTGAGTAGAAAATCCTTCGCCAATCCCAATTTCATGTGCAATGGTAACTTCAGAAGTTAGGTCGAAAAGGCTTTTAACGGTTTTATAATAATTATTCACCAAATATTTGGAGATGATATTTTTAGATTCATATTTCCCTCTGAAGTTTTCCTCTTCAGGTTGGGCTTTCAAATTATAATGATCAATCTTTTTCAAAATAATTCTTTTTGGTTAGATAGAGAATTTTTTCCTGGTTCATTCTAATTCGGGTTAGCATATCTGCTACAAAAGCTAGGGTGATTAAAACCACAGCAAGGCCGCAAAGGGAAAGCGAAATAAACCCGAAGCTTTTATATGGCGTTATCCTACCTGTTTGAAACCAATGTGTAAGCACAAAGCCACCTATTATTGAAGCTAACATAAGAATTCCTCCTGCTATGCTTAAAAAAAACGTAGAGGTTTATAATCTTTCCAGGTTTTAAAAATGATTAAGGAGGTGCGAAAAGTATAATTCCAAAGATTATTGGCGACACGGGAAACCCTGTCGGAAAAATAATTTACCCTAATGGAAACCTGTACAATATGGAATCCCTTTTGTAATAATTCCAGAATGGTTTCATGAGTATATGTAAAACTCCCCTGAATATTTAAACTATACAAACATTCCCGGGAATATGAACGAAATCCACAGGAAGCATCATAAATTCTAACACCACTAATGAAACTAACCAGTTTGCTGATTTGTTTATTACCCCAGAACTTAATTCTAGACATTTTTTTAGGTCTTCCTATTTCAAACCTGTTCCCTGTACAAAAATCTGCTTCTCTTAGAAGAATAGGAGTTATAAGATCTTCAATTTGGTCAACATCAAACTGCCCGTCTGCATCTATGCTTACAAGAATGTCAGCTTCAGCCTGTAAGGCGTAATTGACTGCTGTTTGAAATGCTAAGCCCACTCCACGGTTAACTGTATGGGAAACTACACTTATGTTTTCATTTATACATAATTCACGGGTTTGATCAGTGCTGCCGTCATCTACGACTAAGATTTCCAATTTTTCGATTCCGGAAATTTTCTTAGGCAAAGACCTTATAACCCTAATGATATCTTTTTCTTCATTTAAAGCTGGAAGGTAGATGATGAGTTTTTTCAGTTTCAAATTTTGGATTTATAGGAATTCGTTAATTATTTTGAAATTTAAGCGTAACTCATTAATAACATATAAAATTGCGATGATTTTTCCTGCCAGAATGAAAGTTTTATTTTCCGGAAACAAAATTCTGAAAAAATAATAAAAACCTAAGATATAAGCAGGTAGCATAAATAACCAATACCTGCTGAAGCCTGTACCGGCAAACACCAGTCCTATCATTATTAATAAAACAGCGAAAAATAGATTACGGCTGTTTTTATCTTTGAATTGAAGCACAAAGCCTGATATGAAGCTTAGAATTAAGGATATACTAAAAATCCAACTGCGTAATCCGGTCATAGGAATGAATAAAGAAATAAATGCAGGAATTCCATTTATATTACTCACCTCGGCATGCTTAATTAACCCTAGTCCAGCTTTGATATTATAAAACGGCTCAGTGTCCTTAAAACGGTTAAAATAGCTAAGACCAATATCCTTTTCACTTTCAATATAATAAACATATTTAAACCAGAGTAAAAAAGGTAAAAGCAGTAGGACTAAATAAGCTGAAAGTTTGTATAGGTTTTGCTGATTGTTAGACCTCAATGATTCTTTTATAAATGGATAGAATTTTAAAATTAATAAAAGCCCCAGCACAGCAAAAACATATCTGGTTAAAGTCATAATTAAGAAGGAGGCAGATAATATTACAATATCCTTCATTCTAAGCTTTTCCTTACTGAGGTAGTAAATAAATATCCAGAAAAAACTAAACAGTATACTTTCTGGATATAGCTTTGTGCTCCAGAGTACAAAATGATTATTCACTGCGGTTAATAAAATAATTACAAGAACAACTCCATAATTTAAATTTAAATTATGGAAGAATTTATATAGGTACCTAATACCAATGAAAATGAAACCCAGATTTGCTAATCTTGAAAGAACCAACCCGACCGTGAGCTCAAACTGGGTGTAAAATAAAGCAATTAAAAAAGGAAGGGAAGGGCTTACCGTAGAGGGATTCCCATTGTGAAAATACTGTCCGGATTCCACGATGTTTTTAGCAATGTTTAAATAGGTTATTTCGTCTCCAAATAAGGGTAAGAATAAATTACGCAAGGAAGAAAGAAAGCTAATGAAAATTAATAAAAAGAATAGTGGGTTGTATTGGAGGTAGCTCTTAATTTTGAGTATTAGCATTTCTTATTCTATTAATTTATCTGAATAAATTACAGTCCTTTTACGGTTATTTTTTATAAAGAATTGTTTTGCTGAATATTGGTGACATTGTTTTTCTAAATAAGTGTAGAGTTTAAATTAATAAAAATAATACTTGAAGCTTAAGTTATAAAATTGCGAACTTTAGTATTCAGTACTTTTACATTTAACCACCTTATTAAAATAAGTGATAAATTTAAATATTGTTAATTAAAAGTGAGTAGACTTTTATATGTTTTTTAAATAAGACTTCTTATACTTTATTAATTCTTAATTTAGCCCCATAAAAATTTTTATAAATATCTTGACCGAAAACAACCACTGGCTATACGAAATTACCCCAAAGCGAAAGCTAATTGACCTCAATTTTAAGGAGATCTGGCGGTATCGAGATCTATTGATTCTTTTTGTAAAAAGGGATATTGTCACGGTATATAAACAAACCATTTTGGGTCCGCTTTGGTATTTTATCCAGCCGCTTTTTACCTCGATTATCTTCACCCTGGTTTTTAATAATATTGCGAGTATTCCTACCGGAAATGTGCCTTCTTTTCTTTTTAACCTTACCGGAATTACCGCCTGGAACTATTTTAACCAATGCCTTAGCGGGACCTCTAATACCTTTACCGCTAACGCGGGTATCTTTGGAAAGGTTTATTTTCCACGGGTTATTATGCCATTAAAAACGGTGATCTCTAATTTGTTTAAATTCGGAATCCAGTTGTTAATATTAATTATTTTCTATTTATATTTTTTATTTAATGGTGCTGAGTTAAGCCCTAATTCTAATCTACTCTTGTTTCCGGTTTATGTGTTAATGATGGCTTTACTGGGACTTGGGGCGGGAATGACGATTTCTGCATTAACCACTAAATACCGCGATTTGACAGTTTTAGTAGGTTTTGCCACTACTTTATTAATGTATATCTCTGCCGTGCCTTATCCTTTAAGTGAAGTTTCCGAAAAAATGCCGGATTGGGCCTGGTTGGTAAAATATAATCCACTCACTCAAATTATTGAAGGCTTTAGGTATATGGTCTTAGATACCGGCACCTTTACCTGGCTTGGTTTTTTATATACTTTAGGAGTATCAATCGTGCTATTTCTAATAGGTTTAATTATTTTTAATCGAACAGAAAAGAATTTTATTGATACGGTTTAAATTGGTTTTTCACCAAATAAATATCTACCCAATAGGATTACTATGAAAAAGCTTCTTTATAAAGCAATAAATAATTTAGGTTATAATTTTTATAATAAAAAAAAGAAAGAGCGGGAAATAAGAAAGAAGTTAGAAAGATTTGAGGTTGAAATCCATAAAAATTTATTGCTCTATTCGTATAAATATATAAAGCTTTTAGCTAAAAAATTTCCGGACTTAAGTATCACTGATGCAGAAGATAGTCTTAAAGTTTGTTTTAATAATCTCACTTTTTACATAGAAAGTCAGGAGGAATTTTTGATTTTAAAGGAAATTTTTATTGATGAAGAGTATAAGTTTGTTTCTAAAGAGGACTGCGTTTTAATTGATATAGGTGCTAATATAGGAATAGCTTCAATGTATTTTTCGCAGTTTGAATATGTGCATAAAATTTATGCTTTTGAACCGGTGAAAGATACATATGAATTAGCGGTTAAGAATTTTAAAGCAAATAATATAAACAAAATTTGTGAGTTTAATAATTATGGAATAGGAGCATCAGATAAAGAAGTGGAGTTTTTATATAGCAAGAAAGCAAAAGGGAATAGTGGCGTGAGAGGTAGATACAGTCCAGCTCATAAGGAACATAAAATTTCTGAAACCCGAAAAGTGAAAATATTGGATGTAAAGAAAGTTTTAAATCCAATTATTCAGGAGAATAAAGATTTAAAAATTGTGATTAAAATGGATTGTGAGGGCTCAGAATACGAAATAATGAGTAGTCTAGATGATAACTCCTTGCTGGAAAGGATTGATATTTTTATTATAGAATGGCACGACCATAAACCTGATCCAATTGAGAACGTTTTGAGAGAAAACAATTTTTCAGTCTTTTCCAGGAATCTTAACTCTATTTCTGGGATGATAACAGCCGTAAAAAATTAATTATCACAGATGGAATTTTCTAGCTATAACTTATAAACCACAAACACTCTGGAATGTTTCAGATCGAAGATGAGATAGGTATGGAAACTCAAGATAATCGAAGACGAGATAGTTCTGGGTATTAATACAGCACAAAAATTAATTATTGAATGAAGAATATCAACCTTTTTTGGTACTCCATTTATAAATTTAGAAAAAATCCGAAAATCTTAAGTAAGCATTTTGTAAGGAAGCTTTTAGGTATTGAAAAGGAAAATTACGGGGACTTACTTTCAAAATATTTAGTAGAAAAAATATCTAAAAAGAAGACAAAATGGTATAATCCACAGGAGATAAACCCGGAGAAAAATTATATGGCGATAGGGAGTATTCTTAATTACGCAAATGAGAAAAGCTATATATGGGGAAGCGGTATAATAGATAGAAAACATTCAGTGATTTGTGACCAGGTATTTGCTGTGCGCGGTCCATTAACCAGAGCGCGATTATTGGACTTGGAAATTAATTGCCCAGAAATTTATGGAGACCCTGCCCTATTGTTGCCAGAGTACTATAATCCTAAAATTAAAAAAAAGGTTAAGATTGGTATAGTTCCACATATGGTAGACTATAGGCGTGCTCAAGATAAGTTTTTAGAAAATTCTGAGATTAGAATAATAAATTTAGCAACTTCTAATATTGAAAATACCACAAGATCAATTTTAGAATGTGAAGCGATCATATCTTCTTCTCTTCATGGTTTGATCGTAGCGCATGCGTACAATATTCCAGCAGTATGGGTGAAATTTTCGAATGATCTATACGGTGATGATATTAAGTTTTACGATTATCTAGCTTCGGTTAAATTAAAGGATTATTCCCCACAAATGATCGACGAAATTACAAATACCGGGCAACTAGAAAGAATTCTAGGTAAAGTAAATAATCTCCCCGATGTATTATATTTGAGTGAAATAAAAAAAGGCCTAATGAAAAGCTGTCCATTTTAATGAGTGTTATCTTAAAAGCCGAAAATATCTCCAAACAATACCGTTTAGGAAGCGTTGGTACCGGGAGTTTACAGCACGATGTAAACCGCTGGTGGCACCAGATTAGGGGAAAAGAGGATCCTTATTTAAAAGTTGGTGGGATAAACGATAGAAGTGCGAAAGCTACCGAAGATTATGTTTGGGCTTTAAGAGATATAAATTTTGAGGTTAAGCAAGGAGAAGTCCTTGGTATAATTGGTAAAAACGGAGCCGGGAAATCTACCTTGTTAAAAATTCTTTCTAGGGTAACCGCACCAACCACCGGAAGCATAAAGACAAAAGGGAGAATAGCATCTTTATTAGAAGTAGGAACGGGCTTTCATGGAGAATTGACCGGTAGGGAGAACATCTTTATGAATGGTGCAGTTTTGGGGATGAGCAGAGCTGAGATAAAAAGTAAACTGGATGAAATCATCGCTTTTTCCGGCTGTGAAAAATATATAGACACCCCGGTTAAGCGTTATAGCAGTGGTATGACGGTAAGACTCGGTTTTGCAGTAGCCGCACATTTGGAACCTGAAATTTTAGTGGTAGATGAGGTATTAGCCGTAGGAGATGCTGAGTTTCAAAAAAAAGCCATTGGGAAAATGCAGGATCTTTCTACGGGAGAGGGGAGAACCGTTCTTTTTGTAAGTCATAATATGAATAGCATTAGAAACTTATGTCTTAATGGACTATTTTTGGAGAATGGAGAGATTAAACTTTATGACCAAATAAATGTTGTATTGGATTCATATTTAAAAAATGATTGGAAGAGAAGGTTTTGGAATGGAATTGATGGGAATGAATCCTTAAGCCTTTTAGAATCGGAAGTGTTCTCAGATAATAAAAAAGAAGAACTTTTAAATTCTGATAATATTTCTATAAGGATGAAATTTGAGGCTTTGGAAAATTTTAATAGTCTGGTAATTGGTGCTTCTATATGTTCTAATATCGGTAGTCCTCTCCTAAGCGTATTATACAATGATTACAATGAGTTGAATGAGATAAAAAAAGGCATTTATGAAATTCATTTTGATATCCCCCCATTTATGCTAGCAACCGGAACTTATGAACTGCATTTTAATTTATCAATTCCGTTTGTAAAAAAGGTAACTACTGAAATCTCAAGTCTCTATTTTAATATTTCATCTTCCTCAAACCTAGGAAATAAATTTCAGGTTCAAAACGATAACTTTTTAAATTCAGTTGTTAGACCTAATTGGTTTACGCGTATTGAAAAACTAGCTTAGATGTCAGAATTATTTGATTATTTTGAGAACAATAAAGAAAACTGTATTGATAAATGGGAGCATTATTTCGACATTTATGATCAATGGTTTCAAGGTTATAAAAATAAAAATGTTACGATATTAGAAATAGGAGTTTTTCAGGGCGGCTCATTAAATATGTGGAGAAATTATTTTGGCGAGAATGCTCAAATTTATGCTATAGATATTAATCCAGAGTGTAAGCAGTTTGAGGACGCTAATACCAGAATATTTATCGGTTCCCAAGAAAATGCTGAATTTCTAGAGTTTGTTAAAAGTCAGATACCTAAAGTTGATATTGTTATAGATGATGGAGGTCATACTATGAGTCAACAAATAACTTCTTTTGAGCTTCTATACGAACACGTAAATAGTGAAGGAATATATTTATGTGAGGATTTGCATACCTCCTACTGGAAAGATTATGGGGGTGGGTACAAGGAAAACAAAACGTTTATAGAATACAGTAAGGATTTTATTGATAAAATTAATGCCTGGCATTCCAGAAGCAATGAGTTAACTGTGGATGATTTTACTTTATCTACAGACTCTCTTCATTTTTATGATAGTGTATTAGTAATCAAAAAAAGAAAACGTGCAAAGCCCGTGTCCAGAAGGACGGGAAAAATGATTATTCCGTTAGACAGTTTTAAAGGGCGTCAGAAACCCTTACTCCATTCTAAAAAAAATGACTTATTTTTCTTTTTTGAAAGAATTTATAAGAAAATTAAATTTAATCAGCGAGATAAGTAATTTGAGGACGATTCTCCAAATAGCATTACTCTTACTTTTAATTAATGAATAGTTTAGTTTCAATCTGCATTCCAACCTTTAATGGATCTAAATTTTTGGAAGAAGCTTTAGTATCTATAGAATCCCAAACTTATAAAAATTATGAAGTTGTTATTAGTGATGATGCCTCCACTGATGAAACATTAAAAATAATTCAAGATTTTAAAGTAAAAGCTAGCTTTCCTGTTTATATATATCATCACGAACCTAAAGGAATTGGCGCTAATTGGAATAACTGTATCCGAAAAGCAAATGGGGAATTTATTAAATTCCTTTTTCAGGATGATGTTTTGTTACCTAGTTGTATTGAAGAACAACTTGCAGTACTCTCAAGTTATAGTAATATTGGTTTAGTAGCTTCTAAAAGAAAATTTTTAATTGAGGGAAAAGTAGATCTTGAATTAAAAGAATGGATAGAAACTTATAACGATTTGCAAGAGAAATTAGAACTACCTAGTGGTAAGGTATCTATAATAACTAAAAATCTATTTAAGGATAATAAGTTTTTAAAATCTCCGCTCAATAAAATAGGGGAACCGCCCACAGTGTTTTTTAGAAAATCTGTGGTACAAGAAATTGGCTATTTTAGAGAGGATTTGCACCAAATTTTAGATTATGAATTTTATTATAGGCTTTTAAGAAGTTATAATATAGCTATTATCAATAAAAGGCTGGTAAACTTTAGATTACACCAGTTGCAAGCAACCAATGTCAATCGGAACAAGCCAATAAAAGATTATGAAATTTATGAAAGGATACTCTTTGAAGATTTTTTCTGGTATTTAAACTTTTCAGAAAAAAAAAGGCTGTTTTTTAAGTTCACTAGAATAGGAAAAATTATTCAAAGACTAGAAAATGCAATTAAAAGACGATTATAGTACAATAATAATTATTGTGACATATAACGGAATGAAGTGGCTTCCCAAATGCCTAAAAAGTACGAAGCCTTATCCAGTTGTTGTTGTGGACAATAATTCAACTGATGATACTTCAGAGTATATCAAAAATAATCATCCCGGCATTAAGATATTTGAGCAAAGAAAGAATTTGGGTTTCGGCCAGGCCAATAATATTGGTATTTCTTATGCGCTTAAGGAAGGAGCAGATTTTGTTTTTTTACTGAATCAGGATGCCTATTTATTGTCCGACTGTCTTGAAAGTTTAATAAAGGCACAAATAGCCAATTCAGAATATGGAATTTTAAGTCCGGTTCATCTAAACGGTGAAGGAAACAGGCTTGATGAAAATTTTTCCAATTATTTAAGTTACTCCAGAAATAACGATTTTTATTCGGACTATGTTTTAAATAAAACAAAGCAAGAAATTTATGAGGTTCCATTTGTAAATGCAGCTGGTTGGCTTATTTCACGAAACTGTTTAGAAAGCGTTGGAGGATTTGATCCTATCTTTTTTCATTATGGGGAGGATGAGAATTACTGTCATCGAGTTATATTTCATGATTTAAAAATAGGTGTTATGCCAAATTTGTTTTTGTGGCATGATAGAGAAAATAGGAGTGAGAAATTCGATGAAAACTCTTTGGAAATTCTTGAGCGTAATCTTAAAATTAAATTTTCAGATATTAATAAGGAAAATCTTTTTCATATCGAGAATTCCTTATTGAACAGAAAGAAATCAAGATTGAAAGCATATTTAAAATTAAATTTTCAAGCTGGTAACGATTATCGAAAGGAAATAAGGATGCTTGAAAAAATTATTCCTCAAATAAAAAGAAGTAGAAAATTGAATAAACAGAAGGGAACTAATTATTTGACTTATCACGATAAATAAATGAGACCCCTTGTTACTATTATTATTCCTACCTATAATCGGGATCAACTAATAGGAGAAACCCTGGATTCTATTAGGACACAGACCTATCATAATTGGGAATGCATTGTGGTAGACGACGGTTCAACGGATCATACCAAAGAATTACTGGGTTTTTACTGTGAAAAAGATGATAGAATTAAATACTATTTAAGGCCCAATGGGTTTCCGAAGGGCGCAAATAGTTGCAGAAATTATGGTTTTGATCATAGCAAAGGCAAGTATGTTAAGTGGTTTGATAGTGATGATATAATGTATTCCCAGCATTTGCAAACTTTGGTAGATGCAATCCACGGTAGTGATTTGGATTTTGTTATCGGTGATACTATTAATTTCAGGCAAAATGAATCAATCAAAAAAAAGCCTTTTTCTTTTAATAGAGAAGAAGCAGAGATAAAGGTAATTTCATTTGCTAAAGGTCAAATAGGCTGGATCACAGATGATTTTTTAGTTTTGAAAAGTGTTGTGAACAATCTGAAATTTAACGAGAATTTAAGGGCGGGGCAGGAGTATAATTTTTTTACTCGATTATTATTTAAAACAGAAAATGGTATTTTCGTAAATAAGGTTCTTACAAAAGCCAGATTACACTCAGGATCTTTAAGTATGGGTTACCGCCAGAATGAAATAAGGCGACAAAAAATAATTTCGGAAATAAAAATTTTAACGTTAAAGGATATTTTTAACTTTAAAGAAGGAGAGTTGAATAAGTGGTACTTATCCGGATATATTCAACTTGCCTTTAAATTAGCTGTCAAAAATGCCAGAATACCTTATGTTTTTCTAGCTATAGGTTATATGATTAAAATAAATAATCCCATTAAAACTATATCTTTTATTCTTAGTATAATTTCTGCCTATTGTTTTAAATCAGGATATAAATTGAATAAATTTTCTCGAATATGAGAGATCATGAAGTGTCTATAATAATCCCGCTTTATAACAAAGAGAAATTTATTAAGGATACACTGGTTTCTGTTTATGATCAATCTTACCAGTTCTGGCATTGTGTAATAGTTGATGACGGTTCTACAGATGATTCCGTTTCAATAGTTAAGGAGTATATTAACGATAAAGATGGTTTTGAATTAATTATTAGGAGTGAAAATTATAAAAAAGGAGCTAGTACCTGCAGGAATATAGGTTTATCGCAGTCCAGATCAGAATTTGTTCAATTCTTAGATGCAGATGATATAATTTCTAAAAATAAAATTTATTCTCAGGTGACATTTTTTCAAAACAATCGGGGTTTTGAACTGTGTACATGCAAATGGGGAAATTTAAGTTCTAAGGATTCATTTGTAATGCAAAGTTTAGAATCTTATAATAACTTTGAAGATATTTCCCTTTTTCTAAATTCATTAATAAAATCTAAAGGTTATTTCCCGATTCATGCCTATTTGATAAAAAGGAAACTTGTAGATAGATCAGGACCTTGGAATGAAGAGATATCTCTCAATGATGATGGTGAATTTATTATGAGGGTAATCGCAAATACAACTAAAATTGGGTTTTGCGAAAGTGCAGTGGCATACTATAGATCAACAGACAGCAACAATTTGAGTTCCTTTGATGATTATTACAAAGTGAAAATAGCTATAAATAGCTGGAAATTAATTGATTCTTACTTGGAATCTTTTTTGAATGGAGGACAGGATAATTTTATTTCCTGGTCCAAACAAAAGCTGTATATAAATGTTAAGAATAGTTTCCCCGGTTTAATAACTTTAGAATGGAAATTTTTTTGGAGACAAATTATTTTAGATCTAACCAATAGATTAAACCGTAAAATTAATTTTTTAAAGAGTGATGGCTAAACTGGTTTCTATCATAATTCCTTGTTATAATGATGACAGATATATTTCTAATTCAATTAATTCTGCTCTAAAGCAAACTTATGTTCGAAAAGAAATAATTGTAATCGACGATGGCTCAAGCGAGAAAACTAAAAGTATACTAAGATCATTAGAGTCTCAAATAGACCTGCTCATTACTCAAGAAAATCAGGGGGTTGTAGCTGCAAGAAATAATGGTATTTCCAAAGCAAAGGGAGAATTTATATTAACGTTAGATTCAGATGATTACTTTGATCCGGAATTTGTAATCAAAGCAGTTGACATATTGGAGCAAAACCCACAAATAGGAATGGTAACATGTCATGCCACTATTGTAAGAAATGGTAAAAAAATTATGGTGCAAAGACCGCAAAAGCGGACTCGAAATAATATTATTTTCGAAAATGGGGTTTATGCTAGTTTATTGTTTCGAAAACAATGTTGGGTACAAGTGAATGGGTATGACTCTAATATGAAATTAGGATATGAAGACTGGGAGTTTAATATATCTGTAATGGCAGCAGGATGGGGAATATATACCATCCAGGAGGAATTATTTTTTTACAGAGATAGGGAACAATCGCGAAATAAATCGATCTCGGTGGAAGATAATATGCAACTGGTAAAATATATTTATAAAAAACACAAAGATCTTTTTTTGTTGAATTACGAGAATATGATAGATTTTCTTTTTTTCAAATTAGAACAATCACGTAAGAATGAAATAAAAAAATCAAATACGCTAGAATTTAAATTAGGAAAGTTTATTCTTACGCCTGTAATATGGATCAAAAGAAAAATTCGAATATAGAGGTTGAAAAAGATTCAGCATTAGTTTCAATTATAATTCCAACTTTTAATCGGGCTGAATTAATAACTCAAACCCTAAATTCTTTTAAAAATCAAAATTATAAGAATTGGGAGTGTATAATAATAGATGATGGTTCAGGTGATAATACTGCAAATATTGTCAAGAAATTCTCAAAAAAGGATTCTCGCTTTAAATATTTCGAAAGGCCCAAATCATTAATAAAAGGACCCGGAAGCTGCCGTAACTATGGTTTGAGAAAAGCTTTGGGTGCTTTCATTCAGTTTTTTGATGATGATGACCTTGCTCATAAAAATATGCTTTCTGAAAAAGTTAAAATACTTCTAAAGCATGATGCAGATGTCGTGGTTAGTAAATTAAGAGTCATTCAGGCCGATTCTCAAAAAGTAATAAATATTAACGAAATAAATTCATCCAATATTCAATGTGCTTATTTTAAGCATAAAATAGCCTGGTATATCTGTGGGCCCATGTGGAGAAAAAGCTTTTTATCAGAAACTTTTGATCCGAAAATCGAGTTACTTGATGACTGGGAATTTAATTTACGTTGTATTTTGAAGCAACCTAAAATTTATTTTATAAATATAGCCTTATCTGATTATATTAAAAGGAACTCTTCATTTTCTCTGTCGAGCACTAATAATATTAGACAACTGAATTCAGAATATAAAGCAACTAAGAAAATTTTTAATTTATTTAAAAAACAAGGATTTGTAACAAAATCCCTCAGGTTTAATTACTTAAACCAAATAATAAATGTTTTTCGAAAGATTGACCAAAAAGAACCAGCTTTTAGATTATTAATTTTGAAGGAGATCTTACATAATTTAACTTTTAAAGAACCCTTAATTTTTTTTAGATTAAGTCTCGGCTATTTAAGTTATTATTTATTCAATAAGGGTTATAGATTAATCTATATTAAAAATTTGAGATGAGTACGGGTAATGTTCTAATAATTCTAAATACATTTAATCGTGGACACCTCATTAGGGAAACACTTGAAAGTATTAGAAATCAAACTTATACTGATTTTGAGTGCGTTATAATTGATGATTTTTCTACTGATGATTCTACGACGGTAATCAATTCTTTTATTTCAAATGATCCCAGATTTTCATATTATCGAAAATCCACTTATCATAACCCAGGTCTTTCTGCTGGTAGAAATTATGGGCTAGAAATATCTCACGAGCGCGATCCAGAGTTTATTCAGTTTTTCGATGATGATGATATAATGCATCCTCGCAAATTAGAGCTTCAAATTAAAGCTCTGGAATCAGATTCTTCAGCTAAATTTTGTTTGTGTGGCTCACTCAATTTTAAAAATATGAGTGATATTAACTGGAATGAAACTGAAAAAAATGAGTTTGATGGCAAGTATTCAATAGGGGAAGCTTATTTAAAAGGTAATATTCGATTTGTAGCTCAGGTTCCTCTATTTAGGTATAGCTATGCTAGAAATTTTCATTTCGATGAAGATTTATTTTATGCCGAAGAATGGGCACTATTTTCTATGCACTTTTTACAAAATGAACCTGAATATGTAAACTTGGATAGAGTTTTATTTTATAGGAGAAAACATTCTAATTCTATAACCGAAGGACATGATGTCGATTTTAAAAAAAGGAAGACATCAGCTATCACGGGGATTAAAATCTTTGATTTTTTAGAAGAGAAAAATTGCCATACCCGTGTAACCCTTCTTTATTTTATCAGGCAATTTTTACTTTACAGATATGATTCAAAACTTTTGAATCGTATTAAAGTGTATATGCAGAGCGACATACAAATTAATAAATTTGACTTATACCGGTTTCAACTGGCCATATGGATACATTGGTTTTTCCGCAAAGCTATTTTGAGATTACTTAATTTTTAAAAACTAATCATTGATTTATCAGGTCTCTATAATAATTCCAACTTTCAATAGAAGTTCTTTACTTAAAGAAACTTTGAAGTCGGTTAGTTGGCAAACCTTTGTAAATTGGGAATGTATTATTGTGGATGATGGTAGCAGCGACAATACAGCCCAAATAGTAAATGATATTTCGAGTAGAGATGGGCGCTTTAAGTACTTTACTAGACCGGAAAATTATCCTAAAGGAGCGTCTTCGTGCCGGAATTTTGGATTTGAAAAAAGTGATGCTAAGTATATTCAATGGTTGGATGATGACGATTTATTGTCTGAAAACAAACTAGAATTACAGGTAGCTAGACTTGAAAAATTAAATAATTCTCTTGTATTTACGACCTGTGATTGGGACCTATTTTGGGAGGGAAAAAAGATAGCGTTGAAAAATGTTTTAAGCGGAAGAGAATTTTTAACATCCCAGAACTATTTTAGCACTTTAAGTACCGACCAAACTTTTATACCCATTCACAGTTTTTTAATTTCAAGGCAGTTAATTTTAAAATCTGGACTTTGGAACCCTCAATTATCTTTTAATGATGATGCAGAATTTATAGCCAGGATAATAATTCAATCTGAGAAATTGGTGAATACAAAGCAATGCTTCGTTTTATATAGAGAATATGAAGGAGATAGAATAAGTAGACAAAAAGATATAGATAAAATAAAATCACAGATTAATAGCCTAAAATTAATTCACCAGCATCTTAAGCAGAATAATATTGAAAATAAGGCTTTTTTTAAATGGAAATTACTCCTTTTG
>Ga0098069_100284_pt1 | contig 25924 bp, 24 predicted proteins | sample 27_taG_FD_92584 | JGI IMG/M metagenome (GOLD analysis project Ga0098069, IMG submission 92584) | Marine viral communities from Cariaco Basin, Caribbean Sea - 27_WHOI_OMZ | ecosystem: Environmental > Aquatic > Marine > Oceanic | place: Caribbean Sea: Cariaco Basin | collected 2014-11-09
AAATTTTCTGAGGGCGGTTGTTGTATGACCAAGAAGCAAGAACACTGGCTAAATCAGGTACAGATGGCTGAGAGCCTGGGCATCACGGTTAACGCCTTCGCTCGTTGGAAGGTGGAGCCCGTGGCCCGAATCGGGAAAAACGTCTATTACGATGTCCGGAGCGTGCTGGACAACCGTCTGAGCCATGCCGAGGGCAACAGCCTGACCGCTGGCGATATGGAAGCCGAACGGCTCCGGCTCACCCGGGCACAGGCAGAAGGCCAGGAGATTAAAAACGAACTGGCCAAGGGCAAGACCGCGCCCATCGAGTTTATCGCTCTGGTTCTGTCGAAAATTTCCGGAGAGGCTTGTGGGATTCTCGACAGCATCCCTCTGAACATCAGGCGCCGGCATCCAGAGATCCCGAATGTTGTGATTGAGGATATTAAAGCGCAGATCTGGAAATCTCAGAATGCAGTGGCTCGAAGTGATTACATGTTGGAGCAGGTGTTAAAAGACTATATCCAAGAGCAGGACGCATAGCGGGTTGTCAGACAATCCCGCAGTAAAACGTAAGCCCCGGACCAGCCGGGGCTCAGTGCATTACTTGAGGCTTTCGCTGAGAGCGCATGAAGCCTCTATGGCCCGATCCATGTTGGTGACCAGTTGCCAGGCGTAGTTTTCAAGCTGCGAATCGCTCAACGCTTCCTCACCCTGAGCGGCCCGCCGATGATTCAACATGAGCATGTGAAGCAGTGACCGCGTTTGTTCGTGGATCTCGTCTATCGTGTCGAGGTGCTGATTGTAACGTACTGGGCTGGCGCTTTGCGGCTTCTGTAGAGTGTCGTGGATCTCTCTGGCAATAGTCTGGACCTCTGCCTTTACTTCCCCGTCATGCGTGTCACACATTTGCTCAGTATCACCGCAAGCCTCACCGACGAGATGCCAGGCTTTATCGATCATGGCGCCGAGCGTAACCTCTGGTGAGCACTCCTCCAGCAGGTTGTTCAGGTTTTCTGGCTTGTGCAGATAGTTCAGAATTGCCTCTGCATCCAGCAGGCGTGAACGGCAATCAGTCAGGCGGTTTGAAAAGTTGTTCATGGTTTGCATCTCCGTTTGGTTTTGGAAATGCAGCGCGAGATTTTGCGGGTACTTTTGAGGGTACTCGGAGACTCAGGCCAACATCAACGCTATTAAATTCAAGTCGTTACGTTAATCCTTAGGCTCCTGCCGGGGGTACCACCTCTCTTAACCCCGATTCTCGGTCCGTGATATTCAACCTGGCTCCAGGCGAGCTAAACTGCCCCTCCTTACCGACATCAGGACTTCTCAATGGCCCGCTTTACCGAAATCGGAACCGCAACGATCCCCGGCAAGGGAACCCGATTACGTCTTTTGCAACGCAATGATGAATTTTCCATCAAAATTGCCGGCACCACCGGAGAATTGATGAACAGCCGAATCCACGGCTCGGAGGATGCTCTTGCCACCCTGGCGTGCGAACGGATTGCCGATCAGCCTGCTCCCCGGGTTCTTATCGGCGGCCTGGGCATGGGGTTCACGCTGGCAGCAGCGCTGGCCGCTCTGGGCGACGATGCGCAGGTGACGGTAGCCGAGCTGGTTCCCGAAGTAGAAGCCTGGAATCGCGGGCCGCTGGGCTCTGCGGCGGGCAACCCGCTGAACGACCCGAGAGCGCAGGTTCACATTGGTGATGTGGCCGAATTACTCAGAAACAGCGACGGCGAATGGGATGCCATCCTTCTCGATGTCGACAACGGCCCGGAAGGCCTCACCCGCAAAGAAAACAACTGGATCTACTCACCGGATGGCATTGCGGCCGCCCAGAACGCCCTGCGACCTGATGGCATCCTTGCCTACTGGTCTGCCGGCCAGGAGCATTCCTTCACAGAGAGGCTGCGACGGGCAGGATTTTCTGTTGAGCCCGTTACTGTGAGGGCCTTGCGACCCGGCAAGGGTGCCCGCCACGTTATCTGGCTGGCGTGGTAATCATTCATCGGCTCTACCGGAATCTGTCCTGGCTCAATTTGAGATTATTCTTTTGTTATATACTTATTCCAAAGCCAAGAAGCCCGGGAGAGATTCAATGACCAAACCGACCATCACAACAGCCTTGCTATGCTCCTTGCTTTCCATGCCACTTCTCGCGCAACCCCAAGCAGATAGCCCGAAAGCAATGGTTGCCGAAGCACGTTCCCTGGTGAAAAGCTTCGGCGGCTCACTGAAGCAGGCGCTCCAGGCGGCCATTAAAGAAGGCGGCCTCACAAACGGTATTGGTGTTTGCAAGACTGTGGCACCGGAAATCGCCAGCAACAACAGCAGCGGCGGCTGGGTCATCAGTCGGACCAGTCTGAAAGTCCGGAACCCGGAAAACACCCCGACCGACTGGCAGGAGATCCAGCTGCTGGCCATGGACAGACAGCCGGTAAAGAACGGAAAACCGGTGGAGGTCTGGCAGGTCTCCGAAGCGTCCGGACAGCCGGCGTTCCAATATATGAGCGCCATCCCGACACAGAAACTTTGCCTTGGCTGTCACGGTAAGTCCATCGCCCCGGAGGTGAAGGCAAAACTGGCTGAACTCTATCCTGAAGACAAGGCGACCGGCTTCTCCGAGGGCGATTTGCGGGGCGCGTTCGTTGTTACGCGGGATGTTCCAGTAAACTGATGGCACTAGCCATTTCTTCAGCGATTGAGAACAGGTATGTCACTGAACTACAGAATCATTCCGGTCACGCCTTTCCAGCAGAACTGCTCACTGATCTGGTGCGAAAAGACGCGCCGGGCAGCCGTAGTCGATCCGGGCGGGGATCTGGAGAAGATTCGCGCCGCTGTGGCTGAGGAAGGCGTGACGGTCGAGAAAATTCTGCTTACCCATGCCCACATTGACCATGCCGGCGGAACTGCGGAGCTGTCCAAAGAGCTGGGTATTCCCATTGAGGGGCCGCAGAAGGAAGACAATTTCTGGATTGTTGGCCTGCCCCAGCAGGCGCAGATGTTCGGGTTTCCGGCCCCGGAAGTTTTCACCCCGGATCGCTGGCTGGAAGATGGGCAGCAGGTCACGGTGGGCAACCAGACTCTGGAGGTCCTTCACTGCCCCGGCCACACACCGGGGCATGTGGTTTTTTATCATAAGGAATCCGGTCTGGCGCTGGTGGGTGACGTGCTGTTCCATGGCTCCATCGGACGCACGGATTTTCCAAAGGGCGACCACGCAACACTGATTCGCTCTATCAGGGAACAGCTGTTCCCGCTCGGCGACGAGGTTGCGTTCATTCCCGGACACGGTCCGATGTCCACCTTTGGCCGGGAGCGAGCCACCAACCCCTTTGTTTCCGACCATCGGGGCTGAGCCTGTCGCCAGACCCGCGCCGTCCTTCTAAGGGCGGCCTTCCTGATTCAGCCGGAACTGTTCGATGGTTTTCCTGAGATTCTCGGCCATGGCCAGAAGGTCTCCGGCAATTCTCGCTGTCTCCTTGGCATCTCCGGAGGTCTGCTCTGCCGAGCGACTGATTTCAATCACGTTGTGATTAATGGATTCGGAGACATCGCTCTGCTCGTTGGCAGCGCTCTCCATTTCCTGATTGAGGTTGGTGATCTCCCGCACAGCAGAGGCAATGGTTTGCAGTTCAGACTCTACGGTCAGAATCGCTGAAACCTGATGCTCTGCCATCTCAGAGGCATGGCGCATGGTGGCCACACAATCGACAACCTCTCCCTTCAGTCCGTTGATGGTGTTCCGGATTTCCTCCGTTGAATCCTGGGTTCTCGACGCCAGCGCACGCACCTCATCGGCCACCACAGAAAAACCGCGCCCCTGCTCTCCGGCACGGGCCGCCTCGATGGCGGCATTGAGCGCCAGCAGGTTGGTCTGGTCAGCGATATTGGAGATTACCTCCAGCATATCCGACATCTGGCTGGTACGTTGATCCAGCTGCTCAATGCGTTTTGCGCCACTCTGGACCTCGGTGTTCAATGCCTCGATGCTTTTTACTGCACTCCGGGCAAGGCTCTCACCCTTGCTCGCTGATTCCGCAGTATCTGCGGATTTTCGGGTGGTATGAATGGCATTTTCCCGGACCTGAACCGCAGATGCGGCCATCTCGGTAGTGGCGCTGGCCACCTGATCTGTGTTGTCACGCTGGGCAAGCACTTCCCTCTCTGTCGTGTCAGCCTTCCCCGCAATGCTTCTGGCCGCCTGCTCAACCTGTTCGGCGTTGTCCATGACGGTATTCATGCTCTCCCGTATCTTCGCCATCATCCGGTTGAACGCCCGGGACACGGAACCGATCTCGTCGTTGCGGGTAACCTCAAGCTCAATGGTCAGGTCAGAATTTCTGGAGATCTCGTCCATGCGGTCGTGGAGTCGCCGCAAACGGGAAAACACCAGTCGACTCAAAGCGGCGGCGGTCAGGAAAAACACCGCAGCAAAGATGGCTACCTGAATACCGCCACTGGTCAGCAGTTGCTGCTGCAAACGGGCATCGCTGTCAGCCATGGAATAGTCCACCCGAATGGCTCCAAGAACGTCTCCCTCACTGGCCTGATGACAGCCAAGACAGTTGACGCCCTGATAGTTCTCCATCGCGATCACGGGCTCGATCAGTGTGTAGACTCGCCCGTCCTCATTGCTGGAATAGGACTCCACCCGCTCACCGGCAAGCGCTTTCTTGTCCAAAGGTTCCCGCTTCTGTTCCGACGCGTTGCCGTTGCCGAAGATCCGGTTCAAATGGTCACTGCGAATCACCCGCACGTCCAGCACGTCTTCAGACGCCATCACCTTTTTCCGAAGCACATCCCGGTTACCGATGGTGCCGGTGACCATCATGGTATTCAGCCCATCGAAATAGGATTTTGCCAGTCCATCCACGTATTTGTGGCTGAACTCTTCAAGATGATCACGCTGTGAGTCTGCACTGTAGATTACGGTAAACACGAGCACCAGGGAGAAGGCAGCCGCCAAAGCGGCAAGTAAGAGAAAGCGGATGGAATACTGTTTTTTCATGGTAACCCGACACAGAGACCGCGCGGCATGCGGCCAGGACGTTGTTTTGACGTTTGTGATGACAACTAACTGTCGCCAAACTTTATAGATATGCGTCAATTATTTCCTGACCCAGATCAGCTCCGGGAAAAGTCGTTTACACATGAAGGAAGGAGGGAGCCCTCAGCCCGGGACTTCATCGAGTTGGCCTGAAAGCTGCAAAGCATGATGACAAGCATTCGTGATTCCCAACGCTGACTGTTCGGAAACCGCACTCCGGTTGACCGAAGGAGGAAACCCATCCATGTCCCTACTGACATCTCTGATCCGGGCGAGCACCCAGTTCCAGCAGGCCATGGAAAGGCGCCAGACGCCTTCAACAGGGCCGGAAGCCGCGCCCGGCAAAGCACAGGCAAAGGCCATGGAAACCGAGCCGACACCTGGCGATGACCGCTTTACACCCTCGGAGAACAACCAGTCTGACCTCTCACGGCTGAAAGCCCGCCGACTGGCCATGACCGACTACAAACAAACTGTGGGGCAGGATCTTGCCTTCGTTCGAGAAACACTGCGGCACAAACTTGCCGAATACAACCTGCACCCGGCAACCGCATTGAACGTGAGCAAAACGGAGAATGGCAGCGTTGCGGTGGAAGGGAAAATCGCAGACAACACACGCATCCAGATTGAAAAAGACCTGAACGTAAACAAAAACTTCAAGGAAGCGTTCAATCGCCTCAGCGTTAACGAGCCAACGCTGCATTTCATGGACAATGCGCTCAAACTGAATCAGGCGTACGGGGTGAATAACCCGCTATTGGACACACTGATCAGCGAGAACCAGCAATTTAACGGCCTGCAGGACCTCGTGCACCGTTACGACACCATGCGCCGCTCAGTGAGTGCCGAGCAAATCGAAGCTGCAGGGAATAGCCAGGCGTACGCCTTTAATCTGAACGCCCGGGCATAAAGGAAAGACGGATCAGGAGAATCAGACCTCGAAAGGCGCCGGATCCCCCTTACCAACACGGGTAACCACCGGAGCCTCGCCGGTAAAGTCCACAACCGTGGTCGCTTCCATACCGCAGAATCCCCCGTCGATAATCAGATCCAGCTCATGCTCCAGGGTTTCCCGGATTTCATAAGGATCTGTCATCGGATCGGTTTCGCCCGGCAGAATCAGAGTGCTACTCATGATGGGCTCACCAAGCTCGCCCAACAGCTCCTGAACAATGGCATTGTCCGGCACACGGACGCCCACTGACCGGCGTTTGGGATGAAGCAGCCGCCGGGGCACTTCACTGGTGGCATCCAGAATGAAAGTGTAGGGCCCGGGCGTGAAATTCTTCAGCAACCGGTACTGGGTGTTGTCCACCTTGGCATAGACCCCGATGTCCGAAAGATCCCGGCACACCAAGGTGAAGTTGTGCTTGTCATCCAGACGGCGAATCCGCTTGATCCGATCCGCCGCCTGCTTGTCACCCAGGTGACAGCCAATGGCATAGGCTGAATCCGTGGGATACACGATCACCCCGCCACGACGCAGAATATCCACCGCCTGATTGATCAGACGCTTCTGCGGCGTCTCCGGATGAATCTGGAAAAACTGACTCATGAACCCTCTCCCTGTGCGGTCCGCGTCGCCATCGCCGGATCTTTCTTCGACCCGCCCATACAATTCGGAGATTCCGGCGCCGACTGCCCCGTCGCCTCCCATTCTTCCGGTGAGTATAGATGCAACGCCAGCGCATGAACCGGCCCCGCCAGTTCCTCGGCAAGCACCTTGTAAATCGCCTGATGCCGCCGCACCCTCATCTGCCCCTCAAATTCCGGCGACACCAGGGTCACCTTGAAATGAGTTTCAGAATTAGGAGGCACACTGTGCTTGTGGCTCTCGTTCTCCACCTGAAGCACACGCGCATCGAAGGCGTCGTTCAGCTTGGTTTCAATTGCATTCTGGATCTTCATGTTTCGAGACTCCTACAGCTCAACCCTGATGGAAGAGGGCGAATGGCGAACGGTCAGAAGCGGGTGTGGAGATGGCTTTCCCAAAAGTGTGTGTTGCCAAGGATGGCAGCACCAAGCCCCCATGGATGGGTTCACGGCGTCTTTTGGGAAAGCCATCTTCACAGCCGCCTCCACCAACACCCTCAGTCTACTACACATACAGGACACACCCGAGAGCCTTGACACCATAAAGCCAAAGCGCCACATTCCCATCCCGATTCCAAAACACCCAAACCCCATGCACCTGTACATCGCCGAAAAACCAAGTCTCGGCCGCGCCATCGCCGCTGCCCTCCCTGGCCCTCACCAGAAAGGCCAGGGCTGGATACGCTGTGGCACTGGCGAAAATGCTGCCACCGTTAGCTGGTGCATCGGCCACCTGCTGGAACCGGCAGAACCTGCACGCTATAACCCCGCTTGGAAGAAATGGCGCCAGGAAGACCTGCCGATGTTTCCCGACAAATGGGAGGTCATGCCCAAGGACAGTGTTCAGCAACAATTAAAGGTGCTGGAATCGCTGATTCGCCAGGCCAAGACCATTATTCATGCTGGCGACCCGGATCGGGAAGGCCAGCTGCTGGTGGACGAAGTTATCCGCTATTTCGGTGCCAGCGCCCCGGTTCAACGGATACTGATCAACGATTTGACGCCAGCGGCCGTGGCCCGGGCGATCCAGAGCCCCAGGGACAACCGGGAATTCCGTCGGTTATCCCATTCCGCCCTGGCCAGACAACGCGCCGACTGGCTCTATGGCATCAACCTGACCCGATTTTATACCCTCAGTTATCAGCGGCAGGGTGAACAGGGGGTCTATTCCGTTGGCCGGGTACAGACTCCGGTACTTGGCCTTGTGGTTGAACGTGACAATACCATCGAACACTTCCAGCCCAAGCCCTATTACCGCATTGAAGCAAGGTTCAGGGCTCAGGAGGAAGAAGCCGACCAGCAAACCTTCACCGCCCGCTGGCAGCCCAACGAGCAGTTCCAGGATTACCTGGATGAAGAGAACCGCCTGCTCAACCGGGAAGTCGCTGAACAGATTGCCGACAGCGTTCGAAACCGACCCGGCACCATCACCGAGTCCCGCTTTCGGGATCGGTCGGAAGCGCCACCGCTGCCGTTTTCCCTGTCGGCCCTGCAAATTGAAGCAGGCCGGCTATTCCGCATGGGTGCCAAAGACGTCCTGGATACCGCCCAGAATCTTTACGAGCGCCACCAGCTCATCACCTACCCGCGATCAGATTGCCGGTTTTTACCGGAAGGCCACTACAGCCAGCGGGAGCAGGTGATAAGAGCCATTGCCCGAGTGGCACCGGATCTGGAGCAAGCCTGCAACGGCGCAGACCTTGGCCGCAGGACTTCCGCGTGGAACGACAAACAGGTCGACGCCCACCACGCTATTATCCCAACCAGCCGCCCGACGCCGAACGGCAAACTCAGTGACGCGGAAGAAAAAATCTACGGACTGATCAGCCGGTACTATCTGATGCAGTTCGCGCCCGATGCCGTGCACAGGGAGGGTAAGCTAACGGTACGAGTGTCAGAGCACGAATTCCGCGCGACGGAAACGGCCATCCTGGTGCCCGGCTGGAAAACGCTGGAACTGAAACTGCGAGAAGCTCGCAAGGAACCGGAGAAGGCACCGCTTCCCAGACTGGAAAAAGGCGAACCGGTATTCTGCGACGATAGCAACCTCAGCGAGCGCAAAACCCAGCCGCCCCAGCATTTCACCGATGCGACCCTGCTCTCGGCGATGACCAACATCGCCCGTTTTGTAACCGATACCGAACTCAGAAAAACCCTGCGGGAAACCGATGGCCTGGGCACCGAAGCGACCCGCGCGGCTATCATCGACACCCTGTTCAAACGGGATTATCTGTACCGCGACAGCCGACACATCCGCGCCACCGACAAAGCCAAGGCATTGATAGGCGCTCTGCCCGAATCGGTCAGCAAACCGGATCGCACAGCGGTGTGGGAAGCGAACCTGGAGAGCATCCGCCGTGGAGAGGGTGACCCGAGACAGTTCCTGGAAACCCTGAAAGAGGAAATTCGCGGCTTTCTCAACAGGCCACAGGGCCGGCCCGCCCAGGACAACGAACAGGCCGGTACAACTTCACCAGAGTCCCAGCCTCATTGCCCCAAATGCCGTGCCCCGATGCTGGAGCGAGACGGCAAGTTCGGCCGATTCTATGCCTGCACCCGCTACCCGGATTGCCGGGGCACCCGACCGCTGGAAGAAGCCACGCCTCAGGATGGCACTGGCCAGAAACCCATTCCATGCCCCCACTGTTTCTCGCCCCTGGTGCGACGAAAAGGGAAAAAAGGCTGGTTCTGGGGCTGCAGTAATTTCCCCGGCTGCCGACAAACACTGGACGACGACAACGGAAAGCCTTCAGTCCGTTTACGCAAGTCTACATAACGATACTGAACGCAGATCCACATTTTGTGATAATTGATTGATATAGCAGAGTAGTCCATTGAAAGCTCTGCTCGATACCAGGCAAGAGAGCGACACTCCGGGAGAGGCTTAATGCGTATTGCTTTGCTTGAAGATGAAACCGAACAGGCACAGCACATCCAGTCAATTCTGTCTGAAAGCGGGCATCACTGCGACAGCTTCCCGACCGGCCAAAATTTCCTGTGCGCGGTTCTGCACCGCAGCTATGACCTCCTGATTCTGGATTGGCAGATTCCGGACATGACCGGCATTGATGTTCTCGAGAGCGTTCGCGCCCAGCTGAACTGGCCGATTCCAGTCGTGTTTCTCACCCAGCGGGACAGCGAGGCAGATATTGTTCGGGCTCTGGATGCCGGCGCCGACGATTACCTGGCCAAGCCGGCCCGTGCGGCGGAATTGGGCGCGCGCATCAATGCTCTGGCGAGACGCTCCAATCCTGACAGCGAAAAGGAAGTGCTTCGCTATGGTCCGTTCGAAATCAACACGCAGCAAAGGGTCATTGCACTCCATGGTGAAGAACTGACGCTGACCGACAAGGATTTCGATCTGACCCTGTTCCTGTTCCAGAACCAGGGCCGGCTGCTGACTCGGGAAATGCTGCTTGAGCGCGTCTGGGGTCTGGCGCGGGATATCAATACCCGTACCGTGGACACGCATATGAGCCGACTGCGCCGTCGTCTCGGCCTGAACCCGGAAAACGGCTTCCGCATCAAGACCATTTACCAGCGGGGCTACCGACTGGAGGCCATGAAGGCGCAGGACCAGGCCTTTGACGTCGACGAACCCGCCAGGGCAGCCAATGACTGACAGCCCGGCTCCGCGATTACCGGCACTGCTGCTGATCCTTTCACTGCTTGCCTGGGCTGCCCCCGCGGCTGCCGAGCTTTCGGTAACGCGCGGTTCAGCCGGGCATTCTGACGTTTCGTCGGCCAACCCGGTGCCCGAGTGGATCTACACCTTGCGGCCTGGAGAAAGCTTTTCGGAAGTGGCCAACGACCTGCTCGCACCCAATTATCCCGCGAGTCGCCTTCTGCAATACAACAAGATTGGCAACGGTGCCATTCTGGGTGCCGGCGACAGTGTGCGAATTCCCCTTGCCTGGCTAAAGCGCCAACCTCAGCCGGCGCGGGCGACATCGGTCACCGGAACCGTACAGCTGATTTCCGGAAATACCGGTCGGAAAACACCCCTGAGTGAAGACGCCCTCATCCGCGTTGGTGATGAAATTCTGTCCGCGTCCGGGACCGCCACCATTGAACTGGCGGACGGCTCGGAAGTAAGGATTTCTCCGAATTCTCGACTCATCTTCAATCGCCTGACCCAATACGGCAAAGCCGGCATGGTCGATACCAGACTCCGACTCGACAGGGGCGAGATCCACACCCGAGTGAAGCCGGTCATGGAGGGAGGCGCACGATTCGAGATTGAAACGCCTTCGGCCGTCGCCGCCGTGAGAGGTACCGCATTTTCACTCCAGACATCGGCAGAGGGCACTCGCCTGCAGGTAACCGAGGGCGACGTTGACTTCGGGGCCCCCGGCAAGACCCGCCGGATCCCTGCGGGTTTCGGAGCCAGCCTGTCCACCACTAACAATGACGGCCTGAGCATTCGCCGCCTACCGCCAGCGCCGGCGCTCGATCCACTGCCACCGAGACTGACCCAACTGCCCACCACCATGACCTGGCAGGAAAGTCGCGCCCCCATGCACCGGGTGGACATCTTCGAAAGCGACACAGGCCGCTGGGTAGAAAGCCGAAAACTGACAGGCAACAGCTTTGATATCGGGCAACTGGATAATGGCAGCTATGAGGTACACCTGGCGGCACTCGATACTCGCGGCACGGCGGGGATGCCACGCGTCGTCCCGCTGGAAGTCGATCTTCAGGCCAGGACTGCCAGCCTGGTTGCTCCGGAAGATGGGGGCACCGTCAACGACGATATGCCCGAGTTTCGCTGGCAGCTTAACGGCGACAATGAAGTGGCTCGGGTAGAGATAGCCGAAGATCAGGATTTCCGGAACCTGATCGCCACCAGCGAGTGGGCACCCGAAACGGCTGCCCTGCCCTCACGCCCGCTTGGGCCTGGCAAGTATTACTGGCGCGTGGTGACCGAAGCAGGCGGCAATTCAGTTGCTACAACGCAGCCGCGGGAGCTGGTGGTCAATGGCAGCCTGCCTCCGGTTCGGATCATCAGCGTGAACTACATCGACAGCCAGGTAAGGGTGTTCTGGGAGAAGGTAGACACGGCGGCAGAATACCGACTGCAACTCTCGGAGGAGCCGGGCTTCAACAATATCATCAAGGAGGCAACACTGCCTGATACCACGGCAGCCTTGCGTCTTATTCCCGGAAGGCGGTATTTTGTGCGCCTGAAAGCTCTTTCTGATGGTCCACTGCAAAGCCGTTGGGGACCAGGGAGGGAATTGTACCTGGAATAATCCGTTGATCGACCGAACCACACAGCAGGGCTCATGAACCGGGATTGGCTGCCAATTAAAACGACCCCCTGGACTCTGGGCCTGATACTGCTGGCACTGCTCCTGCTTATCCAGACAACCGAACTACCTCAACGCCTGGATTACTGGCTGTACGACCAAGCCATCACCTCGAATCCACTGGAAGCCTCGGACGAGGTGGTTCTGGTGACGATCGACGAGCTGAGCCTGAATCGCCTGGGCCGCTGGCCCTGGCCCCGTAATCTGCACGCTGAGCTCATTGCCAAGCTCAACGAGGCAGGCGCAAAAACCATTGTGTTCGATATTCTGTTCGCCGAACCGTCGCCAGACGACCAGCAACTGGCAGAACAGATGCGAAGTCACGGCAACGTTATTCTGCCAGTCTATCTGTCGCCTCCCACCTCCCAGTACCTGTTAAGCGAACAATTGCCGGTTGGAGTGCTGGCTTCAGCGGCCGCCGGTCTGGGCCATGCTCATGTGGAACTGGACAGCGACGGCGTTGCCCGGGGTCTTTATCTGTTTAATGGCCTCGGGAACCAGCTCTGGCCAAGCCTTGCGCTGGCCGCAAGCGGTGTTGGACCACAAAATCCGGAGGCCGGGGATACGCCTTCCTATGTCAATATTCGGGATCAATACCGTGCTGTGCCCCTGATCGGTGGTGCCGGCTCTCTCCAGTCGTATTCTTTCTCACAGGTACTCACTCAGCCGGCCGCACCCGAACACTTCAGTGGCAAAACAGTCTTTGTCGGTGCCACAGCCGCCGGTTTTGGCGACATACTGCCCACGCCCTTCTCGGGGCTGAGCCGTCCGATGTCCGGCGTTGAATTCCACGCCAACGTGTTGTCGGCATACATGCAGGGATTGTTGATTAAACCCGCACCGGCGTGGGCGTCTGCCCTGCTGGCCATGACAACCATCCTGATACTCGCCCTCGCCCTGCCACCCATGCGCCCTGCGCGAACCCTTCTCGCCTGCGCGACGGCACTGGCGGGACTGGTCGGAATCTATCTGTTCGTGCTGCTGACGATGCGATGGTGGGTTCCCCTTGCAAACGCACTGCTGGTTCCACTCTTGGCCTTTCCTGTATCCAGCGGCCTTCGACTGGCCATGACCAACCGATTTTTGAACCGGCAACTGGACGAGCTGGCCAGAAGCCCCCAGGTCGCCCTGCCCGCACCCTCGGGAAGGAACCCGACACAACTTCTGGAGCACTTCCAGGCCCTGTTTCGCCCCACAGGGTGGCTTTTGATGGAGGAGAACGACATCCTCTCCGCACGTGGACTGTCACAGAGCGATATTCCGGATGACCTGACTCCGGGGCACTGGTTTCACGACAGCAATCGCAGCTGGATTCAGCTATTGCGAGCCGGCACCCGCTATCACCTGGGCCTGCTGTTACCCAATGATCTCGGGCGCGAGGCCATCCAGCGCTATCTGCGCAGGCTGCACCTTGAGCAAGCCGTACCGGCGGATTCTGCAGCCAGACCCAGTGAAAACATTTCTGCACGAATCGAGCGGGTCCGCATCGCCACGGATCGGTTGAACCACATGCAGCAGTTCATCCGGAGAAGTTTTGAGCGCATGCCCGACGGTATCATCGTGACCGACGAACTGGGGGTCATCCGTTTTGCCAACGGCCACATAGAGGAATGGTTCCGCGAGCCCATGCCGAGCCTGGCCGGCCTTCCCCTGGTAAAACTGCTGGAGGGACACGATCCGCGGGAAACGCCACCCTGGCATGAAACGGTTTCCGACACCCTGACCCTATTACAGAGCCGCACCGTAGACCTCAGGATTCGCGACAAAGATTTCCTGATTCATTTTGCACCGTTTTCGCTGCCAGACAGCGACCAGCAAGGCATCATTGCCAATATTTCGGATATTTCGGAATTGCGGGAGCAGCAGCGCCAGCACCGCGAGGCAATCGACTTTATTTCCCATGACGTGCGCTCGCCTCTGGTTTCACAGCTTGCCCTGATCGAACAGTTGAAACGGGATCCCAGCCACATTGAACAGGAACAGCTGGAACAACTGGGGCGGCTGGCCCGGAGAAGCTATCACCTGGCCGAGGAATTCGTGCAGTTGGCCCGGGCGGAACAATTAACGGAAACCCGGTTCTACGAATGCGAATTTCTGGCGATCGTAGAGAACGCCCGTGACAGCGTCAGCGAGCAGGCTGTAGAGAAGCAGATACAACTCCAGTTACAGGGTACCGAGGATTTGTGGCTGAAAGGCAATGCAGAGCTTCTGGAGCGCGCCGTTATCAACCTGCTGACCAATGCCGTTCAATACAGCCCGCGTGGATCAGACGTCAGCATTCAGGTCTTCCGCGCTGGCCATCAGGCCTGTTTGACAATTGCCGATGAAGGTACCGGTATCGATCCGGAGGAACTGCCGCACCTGTTCGACCGTTACCGGCGTCAAAAAAGCACTGAGCTGGCCGGAGTCCACGGAACGGGGCTCGGACTATCCTTCGTCAAGACCGTTGTTGAAAAGCATAGAGGGGAAATTTCGGTGTCGTCGCAACCAGGCGAAGGCTCTGCGTTCACCCTCAAACTCCCGATTGCAGACCCGATGGCCTGAGACTTCATACTCCAGGCCCGGGGTTCTAGTCTCAGGAACGGATGGACTTGCTCACAACATCGGAGGGCTCACTGATCAGCCCGTTGGTATCCTGAACCTGGATGGTGAAATACCAGGTCCCTGCGTCCAGACCACTCACCTCGTAGGACATTTCCGCTTCGGCCTGAGCATTGGTGACAACCACCTCTTCGCTCAGCTCGTCAGCATCCTGACCGTACCGGATCACATATTTGTCGAGCTCACCCATCGGAATGCTCTCGCCGTTAACGCGAGTCAGGGGAGCGCTCCAGCTCAATACTGCGGAGCGCTCGGGAGATGGCTCTTGTCCTCCGGTGCCCCCGGAATCAACTTGACCGCCTGAACCAGCGGAATCTCCAGAATCGCCCGGCGAACCGACGCTAGCACTACCCGATGATCCACCCCCACAGCCTGTGAGAAGTGCTCCAAAAATAAACGCGGCGATCCATGCCTGTGACACTTTGATGACGCATTTCATATGCATTAAGCACCAATAAATCGTCGACTTTGTTAAATTGTATAAAACGTGGACGATTGTCGGTGTGACGGTGGTCATTTTCCTAATTACGAAAATGTCAATTTCCCGTCAGGGATTTGTAATAAAGCGGGGAAGTAATTGATCAGGCGGGCAAATTTTTGCCGAGCGGAATCAAGCGCCATACACAACGTTACAAAAAAGTCCGGGCAGGGGCAGTGGAGAGCAAAATGGGTGTGCTGGAGTGCGAAAAAAGCCCGCAAAAGCGGGCCGGGTCTGCACCATCCACTTGTCGACACGAGAAATCCAGTCGGCCATTGAGTCCGTTCAGGCGGGAAGTCGCAAGGCGGTGACTGACATAAATGCACAAGTTGCCAGTGCCGCAGAAGAGCAAAGTTCGGTGACGGAACAGGTCAACCAACTTAAAAGCGCGATCGAGTTTTTCAAGCTGAACAAAACCCGTTCCAACAGCAATTATTAATTGGTTATTCTCTTGAAGGGATAAATCTGAAGAAGATATAGGCGTTCGCTGGTGCAAAGTGAAGCAACTCGCTCTAAAGGGGTAGTCCCAAACAAAAGACACCCACGGCAGACCCCCTACCTTGAAATGAGAGGAGACCATATTCAAGTGACAGAGCGTGTCTCTTTGCAAATCAGGTGTTCCCTACAACAACGCCAGCACCAACCCCTCTTCCCAACTGATCAGCACCAGCGTCAGAATGGTTGCCAGAAGGAACGGAAGCAAAGCCCGGAAAATAGCCATCGGGGATGCGCCGGTCATGGCGGAAGAAATATAAAGGCCCGCACCAACCGGTGGTGTAAGCAGGCCAAGAACCAGCGTCAGGCACACCACCACGCCGAACTGGTAGGCGCTAATGCCAAACTGGGCTTCCGCTATGGGCATGAGGATCGGCACGACCAATATCAGTGCGGCAATGCCATCGATCACCATGCCCACCAGCAGCAGGATACCCACGACCAGCATCAGAAACATGAATGGGTCTGTGGTTTGTGCGGCGATCCAGCTGGCCGCACTTTGGGGAATTTTTTCGAAGATGATCACCCAGCCGAATACACCCGCGGCAGCAATCAGCATGATGACCATGCCGGAATTGAAGGCGGTCCTTTTCAGAACGCCAAAAAGGTTTTTGTACTTGAGGTCTCGGTAGACGTATTTTCCAATCACCAGAGCACCCAGTGAGGCCAGCGCGGCTGACTCTGTGGGAGTGGCCAGCCCGGTGAGGATACCGCCGATGATGATCAGCGGAATAAGCGCCGCCGGAATGCCCATCAGGAAATAATGCTTGGCCTGCTGTCGCGTTGGCCAGCTGCCTTTCGGGTACTCATATCTGAGGCCGAGCAGGCTGATCGCGATAAAGAACAGAAAAGACATGACCAGCCCCGGAATGATGCCGGCGATGAACATATCCGCAATCGGAACCTGGGCCAGTACGCCAAACAGCACGAACAGCATGGACGGCGGGATAATGGGCGAGAGCAATCCCCCGGCAGCGGTTATGGCGGCGGCATAAGGCTTTTCGTAACCGTCCTTCTCCATGGCAGGCACCATGGCGCGGGACATCATGGCGATCTGTGAGGCAGCAGAGCCCATAATGGCCGCCATCATCATGTTGGCCACCAGGTTGATGTAAGCCATGCCTCCGCGAAACCCGCCCACCAGGATGCGCGCCAGGTTCACCAGCCGGCTGGTAAGGCCACCTTCATTCATCAATTCGCCGGCAAGCATGAACAGGGGTATCGCCAACAGTCCATAGCTCTGGATGGCGCCGAATAGCTGTTGCAGGTAGGAATCTAGCAGCACGGTATTACCCGAATCGTAGATATACCAGAGCGCCGTCAGCGCCAGGACCAGTGAGATCGGCACCGCAAGAAACAACAAAACGGCGAAGACAACCGCAGTCATGTCATACCCACGCTCTGTTCGGGAGCAGTCTCGGAACTGAGAAGATTGGCTAAACCATGAAGGGTCAAAGTGATCGACAGAATGGGCAGAATCATCCACACCCAGAACTTTTTGATGCCAAGGGTGCTGGTGTTTTCCGCGTACATGAAGTTGAAGGTTTCCGCCTGAAAGTTTTGCAGGTCGAACCCCACCTGATACAACGTGAACGGGTCGTACCAGCGCCAGCTGAGCCAGGCCAGAATACCGCCAAACAGAAGCACCATCAGGTCACTGAATTTCGCCAGTACCGTTCGGGTGCTACCTTTTACATACTCGGTCAGCAGATTGACAGCAACGCTTTCCCGACGTTTTAGCAGCACGGATGTCGCAAAGAAGGTCATCCAGATCATGCAGTAAATCGCCAGTTCATCCACCCAATAGATGGCGTAACCGGCAGACCGGGTAATAATATTCAATAGGATCAGCAGGGTCACCGCACCGGCAAGCGATGCGGCGATGACAGCTTCAATGCGTGCGACAAAATCCGAAACAGCTTTAAGCATGGTGCGTCGCCCGGATTATTGGGCCTTGATGTCCTCGGCGACGTTGCGCAGGATGCCAAGAGACGGGGCTTTCTCAGCCCAGATGTCTTCCCAGGCGGAAATGGCGTCAGCGAATTCACTGCGGTTTGCTTTTTTCACGGTGATATCCAGCTCTCTGAGCTGCTGTTCCTGATCCTTCTCCTGGGCCACAAACTTGTCCATTACGGCATTCAGGTGAGCTTTCATGGTTTCCTGGATGAGCTGTCTGTCTTCGTTGCCCAGGTCACGCCAGACCTTGCCAGATACCACGCCCACCATGGGGAACATCATGTGGTTGGAAATCAGCAGGTGGTCGGCGCGCTCGTAAAACTTGAGCACCAGGATGGAGTCGAAATCCATGTCGATGGCGTCGACCTGGCCATTCGCCAGCGCGTCATACACCGCAGGCAGTGGCAACGGCGTGGGTGCCGCGCCGATGGCGTTGTAGAAATCCCGGATGGGCTCGAACGGGGTAATGCGTAGCTTCTTGCCCTCAAGATCGACAGGACCAGAAACCTCATCCCGGCTGAGCACCTGGCGCATTCCAGCCATGGCATAGCCTACACCTACCAGGCCAACGTTGGCCGGCAGTTGGTCCAGAAGTTTGTTCGCTTCCTCGGAGCGCAACAATTCCGCGGCCTGGTCAATGTTGTCGACCAGATAAGGCGCATATAGCGCGCCGAAATCCGGCACCCGGTTGGAAACTTCAGCAATGGTCAGGAACGCCATATCCAGTGCGCCCGTTTGCAGCTGCTGAACCATCTGCGCCTCGTTACCCAGCTGCCTGGCCGGGAAAACCGTTACCGAATGCTCTCCCCCGGACTGTTCATTCAGATCCTGCCCAAACTCGTTGGCCGCCTTGGTCCAGATGTGGGGCGGTGGCGTTATCAAGCCGAGGCGAAAATCGCGGGCCTCAACGGCGGCACTAGACATAACTGCAAAGGATGCAAACGCGGCAAGCAGGCGTTTCATTGAACTCATCGGAGGCTCCATTTCTGTTGTTTTAGTCATCAAACGATGGTTTCGGAAACTCAGTCCCGAAGCATACCCTAGAACGACGGAGTTTTGGACGGGCGATATGGCTAAACAAGTTCTCAATATCGCAACAAAAAAGGCAGACCAGTACGAAACTGATCTGCCTTTCTAGACTATGGTAGCGGGGGCTGGATTCGAACCAACGACCTTCGGGTTATGAGCCCGACGAGCTACCAGACTGCTCCACCCCGCATCAAAACTGGTTGTTTACCGGGCTACCCCGATCAACGTGCGCGTATATTAAGGATTGGATTCAAAACTGTCAATCGATATCTTCGAAAAGGTCTGCCCGGTACTGAAGCTCTTCGGGCTCTGGGGCAACGTGATCTTGATAGAATCCCACTGTCTCAATCACTTCCTGAACAGGTCGAAAGGAGCGGCGGTGTTCAGTGGTTGCTCCGAGGCGGCGCAGGGCCTCCAGATGGACCGGGGTCGGATAACCTTTGTGCTGCGCCAGGCCGAACCCGGGGAAACGCGCTTCCAGCGCTTCCATTTCCCGGTCACGGGTTACTTTGGCAATAATAGAAGCGGCGCTGATGGCAGCCACCCGACTGTCGCCTTTGACAACCGGTTCCGACGGCCAGCGCCACTTGGGACAGCGATTACCATCCACCAGAACGTACTCAGGCACCACAGCCAGCCCCGATACTGCGCGCTCCATAGCCAGAATTGTGGCCTGGTAGATATTCAGCCGGTCGATTTCGTGGGACTCGCACCGGCCAATGCTCCAGGCTTTGGCATGCTCGAGAATCTGATCGTAGAGGGCGTTGCGACGCTTCTCGGTCAGTTTCTTTGAGTCAGCCAGGCCTGCGATTGGCCGGTCCGGATCCAGAATGACCGCGGCAGTCACGACGGCCCCGATGAGCGGCCCCCGACCGACCTCGTCCACACCGGCAAGCAAGGAACCGTTGTAACGACACTCGAAGGGTGGCAAAGGGCTCTTGGGCATCAGTGGGCACCCTGCTCTATCAGGTCTGAGATCGCCTGAGCGGCTTTTTCATCAGCCCCCTGCTTCAGTGAATGGTGCAACTCGGTAAAGGCTTCGTTAAGCCTCGCCCTCTCCTCTTTGTTCTCCAGTCGCTCAAGCACTGCTGCACCCAGACTCTCGGCCGTGGCGTCGTCCTGGAGCAGCTCTGGGACAAGCTGGCGCTTCGCGAGGAGATTGGGCAATGCGACATGAGGCACCTTCACCAACTTCGACAGAAGCGCATAGCTGAACCCGCTCAGGCGGTACCCTACAACCATCGGCTTTTTGAGAAGCATCGCTTCGAGTGTTGCCGTTCCAGAGGCCAAGAGCACAACGTCGGAGGCGGCCATAACATCCCTGGAACGCCCACGTACGATGGTAACCGGAAGCTTCACCTCCAACGCATCGACCAGATCGCGCACCTGCTTCTCCCGGTCCCGGTTCACGCAGGGGATCACCAACTGCAGATCAGGTCTTCTTTCCTGTATCCAGCGAGAGGCTTCAAGAAACAAGGTACCAAGTCTCTCCACTTCTCCTGCACGACTACCGGGAAGAACCGCCAGTACGGGTGCGTCCGCATCTATTCCCAACGACTCCCGCATCTTGAGGGTATCCGGCGCCATGGGAATTCGATCTGCCAGTGGATGGCCCACGAAGGCCACAGGCACCTGATGCTCCTCGTAAAACCTTGCCTCGAAAGGAAACAGGGTCAACATCAGGTTGACCGATTTGGCAATTTTGAAGATCCGCTTCTGCCGCCAGGCCCAAACCGATGGGCTGACATAATGCACGGAAAGAATGCCGGCCTCGCGGCAGCGCCGTTCGATCGCAAGCGTAAAATCCGGAGAATCGATACCGATCACAACATCCGGTGGCGTGGCGAAGAAATAGTCCAGGAGCCGGGCCCGGATGCTGAACAGTTCACGAATTCGTCCAAGAACCTCCACGAGCCCCATGACCGAAAGACGTTCCATCGGCACCAGGGAATGGAATCCCTCCGCAACCATTTCCTCCCCGCCAATGCCGACGAACCGGGCCTGGGGATAGCGTTGGCGCAGCGAACGGATCAGGCCGGCACCGAGGATATCCCCCGATGCCTCACCGGCAATGATTCCGAATGTGATTTTACGCTCGCTGATGGTCGCGTGAGAAAGATCTGTCACCGACAGGCTCCTGCCGGGTTAGCGGATGATGCCGCGGTGAGCTCCACGCAGGGAGTCAATGAGGGGACGTATTTCTGCAACATCGGAGTAGGACTTCTCAAGCTCTTCGACGGCCTGTTCGGTTGTCAGCCCCTGGCGATAGATCACCTTGTAGGCGCGGCGTAAAGCCAGCAAGACATCCTTGCTGAAACCGCGGCGCTTAAGGCCTTCCACGTTCATGCCGTGTGGCTGGGCGGACTGACCGCTCGCCATCACATAAGCCGGAATGTCCTTGAGTACGATGCTGCCACCAGCCGCCATGCTGTGGGGACCAATATGACAGAACTGGTGCACCATGGTACCACCGCCCAGAATCGCGAAATCGCCGACCGAAACATGGCCCGCCAGGGTGGCACAATTGGCCAGAATGGTGTTGTCACCGACGATACAGTCATGAGCGACATGCACGTACGCCATCAAAAGATTGCCACTGCCGATACGGGTTTCACCCCGGTCCTGGACCGTGCCCCGATGAACCGTGCAATTCTCGCGAATCACGTTGTTGTCGCCAATCACCAGTGTGGTTGGCTCGCCCGCGTATTTCTTGTCCTGGCATTCCTCGCCGATACTGGAGAACTGGAAAATACGGTTATTCCGGCCGATAACCGTCGGCCCCTTGACCACCACGTGGGACAGGATCTCGGTACCCTCGCCGATTTCCACATCAGGGCCAATGTAGCTCCAGGGCCCGACAGTAACGTTGTCCCCGAGCCTGGCTGACGGGTCTACAATCGCCTGAGGATGGACACCCGACCAGTCATTTGTCGCCATCAAACTTCTCTCTCAGCGGTCAGAATCTCTGCCACGCAGACGACTTCACCGTCGACCAGGGCGCGACACTCGAATTTGTAAATACCCCGTTTACCGGAGATGAGTTCCGACTCCATACACAGTTGGTCCCCTGGTAAAACCGGGCGTTTGAACCGGGCCTTGCTGGATCCGGCGAGGTATTGTACCACGCCGTCAGAAGGTTTCCGGCCCACAGTCACAAAACCGAGAATGCCGGACAGCTGAGCCATGGCTTCGATGATCAACACCCCCGGCATGATCGGGTTGTTCGGGAAGTGGCCCTGGAAGAACGACTCGTTAAACGAAATATTCTTGTAGCCCTTGATCGATTTTCCCTTTTCGACCTCCGTGACCCGATCCACCAGCAGAAACGGGTATCGGTGCGGCAGGTATTCCAGAATTTCGTCGATGTTCATCATGTTGATCGGCCTCAGCCCTCTAATTTCTTTTCCAGTTCTTTTACCCGTCTTGCCAGCGCATCCAGCTGCCGGAAGCGGACAGCATTCTTGCGCCACTGACGGTTGCTATCGGCGCTGGTGCCGGATGAATAGACCCCGGGCTCACGAATGTCGCCCGTTACCAGGGTCATACCTGTCAGATGAACCTGATCAGCAATCTCCAGATGACCAGCCACACCCGAGGCGCCGCCGAATACACAGTGCCGTCCAATGCGGGTACTGCCGGCAATGCCGACCATCGCCGCCATGGCGCTGTGATCGCCGATGCGAACGTTATGGGCAATCTGGATGAGGTTGTCGAGTTTCACCCCATCACCGATGACGGTGTCGTCGAGAGCGCCACGATCAATGGTGGTGTTGGCACCCACTTCCACATCACTCCCCAGAACAACCCGACCGAGCTGTACGATCCGGTGCCATACACCCTTCTCATTAGCGAAACCAAAACCGTCGGAGCCAATAACGGCGCCACTGAGGATGTGACAACGCTCGCCAATGACCACATCGTGAGCCAGAGTCACCCGTGGCCGGATTAAAGTCCGGGCCCCGACCCTGGCGCGGGCGCCAATAACCGAGCCGGCTCCCACGACGACTTTCTCGCCAATGTCAGCCCCTGCTTCCACCACCACATTAGGACCGATACAGGCATCGTCAGCGATGCTGGCCGACGGATCGACCACAGCAGTCGCGTGAACGCCGGGCAAAGCAACAGGCGCGGGATCAAACCAGTGGCTCAGCTGAGCATAGCCGAGGTAGGGATTGTCCAGTAACAGGACGTTGGTCGGAGCATCCTTCGCCGAGGCCGGCGAAGCAATAACCGCCGAAGCACGTGTATCCGCCAGATACTTGCCATAGGAAGGGTTAGCGAGAAAACTGATCTGGCCGGGCACGGCGGCCTGCAACGTCGCCAGCCCCGATACCCTGATATCAGGATCACCGCGCAGCTCCGCACCCAGGGCATTGGCAATATCCCCCAGGCGATAGGACCTTTCTGTCATTGCGTGCTCCCAAGCAACGATCAGGGCACCGGGGTGCCCGTCACAGATTAACGGTTCAGTTTTTCAAGAAGCTGAGAGGTCAGGTTCATTTCAGGCTTCACATAGACAACGGCTTCGCTGGGCAGGATCAGATCGAGATTGTTCTCTTCAAGAAGCTCCTTGACCGCCGCGTCCACCTCGGGACGGGCCTGCTCGAGAAACGCCTGCTTGCGCTGATTCACTGTAGAATCCAGTCGCTGCTTCAAAAAGTTGAACTCTTTTACTTTTTCCTGGAACTCGCCGGCCAGCTGGTTACGCTCGCTCTCGTTCATCATGGCACCGTCTTTTTCCAGGCGCTCCTGAAGCTTGCGAGCTTCTTCCTGCGCTTCGCGCACCCGGGCTTCATCGCCGGCAAAGTCTTTCTGAAGCGACTCGCTGAAGGTCTTGGCATCGTCAGACGAAAACAGTGCCTGACGCAGATCGACCACACCGATGCGGGTTTCGGCCATCGCCGGGAATGAAAACGCCAGCATCACGGCAGCGAACATCAACACAAATCGGGACATTGGTTTTCTCCTGGTTTTCATCCGTAGATTGTTATTATCCATGCTTTAGAAGGTCTGGCCCAGTGAGAACTGGAACACCTGGGTATCGTCGCCAGCCTTGTCGTTCAGCGGGTAAGCGAGACTGAATGCCAGTGGACCAACCGCGGTTATCCACTGGAAGCCAACGCCGGCGGCCATTCTGATTTCGCTCAGTTCCGGATCGAACCCCCGCGCTGTGTCAAATACCTGGCCGGCATCGAGGAAGAAGGCCGTCCTCATCGAACGGGTATCACCGGCAAAGGGCGTCGGGAAAATCAGTTCCAGCCCGCCCTCGGTCAGCAGGTTGCCGCCAAACGGGTCAGGATCAGAGAGATCGTTGTCATTTGGAGTTGCCCTGAGGCCCAGGGAGTTGGCTTCGTAACCGCGGACCGAACCGTAGCCACCGGTATAGAAATGCTCGTAAAACGGCATCTGGGTGCGATCGCCATAGCCATCGCCGTAGCCGATTTCGGATCGCGCCCGCAGGACCCAACGGTTGTTGTCAGTCACCGGATAGTAGAAGTCGGTTTTGTGAGTAGCCTTGTAAAAGGTCAAATCACTGCCTGGGACGGCCACGTCGATCGACAGGGAGTGACTGTAACCATCGGTCGGCAGCACGCCCCGGTTCAGGGTACTGCGACGCCAGCTTCCGAACAGGAAAAAATTGGTGAACGAATCGCCCTCTTCATCAATGAACTCACTCACCTCCTGGGACGTGAACAAGCCTTCCTTCAGGTTTGACTGGGTCACACCAGCGCCGAAATTCAGGCGGGTGATGCTGTCCGTCGGGTAGCCGAAGGTAACGCGGCCACCATACTCGTCCAGAAGAAACGCGGAGATGTCTTCCTCCTCGTAGTCAGTCTCGCGGGCGAAGATACTAAATCCACGACTGACACCATCAACGGTATAGTAGGGGTCAAGATAGGAAACGTTGGCGCTCTTAACCGAATCACTGACATTAACACCAAAAGACACCCGCTTGCCGGTACCAAAGAAGTTGTTCTCGGAGACATTGGCACCAAGAATTACACCGGAATCCTGGGAAAAACCGATAGACGCGGACAAGCTGCCCGTTGGCTGTTCTTCTACGGAGTAGTTAACATCAACCAGGTCATCGGTGCCCGGCACCGGAACGGTATCCACGTTCACGGTCTGGAAAAAGCCGAGGCGCTCCAGCTTGGTCTTGGAAAACTCGATGCGATCGGAAGACGCAACACCGCCCTCCATCTGGGTCATTTCCTGGCGCAATACATCATCACGGGTGGAAACGTTGCCCTCAAAATTGATTCTGCGGACATAAGCCCGCTTGCCCGGTTCGACGAAGAAAGTCACCGCAGCCGTGTTGTTCTCACCAGGTTCAGGAACGGCATTGACGTTGGCGAAGGCGTAGCCTTCCCTTCCGAGCTGGAATGCCAGGGATTCGGAAATTGCCGTCATGCGGGATCGGGAAAATACGTCGCCCTCCTCAACCGGAATCAGCGAGCGCAGCTCCTCTTCACCCACGATCAGCTCACCACGAAGGTTAATCTCGGAAATGGTGTACTGAGGCCCCTCATTCAGGGCAATCGCAATGAAGACTTTTTGTTTGTCAGGCGAAATGGATACCTGGCTGGACTCGACGTTGAAATCCAGATAACCACGGTCAAGATAGAACGACCGCAGCGATTCAAGGTCGCCACTCAGGCGCTCTCTCGCGTACTTGTCCGAGTTTGTAATTGAGTTCCACCAGCTCGTGGTCTGCAGCTCGAACAGCTCTTGCAGTTCTTCGTCACTGAAGTCCTTGTTGCCGATCAGGTTGATATGGTGGATCGCAGCGACCGACCCCTCGTTGATATCCAGGCGAATCGCAACCCGGTTTCTGGGCAGCTCCTCGGCCGTTGCCTTTACCCGGGCGTTGTAGCGCCCCTGGGCAATGTAGGAGCGCAGGATTTCCAGCTCAAGACGCTCAAGGGTTGCGCGCCGGAAAACCTGCCCTTCCTGGAGCCCGGCACCCGCCAGCGCGTCCATCAACATCTCGGTTTCGATGTTCTTGTTACCCTCAATCTCGATATCACTGATGGAGGGACGTTCGCGCACCGTCAGGATGAGTACGCCGGCATCCCGGCTGGCCTCGATGTCGGTGAAAAGACCGGTCCGGAACAGCGACTTGATCGCATCAGCCAGCTCGGTCTCGTCCACCTGCTCGCCAATATTGACAGGGAACGCGGAAAAAACAGTACCCGCAGATACCCTCTGCAGGCCTTCCACCTCAATATCCGCAACAGTGAACTGATCAGCAAATGCTGGCTTCAGGCCGGACACGGCTACAGCGAGGCCAACGGCTACACCTAGAAGAGAACGTCTCATTCAAATATTTCGCCTGGTTAATGCGCGTAAGGAGCTCGCAATTCTCACAACCGCATCAGGTCGTTGTAAAGAGCAAACACCATTAATGTGAGGATCATTGCCATA
>Ga0098069_100287_pt1 | contig 25442 bp, 27 predicted proteins | sample 27_taG_FD_92584 | JGI IMG/M metagenome (GOLD analysis project Ga0098069, IMG submission 92584) | Marine viral communities from Cariaco Basin, Caribbean Sea - 27_WHOI_OMZ | ecosystem: Environmental > Aquatic > Marine > Oceanic | place: Caribbean Sea: Cariaco Basin | collected 2014-11-09
ACTCTTGCCGTATGGACCTGGAGTTGGGTAGCTACTATGGCCATTGCCACCTTTGGGCCGAAATATATTTGGGACGATCACACCGTTTTAACGGTTTTGGCAATTTCAGTAAATTTTATTCACGGTATGCTTATGATTTTCGCTAACAGGAAATTTTTTAATAATCTAGATGAGTTGCAACGTAAAATTCATTTAGAATCCCTGGCTTTAACCCTGGGTTTAGCAATTGTGGTGGGACTATCGTATTCCCTTCTGGATGTTACCAACCTTATTAATTACGATGCAGAAATAAGCAATCTTGTAATATTTATAGGATTAACTTATTTAGTTTTAGTCACCATAAATTCCAGAAGGTACACATGAAAAATAAGTTAAAAGTGCTTCGGGCTGAGCATAGCTATACACAGGAAGATTTAGCAGAATTTATTGGAGTTTCGCGCCAAACTATTAATGCCATAGAGAAAGGAAAATTTGATCCTAGTTTACCCACAGCATTTCGGATTTCCAGGCTCTTTAAGCTACCAATTGAAGCTATCTTTACGTTTGAAGAAACTTAAATCGGTAGGTGTAAACTAATTCTATAAGTCTGACTATTCAGTTTTAGTTATTACTTTCCAATACAGAAATCGTCTTTCCAGGGATTACATGCACTTCCTGTATTTTGAGGTACAATCTAGGTACAAACCCATTTCTAACATGTTAAAAATAAATGATAACATGTTGGCAAATATATCATCTTTGGTGAGCTCACCGGTTAATTCATCACTAATTTTTCTTCAATGTCTTCAAGTTCAGTTATGTCCATAAGGTCATTTTGGAATTCCTGTCTTTGGTTCCGCTCTATTTTAATTAGAATCAAAGTTTCTCCCAAGTTTTCCGATTTTTCTGCCAGTTGAGGAACAAAAGTAGCTTTTCCAAGAAAAGGTCGGGTTCTTTACCGGATGCCCAGATTTAAACGTTTGAATTGTGGCTTTACCCGGTCATCCGTTGGGTGAAGCAGGAAACCAGGATAGTTGCAAAAAAAGATTTGGTAAATCGGAGTTTATGAGTTTTGAGAGCTGATCAACGGGTTTATTCAGGTGTATCAAGCAGATGACTTTTTTTGACATTGCGAAAGGCCCGCAGGGCGCAGCAGCATGGAGGAAGCCATTTTTGTGAGGAAATGGGTTTTGGAGCGCAGCGGAGGAACTCTTTTTCTCAAAAAAGAATGCCTGGAGCACGGGGCCGGAGCTTTGTGAAATTGATGACAAATTAATTTTGGCGCTATTTTCTCAGAGGAAAATGGTACCAAAATTAAAGGGGTTTTATTTGCAGCGCAGCGGAGAATAAAATACCGGTTTTGGCGGCAATTTTGTGCAAAGCTTTGGCAACCGTGTACCGAATTACCTGCTGTTGTTTTTTAGTTCTGCAGTTTTGATTCAGAGTTTCCTATATGTTTGCCAATCGGGATTTTGTTGAGGTTTAATTATTTATATTTTTTGATGTTGAAAACAACAATGTAATAAAGTAGGATTGCTACCATTATTTCAAAACCATCCTCAATTTCATAATGTCCATCCCAAAAGATTATTTCTTGTACAGATTGCACTATCAGTATAAAGCCCCCAAATATTACTGCTTCTCTTAATTCTTGAACACGTAAGTCTTTTATTTTCTTTGTTTCATTTTTATCTTTAGAAAAGGTAATTACAAGTAAGGAAATTAAAATTATGTCCTTAATAATCCAGCCTATTCTAGCCTGTTCGAGTTGTATAAGTTCTCCAATAGGATACTTCAAAATAAATGTAATAATGCCTATTATACCAGTTAAATAGGCTATGATTTTATATTGATGGGGGAGTAATTTTTCGTTCATAATTAAAATTTTTTGGGGTGTCCTGGAGCTTGTTGGTCAAGTTAATTATTTTCTTACTAACGGTGCCGCCTTATGGTGATGAACTGTGGTTTACAACTGTGTTTACTGTGACTCATATTCTTTAATGTTCCTATTCTGGGAAGCTTACAGTTATACTTTGTGTTTCACATTTTTAAACAAAATATGTGAGTTAAATATCTTTTGAATTTCTTGATTTTATTTTGAAATATTATTCTTGTTTTCCTTTCTATCTCTATAGAATTTTCTAGCGAAATATAAAATAATAGTTAGCCAGCCTATATGACGAAGATATTCTATTCTATTATCAAAAGCCCAGCTAATGATTATATAGACGAGAAAAAGTATTATTCCGATACCGTAAATTATTTTTAAAATAAGGGGTTCAGTTTTGAGAAATGTTTTAGTGTCAATCATAAATGGAGCAATTGTTCAAAATGGTATAAGCTTAAACTTAAGTAATTAAAAGCACTTAACTTTCAATCTAACTTTTGTTTGTAAATATTCTATTCGGTTAAATTTAGCACTTTTCGCGGACTACCACATTACCTGTGGTTGTTGATTAGTTCTCCTTCTCTTAATTTTTGCGGATAAGTCTCAGGCACTAAAGCTAGTCTCCAAGAGGTTGGTGTACACATTTTTTAAATTAGGTACTGAAGGAGGTTTGCAGATGTAATCTCTTACCAATTTATGGTTTTCTGCTTTATTTATATCGAACCTGGCTATTGAGGAGGAAAGAATATTGATTTTAAATTCATTCTGATTACCAAGATAATCCAGGAATTGCCACGCATTCATTTCAGGCATATTTATGTCTAAAAATATGATGTATTCCCCGGTCTTATAAAAAGGAATCGTATTGAGATATTCGAGGGCTTTCTCCGGATTCAAGAAGGTAGTGATAGTATTCTCCTTATCTCCACAGGCTATTTGAATAATCTTTTTGTTGATTAGATTCGTTACCGGATCATCATCGATTAAAATAAAATTCATAGCAATTTTTTTACTGAAGAAATAGTCTTCTTTTCAAAATGTATAAAAGACTGATCTTCATAATTATACTCAAACCAGGGTATAAAGATATATAAAAGGAATAATTCTTAAATAAAAGTTAACAAAAATGATGAAAACTTACAGGAAAATGTCAATATGAGGTTTGTAAAGAGACTCCAAACACAAGTATTAAGTTGTAATTTAATGTGTTAACCTGGATTTGAAATTTATCAAAAAGATTTATAAATGTTAATGTAAATAAAATAAAATATTAAAATAAACTTAAATTTATTATCTTTGTAGTTCTAAGGTTTAATAATATATTTTTCTGATTATGGGGATTTGGAAGAATTTCTGGAGTCTGACCGGGCCTAAAGCTAAAAACGCGCCGAGAATTATTTTTATATTGTTCTTATCATTTTACCTGTTGGGAGTTCTACTTGTGGCCTACTGGATATTCAATAGCTAAACAGGTTTTCGAGAATAAAGTTAGATTGTATTGAACCCTGAAATCAGTACTTAAACAAATATACACCTTAATTAAGAAAATTAGAAAAAACTTAAATAAGGTCAGTTTGTAATAAAAATTTAAGACAAAAACTTAATTAACGAATTTTCTAATTAAAATTTCTATCAATTCTTATATTCACCCAATAAAGATCCTTCTGAAATTGCAAAAAACGGTAAGTTTTGTTGGTTCTAAAAAGTAGGCGGACGGCGATGCGGAGCGAGAGAACCGTTTTGCTGGATTGGTTAGTTGGTAGTCTTTAGCCGGTAGGTTTTTTTGGTTGCGAATATGAAGCGGATTTAGTCTACAGTTTAATTGGTAAGTTTGGATCAAAACATTGGCAATGATTTTAATTTACTCTATTTTATTATCTTTAAAAAGAATATTAAAAACCAATTACTACTATGGGCAAATTTGAGATTAAAAAAGACAAAGCGGGGGAATTCCGTTTTAACTTAAAGGCCGGAAATGGCCAGGTTATTTTAAGCAGTGAAGGCTACAAAGCAAAACCTTCGTGTATGAATGGGATAGAATCTGTTCGCACCAATTCCCAGTCTGATGATCGCTTTGAACGCAAAGAAACATCCACAGGTCATAAATTTAACCTGAAGTCGACCAATGGCCAGGTAATAGGCACCAGCGAGGTGTATACTAGCGTATCTGCTATGGAAACGGAATCGCATCGGTAAAAAAGAATGCTCCCGATGCCACAATAGATGATAATTCTTAAGTTTTAATTTAGGGGTTGATGATAAGTAGTGCTGCTTAATTATAAACTGGTAGCACTACTTTTTTTATTCAAATAAAAAGGTCGGGATTGCTCCAGACCTTTTTGCCCTAACTCATAAGCTTGAATAAGCTTACCCTATAAATTTGATAGATACTCTAATATAATATTTTAAAATAAAAGTTGCAATTGCGATTTACTGATCACACGATATTTAGCTTCTTAATTAAAAGAAGGTGAACTTTTAATACTTTCCTTGAATTGGTCATTTGTAAAATTTAAGCCGACCGTTTCAGATTCAGGATTACTCCACTCCTGAATTAGTTTTAATTCGAAATTCCCTTTTAAAGTTTTACTTTCGTTATTATATTCTGAAATCTTAAGCCGGGAGGTGGATTCGGGGTCAAGGGCATAAAAACTTATAATTACATCTCCACCCAGAGTCGTATAATAGCTAGCTTGTGCATCTGAAAGATCGTAAGTTCCTTCTTCTTTAAATTTAATTTTAAATACAACAACCCGTTCGTCATCTGAACCAAGGATGTTTGGTGATTTTGAATTTATCAGTGAAACTTTTCAAAAACATTCTTTCCAGTATGAATCTGGAATCCGGATCCTGAGTGATTTTTTTCAAATTCGGAAATACAATTGATCTTCATGATATATGATTTAATGCTGTCAAAAATTGATTTACAGGTTAAATTTCGAATGGAGGTTGCGGAAGTAGGGATGCGAACTTGTTAGTTTAAGCCCTGATTACTCAAAACTTGGACTACAATCCAGGTTTACATGATAGGGCTGAATGTAATTCCAGAAGGCTTTACCGGCACTATCTAAATAATCCATAGAATAATTAAACTTAGTCCTGGATCCTACCTGGTAGATCTATTCGGAACATCCATAAGAGTATTGTTCTTTAAAACATACAATAGCAAAATTAAGAACAGGCATAATGGATCTTGTTATGAAGGAATGACTTGCCCATGTATATCAAACAACCCTGAAAATCGATTCACCTTTCTTTATACATCTTTACAGGAGATCATTGAATTATATAAGTACGAAGAATATTTCAGGCAAGAATTAGGTGTTCTGGAAAACGTTAGAGATGATTATCCAGCGCTAATACAGTGGCTAAAAAAGAATGAGAAATTAGGTGCAGAAGACTTTTTCTTGTTTTGGATTGAATAGTATGAAGATGAACTGGAGACGGTAAAACCATTTGTTCTCAACCAGCAGGGTCTGGATATTAAATTCAAAGCCAGGGAATGGCAAAATACCATCAATTTTTTGGAAGCTTTTAATGAATTCTACTATGATAAGTATAACACCTGATTAATGGCACAATCCTAAAGCAGTTTACAAAAGTTATTTTTGTAGTTAGTGATCATTGTACCAGCTGATTTCTTTTAGTAAATTAGAATACCAAACTTAACACAATGTGCTACCGTACGAAATTAAATACCAAATTAAGCGAAATAGAGCGTAGCCTTGAAGCTCGATTTATTGACCCAAATGAATATAAGCCACAACTGGAAATCAATGCCTTTACTTTTTCAAAAACGCCTGTAATCTCAGATGAAAATCAAGGTGAAATTCAAATGTTTAATTGGGGTTTAATTCCGTTTTGGGCCAAGGATGACAAGATTAAGAAGATGAACTTAAACGCTAAGATTGAAACAATAGCAGAAAAACCTTCTTTTCGGAATTCAGTAAAAAAACGTTGTCTAATTATAGCTGATGGTTACTACGAATGGCAATGGAAAGATCCTAAAGGAAAAGAAAAACAGAAATATTTAATTACTTCAACAGATCAGGAGATTTTTGCCTTCGCTGGAATTTATTCTACCTGGAATAATCCGGAAACCGATGAAACCTTAAACACTTATTCTATCGTAACCACCGCAGCAAATGAATTAATGGCTGAAATTCATAACAACAAAAAAAGAATGCCGGTAGTATTTAAAAAACAGGATCATCAATCCTGGCTCAATGGCACCGATCATTCAAACTTCGCATTTCCTTATGAAGTACCTTTAATTGCAACTACGGTTGAGTAACCAATTGGTTATTCAACTTTCTTCAGATAATAAATTATTTAAACAGCGTGTTATTGCTATTCGAATATCATCCGCTTCTGTCTCCCCACGACCTTCAGCAGTACAGGATGAAATTAAGACATTAGAATCCGATGAAATAAATTGAATTGTAACCTCTATTGTGTAGCTACCTAGGCCTGTATTCCTTCTACCACTTTCACCATAGTTAACTATTAAAGTTTCATTAGCCAACTCACTTTTTAATTCTGGGATTAAAATAAATCCATCTTTAACTAATATCCCCGAAATAACATCCCTTGGATTTACGCTTTTGCTTGTTGAATAATATTGACCATTGACTGATGCGCCGGAGCTTGAAGTCAAGCTACTTGTTTGAGAAATAAAAATGTACTTGTAAGCACTAATGGATTTATTTTTAATTGATGTCACGGGTTGTAATGGAGCACAGCTACTTAAAATGATACTTGAAATTAAAAAAATTAACAGTCTTATTTTTTTCATTTTCTTAATGTTTTAATAAGAATTGCTGTATGTAGCTATAATTGGCGATATAAATTTAAAAATCAATAGTTTAACTATTTTCCTAGAGTTTCTAAAATAATACTTTTTTAGCAAAAACCTTTATAACAACTAATCAGATTTAGAAGTTCCTAAATCTAGTTTATTCGAAATTCCCTGCCCCATATCTACCATAACCTGCGCTGGATCCTCTGTTGTTTTTATAGCGTACGGGAAGTTAAGCGTAAAGTAAAAACAGCATAGGGCGCTACCTACACTCTTATACAAAACCAGTAAATTTAAACCTGTTATCAGGGCCTTTGAACCCATTTACTGGAATATCCATTCATTATCCCCTGATCTAAAAATTTGCTTTTATTTTTTACTAAATTCTTACCGCAAATTTCCACGGTTTTACTGAGTGTTTCAGGGCATTTGCCACAATTTTACTAATTTTTTCAAAGGGGCATTTGTCATTACAAACCCTGGTAGCCACCCTGTAGCCACTCGCATTAGATCTCCTGTATTTCTGGATATGCTGCAAAATAATCTTCATAATGCTTATTCTGTGATTCCATAATCGTTCTGTAAACTTCAAAGTTTTCTTCTACTTTTTCTTTCGAGGTATACCCAAAATAACCCACTGAACCCAGGGCAATGATTCCTGAGATTCCGAAAAGAGTCAGCAAATAATTGGGTATAACCCTGGCGCGCTTTAATTTTCGATCAATTTCCATAAGGATTTCATCCGTTTTTTGCTTTTCCACTTCCTGCTTTTGCAAAAATGTGTTCAGGTTCTTTTCCAATGCTTCCGTGCTGATGGGGATGCTCATCTTGACCAGTTGTCCTGAAAGCTTTTGAAGCTCCAGCACTGCCGTTTTGAAATCCTTCATTTCATCGGCCATCAGTTCCATAATTTCATCTAGTTTTTTCATCACTTATAATTTTAATATCCTATTCCGGTATCTCTTACTGTTTTTACTATTCCCTTTAAAATCTCTTTAGCGATTTTGGTGGATAGGTTGCTGCTTAGCTGCACTGTCTTATCCAATACCTGGAAGGTTTTAGGTACTTCTTTTAGCCTTGTTAAACTTCTGTTTTGCGAGATCGCGGGAATTAATCGATTACCGCTCATTGATCGGTCCACTTCACTTGCTTTAAGATTCACCCCTTTGTATTCCACCCGAAACCCCTGCAGCTGATTCGCTTTATTGATGGTGGGGAGCACTTCTACCTTCTGCGCTTTCATTTTGCTGATATATTCATCCAGGGATTTTGGCCTCGACTGAAGCACGCGGTCATGTATATTCTTGATCTCCTGTCTTAGGCCCTTTAACTCGTTAAGTCTTTCCTGCTGTACTTCCCGAACCCGGGTAAGCCCTAATTCTTTGGCAACATTATCTGCCGCTATCTGGCTTCGTTTTCCGATAAAGCTGTCATTGTAGGCTTTGCCATCAAAACCAATCCTGTTGGTATAAATATGAACGTGGGTATGGGCCTTATCCCGGTGTACAAATCCAATAGATTGATTGTTTTGCAGGTTCATTTCCTTTAAAAACTTTTTAGCAAGATCTTCCAGTTCTTTTTTGCTTAGATCCTTTCCGTCCTCAATCGTTGGGCTAACTATAAAACTTAAGGTGTTATTGGTACACCGCAGGTTTTGCGACTGGATAATCCTAAACTCTTCGGCTATCTCCGCGGGAGTATCCCCGGCCACGTGTTCTCTTAACACGACTTCGGCTTCTTTCTCCTGGTTCCAGCCATAGGATATGGAAACCCTGGTACCGGATACGGCGTGTCCTTTCCCTATCATTTTTTAAAGTTTTTTAAATGTGTCCTGATTTCTTTCGCCAGGTCTTCCACGGCGCTAGCCAGCTTTGGATCCCGCTTTCTAAACATATTTCCAATGCGGGTAAAATTGTTCTTGTACTGTACCAGCATCTTGTAAGTTTCTAATTGTTCCGGAGTAATCCGTTCTACGATATCTTTATCAAAGGCCGTGGCTCTTATATATTCTGAAAGGGAAATTCCTGCCCTGGCCGCTCTTCTTTGGAGTAGCTTCTTCTCGTAGATCGAGCATCGAACCTGGAGGTATTCCCTTTTCATTTTTTTCTTTTAAAAATCTTTGCAACCATCGGGCGCAAAGCAAGATTGTCATTACAATGACACATCTTGCTTTTCCCTTTCAACTGAAATTCTCCGATAGGGGTTCCCTATTTACCAAAGCCTCATTATTTTAAAGTCAAGGATTTTTTACAGCTTCCTTCTTTTATCAATTTTTCATTCAGATCTACATAGCCAGAATAGGAATCACTGCAATTGGCCACATTATCAAACTGGTTTAAAAGCGAACCAGCTGCTTTTTTACCTGCCGGATCATTATCCAGATAGATCAGGACCTTCTCATATTTAGGGATGAACCTTTTAATCCTTTCCAAAAAAGCCAGGGAATTTAAAATGATGCAGTCTGAGGTTTGTACTAAATCTTCATCAATGCTAGCCAGGGATAGAAAATCAAACATCCCTTCTGTGATGATTAGCTGTTTAGATTCTCTTTCAAAAAAGGAAAAGGTCTTTGGGCTACTGGAAGTTTTGAAGTATTTATTTCTAAGTTCCCAGCCTCTTTTATAATTTTCAAGGCCAAGTGCAAAAAACCGTTTTCCTTTACAGCGATACCAAACCTGTCTGCAGTATTTTCTACCAATCTCATAAGGTATACTCCGTGAGTGCAGATAATCAATTAATGCTTTCAGGTGAATAATTTGAACGTCCGGGATACTAATTTCTGGTTCCTTAGAAATAGGCTTAATATCCGGCGGGCTAAAAGAGAGAGATCCCATATCATTCTTTAGAAATTCCAGGGCTTCCCTCACAGACCAGGATTTTTTAAGCATTATTAGATCTATGGTATTCCCTCCTATTCCCAATCCGAAGTCAAACCATAAGTTTTTAATTAAAGAGACGCTAAAAGAGGCTTGCGTTTCTGACCGCAGGGGACTCAGAAACCAAGCTTCTTTTTCTGTTGTCCTGGTGGGAAAGTGCCCTAATTTTGCCAGCGTTTTTACGATGCAAATATTACGGGCACTTTTACACGATAAGTTATTTAAGTTCATTTTTTGATTTTTTAATTACCTATTTACCCAAGCCTTGTAAACACTGGGTTTTAATTCATTTTTTGTTATTTTTCGTATCTACCTTAATTACCCAAAAAGGTAATTTGGGTAGATTATTTTAAATTCTATTTACCCAGTGAAACCCCCTTTGTTTACCGCCTTTTCCAAGGTTTGGGTAATTAGGGTAAATAGATTTTATAAAACTTCTAAAGGAGAGGTCTTGAACCGCTGTTTGACCAGGTAGCCATATACCCCGCTCTGGTGTTGTTTTACTCTTTCATAATTCAGAGCTTTTAAAGCTCTTCCCATGTAATACATATTCAGTCTCGGATTAATACAATTAAGCTGTAACACTATATCTGATGCCGTTTTAAAGTCGTTAGGATCTGAACTCTTGAGATAGTACTTACAGAGCAGTTCTTCTTCCATACTGGCTTCCCGGTAAGTCTTGTTCCTTTCTTCATTTGAAATTATATCCTCCAGGGTCAGTTCCGGGTTAAATTGTTCATCCACATAGGCCAGGTAATAAGCCTGAGCCCATACTTTATTTATATCAACTTCCCGAGAGTAAGTGAAATCAATTTTACCAATAAGCTCAAAACATAGCCAACGCACAGAACCGGTTTCATCATTGAGAAAGGTTGCCCTGTTGGTAGATCCTATAAAACTGCAGGTCCTTCGCAGGTTGGAGTTTTTACGATCATAAGGCAGCCTTTCATTGATCATCGTTTTAGAAAAATAAGCTTTAAGCGCATTTATTTCTTTTCTGGCCAGCACAGATAATTCATCTAAATTGATGATGAAATTCCTGGTAAGTTGGATCCTGGCATCCTTATCGGTGGTCATATCTTCAGCAAAATACTTTGATAAAGCCGGTGGACAGAGAAACCGGCACCAGGTAGATTTTCCTGAGTTTTGTTCTGAATGCACCAGCACCAAACATTGCTTATTGAAGTAATGTTCATCCAATGCTCCCTTAACTGTTCTCACCAGCCATTTCCTAAAATGATAAAGAAATTGTTCAGGTTCTTTGGCGGGAAGATAGGAAGCGAGTGTTCTTATATGATCTCCACCAACCCATTTTGGAAGCTTATCAAAGTATTCCGCAATCGGGTTAAATCTCGGAATTAGGTTAGACCGTAAATAGATGTCCAGTTTGCCTGGATTAATCTCTATGTTTGATTTCGCTAATTCTATAAGTAGTGAATTCACTTCAAAATCTTCCCAGATATTTGACTCCTTAATCCGAATCTGAAACTCGTGGGAGATTTCGTTAAACCTGATATCATATTTATCAGAAACATACTCCTCCACGGCATCATAGATCGTTTTTTTCTTCTGCTCAGAAACCTGATAAAGTTTGGATTCAAATTTCTTCATAACCCAAAGCTTTAAAACCTTTTATTTCTAAAGGTATATTCTACTGCTCCCCTCTTAATTTCATCTTTAGAAGAATGACTATTATTAAGTAGCCAGCTATCCAGTTTTTCACGTGAGAAAAAGATTAATTTACCTTTGGGTTTAGAAAAAGGAATTTCACCCCTGGCGGTAAGTTTGTACATATAACTTCTTGAAATTCCTGTATAATCACAGGCCTGGTCAAAAGTCAATACGGCTTTCTGAGCGCGGACTAATTTCTCTATACGGTCCAGTTGCTCTAACATTTTTAGTTCGTTCATTTTTGAAAAATTTTAAGTTAGAAAATGAACAAAAGCGCTTTTGTAATTCGAATTCTGGAACCAAAACTAAGATGGGAAATGATAAGAAAGTCATACTATTCATACCTTGTATGACTTCTTTTTTAAAGTATGAAAAATCAGCCCTAATCAATTTGATTAGCTCTCACTCAAATTTATACGCAAATACATATAAATTTAGATTTAAATTCAAAAATATACGTCTAAACATATAATTAAAGTATATTTGTAATAATTATATTCAATTACATATAATGAAGAATCTCTCAGATTTTTTAAAACAAAAGCGAAAAGAAAACCAACTCACCCAGGAAGAATTTGCCGATAGAGCTGGCGTGGCTTTAACCGTTGTGAGAAAAATAGAACAGGGAAAAGAAAACCTGAATATGGAAAAGGTAAATCAGGTGCTAAAGATGTTTGGACATGTGCTTGCGCCGGTAGACCAAAATGATATTTCTCAAACTTAATTTATGAGACAGGCAAAAATTTATTACCAGGAGCTTCTGGCAGGTATTTTAACCGAAACCGATGAAGGAGAATATCAATTTCAATATGAAATTGACTACGTTAATAAATATCCCGATCAATTTATCACGTTTACGATGCCGGTTAGAAAAGAACCTTATGTAGAAAAACGGCTTTTTCCTTTTTTTGAAGGTCTTATCCCGGAAGGATGGCTTCTTGATATAGCCTCAAAGAACTGGAAAATTAACCGTAATGACCGAATGGGACTACTTTTAGCTTGTTGCAAAAATTGTATAGGTGCGGTCAGTGTTCACCCAATAGTTACAAAAAATGCAGAATAGATGTCTATATTGTTACAAGGAACTGGCAGATACAGATCCGAAAGATTTTCACACCAATTGCAGTGTAAATTTTTTTGGTACTGAAATTCCGCCTCAGCTAGATTATTCCCTGGATCAAATGGTAGATCTGGCAAAAAATGTGGTGGAAAGGAGAATAGCAGTTCCTGGGGTACAACCTAAACTTTCATTATCCTTCATCGATAACGCACTAGCATCGGAAAATAACAGGTTAACAGTGGTAGGAGCGCTCGGAGGAAATTATATTTTAAAACCACCCTCTGCAGCTTTTGCTGAAATGCCGCAAAACGAACAGTTTACAATGCGAATGGCAGAAGGCTTTGGAATAAGAACGGTACCTTCAAGCTTAATAAGATTAAAATCTGGAGAGTTAGCTTATATCACAAAGAGAATAGATCGGACACTTAATAATGAGAAAATTCATATGCTCGATATGTTTCAGATCCTAGAGGCGTTTGATAAATACAAAGGTTCGATGGAGAAAGTAGGAAGGGCAATAGGAACTTATTCCTCTAACACCTTACTCGATAAACTTTATTTTTTTGAAATAGCTGTATTTAGTTTTCTCACGGGGAATAACGATATGCACCTGAAAAACTTTTCTTTAATAAAACGAAGTAGAGAATGGGTCTTGTCCCCTGCCTATGATCTTTTAAATGTAGCTATAGTTAACCCAGAAGATGATGAAGAGCTGGCGCTAACTCTTGAAGGAAAGCGGAAAAAGTTGGCAAAAAAACATTTTGTGAGTCTGGGAGAGAAACTGGAATTGAACAAAAAGCAGATTGATGGAGTATTTAAAAGATTCATTAAAAATAAAAAGAAAGCTCTTTCTCTTTTAGAAGGCTCCTTCTTATCAAGTGAATACAAGCAAAAATACTTGGATCTATTAGAGCAGCGTTACTCAAAATTGGACTAGGCAGGTACTGGAATAAAACAAATTTAAAAAGCACTCAAAAAATTTCGAGATAGGGGTATGAATAATGGAAGAGAAAATTTTAAATCTGTAATAAGCCTATGGGAAGACTTTCTTACTCAAAACCCTCAGAATAAATTAGGAGAAGTTCCAGTTTCTTTATATTTCTGTGATAATGAAAAAGACGCGAATGAATGCGCAGAGTTAGTCGTAAAGGGAATAAAGCAAGCAACTGCTACTTCATTATGGTGGTTTGAAAAAAATAATGAACCTCTGCCAAGAGCCGGGGACCAACAAATTGTGACGGATTGGAATGGAAATGCAAAAGCTATAATTGAAACGCAGAAGATAGAGCAGGTTCCATTTAATAAAATCACAGAAGAATTTGCAGCAACTGAAGGCGAAGGTGATAAATCTTTAAAATACTGGAAAAAAGTTCACCAAGCATATTACGAAAGAGAGATGGCCTACTATCCTGAAAAATTCAGTGAGGATATGATCATAGTTTGTGAGTTTTTTAAAAAGATTTACCCAACCTAGATCCTTTTGATAGTGGCCGATCTAAAGTCAGCTCTTGAAAAATTTTATTCAATCTATCGTTCTCCTTCGAGGAGACCGTTTTTAACGGGGCACTTTTTATGGTATTATACTTATAAGGTTTCCCATCGGATCTTATTACCAGCTTAGACGTTTCAAAGAAATTTTTCATTGTTAAAGAATTTTCGGGAAAGGTTCGGGTCAAATAATCATAGAACTCCCTACAGCTTGCACCATCCATATTAAATTGGATTTTCGAATTATGAGTTTCCCAATTTTCAGTAAGCACCTTTTTGAAATCCAGGAGGCTTGTCTTCTCAGAATTCAAAAGATCATACCTCATTAGATTATGATATAACTTTTGAATTTGACTTTCTGAAATAGCCAAATTAAAATTTTTGTCCTTTTTTAGGGAGCCAGCTGGCTTTTGGCTCTGCATACTATTTTTAAATTTTTCCATCCAGGGAAGAATGGAAAGAAAAAAGCCGGCTAAAAAAACAAGGAAACTTATTGCTGGGACTAGAAGCGTATCTGATTCAATAGTATACCGCGAATATACTGCAAGATGCATAACTCCCAAACCCAACCCCATAAAAAGAATTCTTGGTCTTTCAATTTTTATATTCCATAAAATTCTTTCATTCATCATATAAGCCCAAAGCATTTCACCATAATGTAAAATTAGCCTTCCATAAATATAGATGAAGCCAAGGGTGGTCAGGTATTTGAATAAATCAAAACTCATGATCTATTTCGAGTTCGGGAATTAGATAAGCAGCTTCCTTTTTCTTCTTATCTACTATTTTAGCATACACCTGGGTAGTTCTTATTTCTTTATGGCCCAGGATCTTAGAAACAGTATATATATCAGCACCATTTTCAAGTAGAAGAACGGCATGTGTATGGCGGGCACTATGAAAGGTAATATGTTTAGTAATACCTGCACGCATACACCACCTCAGGATTTCAGCATTAAAATGAGCACCATATTTGAGACCCTGAAATACTTTGTCATTTTCTCGTTTTCTCTTACCTAAAAACTGTCTTGCCTGGTTAGAGATGAATTGATATTCCTGCCCCGAAGTTTTTTTCTGCTTAAAAATTAACCGGGTTTCATCTTTTTCATCCCGTACTTCAGACCAGACGAGCTTGTTAATATCACTCCACCTTAATCCTGTTAGGCAACTAAACAAAAAAGCCGATTTCAAAACTGGGTGTTTGCAATATGCTTTTGCCACTGCCTGAAGTTCCTCATGTGTAAGATGCTCCCTGGATGTTTCACCCTGGGCAAAACCCTTAACTGTGGTAGCAAAGTTTCTACGAGTATATCCATCTTCGAAAGCTTGCCTCAAAGCTGCTTTAAACTTATTGTAATAGGTATATTTAGAATTTTGGGAAAGGGGAGTTTTGGAGTTAATACTGGAGGTCTTGTTTAAAAACTTTTTAAAACCTATGACAAAATCTTCGTCTATATCCTCAAAGGTGACTTTTCTTTTTTTGCAGTAGTCTTCAATATGATTTTGAGCGGCATCCCAATTATCATAGTTTCCTTTGTTTTCGTAACGCTCCTCTTTAAGTTTATCATAATAAGTGAGAAATAGAAGTCTATCCTTACTTCTATCTTTAATACCATATTTACCCTGAGCATATTCTGCTCGGCGGATCGAAAGTATTTGTTCAGCTCTTAAAAGAGTTTCTTCATTTTCTTTTTTCTCAGAAGCATTTCTGGGATTTATGTATAAATATTCTTTGAGATACTCGAATTCCCTCTTATTGGTCTGCTTACCATTTTCATCTCTAATTTTTCCTTTATAGTATTCGATATAAAGGCTGTACTTCCCGGAAGCTAGCTTTTTCTTTTTTAGCTTAATTTTCATATCTCCTTCTTTTCCTTAAAGATAGCTAAAAAAATAATATGAGGTGTACCAAGGTACACCTGGAACACAAGTTTTAACATCGAGGTGTACCAAAGGCACAAAAATAGGTGTACCAATAGTAAAAATAGGAAATGTATCATAAAATAAAAGAGGCTCTAAAGCCTCTATAACAGTACGATTTGATGTCATTTAATATCATTTGACATCATTTGATATTTGCTGTTTATTTGCCAATACAGAAATTAGAAAATATATTCCCTAGCAATTCATCGTTAGTGACCTGCCCGGTGATCTCACCAAAGTATTCTAAAGCTTCGCGAATATCTATCGCTAGTAGGTCGCCTGAGAGATCAGTGTTCAGCCCCTCTTCTACTTTGTTGATTTCTTCAAGGGCTTTTAGCAGCGCATTGTAATGACGGCTGTTGGTCACAATGGTATTATTGTTTCTCAAAGCGCCGGTGTTGACAAACTCCAGTAATTTTTCTTTAAGTTCCTCTACACCAACTCCGGTTTTAGCCGATAATAATTGTAAACTGGTTCCCGAAATAGTGCCCAGGCTCTCTTTCAATTTTAATAAAGAATCTTCAGAAAGCTGGTCTATTTTGTTAGGAACAATGATTAAAGGTTTCTGAGGAAATTGATTTTTAATTTTCTCAATTTCAACTATTAACTGGGCTAAACTTATTTTTCCCTGGGAAGAATTATCTTCAGATAACTCATCTAACCTAGAGGTATCAAACAAATACATAACTACTTGTGCCTGACCTATCTTTTCAAAAGTTCGCTTTATTCCGATGCTTTCCACCACATCTTCCGTCTCTCTTATTCCGGCGGTATCAATAAACCGAAATCCAACACCACCAATACTCATTTCGTCCTCAATGGAATCCCGAGTGGTTCCGGCTACCTCAGAAACAATAGCGCGCTCCTCGTTTAAAAGTGAATTCAGTAAAGTAGATTTACCTACGTTAGGTTCCCCCACTATTGCCACAGGAATTCCATTTTTAAGCACGTTCCCGGTGGCAAAAGAATCTATTAAACGTTTTAATACCTGCTGAATCCTCGCTACCAATTCCTTAAATTGATCGCGATTAGCGAACTCCACATCTTCTTCAGAAAAGTCTAATTCTAATTCAATTAAAGATGCAAAATCTAATAATTCCTGGCGTAACCTATGAATTTCATTAGAAAATCCGCCGCGCATTTGTTGCATCGCCATTTGGTGTGAAGCCTGGTTTTCAGAAGAAATTAGATCAGCTACAGCTTCTGCCTGACTAAGATCCATTTTTCCATTTAGAAAAGCACGCATGGTGAATTCGCCGGCTTCTGCAGAGCGACAACCTTTTCTAATCATTAACTGGATAATCTCCTGCTGAATATAGGGACTCCCGTGACAGGAAATTTCTACCGTTTCTTCGCCGGTATACGATTTAGGCGCTCTAAATATTGAAATTAAAACCTCATCTAAGGTACGATCATCGTCCATTAGATTTCCTAAATGTAAAGTATGGCTGGGCTGTTTGCTTAGCTTTTTTTTACTCTTTGCCTTAAAAAGCGGTGAAACAATATTAAATGCTTCAGGGCCGGAAACCCTAATAATAGCAATGGCACCTGCACCAGATGGTGTGGCAAGCGCTACAATAGTGTCGTTTAATTTCATAGTGCAAAGATAAGCCTCCCCCCAGCCCCCTCCAAAAGAGGGGGAGAAAAATTGCATCTTTTAAAAATTGTAACAAAATATTAAAAAACCCGTCTATTAATAAAGAGACATCACATCAATCAAAGAAAAAATGAGAGAAGACAACCAAATGCTCGTTATTACCCACTTAAGTCAGTTACTGGATTTAGTTACCGGAATTGGCGGCTTTATAGTTCCGCTAATCTTGTGGCTTACCCAAAAAGATAAAGTTGCCGGAATGGATTTTCACGGAAAAATGATCATCAATTTCCAAATAAGTATGTTTATATACAGCTTATTATGTATTCCGCTAATCTTTTTATTCGGACTTGGGATAATTGCTCTTATTGGGATTGCCATCATTATGCTTATCCTACCAATAGTAAATGCGATCAAAGTAAGCAACGGGGAGATCCCGAATTATCCTTTAACAATAGAAATTATAAAGTAGAAGAGAAACATTATTCAGAATAAAAAAAGCAGCCAAAAGGCTGCTTTTTATTATAAACTAAATTCTATTTACTCAATACTAGTTGTTGAGCATTACCGGCATAACCAGCATTGTAATTTTTTCTCCCGGGTCTAAACCATCTACAGGAGTTAAAATTCCAGCCCGGTTCGGCAGACTCATTTCCAGTTGAACTTCGTCTGAAGTTAAATTATTCAACATTTCTGTAAGAAAACGAGCATTAAAACCAATTTGCATATCATCTCCCTGGTAAGAACAGGTTAAACGCTCTTCAGCCTTATTGCTGTAATCTACATCTTCTGCAGAAATATTTAATTCGGCACCGGCAATTTTTAATCTCACCTGGTGCGTAGTTTTATTAGAGAAAATAGAAACCCTACGAACAGAACTCAAAAACTGGTTGCGCTCAATAGTTAATTTATTCGGATTTTCTTTTGGAATTACCGCTTCGTAATTTGGATATTTTCCGTCAATAAGTCTACAAACCAACTGCGTATCGTTAAAAGTGAATTTAGCATTAGAATCATTGTATTCTATAAGCACTTCACTTTCGCTACCGGCTAAAATTCCCTTTAAAAGGTTTAATGGCTTTTTCGGCATAATAAAGTCTGAAGCCTGTGAAGCCGTAACATCTTCACGCTGATACTTTACTAATTTATGCGCATCAGTTGCTACAAAAGTTAAACCTTCAGTAGTAAATTGAAAGAAAACCCCGCTCATTACCGGGCGAAGATCGTCATTTCCTGAAGCAAAAATGGTTTTGCTAATCGCGGTAGCTAAAATATCACCTTCTAAAACAGTGCTGCTTGGATCTTCCAATTCCACAGGATTTGGAAACTCCTCCCCATCGGCATAAGCAAGTGCGTATTTACCGTGATTAGAGCTTAATTCTATAGTGTTATTATCTTCAGCAACAAAAGTTAAGGGCTGCTCCGGAAAGGTTTTTAGGGTATCTAAAAGCAATTTTGCAGGAACCGCTATTTTTCCTTCGGAATCTGATTCTACCTTAAGTTTAGCAGACATTGTAGTTTCAAGATCTGAAGCAGAAACCGTAAGCTCGTCCTGCTTAAGATCGAATAAAAAGTTGTCTAAAATTGGAAGGGTGTTGGTGTTGTTAATAACCCCACCCAATATCTGAAGCTGTTTCAGCAAATAACTGCTGGATACAATAAATTTCATCGGCTTTGTGATTAATTAGAAATCATTACAAATATATTTTAATCTGTTAAAAATAAAGCTTGTGCCCACGAGTTTTTATTAACATCAAAAACAAAAAAATATGAAGTAAGCAATTAAAATACAGTATCTTACAACAAATAATCTTTTTGAAATTGTTAATATGTTGATTTTATTTTCTGAAAATTGAAGTCTAAGAAAGCTATTTCAGGTATTTCCTTTTTCTGAAATAATTAAATCCGAAAGCGAAAAGTCCCAGGATAACTAAAGGAAGAATAATATTAATCACCTGCCATTTTTCGCGTTCATCAGCAGTTTTTCGATCGTCCAGGAATGCGATATTTATTTCTTTACTACGAATATCTATAAGTCCGCTGTCATCAAGCATATAATTTACAGCATTCAGTAAAAATTCTTTATTTCCATAGGTATTACCAGTGTAGCGTTCAAGCCCAAGTTCTAAAGGTTTTCCGCGCTGCACATCATTTTTAATCACATCTCCATCTGAAATTACCAGCATTTTGGTTTCTTCACTTTGGTCTAAAGCGTTTTCAATTTCAAATGGCTTGATCCTATTTTTATAAACCGAAGTAAATTCTCCTTCCAACAAAACTGCCAATGGTTGCTCGCCATCTTTATAAGAAGCCAAATTTGGTTCCTGACTTACCCTCTCGAGGCTAATTTCCCGGGGCGTACCTTCTACCCTGGTTTGGGGAGAACTGCTTAATAAAATTGTTTTTTCTATATTATTCTGAAGTGTATCTATTTGATTGGCGTATTCAAATTTCACAGCTTCAATATTATTTATTATCGGGTGGTCGTTAGGCGAAGTGGTTAACGGACTGTAAAACCAGGGATATGGATTAAACCGGGTGTTGTTTCCCTGCCCCGATGCCAGAATAATGGGCGCTGAATAAATATCATTGATCAAAACCGGGTTGATCCTAATTCCGTAGGAAAAGAAAAAATCGCCTAAATTAAGATCGCGAGGTAAAGCAAAAGCCCTGCCTGAAGGATTCAGCAAACTATCGGTTTCCATCGCAACTGCTTCGGTTAGCCAAAGGGACTTGCCGCCATTCATTGTATATTGATCTAAAATATACTTTTCATTTTCGGTAAAGGCCTCGGTAGGTTTTGCCTCGATAATCAAATCGTACTCTTTTAATTGCTGAAGCGTTTTTTGAGGATTTATTGCAGCAGAATCTAAAGTAAACGGCGCCATAAAATAATATTCCTGTAGCGTCTTTATGAAACTAGCTATTTGTGCATCGGGCAGTTCCCCGCTGCCACGCATTACCGCGATTTTCTTTTTCCGCGGATAAACTAATTTATTCAATGCATTAGCAATAGCATATTCTAACTGCTGTACCGAGCTTGAAACCCGTTCTTCATCGGTAGCACCTAATTTATTTTTCAATAAAGGAATTTGAACCTTTTTATCCCCCATAGTGGCTACTGCCCACGGAAAAACTAAAGCTTCAGAACTTTTACCGTTCTCCTGAACACTCACCCTTGCCGGCGGCATTCCCTGCTGATAAAATTCCTGGGCGGTAGCTTCAGCATCCTTACTTTCTTCTAAGGGATTGGTAAAAGTGAATTTTATATTACTGTTATACGCTGAAAATTCTTCCAGCATTTGCCTGGTTTCATTTCGAAGCCTTCTAAATTCTGATGGGAAATTTCCTTCTAAAAAGACTTCAATAACAATGGGAGAATCAGCATCTGAAACAATTTCCATTGCCGCAGGAGACAGCGTATAACGTTGATCTCGGGTAAGGTCTATACGCTCAAAAAAGTTTGCAGCCAGTAGGTTTATCGCTACAATTGCAACGAGCCACAGAAAAACGTTTTTATAGGTGTTTTGGTGTTTCAAAGCCTAAGAATTTTTCTGAATTGCTATTAACCTTAACTGCGTAAGTTTTAGAAAGAAAACTATAAAACTTAAAAAATAAATAATATCCCGGGTATCTATCACGCCTCTGCTTATACTTTGATAATGAAAGCTGATCCCAAGATATTCAGCGCCATAATTAGTACTTCCAAAAAGATCCAAATCTCCCAGGCCTTCAAAAGCGAAATAACTTAAAAAACATAAAAAGACTGCGATAATAAATGCGATGATCTGATTTTGAGAAAGCGAAGAAGCAAAAATGCCAATAGCAGTATAGCAGCCTCCAAGAAAAATTAAGCCCAGGTAAGAACCAAGAGTTGCACCAAGGTCAAAATTTCCCACCGGACTTCCCAGTTGATGAATAGTAATTACATATAATATACTTGGAAAAATAGCTAAAATCACCAGGATTAAAGCACCAAAATATTTTCCTAAAACAAGTTGTGTAAAACCAATGGGGCGCGTTAGCAGCAATTCCATAGTACCCTGGCGTTTCTCTTCAGAAAAGCTTTTCATGGTAATTGCCGGGATAAGAAAAATAAAGATCCAGGGGGCAAGATCGAAGTAGGGTTTTACATCGGCAAAACCATTATCCAGGATATTATAATCTCCTTTAAATACAAATAAAAACAAGCCGCAAACCACCAAAAAGATTCCAATGACCAGGTAACCTATTGGTGATGAAAAAAAAGAGTTTATTTCCTTATTTAATATGGCCAGCATTAATTTCGGTTATCGGTTGACAATTTATAGTTGTAAGTTTTATTACAATTTATGGTTTGGTGTATTGCTCTGCTGTAACTTTTTTTCTAATCGAAACTCTAATAACATTTCCTTCACGCTTCACTCCTAGCTCTTCACTCTGTATTATTCGCTACTTTTAATATTGGTGCTCCAGGCTACTGGTTTAGCATTAAAAAGCACCTTTGTTTTTGCCCAAACTCCTTTAAACACCTCAGAATTCCGGTAATTTTCTAAAGATTGGTCGTCTACCCAGTAACTATACGTAAAAAATATATTTGTATTGTGTTTATCCTGAAGCCATTTTAGTTTATAACAACCTGCAAAAGACCTTATTTTACTTTTATTTTCCTCAAAATTAGAAAGGAATTCTTCTACTTTTGAAGGCTCAAATTCCATTTTCACAATTCTGTGTATCATTTTTCGTCAAATTTAATAGTGATTGTATCGCGGTGTTCCAGGCCAAAAAGCGTTGAAGCGCTACCTACCGTAGATGGATTGCTTTTATAAATAGCAAGTTCGATATAACCGGCAGAATTGAATAAGGCTAGTTTTTTGCCATCTTCTTCTCCTCTTTGGTCTTTTTCAACATCAAAATTTATCCAGTCAGAATAAGCTTCATAAATTTTTGGAAAAGTAACCATTCTTGCACTAATTATATAATTTCTTCCTTTTCCCACGCTCTCAAATAGCTTCCGACTTATATTGGTTACCACGTTTCCGTAATTGTCAACATAAATCACAAGGCCTATAATCTGGTTCTTCTCCGTATTTATTATCGGCTCAAACTGTTTAAGGTATTTAATTTCCTTAATATTCTTACCTATAACTTCCAGGGTACCACCCCGCGCTAAATGGCAGGCTACTTTTACAAAAACATCCAAAACCGGAAAATTCGTTTCAATAGCCTCGTGAATATTGATCTCTACAATCTTCTCGGGTTTAATTTCTGAAGCCAGCAAAGATAAAATTCCATTATTGGCGCAAATAAAATAATGGTCGTCTAACAAAACGGCCAAATGTTTATTTTCTGGCGTAAATTCTGAATCGATACCAATAATATGAATACTGCCTTTTGGGAAACTCTTATACGCGTTTTTAATAATGTAAGCGGCCTCGCTAATATGAAAGGGAGAAACCGAGTGCGAAATATCAACAATTCTCACATCGGGCAACTCGTTATAAATAGCTCCTTTAACCGCTCCTACAAAGTAATCTTTCTCTCCAAAATCGGTAGTTAAAGTAATAATTGCCATAGGTAATTGTTGATATTTTTTTAACTTTTAAGCGCTAATTTTATGTAAGTTTGTATAGAAGGCAAAGATAATTTTATTTAAATTTTCATTTAAAAATCAATGGCAATAAACTTAAAATTAGCCAGTCAAAATTAGCATTAAAACTTAGCAGCAACAAATAAAGAACCGCTATAAATAAAAATGTTTTGAACATCTTTTTTCAACTAAAACCATAAGCTTTTGAACGAAATTGTTATTGAACTTTCAGAGATTAATCCCCGCGAATTTTTTGGGCAAGGAAATGAACATATAGAACTTTTAAAAAAATATTTTCCCAAGCTGAAGATCGTAGCTCGTGGAAATAAAATTAAAGTTTTTGGAGACGAGGAAATGCTGGAAGAGTTTGATGAACGCATTACCATGCTTATGGATCACTTCGGAAAGTATAATAAACTGGATGAGAATGTGATTGAAAGAGTGCTTACCAGCGAGAAAAGTTCAGATTATCAAACTTCAGCCGAAAGTGGCGAAGTTTTAGTTCACGGGGTTGGCGGTCGTTTGGTAAAAGCCCAAACCGCAAACCAGAGAAAACTGGTTGAGTTGATGCGTAAAAACGATATGGTGTTTGCCATTGGCCCGGCAGGAACCGGAAAAACCTATACCGGTGTCGCCCTTGCCGTTAAAGCGTTAAAAGAAAAACAGGTTAGAAGAATTATACTTACTCGTCCCGCGGTTGAGGCTGGGGAAAACCTGGGTTTTCTTCCCGGCGATCTTAAAGAAAAATTAGACCCTTATATGCAGCCGCTTTACGATGCACTTCGGGATATGATTCCGCAGGAAAGGCTTGATTCATTTATAGAAAAAGGAGTGATTCAAATTGCGCCACTGGCTTTTATGCGTGGCCGAACCTTAGATAATGCCTTTGTGATTTTGGATGAAGCGCAAAATACCACCCACGCGCAAATGAAAATGTTTCTTACCCGAATGGGGAAAAGCGCCAAGTTTATGATCACCGGAGATCCCGGGCAAATAGATTTACCACGCAGGGTTATTTCAGGTTTGAAAGAAGCGTTGCTCGTGCTTAAAGAAGTAAAAGGCGTAGGAATAATTTACCTTGACGATAAAGATGTGATTCGCCATAGACTCGTGAAAAAGATAATTTCAGCCTATAAAGAAATTGAACACACAGAATAGAGTGTTTTCAATTTTCAAGTAATTCAGTTTCAAAATTCAGATATAGATTTTAATGAATACCATTATAAAAACCGATTTCAATTTTCCCGGACAAACCGATGTTTACAAAGGTAAAGTGCGCGATGTTTATACTTTAAAAAATAATAAACTTGTAATTGTAGCAACAGATAGGCTTTCGGCTTTTGATGTGGTGATGCCAAAGGGCATTCCTTACAAAGGCCAGATCCTTAATCAAATTGCTACCAAAATGATGGAAGCCACTCGCGATCTTGTACCTAACTGGCTGGAAGCAACTCCAGACCCTAATGTAGCGGTTGGACAGGCCTGTGAACCTTTTAAAATTGAAATGGTAATTCGCGGATATCTTGCGGGTCACGCTGCCCGGGAATACAAAGCCGGAAAACGTATGCTGTGTGGGGTAGAAATGCCAAACGGAATGAAGGAAAATGATAAATTCCCGGAACCCATTATTACTCCCGCCACTAAAGCCGAACAGGGCGATCACGATGAAGATATTTCTAAAGAAGAAATTCTAAAACGTGCTATTGTTTCTAAAGAAGATTACGAAATTCTTGAAAAATACACCCGACATCTTTTTAAACGCGGAACAGAAATCGCGGCAGAAAGAGGATTGATTTTAGTTGATACCAAATATGAATTCGGTAAAAATGCTGATGGGGAAATTGTCCTGATAGACGAAATTCACACTCCCGATTCATCCCGATATTTTTATGCTGATGGTTACCGGGAAAGACAGGATAACGATGAGCCACAAAAGCAATTATCTAAAGAGTTTGTGAGACAATGGCTTATTGAAAATAATTTCCAGGGAAAAGAAGGTCAGATTTTACCCGAAATGAGCGATGAATATATCGAATCGGTTTCTGAACGTTATATTGAATTATACGAAAAGATCACCGGGGAAGCTTTTGTAAAAAGCGACATCAGCAATATTGAAACCCGTATTGAAAATAATGTGCTGGATTATTTTAAATAATGATTCTTGGTTTTCTAAGTCACACCGTTATCAGTGTTTCGGATCTTAATATTTTCATTTTTCGGTTTAAATTTTTTCTTCTTAGTCAGAAATTTATATTAATTAGAACAAATTCAAAATAAAATCTTTATTTGTTCACTCCTTCAGATATTTAAAATCAATCAAGTATGCTTATAACAAATAGAGTTTCAGTTTTGTGTCTAATTTTTTTGGTCTCTTTAATAACATCCTGTAGCCCAGATCAAAATAACAGTGAAATTATTGATGAAGAAAATGAAACTGAAGTATCATCAGAAGATGAAAATAAAGTCTATCCTGAAGGGGTGGCTTTTGAAACACAAGAAAAATTAAGTGAGTTTCTGGAAAAAGGTTACACAGAGATCAATGGCAGTCTATCTTTTATAGGAACAGAAATCGATGATGTAAGCGAATGCACGCAAC
>Ga0098069_100289_pt1 | contig 25293 bp, 23 predicted proteins | sample 27_taG_FD_92584 | JGI IMG/M metagenome (GOLD analysis project Ga0098069, IMG submission 92584) | Marine viral communities from Cariaco Basin, Caribbean Sea - 27_WHOI_OMZ | ecosystem: Environmental > Aquatic > Marine > Oceanic | place: Caribbean Sea: Cariaco Basin | collected 2014-11-09
ATGCATTCGTCGGTTATAATAATTGCCATAGCTTATTTTTGTTCTAAATTTGCACAAATTTAAAGCCAAATCAGTTCTTAAACAAATAAGGAGATGACAATCGAGCAGCGTAGAGAAAAGTTGGAAAGCCTGGGACGTTTTTTAAGCCAGTTCAAGAGACAGGGAATTGAGAAAAATGAAAGCCTGCCACACAACGATCCTTATTTTGAAATCCTGAAAGAAAAAATAGAAAGTGCAGTGCACCACAACGGCTGGTTCAGCCTTGAAAATGTGCTTTTTAGCCTTGAGCAATGGAGCGGGGCACTCACTTCTGATAACCTTCAAAAATGGCTTTCGGGCTATGATTTTTCTGAAGTGGAACCAAAAACCGTGGGCATTATTATGGCCGGGAACATCCCGCTGGTAGGTTTTCACGATTTTATTTCGGTGCTGGTGAGTGGCCACAGGGTGCTGGTGAAGCAATCGTCTAACGATAAGCTGCTTTTGCCCGTAATAGCCGATTACCTAAAGGCAGTTGCTCCCGAGTGGCAAAATAAGATCGAACTCCTCCCCGATTCGACTGATGGGGCCTCAAAAATGACAAATTTCGATGCCGTTATTGCTACAGGAAGTAACAATACTGCCCGCTATTTCGAATATTATTTCTCCGGAAAGCCTTCCATCATCAGGAAGAACCGAAATTCGGTAGCTGTACTTACTGGAAATGAGACTTCCGAAGAACTTTTGGCCCTGGCTGAAGATATTTTCAGGTATTATGGCCTGGGTTGCAGAAACGTTTCCAAATTATATGTTCCAAAAAACTATGATTTTAATGCCTTTTTTGAGGCCGTATATCCCTGGAACCCTATTACAAATCAGGCGAAATACGCAAATAACTACGACTATAACAAGGCGGTTTATTTGATGAGCCAGTTTCAATTGCTGGAAAATGGCTTTCTCATTCTCAAAGAAGACAAATCGCTGAATTCCCCCATAGCAACCCTCTTTTATGAAACTTATGAAGATATGGACGCCCTTCAAAAGGAGCTTGACAGCAGGAAAGAGGAAATACAGTGTGTGGTTGGGAAGCATGTTGTTGAAAATGAGGTGAGTTTTGGGCAAACGCAGCATCCGCAACTCTGGGATTATGCAGATGATGTTGACACCCTTGCTTTTTTAAGCCAAAAAGTCTGAAAAACGGCATTTTTCCGCAGTAAAATTCCCTAAATTATCATTTCAATAACAAGAAAATGCTTTTGATTTTCTCATATTTGTAACTGTTAAAAAACAAGTATGAAAAAACATAATTATAGTGCCGGACCCTGCATACTTCCACAGGAAGTGTTTGAGGAGGCATCACAGGCAATATTAAATTTCAATAAATCAGGCTTATCTATCCTGGAGATCTCTCACCGCAGTAAAGATTTTGTAGATGTTATGGAAGAGGCCCGCAGCCTTGCCCTCGAACTACTGGGGCTTGAAGGCAAAGGCTATAAAGCCCTTTTTCTGCAGGGCGGCGCTAGCACACAGTTTCTCATGACGCCATACAACCTGCTCAAAACCAAAGCTGCTTACCTCAATACGGGTACCTGGAGCACAAAAGCCATTAAAGAAGCTAAGTTCTTTGGGGAGGTTGCCGAAGTGGCATCATCGGCCGACAGGGATTTTAAGTATATCCCCAAAGGTTATTTTATACCTTCAGATGTAGATTATTTTCATTGTACCAGCAACAACACAATCTACGGAACCCAAATAAAGGAATTTCCGAACACGCCCAAACCTGTGGTGTGCGATATGAGTAGTGATATATTCTCTCGCCAGTTGGATTTTTCAAAATTTGACCTCATTTATGCCGGTGCCCAAAAGAACATGGGGCCTGCAGGAACTACTCTGGTGGTCATAAAAGAAGATATTTTAGGGAAAGTAGAGCGTTCGGTTCCTTCAATGATGGATTACCGCGTGCACCTCAATAAAGCCAGCATGTTCAACACCCCTGCTGTTTATGCCGTGTATGTGTCTATGCTCACTTTAAGGTGGCTTAAAAAGAACGGCGGGATTGCAGGAGTTGAAGAAAAAAATGAGAAAAAAGCCAACCTCCTTTATTCGGAAATTGATATAAACCCGCTTTTTGAAGGCTATGCAGATAAGGAAGATCGATCTACCATGAACGTTACTTTTAACCTGGTGAACGACGATCTTAAGGAAACTTTTGACACCATGTGGAAGGAAGCCGGAATTAATGGCCTTAACGGGCACCGCAGTGTGGGAGGTTATCGTGCTTCCATCTACAATGCCTTGCCGCTGGAAAGTGTTCAGGTGCTGGTAGACGTGATGAGCGAACTGGAAAGAAAAGCTTAAAAAACAGAACTTTTAAATGAAAATTTTAGCAAACGACGGTATTGCTTCGGGTGGAAAAAAACAACTCGAAGCAGCCGGATTTGAAGTGATAACTACCAAAGTAGCCCAGGAACAACTGGCTAATTTCCTCAAGGAGAATGAGATTTCGGGTTTAATAGTACGCAGTGGCACCAAAGTGCGCAAAGATATCATCAACGCCTGCCCTCAGTTAAAAATAATTGGTCGTGCTGGTGTGGGAATGGACAATATTGATGTGGAATATGCCCGCAGCAAAGGCATACATGTTTTTAATACGCCAGCAGCTTCATCGGCTTCTGTAGCCGAACTTGTTTTCGCCCACCTTTACGGCGGAGTACGTTTTTTACACGACTCCAACCGGAATATGCCTCTTGAAGGAGATTCCCGCTTTAAGGAACTAAAAAAGAGTTACGCAGGGGGCCGTGAATTGCGCGGAAAAACCCTTGGAATTATTGGCTTTGGGCGTATAGGCCGGGAGGTTGCAAAGATCGCCCTGGGAGTGGGCATGAAGGTGATTGCCAGCGACAGTACCGAAGGGGAAGCAGAGATCATTTTAGAATTTTATAACCATCAGGAAATAAAAATCCCCATAAAAACTGAGCCTGTAGAACAGCTGATAGAAGATTCCGATTTTATCACACTCCATGTGCCTGCTCAAAAAGAACCCATTTTAGGAAGGGAAGAAATTGAGAAGATGAAAGACGGGGTGGGAATCATTAATGCCTCCCGTGGCGGCGTAGTAGACGAAGTTGCCCTTGTGGAAGCATTAGACAGCGGGAAGGTTGCTTTTGCTGGCCTCGATACTTTTGAAGAGGAACCCAGCCCGGCAATTAAAGTACTCATGAACGGAAAGATTTCTTTAAGTCCGCACATTGGTGCGGCTACAAAAGAAGCCCAGGAAAGGATTGGCTATGAACTGGCCCATGAGATCATAAAGGTGCTCAAGTAACTGATAATTAGGTGTAAATATCTAAAATGCTTCTGTTAAAGGAAGCATTTTTTTTGGTTAAAACTCAATTTGCGTTTAGGAGCGCATCTTATTTTTCGTAAATTAAAAAGAAAAAGATGGCTTCAATATTAGATTTTTTAGACACTGAAAAAGGAAAAGAATTTATTCAGAAATCAAGTGAAGAAGTAAACGAGTCGCCCGATAAGGTGAAATCGGTGCTGGGGATGGCACTTCCCATGATCATGGGGGCACTTAAAAAAAACACCGATTCTCCCGAAGGTGCCCAAAACCTGAAAAAGGAACTGGACAAAGATAAACATGACGGCTCTGTCCTCGACAAGATTGGCAGTGGCAGACTTTCAGGTTTGTTGGGAGAAGGTTCGGGGATCTTAGGCCATGTTTTGGGTGGCAGCCAGTCAAAAATAGCGTCGGCAGTGGGTTCGGCAACAGGAATGGACCCGGCTAAAGTGAACAAGCTTCTCCAGATGGCCGCACCCGTAGTTATGGGGCTGCTGGGCAGGCAAAAAAGAAAAGAAAACATTGAAAGCAGTAGCGGCATATCAAGCCTTGTAGGTTCTGTACTGGGAACAAATTCTTCACACGATCAATCGATGCTCGAGACTTTTATGAATTCAGATAAAGGCGGAAAAATTGCAAAAGACGTAGCTGGCAAGATCTTTGGTGATAAAGATAAGCCTAAAGGATTGGGCGATTTCTTTAAAGGATAAGATATGAAAAACCTGCTGTACATAGTTTTTTTAGGACTGGCTATTTATAGCTGCTCTTCTACCAAAGAGCGGAATTTTGATACTCAAGCAGCTACAGTTCAGAATGATACCGTGCGAATTGCCAATGACAGCCTTGAGTATGAGATCATTATAATTGATCCCGGCTATTCCTATTTTCTCAATGCCGTGGCACGGCCCGAAGGTTACCACTCGCTGAGTTACCTCGAAAATAAGAACCGGTTTCTGGTTACCGATTACAATAACAGGGTGAGGAGCCCCCAGCTTTACAACCCGAATATTTACGAGATGGAGATCAATTATGACCCCGACATCAACTACGGTTACGACGTGAATTACAAGCTGTACAATTACTTTGTTTACCTCTCCCAAAAATACAATCAGCGGTTTTCGGTACCTACGAGATTGTGAGTCAGAAATGTATAAACCTGAGAGCGGGACGTACTTATTAATATTCTTTTTTATATTTGCCGCATGAACAAATTGAAGCAACGCTGGGGGATTTCTTCCAACTGGCAAATTTTCATTATTTTCATCGTCTTCGGTCTTACAGGTTCCTCATCCCTGTTTGTGGCAAGGCCGGTGTTGGAGTTCATAGGGCTCAATCGCATGAGCTTTTCCGCAGACATTTTAGGGGCAATAAGTTATTACGCTTTACGCCTGCTCATGATATTCCCGGTCTACCAGGTTCTTCTGGTGCTGTATGGCTGGCTCTTTGGACAGTTCAGGTTTTTTTGGCAATTCGAAAAAAACATGCTTTCCCGAATGGGCTTAGGCAGAATTTTGAAGTAATATGAAGCTGTGGCAAAAAATTACCCTGGTGTTGTTTACAGGTTTGATCCTGTTTCCTTCGGCAGTAGACCTTGCGCATATTTTTGCGGGCCACAAACATTACACCTGTAACCATTACGCCGAATCTCATATACATCAGGATAGCGTAGACTGTGATATCTTTCACTTTCAGCAAAATCCTTTTTCATTTCCACCTCCAGCTTCGTGGTCTTTATATGAACCCGAAGTAAGAAGCCTTCACCTAAAGAAGGAATACCTCTATTTAAGTACGTTTCAAAAACTTCATTTTTCGCTGCGAGCACCCCCTGCCCTGGCTTAAAACCTATTGAAGACTTTTTGAATTATAAACGTATTTAAAAATACCCATGAAAAATATCATTTTTGGGCTGCTATTATTAGTGGCCACAACTACCTATAGCCAGTATTCAGCCAGCGGCACAGTCATAGATACCAACACAGGCGAACCCATTGTTGGAGCTGCCATTCAGCTTCAAAAGCCGGAACGCAGTACCATTACCGACCTCTCAGGAAAGTTTTCCCTGGATAATTTATCTGAAGGCACTTATTCCATCGTCATCTCTTCGCTGGGTTACGGCACCCGAACCTTTAAGTTTCAACTTCCCGGGGCTACAGGGCTTCAAATCGAACTTGAGCCCACCGCCATAGAGATGGAAGAAATCATTGTCTCTACTCCTTTTCATCAACTGCAAAGCGAGAACGTCATGAAAGTGGAAAGAATGACTATGGAAAGCCTGGAGCGCAGCGGAGTTAATGGCCTTACCGAGGGTTTGAGCCAGATTGCAGGAGTAGAAAGCATAACCACAGGAACTTCTATCGGGAAACCCGTTATTAGGGGGTTAAGTTCTAATCGCGTGCTGGTATATGCCCAGGGGGTTCGTTTGGAGAACCAGCAGTTTGGAGACGAACACGGGCTGGGATTGAGCAGTTCTGGTGTAGAAAGTGTAGAAGTAATTAAAGGCCCTGCTTCCCTTCTCTACGGAAGCGATGCCCTGGGCGGGGTTTTATACCTTAACCCCGAACGTTTTGCACCAAGCGGTGAAACCATTGTTGATGCTCAAACTGCCTATTACTCCAATACTGAAGGTTTTGAAGCAAACGCAGGGGTGAAAACATCTGGCGAAAAATTCAAATACCTGCTTCGCGCTAACCTTGCCACGCACAGCGACTATGAGACCGGCGACGAAAGAAGAGTGACCAACACCCGCTTCACCGAATACGATCTTAAAGGCGGTATAGGATACCGGGATGAAAACTACAAAGGAGACCTGCGCTACAACCTTAACAGTAGCCGCTCGGGCATTCCGGAAGAAATTGGGGTACAGAGCACTTCCAAAAGTAAAATGCTGCCTTACCAGCAGGTAGACAATCATATTTTGAGCCTTGACAATTCTTTTTACTTCAATGAATCCAGCCTTGATGTAAAGATTGGTTACCTCTTTAACAACCGGAAAGAATTTGAAGATGCTCACCATGAAGAGCACGAAGAAGAACATGAGCAAGAAGAAGAGCATGAACATGAGGGGCATGATGAACACGAAGAGCACCCAGAAGGTGAGCCTGCTCTCGAAATGCACCTGGAAACCATAAATTATGATGTAAAATACCATTTTCCGGCCCGTGGTAAATTTTCTACGATTGTTGGAGTACAGGGAATGTTCCAGACTAATGAGAATATGGCCGAAGAGATCCTCATCCCCAATGCCCGCACCACCGATGCAGGTGTTTTGGCCACCACTCATTACCATCTTGACAAAATCGACTTTCAGGCCGGGCTGCGCTATGACTTCAGGAGAATTTCTTCGGAAGCTTATGAAAATCACGATACCGAAACTGAAGTTGCAGCTCTAGAAAGGGATTTTAACAGCTATAACGGTGCTTTAGGTGTAAAAGTTGACCTTACCCCCAAGCTTACCTCCAGGCTTAACCTCGCTACCGGATTTAGGGCGCCTAACCTTGCCGAACTCACTTCTTACGGAAGTCACCATGGGACCAACAGGTTTGAAATTGGAAACCGCGATCTTGAAAATGAACAGAACTATCAGTTAGACCTGGCTCTCGAATACAGGAATCAGCATTTCGAGCTTTCTGCCAATGCGTTTTATAACTCCATCAACAATTATATCTTCCTTAATCCTACCGGGGAATTTATGGATGAAAATCCTGTTTTTGAGTACCTGCAAAATAATGCGAAGCTCTATGGTGGGGAAGTTGGATTGCATATCCACCCTCATCCTTTAGACTGGTTACACTTTGAAAGCAACTATGAACTGGTTATTGGGGAACAGGACAATGGAGATTACCTTCCTCTGATCCCTGCACAATCTATCCTGAACACTATTTGGGTGGAACTGGCTGACAAAGAAACATTAAAAGACACATATGTAAGCCTTAGCTTGAAATCGGTTTTTGATCAGAACAACACCGGATTTTTTGAAACCGAGACTCCCGGCTATTCCCTTTTAAACGCCGGAATAGGAACGTCTATAGCTATGGGTACAGCCCGGGTGCAAGTGAAACTTGCCGGAACCAACCTGCTCAACAAGACCTACATTTCACATCTTTCAAGATTAAAACCCGACGGGATTCCCAATATGGGAAGAAATATATCTTTTGGTTTGGGAGTGAGGTTCTAAATTGTGAAGCAAATACAAAAAAGCCGGTTGTTTTTGAACAACCGGCTTTTTCAATTTATAAAATTCAACTACTTTACTCTAACTTCAATAGGACGCAGTTCTCCAAATTCCTCGTCATTTTGCCATAAGAAAGTATAAAGCCACATAAGTGTAAATGTGGGAATGATATCACTAAATGGCAGTATCTCTTCAATAAAAACCAGAGCAGAGGCTAATTTCCCCTTTTTGCCCAGGTACATGGCCGACATTTTCTTTGCGGCGTAAGGAGCCCACAAAAGATCAAGAAATCCTCCAACTAACGGCACTGCCCCACTTGCCATACCAATAGCGTCGTAAACCAGTCCTTTGATCAATAACTTCTTTTTATTGGTGTTCATCTGTATTTTGCTTTTTACGATCTAATACAAGAAAGGTGCCATTTTTAAGCCTCGGTTTTTACCTTTTGGGAAAAGGTATGCCTGAGTTTCTGCACTTTTGGGTCAATGATCACCCGGCAATAAGGCTGATTCCGGTTTTGGTTGTAATAATCGTGATGTTCCTGCTCGGCCACATAAAATTCTTTGGCGGGGGCGATTTCAGTTACTATGGGATCTTTAAAAGTTTCTTCTTCCTCCAGTTTTTTCACCACTTTTTCAGCAGTTTCTTTTTGAGCTTCAGAATGGTAAAAAATAGCGCTTCGGTAATGGGTGCCAACATCGTTCTGCTGCCGGTTTAAGGTGGTGGGATCATGTGTGGCAAAGAACATATACAGTAGTTCCTCAAAAGTGACAACTTCGGGATCAAATTTTATCTCTATAGATTCGGCGTGCCCGGTTCTTCCGGTAACCACTTCCCGGTATGGCGGGTTTTTAATATGCCCGCCGGTAAAGCCCGAAGTTACCTGTTTCACACCTTCTATCCTTTGAAAGACAGCTTCGGTACACCAAAAACACCCTCCGGCCAAAGTTGCCTTTTCCAATTGTTTTTCTTCCATGTTTTGTTTTTCCAAAAAATAGGGAAAAACAGCGAACCTTACAATTATAAAATTTCAGGATTTCGTAACATTGCAATTGCGGGATAAAATGCCTTTAATAACACCCTATGCTCTGTAAATATCTGCTGTTACCATTATTTCTTTTGATTACAGGCTCCCTTTTTGGCCAACAAACTGAACTTCCGAAGAAAAAAACCTACACCGCTACAAGAATTGCAACCAAACCTCAGGTTGATGGTATTTTGAATGATGAAGTCTGGGAAGATGTTCCCGGTGCGGGTAATTTTGTGATGTACGAACCTGGCGATGGCACACCCTCCCGCAGCACACATCCCACAAAGGTCAAAATAGCTTATACTAATGAAGCCATTTACCTGGCCGCTTTTCTCTACGACCATGAACCTGCAAAAATAAGGCGTGAATTTGCCCAGCGAGATAATTTGCCAACTGCCGATTATTTCTTTTTTGATCTCAATACCTATAATGATGGCGAGAACCAGACGCGCTTTTACGTGACTGCCGCCGGGACACTTGCCGATGCAAAAATGAAAAGGGAGAACGAAGATTTTGCCTTTAACGCGGTTTGGGAAGCCAGGGTATCTACAGATGCCAATGGCTGGTATGTAGAAATGCAGATCCCCTACTCGGCCATTCGGTTTCCGGGAGGTGAAGATCAGTTGTGGAGCATGCAGCTGGGAAGGCATATTAGCCACCTCAATGAGACCTACGTTTGGAATTACATCAACAAGTCGGTTGGCGAAAGCACCCACTATAATGGCATTTTAGAGGGGGTAGAAAATATAGATGCGCCCGTTAGGCTCAGTTTTTATCCCTACGTTTCGGGGGAAGTAGACCATATTGATAATGAGACCAGCACGGCCTTTAATGCCGGGATGGACCTAAAATACGGAATTAACGATGCCTTTACCCTGGATGCCACTTTGATCCCCGATTTTGGCCAAACGGCTTATGATGAAGTGGAATTGAACCTTGGCCCCTTCGAGCAGACGTTTGGTGAGAACAGGGCCTTTTTTACTGAAGGAACAGAACTCTTTACCAAAGGCGATCTTTTTTATTCCCGCCGAATAGGCGACACGCCTTTGGGTTTTAATGATGCGCAGGATGCCCGTCTGGAAAATGAAGAAATCCTCGAAAATCCTGAAACCACCAACCTTCTCAACGCCCTGAAGATCTCCGGAAGAACTAAAGGCGGCCTGGGCGTTGGCTTTTTTAACGCCATCACCGAACGCCAGAAGGCAGTTTACTACAACCAGATTACCGGCGAACAAAGAGAACTCCTTACCGAGCCCCTGGCCAACTACAATATTTTTGTGCTCGACCAGCAGTTTGACCAGAAATCTTCTGTTTCCCTCATCAATACCAACGTAATTCGCGAAGGCCATTTTAGGGATGCCAATGTGACCGGCTTTTTGTTTGATGTTTACAACCGCGGCAGTTCCTTTAATTTTTCGGGGGAAGCCAAGATGAGCCGCATCAATTATGCTGAAAGTAACAAGACAGGATTTGCCTCCCAACTGGCTTTTTCAAGGACAAAAGGAAAATTCAGGTATGGGATCTCTCACGAATTTGCCAATAAGACCTACGATATCAACGACCTTGGGGTGAATTTCGTGAACAACTACAGCAACTTCAACTGGGAAGCCTCTTACCGCATTTTTGAGCCCCGCGGGATATTTAACGAGTACAATATCCAGGTTTACGGCGACCACCAGCGCCGCTATGATCCCGATATTGCCGTTACCAATAATTTCGGATCAAGTTTCTTCGGAATGACCCGCGAAAGGTTTGCTTTTGGAGGAAATGTAAACTACAGTACGCCTTTTAAAGACTTTTTTGAACCCCGTCGCGATAATACTTTCATAAAATATCCTGAAAATGCTCTGGCTGAAGCCTGGATCTCTTCAGATTACCGAAAGAGGATCGCGATAGATTCCCGTCTTGGGTACAACAAGTACCTGGGAAGTCCGCACGGGCAGCTTAACTTCAGTTTTAGCCCCCGTTTGAGGATTAGCAACCGGTTTATGCTCATTTATTCCTTCGAGTTCATGGAAGAAAATAACCGGGAAAGTTTTGTAGGATTACTTCCCAAAAATGTCATTTTTGGCACCCGGGATATGAAGAGTATCGAAAATTCCCTGCAGGGCAGCTACAACTTCACCAACAGGCAGGCGTTGAACCTGAGCTTCAGGAACTTCTGGTCTTCAGCAAATTTTGCCGATGACAGTTTTAGTCGATTGCAGGATAACGGCGAATTGGTTTCTTACGATGGTAACCTGAGCGAAGAAAATAATCCCGATGCCAACTTCAACATCTGGAACCTCGATCTTAGCTACCAGTGGCGTTTTGCCCCCGGCAGCCAAATGATCCTGCTTTATAGAAATTCTCTATTTAATGTAGATAAACAGAGTGAACTGGCTTATTTAGAAAGTGTAGACAACCTGTTTAAACAACCCGCAAGACATAATCTTTCGTTAAGACTTGTATATTACCTGGATTACAATAGCATAAACAGTATAATTTAAACCTAATATTGTAACAACAAACACCATGATAGAAGCAAAAAACATCCATAAAAGTTACAATGACCTGCACGTGCTAAAAGGCGTGGATCTGCACATTCCAAAGAGCGAAATTGTCTCTATTGTAGGGGCCTCGGGCGCGGGAAAGACCACTTTGCTTCAAATTATTGGAACCCTTGAAAAACCCGATCGCAACACCAGCAGTGTTCTTAAGGTAAATGGGGTTGATGTGTACTCGCTCAACGCAAAGGATTTGGCGAAGTTCAGAAATGAGAATATTGGGTTCATATTTCAGTTTCACCAGCTGCTGCCTGAATTCACAGCCCTTGAAAATGTTTGTATCCCGGCGTTTATAGGCAATAAAAATAAGGCTGAAACAGAAAAGAGGGCGAAAGAACTCCTTGGTTTTCTGGGGCTTTCCAAAAGGGCCGGTCATAAACCGGCCGAAATGAGTGGCGGGGAGCAACAGCGCGTGGCGGTGGCCCGGTCGCTTATCAATAACCCGGGGGTGATCTTTGCCGATGAACCTTCCGGAAACCTCGACTCTGAGTCGGCTGAAAATTTACACCGGCTCTTCTTCGATCTTCGGGAAGAATTCGGGCAAACCTTTGTGATCGTTACCCACAATGAAGAGCTGGCCGACATGGCCGACAAAAAACTGACCATGGTAGACGGTAAGATCATTTAAGTTCAAGGTTCAATCCTCAAATCTCAAATCTTACGTCTCACGTCTAACATCTCACGTCTAACACCTGGCAAATGAATTCAACAGAACTTAAAGAATTTCTTGACTTCAAGGTTGACCAGTACAACACTTCAGAATTTATAGCAACAGATCCAGTACAAATCCCGCATATGTTCAGCAGGAAGGAAGACATGGAAATTTCGGGATTTTTGACTGCCACAATTTCCTGGGGCAACCGCAAGAGTATATTGAAAAATGCCAATTATTTGATGGAATTGCTGGAATTTGCGCCCTATGATTTTGTGCAGAATCATTCCGAAGCAGAACTGGAAAAGCTTCAAAAATTCGTACACCGTACCTTCAACGGCGGCGACCTTATCTATTTCATAAGGGCGTTTCAGCATATTTACAGGACGCACCAGGGGCTGGAAAATATCTTCAGTAAACATTCAGGTAAATACAGCTTACAGCCTGCAATCCATGAGTTTAAGAAAATATTTTTTGAGCTGCCTCACGAGACAAGGACTGAAAAACACGTTAGCGATCCGTTGAAGAATTCCGCAGCAAAAAGGATCAATATGTTTTTGCGCTGGATGGTGAGAAAAGACAGCAGGAATGTTGATCTTGGAATTTGGAACAGCATTTCGCCGGCCCAATTGAGTTGCCCTTTAGACGTACATTCGGGCAACGTGGCCAGGAAACTCGGGCTTTTAAAACGCAAACAGAATGATGCCAAAGCCTTGCTGGAGCTTGATAACAGCCTTAGAAAATTAGACCCGCATGATCCCGTGAAGTACGATTTCGCGTTGTTTGGACTCGGGGTTTTTGAAAATTACTGACCAAAACAGCAGGAAATTCAAAAAACTGGTTCCCTTTGGAAGTTTTAAGGCCTAAATAAAAAGCTCTTGCTGCAGCCTTTTTATATATTTGACAAAAGAATGCCTGCGCATGTACTTTAAACACCCTGAACTGCTTTACGCCCTGGCTGTACTGGTGATCCCAATCCTGGTGCACCTGTTTCAGTTAAGAAAATTCAGGAGCACGCCATTTACCAATGTGAGGTTTCTCAAAAAGGCCGTTTTACAGACCCGAAAAAGTTCACGCTTAAAGAAATTTCTGGTACTTTGCACGCGGCTGCTTATGCTCGCATGCCTGGTTCTGGCTTTTGCGCAGCCCTACTTCCCTCCTGCTTCGGGGGCCGTTGAGGAGACCAAAACCCTTATCTATCTCGATAATTCTTATAGCATGCAGGCGCGTGGCAGCAACGGAATTCTCTTAAAGCGAAGCGTGCAGGACCTGCTTGAGAATATTCCTGAAAACGAAGAGGTGACTTTGTTTACCAACACCGAAGAATATCGCGATATTACTGCAGGTTTGCTGCGCCAAAAACTTCAGGAAACCGAATTTTCCCCTTCAGAACTTTCGTGGGAAGCGGTAAGTTTAAAAGCCCAAAACCTTTTGGGTACCCGGAACAACCTTCAGAAAAATTTCATCGCAATTTCCGATTTTCAACACCTTCAGGATTCTGTTGTTCCTCTCAAAAATGGCATTTTGACGCATCTTGTTCAGCTAAGCCCTGAACAGATTGAGAACGTGACCATCGACACTGCCTGGATTACCAATGCGGGACTCAACAAAACCAGCCTTGAAATATCTTTGTCGGTCATTGGAGACAGGCAGGAAGAAGTTGCCGTGGGAATATACAATGCTAACCGCATGCTTGCACGGAAAACGGTGGATTTGCAGGGGGAAAATACCGGAAAGACCACATTCAACCTGGATACCGATGTAATTCCCTACGGAAGAATTGAAATTGAAGACAACGGCCTTCAGTTTGACAACCGGCTGTATTTCAGCATTAATGAAGTTGCGCCGGTAAAAGTGGTGGTAGTTGGAGATAAAGAAAGTGAGTACCTGAAAAGGATCTTTGGCCCTTCAGAATTTGAACTCAGTATACTTCCCGAAAATAATCTTGATTATAACGCCCTTTCCCGTGCAAACCTGGTTATCCTGAATGAACCTGAAGAGCTCCCTTTTTCGCTGGTGAGCAGCCTGGAGCAGTTAATGGAAGATCGTGCAGTGATTGTGATCATCCCGCCTGCAGAAGGAGAAATCGAAGATTACAACCTCCTGTTGCGCAAGCTTGATCTACCCCTTCTTGGCAGCTTAAGTAAAGCTGAAAACTTGATTACAGATATTAGTTTTGAACATCCGCTTTACCGGAGTGTTTTCAATGAAAAAGTCTCTAATTTTGAATATCCGGCCGTTCAAACTTCTTATGATTTGGAGCGAAGCCTGCCCGGCATTCTGGAATATCAAAACGGAGCTGCTTTTTTGTTGCAGCAGGACAATATTTTTGTGTTCACGGCAGCCCTCAACCGCGAAAATTCCAATTTTAAGAATTCTCCGCTAATCGTTCCCACTTTTTACAACATTGGGAATACTGCCATTTCCCGCCCGCAACTCTACAACGAGCTGGGCAAACTTCAGAAGATTTCACTTCAGGCCGAACTTCAGAAAGATGAGATCCTGAAATTGTCTTCTTCTGAAAGTACTTTTATTCCGCAGCAGCAAAGCTTCAGCAATAAAGTTGAACTCAGGCTTGAAGAACTGCCGAAAAATCCCGGGCATTACGACCTGCTGCAGGACAAAAAAATTCTGAGAAGCCTTAGTTTCAACGTACCCAGAACAGAAAGCGACCTTGTAGATACAAGGCTGAAGGAACAGGAGGGCATTTTAGTTCACACCTCTGTTCCCAATGCAATTTCCTACATTAAATCGGTCAATGAAGTCAACAACCTTTGGAAATGGTTTGTTATTTTTACCCTTGTTTTCCTACTTGCTGAAATACTAATTCTAAAATTCCTCAAATGAAAATACTTATCAAATCTGCCCGGATCATTGATAATGAAAGTCCGTACAACAACAAAGTGATGGACCTCCTGGTAGAGAACGGGCTCATTGCAGAAATTGCGCCGGTGATCAAGGTCAAAAACCCCGATCTTGAGTTAAAATTTGAAAACCTTCATGTTTCGCAAGGCTGGTTTGACAGTAGTGTATCTTTTGGGGAGCCGGGATTTGAAGAAAGGGAAAACCTGAAAAACGGGTTGAGAACGGCTGCTTTGAGCGGATTTACTGCCATAGCCCTTAACCCCGGAAACGACCCCGTGACCGATAATACCGGGGCGGTAACTTACTTAAAGAACAAAGCTGAACAACAGCCGGTAAGTGTACTTCCCATTGGCGCTCTTACCCGTAAAAGTGAGGGGCGGGATATGGCCGAGCTTTACGATATGCAGCAGGCCGGCGCGGTAGCTTTCGGGGATTTCAAAAAAGCGGTTTCCAATCCCAATCTCTTAAAACTGGCGCTTCAGTATTCCCAGAATTTTGACGGACTGGTAATGTCTTTTCCGCAGGAAGACAGAATAGCACTTAACGGGCAGGTTAACGAGCACGAGAACAGCACGCAGCTGGGCCTAAAAGGAATTCCGGCACTGGCTGAAGAATTACAAATCACCCGCGATCTTTATATCCTCGAATACACGGGCGGGAAACTGCATATTCCTACCATTTCAACCGCAAGATCGGTAGAATTGATACGCGATGCCAAAGAAAGAGGCCTGGATGTGTCGTGCAGCGTGGCCATCCACAACCTTTTCTTTACAGATGACATGCTGCATGAATTTGACACCAATGCCAAGGTGCTGCCGCCTTTACGCACAAAAAGCGACGTTAAAGCACTAATTGTGGGCTTAAAAGACGAGACCATAGATATGGTGACCTGCGACCACACCCCTATAGATTCTGAGCACAAAAAAGTGGAGTTCGATAATGCCCTTTTTGGCAGCCTGGGGCTGGAATCGGCTTTGGGAGCTTTGCTTCAGTTGTTCTCGGTGAAGACGGCGGTTAAGCTGCTTACATCGGGCAAATGGAGGTTTGGGCTTGGGGAAGGCGTTATAGATGAGGGCCAGCCGGCAAATTTCAGTTTCTTCAACCCCGAGGGAGAATACACCTTTCAAAAAGAGCATATTTTGAGCACCTCTAAAAACAGCCTGTTCCTGGGGAAACAGTTAAAAGGAAAGGTCTACGGGATCATGGTGGGCCAGGAATATTTGACCATTAAGGGCCTGTAAACAGGCGGGAAATTTGTAATTTTACACAATAAATTATCTCTTATGGACAGTGTAGCCAACCAGGGGAAAGCAGCAGCAATTTGGGCCTATCTTACCATTATAGGCACCATTATTGCATACTTTCTCAACAACGATTCAAAGAACCCGTTTGCCTCATTTCACATCAGGCAGGGGCTGGGAATTCATATTACCTTTTATTTACTCGGAATAATCGTTTCCTGGTTCGATACCTGGCTTATTTCGGCACCGTTTTACCTCTTTATCATCATTTTATGGGGATATGGCTTACTTGCTGCCATACAGGGCGAAAGAAACGAAGTTCCTATTCTGGGAAAGCAATTTCAAAAATGGTTTAGCACAATTTATTAATGGAAGCAGAAACATTCACTTTACATCACTTAGTCAGAAAACCCAAAAAACCTGTAGACAAGGCCCCTTTGCTTATTATGCTTCACGGCTACGGAAGCAATGAAGAAGATCTTTTCTCTTTTGCAGACGAATTTCCCGATGAGCTTTTTATCATTTCGGTGAGAGCACCTTATCCTCTGCCTCCCTACGGAAATGCATGGTATGCGATTCATTGGGATGGCAGTAACAACGGAAAGTTCAGTGATGATGACCAGGCGGTGATCTCAAGGGAAAAGATTGTTCAGTTTTTAGATGAAGTAACCGAAAATTACCCTGTAGATCCCAAAAATGTCACTTTGCTCGGCTTTAGCCAGGGGTGTATCCTCAGCTTTAGTGTGGCGCTTTCATATCCCGAAAAGATTAAAAATGTAGTTGGCCTTAGTGGATATATCAATCAGGAAATCCTGAAAAAAGGCTATGAAAACAATGATTTTTCAAATCTTTCAGTTTATAGTTCTCATGGCACGGCAGACCAGGTGATCCCGGTGGCATGGGCACGAAAGACAGCACCGTTCCTGGATGCATTAAATATTGACCATACTTATTCAGAATTTCCTGTTGGGCATGGCGTTGCGCCACAAAATTTAATGGAAATTAAAGCATGGCTGAACAAGCACCTCTAATTTTTGGGGTACAGCACAGCTTTTTCTGAAAACACCTCTACTGCCCCGGCCTCGTCAATTTCAAAACTAACAAAGAGGTCACCCCAGTAAAGACCATCGGTGAAACTTGCGATCGCCCATTTGTGGTTAAGCAGTTTCACCTTATTTATCCTGAAAGGCCCATTCATGCCTTCATAAGGTATGAGGTCATTATCGGCATCTGCAGCATTTCTGCTTATAAGTGCTTCTTCTACCCTGCTTATAACTTTTTGAGGCTTAAGCCCTCTTTCTTCAAGGTAAGAAAGGGCTTCCTCGTTTGAAACCAGCGAAAAGGCACTTTCCTGAGAATGTTCAGTGAGAGCTTCAGCATTAGCCTTTTGCTCTTCCAGCTCCTTTTGCAAGTGAGCAATCTCTTTTTCTTTAGCTGCCAAAACCTTAGAACCATTCATGTAAAAGACCACTGCGAGTAAAGCGGTGAAAACAAACAGGTACATTAAAAAACTCTTGCGCATTAAATTTCTATTTGAAGATTATCGTAGGCCAAAAATACGTTTTCAGGAAGTGAGGCCTGTACTTCTTCATGAAAGCCCAGCAGGTGACTTATATGGGTGAGGTAAGCTTTTTCGGGTTTTATTTTCTCAATGAAATCTAAAGCTTCCTGCAGGTTAAAATGTGAATGGTGAGGTTCCTTCCGCAGTGCATTTAGCACCAGCACATCTACTCCTTTGAGTTTTTCGGCTTCTTCATCTTCTATGGTTTTCGCATCGGTGATATAAGCGAAATCCCTGATCCTGAACCCAAAAACCTGCACGCGGTTATGCATTACATTAACAGGCACAACATTGACCCCTTGTACCGTGAAGGTTTTATTTTCAATAACATGCTCCTGCACACTGGGCGCGCCGGGGTATTTATTTTCTGAAGCAAAAATATATTCAAAGCGCTTGCTCAAAGAAGCCATTACCCTTTTATGGGCATAGATGGGAATGTCTCCCTGCCTGAAGAAATACGGCCTAATGTCATCGAGGCCTATAGTATGGTCACTGTGTTCGTGAGTGTAAAGTATGGCATCAATGCGCTGCACGTTGTTTGAAAGCATTTGCTGCCTAAAGTCGGGGCCGCAATCAATGAGAATGTTACGCTGGTCTACCTCTACAAGTACCGATACCCGCAGCCTTTTATCTTTGGGATCTTCGCTCTTACAAACCGGGTGGTCACTGCCTATTACGGGCACTCCCTGCGATGTTCCAGTACCTAAAAAAGTAACTCTCAATGCTCTTAATTTTACCACAAAACTAAGTATTATTTTTTTGTTTAGCCCTCCATTTTAGTACCTTTGACTACAAACTGAGCCATTCCTACACAGGAATTCATTTGTACAAAAAAAACAGCTATGCCAATAACCATAATGGGTGACAGGGAATTTGAAAATGTCCCGTCAATTAAGAGTAAAGCTCTGCGCATCAACCTGAACGAAAATATCTACGGAACCTTTTCTGAAATAGGTGCCGGGCAGGAAACTGTCCGAAACTTCTTTAGGGCCGGTGGAGCCTCAGGAACTATTGCGAAAGCGATGAGTGCCTACGACAAAGACTTTAGTGATGCCATTTACGGTATTGAAGATGACAGAAGGTATGTTACCGAAGAGCGCCTTAAAAAAATGCTCACCCACGAAACCAATCTCATAGAGCAAAGAATATCCCGAGAAAAACACCCCAATAAATTATTTTTCACCTACGCCAATACCGTTGCCACCATAGATTTTGCAAAAAAATACAAAGGCCATGGCTGGGTAGGGATAAAATATCAGGTGCACCCGGAAGAAGATTACAATGAAATCATCCTTCATGTGCGTTTTCACGAAAACGATGCTCGCTTGCAGCAAAACACCTTAGGGATCCTGGGAGTGAACCTGATCTACGGCGCTTATTACAAATATGATAACCCAAAAAAGTTACTCCGCTATCTTTACGATCATATAGATAAAGATCAGATAGAAATTGACACCATAAATTTCTCCGGCCCAAGGTTTGAAAGGGTAGATAACCGCCTGATGAGTTTGCAACTGGTCAAAAACGGAATGACCGAGGCGGTAATGTTTGCGCCCGACGGCAATAACGTGCTGCCGGCCAAGATCCTTTACAAAAAGAACATCCTTGCCCTGCGTGGTAGCTTTAGGCCTGTGACAAAGGTGAACATGGACATGTACAAACGCTCACTGGAGCTTTTCCTAAATGAGAACAGGGTTTCAGAAGAAAATACTGAAGTTATTTTTGAAATCACCCTTTCCAACCTGCGGGCCGAAGGGGAAATTGATGAAAGGGATTTTATGGACCGGGCAGAACTGCTTTGTTCCCTAGGCCAAACCGTGATGATCTCAAACTTCCAGGAATACTATAAAGTGGTGGAATATTTCTCTCGTTATACCAAAGAACGCATGGGTCTTGCCATGGGTGTAAACAACCTGGTAGACATATTTGACGAGAAGTATTACAGGCACCTTAGCGGCGGAATTCTTGAAGCTTTTGGTAAATTGTTCTTCAAGGACCTCAAGGTTTACCTGTATCCGTTTAAAGATCGCGAGACCGGAGAGATCACCACCAGTGATAACCTCAAAGTACATCCAAGAATGAAAGAACTGTACAAGTTCTTCAAGTACAACGGAAAAGTTGTGGATATCACCAACTACGATCCCGAAATCCTTGATATTTTCTCCAGGGAAGTGCTGCAGTTAATTGCTGAAGGTAAAGGTGGATGGGAAGATATGTTGCCCGAAAAGACCACCGCTATGATCAAGGAGCACGATCTATTCAGCCATTATAAGCAGAAATCGGCTCAAAAGATCCAGTCTTAAATAAAGATTTAATAAACTGTAAAAGAACCGTTTAAAATGCGCATTACTTCTCGGGCAGAAGTGTTAAAAATGGCATTTTAGGCGGTTTCTTTTTTGTAGCTGCCAAAAAGTTCTACAAGTTTTTTTCTTCTGAAGTTGAAGATTTCCTCAAGTTTAGGCCTTACCATGAGAGGGTGCACCGCCTGCCCCAGTATTCCGAAGGGCAGCTTGTAATCTACAATATCTTCCATCTCTACGCCCCCTTCTATTTCCCTGAAGAAGTGTTTGTGGTGCCACAGAGCATAAGGTCCAAACCGCTGTTCATCCACAAAATAATAAGGTTCTTTTACATGGGTGATTTCCGTGACCCATTTGGTTTTAATTCCGGCTACAGGAGTTACCATATACTGAATAATTTGTCCGGCATACATGGGCTCATTTCCTCCCGAAGTGATGTCAAAGCCCATATAAGAAGGTGTGATCACTTTCAGGTTTGCAGGACTGGAAAAGAACTTCCAGGCTTCGTCTAAAGACACAGGCAATTTCTAAATGGTATGCAGCTGATATAATTTCATAGTTTTTTAATCAAAAATAATTATTTGTTTCAATTTTATAGCAATTATTTAAACAAATAATTTACCTGCAAATTTCAGAATGCAAGGAATTACATAAATAAAAAATTTGTTGATCAGAGCGGGGAATACCCCGGGAGGCGGAAAATTCAACAGTTGGCATACCGGTTAAGACCAGCTATATTTTGAGTCATTTTTTCTCAAAATTTTCTGAAAAGCCTTGCTACCACTCTTATAATTGCGTTAATGCTTCAGGTTGTAAGGAGCAAAAATCCGAGATTTGATCAAAACTCCCAAAAGATGAAGAAATCAATTGTTGTCTTAATTTTACTTTTTTGTTTTACTTTTTCTACTTACTCCCAATCATATACAAATTATAATAACGATACCTCCAGGTCTCCATATAAGATAAGCTGGAAGCTTGACGCTCCCTGGGTGGGCGTGGGTTTAGGTCTAAACGTACTGGGATTAAAACTGATTCAGGATAAAGATGACCTGAGCCTTGAAGAGTTAAACGACCTTTCTAAAGATGATGTGCCGGGAATAGACCGGTTTCTGACAGGAAACTATAGTGAAAATGCCGATAAAGTAAGCTACTACCCTTTTTATGGTTCATTCGCTGTTCCTGTAATTATGATGGTAGCAGATAAAAATATGCGCTCCAACGCCGGCCAGATTTCTGTGATGTTTGTAGAAAGTATGGCTACCACCGGAGCTCTTTTTACCATCACTGCCGGTGTGGTAGACAGGGCAAGGCCTCTGGCTTATAACAGCTCTGTACCCGAAGGGGAACGCAGGGAAGCCGGGGCCCAGCGCTCCTTTTTTGCAGGCCATACCGCGGCTACTGCTTCAGCTTCCTTTTTTGCAGCGAAAATTTACCACGACTTTTATCCTGATTCTGCAGCAAAGCCCTACGTTTGGACTGCAGCGGCTTTAGTGCCCGCCTGGGTGGCATATTTAAGAGCCGAAGCCGGAAAACACTTTTTGACCGACAATATTGTAGGTTATGCTGTAGGAGCCGCAAGTGGAATACTCATTCCGGAACTGCACAAAAAGAAAGATCGCAGTATTGATGTAGCACCTACTATGGGAATAGATATAGAGGGCAATGAATACCAGGGACTTTCCCTCCAGTATTCTTTCTAAACCGCCATTCTGAAGGAAATTTTCTATTTTAGGCCTTTAATTATAACCTAAGATGAAAAAAATTTCTTTTTTGGCGGTTCTTCTCGCTTTATTACATGCTGAAGTTAATGCACAAAATGTAAAGATTCCGGTTGATACTACGGTAGTTACTTCCCACAGGGTCAATATTAAGGGGCAAAGAATTGACTATACTGCGACCACTGGAATGCAACCTGTTTGGAATAATGACGGGGAACCCATTGCAAGTCTTTTCTACACCTATTATCAAAGAGAAGGAATAAAGGATGTAAAAAATCGTCCCTTGGTGATCTCTTTTAATGGAGGACCGGGGTCTGCTTCGGTATGGATGCACATTGCCTACACCGGTCCCCGTGTTCTTGAAATTGATCCCGAAGGTTTTCCCATTCAGCCATATGGAACCAAGGAGAATCCACATTCCATTCTCGACATCGCCGATATTGTTTACGTGAACCCGGTAAACACTGGTTATTCCAGGATCATTGAGCCAAAAGGAGAAAAGAAAAGAGACAGGGATCAATTCTTTGGCGTGAATGCCGATGTAAGTTATCTCGCAAAATGGATCAACACCTTTGTTACCCGCAACAATAGGTGGTTATCACCAAAATATTTAATTGGAGAAAGTTATGGAACCACAAGAGTTTCTGGCTTGGCGCTGGAGCTTCAGAATTCCCAGTGGATGTATCTAAACGGGGTGATCCTGGTTTCTCCCACAGATATTGGGATAGATCGTGATGGTCCCGTAGAAGTTGCGAACCGTCTCCCCTATTTCACCGCCGCTGCCTGGTATCACAACCTTCTTCCGCAAGACCTTCAAAAAAGGGATTTGGAAGAGCTGCTTCCGGAAGTTGAACAATACGCGATAAACGAATTATTACCCGCACTTGCTAAAGGAGGTTTTCTGGAAGAAGATAAAAGAAAGGAAGTAGCTGCAACTATGGCTCGTTATTCGGGAATTTCTCAGGAAGAGATCCTTCAGCATAACCTTGAAGTGCCCTACCGGTTTTTCTGGAAAGATCTTTTGAGAGATAGTAAAGGATTAACTGTTGGCAGGCTCGACTCCCGATATGTAGGCTTAGACCGGAAAATTGCCGGAGATTCACCCGATTATAATTCTGAATTAACCTCCTGGTTACACTCTTTTACCCCGGCAATAAATCATTACCTCACGAATGACCTAAAATTCAGGACCGATCTTACTTACTACATGTTTGGACCTGTACATCCCTGGGATAGAAGCGGCGACAACACAGGGGAAAACCTGCGCCAGGCTATGGCTCAAAACCCTAATCTGGATGTATTGATACAAAGTGGGTATTTTGATGGGGCGACTACATATTTTGATGCCAAATATACTATGTGGCAGTTGGATCCCAGCGGGAAGATGCGCGACAGACTCAGCTTTAAAGGGTATCGTAGCGGTCACATGATGTACCTAAGGAATGAAGATCTTGAAAAAGCCAATGATGATGTAAGGGAATTTATTCAAAACTCCTTACCTAAGCCGGGAGCACCGGCAACATATTAGCCGGTTTACTTCTGCTGAAAAGATCGCCTAAAAAGCCATTTTTGACACTCTGGAACACTTACGGGGTGCGCTTAAGCTTTTTAGGCGATTTTTTTTTATTCTGAAATAATACCCAAAAAATAACAGCGGCAGCAATTTCTATTCTTATTAATAATAGCTAAAACTATCAGTAGAACCTATTTCGCAGCTTTAAGCCCATCGAGGAGCTCTTCCAGTACTTTTTCCACGCCCAGCTCGTCATTGCTGCCGGCATGATGTGTAGCCACAGCTTTCACTTCTTTGTGCGCATTTTGCATGGCGTAACTGTAACCCGAATGTTCGAATAGCTCCAGGTCATTCAAATAATCGCCAAAAGCCACAGTTTCTCCTTTTTGAATATCCATTTGCTCCTGTACGGCAATTAGCGCATTGCCTTTTTGAGCCTCCTTGTGATTAAAATCTATCCAAATTTCTCCGGAAAGTTTCACCTGCAGGCGATCTTCAAAATGCTTTAAATGTGGCAGGGAGTTTTCTTCGGCTCCAGAAAGGTCGCAAACCGTGAATTTGAGGAACAGGTCGTCTTCTACCTCCATCAGGTCATCAACTACTTTGTATTTTGCGTAATGATTTAGAAAAGGTTCCATAAATTCGGGCGCTGTACTTTCAATATAGGCCTGTTCCCTTCCGCAGAGAATGAGGTACTTATTGTCAAGTTTTCGCACTTCCCGAATAAGTTCATGCACTACCTCTTTTTGCATGGGTACAACGTGCAGTTCCTTCTCATGCTGCATTACAATTGCCCCGTTTTCGGCTATGTAAATAAGCTCATCCTTAATGGGGTCCATGCGTTCCCTGAGACTGTAGTATTGCCTGCCACTGGCTACGGCAAATTTTATATCCTGTTCCCTGAGCTCTTTGAATATTTTTAAAAACTGCGGACTCACCTCGTGTTTGCTGTTCAACAAAGTCCCGTCCATGTCGCTCACCACGAGCTTTATCTTTGAATAATCCATATTTTACTTCTTGAAAAAGGCAAAAATAAGGGAAGTTTCAGCTAACGCAGAATACCAGGCGTTAATTTGTGGTAAAGAGCTTCAGTTTTCTATGGAAATTGGACCGTAAGGCAGGTTTTTTGCCATTTTTAGCAGGTTTTTCAGTAGAAATACTTCCTGAAGAATATTTTAAGTCAGTTGCAACATACAAACAGCTTCGGAAATACGGAAAAACAGACCGGTTATTTTCAGCATAAATAAATGGTTTCTAAAAGCACATTTTTGGGACCTGATTTTAAAGCCACTATATTTTTATAACCTGATAATAATCATACTTTATTGGTATCTATGGTCTTACCTTTAAACAGGTAAATTTAAGATCATGAAAAAGATAATCTACGCAACCGATTTTTCGAGCAACTCTGTGGCAGCCCTTAAGTATGCTGCCGAACTGGCCCGGATCATGGGAGACGACCTAATTGCTCTTCATGTTTATCCTTCTTATGAAGTAGATAGACCTAAAGGGGATTTTTTAAAAGATCACCAAAAAGAGCTTCAGGAGTTTTGCAAGCTGCATCTAAAAGAAAACTATCAGCCCCAAGCCATTTCCCCTGCTGTGGTTTCTGGCTCCAGTATAGCCGAAGAGATCCTAAAATTTACCAAAGACCTTCAGGTAAGGATGATCGTTATGGGGGCTTGTGGCGCCAGTAAACTAAAGGATAAACTCGTGGGTACCACCACCAGCGAAATGATTGGAAAATCTTCTTTGCCTGTGCTGGCCGTACCGCCACAATACCGTTTTAAACAGCCTCAAAAGATCCTTTTTGCCAGCACTTTAGACGATCAGGAACTTATTTACCTCAAGGAATTGATCTCTATGGCCCAATCTTTAGAGGCCAGTATTGAAGTTGTTCACATTACCCACCGCAAGGAAGATGAGGCACTTCAAAAACTTCAGGATTTCCAGGAAAAAGTGGAACAGGAAATCCCCTATCCTAAAATTTCCTACAGAACGCTTTATTCTTCGGAAGTTTTTGACACCCTGCGAAAAGCCATAGAAAAAGAAGAGCCCGATATCGTTCTAATGCCCGAAAAACGGAATATGAACCTCTTTAAAAGAGGAATTGTAAGGGACAGGATTAAAAGGATGCAATCTTGCAGCCCTTCTCCCCTGCTCACATTCCCGGCCACCGTATAAAATTATTTGAAATTGAGTTTAAAGGAAAAAGGGGTTAAACCTGTTGGTTTAAACCCCTTTTTTTGTCTTTGTGATCGCGAGAGGATTCGAACCTCTGACCGTCTGCTTAGAAGGCAGATGCTCTATCCAACTGAGCTACGCGACCATTAAAGCGGTGCAAATATAATGAGCTTTTTAAAAAACACAAGCA
>Ga0098069_100290_pt1 | contig 25246 bp, 21 predicted proteins | sample 27_taG_FD_92584 | JGI IMG/M metagenome (GOLD analysis project Ga0098069, IMG submission 92584) | Marine viral communities from Cariaco Basin, Caribbean Sea - 27_WHOI_OMZ | ecosystem: Environmental > Aquatic > Marine > Oceanic | place: Caribbean Sea: Cariaco Basin | collected 2014-11-09
AGGCAGAAGTTTTTACCGAGATCAATAATTGGTGGCAGCAAAATAAGGAAGATGGGAGAACCTCTGTGATTTTTGGATACTCCCTCGGAAAAGCACAGCGTTTGCTAAAACATCTAGATACTTCCATAGGAAAAATTTACACTCACGGCGCGATTGAGAATATGACAGAGGTGATTCGTCCTTTATCTGAAATGCCCGAAACTACACGAGTCACCCGTGATACCAAAAAGAATGAATTTAAGGGGAATATAGTGGTGGCGCCACCTAGCGCCCACGGCAGCCCGTGGATTAAAAAAATGGTCCCGTATGTCACAGCTTCTGCCAGTGGCTGGATGACTTTCCGCGGAGCTCGTAGAAGAAGAGCCATAGATCGTGGCTTCGTCCTTTCCGACCATTGCGACTGGCAGGGACTTCTAAAATCTATAAAAGCTACGGGGGCCGAAAAAGTGATCTGCACTCACGGTTATACCGATATTTTCTCCCGCTATCTAAGAGAATTAGGTTATGACGCCCGAACCGAAGAAACCCAATACGAAGGGGAAATGGGAGAGGAAGAATCGAAAAAAGAAATAGAAAGTTGAATGCTTTGTCACTTCGAGCGCAATCGAGAAGTAAGTAAACTAAACTAATATGAAGGACTTTGCAGAGCTTATAAAAACCCTGGACAGCACTAACAAAACTACCCTAAAAGTTGAGGCCTTAACGCATTATTTTAAAAATGCAGCAGATAAAGACAAGGTTTGGACTATCGCTATTTTATCACATCGCAGGCCGCCAAGGCCTGTAAATACTACTTTAATGCGCCAATGGGCTTCAGAATTGGCTAATATTCCTTTATGGCTATTTGAAGAATCTTATCATATTGTTGGCGATCTGGCAGAAACAATCGCTTTGGTAATTCCGCCAGCCGAAGAAAATACCGAAAAAAGCCTTAATCAATTCCTCCAGGAAATACTGGAATTAAAACCTAAAACTGAAACAGAAAAAAAGGACTATTTACATAAAAACTGGCTGGAGCTTAATTACTACGAGCGTTTTGTATTTACCAAACTCATTACTGGAAGTTTCAGGATTGGGGTAAGTCAAAAACTAATGACGCGTGCACTTTCTAAAGCTACCGAGATTGACGAGGATATTCTTGCTTATAAAATGATGGGTAATTGGAAGCCTGAAAAAACCACTTTTAAAAAACTGATTTTAGAAGAAAACGAAGAAGATTATTTGTCAAAACCTTATCCGTTTTACCTGGCCTATGCCATAGATGGTGAAATTGAAGACTTAGGAGATGTAGCCAATTGGAGCGCCGAGCATAAATGGGACGGCATCCGTTCTCAGGTTATTGTAAGAAATGATGAACTTTTTGTTTGGAGCCGCGGGGAAGAACTGGTCACCGATAAGTATCCCGAATTTGAAGATTTCGTGGGGAAAATTCCTAACGGAACGGTAATAGACGGAGAAATTTTGCCTTTTCCAGATGGGAAAATTGGAACCTTTAAAGATTTGCAAACAAGAATTGGAAGAAAAAATATCAGTAAAAAATTACTGGAGAAAACCCCGGTAATTTTAAAAGCTTATGATGTTTTGGAATGGAAAGGAGTAGATATTAGAACCGAGCCGTTTGTTGAAAGAAGAAAAATTCTGGAGAAACTCTATTCCGGGGTTTCTTCTGAAGAAATTCCATTGCATTTATCTGAACGAATTTCTTTTAAAAATTGGGCTGAAGTTGCCGAAGAACGCGAACGTGCCCGGGAGGAAAAATCTGAAGGCTTGATGTTGAAAAAACTGGATTCTCCATATTTAGTGGGAAGAAAAAAAGGCGACTGGTGGAAGTGGAAGGTAGATCCGCTTACGGTAGATGCTGTGCTCACTTATGCCATGCGTGGTCACGGAAGACGAAGCAATTTATTTACCGATTATACTTTCGGTTTGTGGGATGATGATAAAAAGGAACTGGTAACTTTTGCCAAAGCTTATTCCGGTTTAACCGATGCCGAATTTAGAAAACTGGATGCGTGGATCAAGAAAAACACTTTAGAGAGGTTTGGCCCTGTTAGAAGCGTGAAGCCACACCATGTTTTTGAAATCGCTTTTGAAGGAATAGCAGAGTCCAAACGCCATAAAAGCGGGGTAGCAACCCGTTTTCCCAGAATGGTACGCTGGCGTACTGATAAAAACATACACGAAGCAAATACATTGGGTGAGTTGCGGGATTTAATTCCGGATTAACCACCCCACCCTATCGGGCACCCCTCCTTAAAAAGGAGGGGAACTCTAAAAGGAAATTAAAACAAAAAAACGCTCCTTCCCTTGTTAAGGAAAGGTGGATTATTCAGCGTTAGCAGGATAAGATGGAAGGGTTGCAGAGAAAATTAAAAAAAATGAAAAAACCAAGCCATAATAGAAAACATCTCGAACCCTACCGAAAGCTCTAAGGAATAATTTAACTCCTGCTGAAGCATTTTTATGGAAACAGTTACAACGAAGAAAGCTCAAGGGAAGAAAATTCAGGAGACAACATAGTATAGAAAATTTTATAGTGGATTTTTATTGCGCAGAAGAACAACTCATTATAGAACTTGATGGGGATGTGCACAAAAATCCTCTCGCTGAAGAAAAAGATGAAAAAAGAACTAAAAAACTGGAAGATTGGGGATTTAAAGTCATACGGTTTGAAAATAGAATGGTGTTTGATTTTTTGCCTTCGGTTTTGAAAGAGATCGAGGATAATTTTAAAAAGTGAACCACCCCACCCTGTTGGGCACCTTCCTTAAAAAGGAGGGGAACTCTAAAAGAGTAAATTTAAACATCAAAACGTTCCTTCCCTTTTTAAGGGAAGGTGGATTATTCAGCGTTAGCTGGATAAGACGGAAGGGTTAAAACATGAATAGAAACGAACTCACAAAAATTGCCGAAACCTGGTTTTCTAACCGGGGGTGGAAGCCTTTTGCTTTTCAGAAACAAACTTGGACAGCTTTTTTGCAGAAAAAAAATGGACTTTTAAATGCACCCACGGGTAGCGGAAAAACCTATGCACTTTGGGTTCCTATAGTCTTGGATTATCTAAAGAAAAATCCCGATTATAAAACGAAGCAAAAAAAAGGATTAAAAGCAATTTGGATCACACCACTTCGTGCCCTGTCGGTAGAAATTGAACAGTCCGCGCAACGATTTGCTGACGAAATTGAGAGTGGTTTAACCGTAGGAATTCGCACAGGGGATACCCCGCAAAAAGTTCGCACAGCGCAGAAAAAATCCATGCCCGATTTACTAATTACCACACCTGAAAGTTTACAGCTATTGCTTTCCTCAAAAAACTACGATAAAACATTTAAAAACCTAAATGCTGTAGTAGTTGATGAATGGCACGAATTACTGGGTACTAAACGCGGCGTGCAAATGGAACTTGCTTTGTCTCGTTTAAAAACGGTTTCAAAAGATCTACGCATTTGGGGAATCTCGGCCACGATTGGTAATCTCGAACAGGCACGAGAGGTTTTGCTCGGTCCTGATTCCGAAGCCTTTCAAAATTCAACTTTAATCAGGGCGAATCTAAAGAAGAAAATCAGCGTGAAATCTATTATTCCTGAGAAAATGGAGAAGTTTCCCTGGAGAGGCCATTTGGGTTTACACTTGATTGATGAGGTAGTTCCGATTATAAAAAATTCCAGAACTACATTACTCTTTACCAATACCCGTTCGCAATGCGAACTTTGGTTTCAGAAATTAATGCATAAATATCCGGAGTTTGCCGGGGAAGTTGCGATGCATCACGGTAGCATTAATAAAGAAACCAGGCTTTGGGTTGAACAGGCTATTAGAAATGAAACTTTAAAAGCTGTGGTTTGCACTTCTAGCCTTGATTTGGGGGTGGATTTTGCGCCTGTAGAAACCATTATTCAAATTGGCGGCCCTAAAGGTGTGGCCAGGTTTTTACAACGAGCCGGAAGAAGCGGCCACCAACCTGGAAAAGAAAGTGTAATTCATTTTTTACCCACCCACGCGATAGAACTTATTGAAGCTTCGGCTTTGCAAAAAGCAGTGCAGAAGACTGCCGTGGAAGATAGAATTCCGTATTTGTTAAGTTTTGATGTTCTGGTGCAATACCTCACCACGTTGGCGGTTTCTAATGGTTTTTTTCCGAAGGAGATCTGGCCCGAAATTAAATCTACCTTTTGTTTCCAGGGCATTAGTGAAGATGAATGGCTATGGATTTTGAATTTCGTTACCAAAGGAAGTCAGAGTTTGCAGGCTTACGATGAATATAAAAAGATTGAAATTGAAGAAGACGGTCTTTTTAAAGTAAATAACCGCGGAGTCGCGATGCGTCACCGACTGCAAATTGGGACGATAGTAAGCGACGCGGTACTCACGGTTAAATATTTAAAAGGTGGATTTATAGGGTCTATAGAAGAGTGGTTTATTTCCAAACTTACGCCTGGTGATGTATTTACCTTCGCCGGAAGAAACCTGGAATTAGTGCGCATAAAAAGTATGCAGGTTTTAGTTAGAAAATCGAAGAAAAAAACTTCTAAAGTCCCTAGTTGGATGGGCGGGAGAATGGCCTTCTCAGCGCAAATGAGTGAGTTGCTTCGGGAAGAAATGTATGCCGCTTCAGCTTCAACTGCTGCAGGTTCTTCGGGAAAATCGGAGGAATTAAAAGCTTTACAACCAATTCTGGAACGGCAGCAAAAAGAATCGATTATCCCCAGGCAAGATGAGTTTTTAATTGAAACTTTTAAGACTCGCGAAGGTTATCATGCAATCTTTTATCCGTTTGAAGGCCGTTTTGTCCACGAGGCTTTGGGAAGTTTACTGGCTTATCGCATCAGTTTACTTTCCCCAATTTCGTTTAGTATAGCCTTTAACGACTATGGGTTTGAATTGCTCTCAGACCAGGAAATTGATATGCAACAGGTTTTGGATAACGATCTTTTTTCCGCAGAATTCCTGATGGATGATCTTTATAAGAGTTTAAATGCTACAGAAATGGCCAGGCGAAAATTTAGGGATATTGCAGTGATTGCCGGAATGGTTTTTACCGGTTACCCGAATAAATTGATTAAAAGCAAGCATTTACAAAGTAGCTCGCAATTGTTGTTCAGCGTTTTTAAAGATTACGAAGACGATAATTTATTGTATTTACAATCCTTTAGGGAAACTTTTGAGCATCAGTTGGAAGAAGGCCGATTAAGAATGGCTTTAGAGCGCATTCATCACCAAAAGATTATTTGGAAAAAATGCGAAAAACCAACACCGTTTTCTTTTCCGATTATTACCGATAGACTTCGGGAAAAATTATCTTCAGAAAAACTGGAAGATAGGATTAAAAGAATGCTAAAAAGCCTGGAGAATTAATCTCTCTCGTTTAATCTTTGCAAAACTGTACTGCGAACCACTTCGGTAGTAATTCCAAAAAGAACGTGGGCAAATAGCTCGTTAAATTGCATTCTCATGGGAACATCTGTAGGTTTTGGTTCTAATCCCATCATTGGGAGGGATGTTTCGTGAGTGGAGATCCAGGTAGAACCGCCTAAGATTATCCCGTCTGTAATATTTAATTTTTCATTGTCTTTTTTGCCAAAACCGTAAGCCGCACCAACACTGGCGCCAATTGGGAAATTCACTAATTGTTCGGCTAATTCTTCATTATCAACACTTATTGGAGAACCGGTGATTTTTGTAGAAAGATCATCTACAATTTTAATTTGAGCTGAACGTTGCTCCACTTCCCGTACAGTTAAAAAATGTTCTACCAGGCTTTTTACCGCTGTTCCGGCTAATCCGCCAATAACTCCGGCCAGTAATCCGCGACCGGCGGCTTTGGAATAAGAATCCTTTTTCAATAAAGTTTGTACTTTCATATTGTATGATTTTACATTTTAAAACTATCCATTATGCGAGTTTTCTACAATTGTTTAACAAGGATTTAGCAGCAGAAATTTAAAATTTGGTAATTTTGGGTATGGCACAAAAACTAAATACCGCGATAATACAGGCAAATTTAAAGTGGGAAGATCCGCAGGAAAATAGAAGTCTTTTTTCAAAAGAGATCAAAGCACTTTCTGAAGATGTAGATCTAATTATCCTGCCCGAAATGTTCACTACCGGTTTTAGCATGAATGCTGAAAGACTGGCCGAACAAACCGATGGTTTAAGTTTACAGTGGATGCGTGAAATGGCAAAACTGAAAGATGCAGCGGTAACCGGAAGCCTTATCATTACCGAAAATGATAATTATTACAACAGGCTTTTCTTTGTTTTTCCTGACGGAACTTATAAAATCTATGATAAGCGCCACACTTTTACTTTGGCCAACGAACATAAAACCTATACAGCCGGAAAAGAAAGATTGGTCGTGGAATATAAGGGTTGGAAGATTTGTCCGTTAGTATGCTACGACCTTCGATTCCCGGTTTTTTCAAGGAATACCGAAGATTACGACCTGTTAATATATGTTGCCAATTGGCCAAAGAAACGGGTTTTTGCCTGGGATGTACTTTTAAAAGCCCGCGCAATAGAAAATATGAGTTACTGCATTGGCGTAAACCGAACCGGAAAAGATGGAAATAAAGCCGAATATAATGGGCATACCGCTGTATACGATGGTTTAGGCCAGAATATGACCGAGTTGGATAGGGAAGAACCTTTTGTAAAGGAAATTTCCCTGGATAAAAAGCAACTGGAAGAAACCCGAAGTCATTTCAAGTTTCTTCAAGATCGCGATGAATTTAGTCTAAAGTAAAAGTCTCTGGCATATCCCAGTTAGATCTTACTTCTATGGTATCGCGGTAATACTGAATTTCCTCGGGTTGTATTCTTTTAAGATAATCTCCGGTATCCCATTTTCTATTTTCATTTTCATCAAAAATCACCCTAATGAGGTGTTTTCCCGGTTTCAGGAATCGGAAATGAAAATTACTCTCGCCGGTTGAATATTTTTCTTTTTGAACTTCACCTTTTTCGTTAGTAAGTTGGACTACAATCGGAAATCTGTCAACATTTTGGAGTGTTAAAATAATACTTCCGTAATCTGCATAAGATTTGGTGCTAAGTGTATTTCTAATCGTATCGTTGGTCTCCCCAAAAAGATCGGTTACCGCGCCGGGCAAAGTCATTACCTGGTATTTGCTGCTTTCTTCTTTATCGAAAGAAATTACGATTTCATTCTCCAGACTGCGCATTTCAGCATTAAAAGGTACTAAAGTAGAATCTCCATCCCTTATGCTAATCAAGTCCTGATCAAAACCGGTAATTGGGGTGTTTGCTCGCAGGCGATAACTTTGTTCAAACTCGATAGATCCTGTGGGTTCTGAAGTAATTTGAAGAGAATCCCGTTCAGCTTCTGCTATTTTTGTAAATAAGGTATCACGTCGCTTTGGGCTTACCACTTCAAAAGAAAGGCTGTCATTTTCTGGTCTAATATTATACCAATAATATAGCGTGTCAGTTTTGCGATCTTTTACAATTCGGGATTGGAAGCCTTCCGGTTTTGGAGTTAGCAGATTAATTTCTACACTATCTACTCCTTTAGAGCCTTCGTAACCAAAAAGTATCTGATTTCCTTTTAACAATTTTGGACGTTCCGCTTCAAAATCTAATTGCTCCTTAAAAATAGTAATGTTGTAAGTGGAATCTGTGGGAAGCGTGATATAGTTTTTTATAAACCCTATTTTTTCGGTCTTTGGGTTAAAATTATAATTGTCGTTTTTGTCTTCAACAGCAAGTATTTGATAAGTACCTTCCTTAAGATTTTCGAGCTCAAAATTTACGGTACTGTCTAAAGTATAGGTGATGTATCTGGGCGTTTCTTTATAAACTAATGAATCTGAAAAAGTAGAATCTACTTCATATAAAAAAATCGAAATAAATTCTGAAGGAGCTTTTTGGTAAGCATCTTTTATTGTTCCTGAAATTTTTAAGGAATCCAGGTAATCCCCGGTAGAGAATACGTATTTGAAATAGGGTAGCGGATTGCCTTCGTTATTATCTACAATACTTTTCCCAAAATTAATGGTGTAAGTGGTGTTTTCCTGAAGTGAATCCAGGTTTTGTATACGCACATCTTTACGCGCCGAGCCCATTGGCAAGATGCTGGGGCGTGGTTCTATTGGCGGGGAAATTACTATTTGCTGCCGGGCATCTTCCAATTTTATGTATTCGTTGAAAAAGATCCTTATTTCATCTGCATTGAAATTCGTATTGTAATTTTCAGGATTTGCTCTAATAAATTTTGGTGGTTCTTTATCTTCAGGGCCACCTTCTGGCATTCCTTTTTTGGCACATTGTACACATAGCAAAACCAGCGCAGCAACTATTAAAATTCCGGGAATTCGTTTCAGCATAATAAAAAAATAAAATCTAAAGACAAAGAAACAATTATTTTAGGTTTTAACGCGGCTATCAGTCTGTAATTGCCATCGTAGCAATACTTAATTTCGTGTTTTTAATTTTTAGAAGTTTGGTTCCGCATGCTTCCAGGGTTGCGCCGGTAGTAACGAGATCGTCTACTAATAAAAGATGCTTGTTTTCTAATTTCTCAGGGTTTTCTACCATAAAAGTTGCGTCAATACTGCCCCATCTACTCAGGCGTTTTTTAAATGTTTGGGTTCTGGAAGTCGATTTCTTTACCAGCACATTTTCAATAAATTCGGCATCTAATTTTTTTGCAAGTTCTTTTCCAAACTCTGTGACCTGGTTAAAACCTCTTTTCTTTAGTTTCTGACGATGAAGCGGAACCGGAATTACACAATCAACAGCTTTAAAACCCTTATGTGTAATTAATTCTTCCCCAAGCCAGTTTCCCAGGAAAACACCAACTTCTTCCTGCTTTTTATATTTAAGATTATGGATAAGGTTTTGCACTATTCCTTTCTTTCTAAAATATAGCAAAGAAGTAGCATTTTCAATGCTTAAGCGTGCATCAAATACTTTTTTGGTGGTGTTCTCGTTATCAAAGTGATAATTGGTAGCTGGGAGTTGGTGCAAACAAGAGGTGCAAATTACTTGTTCGGCCTTTAATAATGGGCTTTCACAACAATTACAGATTTTAGGATAGAACAGGTTTGCTAAATCGTGAAACATTTGTTAAGTCCTTGCAGTTTGCCTTAATAAACTCCTAAATTTACAAACAAAATTTATTTATATGATGACCGAAAAGAAAAATAACACCGCGCTTAAGATCTTAACGGGAGTTTTAGCCGTGGCCTTACTGGCCCTGGGTATTTATACAATTAAATTCTATAACGAAGAGAAAGAAAATAAGGCCATCCTTACCAAAGAAAAAGAGGTGATAGAAGATGAGCTTAATGATTTGATCGTGAAATACGATGAAGCCATTGAGGAAAATCAAATTATGGATCAAAACCTTGTAGATGCAAGGAATAGAATTGAACGGCTATTAGATTCGGTTGAAGATAATGAGGCTAACCTGGTATTGATCTCACGCTATCGTCGTGAGATTGGAAACCTGAAGGCTGAAAAAGAGCGTTTGTTTAGAGTGGTAGATAGTTTGAACCGTCAAAACCAAATGATGTCTCAAACTTTAGACAGTACGAATGTAGTTTTAGAGGAACGTACTCGTATATCTGATTCTCTACAAACTACAAACCAGGATCTTTCTAATAAGGTAGATCGTGCGGCCCAGTTAAAAATTACCAATCTACGAGGAGAAGGTGTGATTGTTAGAAATAGCGGGAAATTAGTAGAAAACGATCGTACCCGAAGAATAGACCAGGTTAGAACCTGCTTTACCATTACAGCCAACGATCTTGCCGGTCCTGGAGAAAGAGATATGTACGTACAGGTTTATAATCCTGAAAATGAACTGGTAGGTGACGAGATTGTGGTAGAACACGAAGGTGGAGCAATGGTTTACAGTGCGGCTTCAAAAGTATACTACGAGAATAACGAACTTGATGTTTGTTTACTGGCTAATACCAACGAAGATAAATTACTTGAAGGCACCTATAAAGTATATGTTTATGCAAATGCAACTTTATTGGGAACAGCCTCTTTTAACCTAAGATAATTAAAACCTAAAAATCAAAGGCCGCCCTGCTGTTTATCAGGGCGGTTTTTTTATTTTTGCGCTATGGCAAAACAAGAAGACTTTTTTAAAAATGTAATATCCCATGCCAAAGAGTATGGGTATATTTTTGCATCGAGTGAAATATACGACGGACTTAGTGCCGTTTATGATTACGGGCAAAACGGTGCCGAATTAAAGAAAAACATCAAAGATTACTGGTGGAAAAGTATGGTGCAACTGCACCAGAACATCGTAGGTTTAGATGCGGCAATCTTAATGCATCCAACCACCTGGAAGGCTTCTGGCCACGTAGACGCATTTAATGATCCTTTAATTGATAACAAAGATTCTAAAAAGCGTTATCGCGCCGATGTTTTGGTGGAAGATTATGCTGAAAAGATCAATCAAAAAGCGCAGAAGGAAATTGCAAAGGCGAAAAAACGTTTTGGTGATAAGTTTAATGAAGAAGAGTTTGTAACAACCAACCCACGGGTACTTCGGTATAAAAAGGAGGAGAAAGAAATTCTTGAGCGCCTTGCCAAATCACTTACCGATGAGAATCTGGCCGATGTAAAAGCGTTAATTGAAGAGTTGGGAATTGCCTGTCCTGAAAGCGGTTCTAAGAACTGGACCGACGTTAAGCAATTTAACCTAATGTTCGGAACTAAACTTGGAGCATCAGCCGATTCGGCCACAGATTTATATTTAAGGCCTGAAACTGCGCAGGGAATTTTTGTGAACTTTTCTAACGTGCAAAAAACCGGAAGGATGAAGATTCCTTTTGGAATTGCACAAATAGGAAAAGCTTTTAGAAATGAAATTGTAGCGAGACAGTTTATCTTCCGCCAACGGGAATTTGAACAAATGGAGATGCAATTTTTTGTGCGTCCCGGCGAAGAATTAAAATGGTTTAAGCATTGGAAAGACACCCGCCAGAAGTGGCACGCTTCTCTAGGTTTGGGCGAAGAAAACTACCGTTTCCACGATCACGAAAAAATGGCGCATTATGCGAATGCCGCTACAGATATAGAATTTAATTTCCCATTCGGTTTTAAAGAATTAGAAGGAATTCATTCCAGAACCGATTTCGATTTAAAAGCACACGAAGAGCATTCAGGGAAGAAATTGCGTTTCTATGATCCTGAAATGAAAGAAAATTATGTGCCTTATGTAATTGAAACTTCTATTGGTTTAGATAGAATGTTTTTAGCGGTTTTTTCGGCTTCATTAAAAGAGGAAGAGCTGGAAGGCGGCACCAGCAGAACGGTTCTAAAACTACCGGCTGTTCTTGCGCCAACTAAAGCTGCGGTTCTTCCGTTAGTTAAAAAAGATGGTTTGCCAGAGCTTGCGCACGAAATTATAGAAGAATTAAAATGGGATTTTAGAGTTCAGTATGACGAAAAAGATGCGATTGGCCGTAGATATCGTCGCCAGGATGCCGCGGGAACTCCGCTTTGTATTACCGTAGATCACGACTCACTTGAAGATAAAAAAGTGACGGTGCGTTTTAGGGATTCTATGGAGCAAAAGCGCGTAGATATTACAGAACTTAAAACACTTATTCAACAGGAAGTAGATTTTAAAACCTGGATGAAAAAATAAATAAAAAGTATTTTTTAAAATTACGAAAAGGAGCGGTTAATCAACTTAATCGCTCCTTTTGTTTTTGATAAGCATAGAATCATTATTTTTAGAAAGTAAAAGAAGAAGTCATTTCAAAATGAAAAAAATTACAATCCTATTAGTTCTATTTTTTGGTTTTCATGCTGTAGTTTTTAGTCAGAAGCGGGAGACCGCCAGCCCTGTCTATATAGCTTCTGCCAGCGCGGTTCCTTCTTCTGCAATGTCTAAAAGAAAACTAATTCAGCCAGAAAAAGAATTCAAAATATATAACCCCAGAAATCGCGGAATTAATAAAATCGTACCCGGAAAAGGTTTACCAAAGACCAAAACAGAGGCTGTGCAACAAAAAATGGGGGAAATCCCGGTGAAAGCTCCTAATTTTACTTTTGAAGCGGTTTCTACACAAGCTACACCCACAGATCCTACGGGAGCTGCGGGGCCTAATCATTATGTAAATGGCTGGAATTCGGCCTTTTCAATTTTCGATAAATCGGGGAATCAAATTATGCAACCTGCTTCTTTAGCAAGTATTGGAGGTGAATTTACAAATGAAACCCTTGGCGATCCCATTATTCTTTATGATGAATTCGCCGATAGGTTTATAATTTCACAGTTTAGCGATACCCCTGAAAGTTTCTTGATCGCAGTATCGCAGGGTCCAGATCCTATTAACGATGGTTGGTATACCTATCGTTTTACCACGAATGGTGTGTTGCCAGATTATCCTAAAATTTCGGTTTGGGGAGATGGTTATTATATTACTACCAATAAAAATTCCAGAACAGCCGCAACGAGTCAGGTGGTTTATGCTTTAGAAAGAGACCAAATGCTAATAGGGGAAACTGCTCAAATTATGTCTTTTCCGCTACCCGGAATAGAAACAAACGGTTTTTACAGCCCTGCAGGCTTTTCAGGAATCGGGCAGGAATTACCCCCAAGAGGGAATTCCCCAATAGTTTATCTTCAAGACGATTCCTGGGCAGGGGTTAATGAAGATCATTTAAAACTTTGGCTAATTAATGTAGACTGGAACAATCCCTCAAATTCTACGATTTCCGAATCTCAGGAACTGGGAGCTGCCGATGGTGTTTCTCCTTTTCTTGCCACTTTTGATGGAGGCTCCTTTTCAAACCTCTCTCAGCCCGGTAGCGATACTCCTGAAATTGATGTGTTACAAGCCACGATGATGTATATGACAACTTATAGGAAGTTTCCAAATTACAACGCCGTAGTAATGAATTTTGTGGTAGATGTTGATCCCAGCGCGGCAGAACATGCGGGAATACGTTGGTATGAGCTTAGACAACAAAACGATGGTGGCCCCTGGAGTGTTTTCCAGGAAGGAACTTATGCCCCCGATAATAGCGATAGATTTAGTGGAAGTATAGGCATGGATAAAGAAGGGAATATTGCTCTTGGATACACCGTTTTAAACGATAATCCTCAAAACCCTGTTTTTCCCTCATTGCGCTATACTGGAAGGTATAAAAATGATGAACCCGGAATAATGACCATAGAAGAGCAAAGTATTATTGAAGGTGAAAGTCCTAATCCTAATTCGAGGTATGGCGATTACGCACATTTAAGTGTAGATGCCGCTGACGGACTTACCTTTTGGCATAATGGTGAATATTTTGTTGGTCAGGAAAGAAAAAATCATGTAGGAGTTTTTAAGATCGCTCCAGATTTTGATAATGATCTTGGCGTTGTTTCTTTGATTAGTCCTGAAGATTCCAGTTTGGGTGCAAATGAAGAAATTACGATTAGAATAAGAAATTATGGGCGTAATGCTCAATCTAATTTTGAAGTAAGTTATAGTATAGATGGTGGGCCAGAAGTAACTGAAACCTTTGAAGAAAGCATTGCGGCAACAAGTTCCGCTGAATTTACCTTCTCTGAAAACGCTGATCTTTCGGAGGTTGGGCGAACTTATGAATTCATTTTTAGTACGAATTTGGAAGCCGATGAAAATGAAGAAAACGATACGTTGCTTACCTCAGTTAGAAATTTACCGCCTAACGATGTTGGAGTCACTTCTATTGATGCGCCACAAACCGGGGAGAATTTTAGTTCTTCAGAAGAAATAACCGTAAGTATAGAAAACTTTGGAGGCGAGCCACAACAGGATATCCCTGTGTTTTATCAAATAGGAAATAACACTCCGGTAAGGGAAGTTTTTAACGGCACCCTGCCTGTTGGTGGTTTAGAGGTGTATACTTTTAACGAAACCTCAGATATTTCACCTTCCGGAACTTATAGAATTACCGGCGGTACCAGGCTGGAGAACGATTTTGAACCTAATAACGATACCACGGTGAGGTCGGTTGCAAATTTGGATTGTATTCCAGAAGGATCTGATTGTAGTTTTGGAGATGGTATCTTCTTCTTCGAACTGGAAAATGTACTTAACGAGCGTATTCCCTGCGGAAATGGTTACGCTGATTTTATTGGGCTTTCGGCTAATTTAGATCGCTCGCAAAGTGAATTTACCGTTTCTGTGCAATCTTTATTTGGGGACTTAACCGATACCGATGCCGAACGATTTTCTATGTGGATAGATCTAAATGATGATGCTGTATTTGGAGACGATGAACGCTTAATCACTTCAGAAATCATTCCTACGGCGGGAGAATGGCATTCTACAAACTTCAGTATTCCGGGCGATGCATATTTAGGCCAGCATTTATTAAGAATTAGGGCGGGAGACGTAGATTTTGATGGTGATCTCAACAATCCGTGTGAGGTAATGGATTATGGAACAACGCACGATTATTCAGTGAATATCACCGATTCTACCTTAGATATTGAAGATTTTATTTTAAACGAAGCCGAACTTGTAGTGGTTTCCGAAGAAAATAAACAGTTCAGAATTGTGATGGAGACCGATTATGAAGAGACCTTAAGAATTACGGTTCACAACATTTTAGGACAAAAAATGTTGGAAAATCAGGTGGAAAATTCAGGTAGTGGCTATGTTTACGAACTAGACATGTCTTATGCCGCAAGGGGAGTTTACCTGGTAAGAATGGGAACTCGCGAAGTTGGGAAAGTAAAGCGTTTTATTGTAGAATAATAGTTATCGCATTTATAGTTTTGAAATGTATACGGAAGAATTTTTAAACCGGTTAGATGAACTTACCCTGAAGTTTACAAAAACGTTTGGGGATCTAAACGAGCGTGAAATTCACCGGAAACCTGATGCTGATACCTGGAGTATTGCACAAAACTTAGAGCACCTTATTTTGATCAATCAGTCTTACTTTCCAATGATCGATAGGCTTCGGCATAAAGATCATAAAAGTGCATTTACCGCGAAATTCGGATTTTTGGTGAATTTTTTCGGAAGAACTATTTTAAAATCGGTTCAGCCTGAAACCACTAAAAAGACAAAAACATTTTCAATATGGAAACCTTCAGAAAATAGGGATTCTGAAGACATTCTGGCCAGGTTTACCGAGCATCAGGAGAAATTAAAGCGAAAGATTTTAGAATCAGAAGATCTTTTAGAGAAAAACGCGGTAATCTCTTCGCCTGCAAATCCTAAAATTGTTTATAAGCTCGATGCTGCCTTTAAGATTATTCTTGCACATGAAGAGCGGCATTTTCAACAAGCCAAAAGACTACTGGAAATTCAATAATCCAACTTGTAAATCTTGCATTTAGCCTTATTTTTGAGGAAAATTGACTTTCATGAAAATCATTTCCTATAACGTAAACGGAATTAGAGCTGCCATTAGAAAAGGCTTTTTAGATTGGGTGCAACAGGCAGATCCAGATGTGGTTTGTCTCCAGGAAATAAAAGCACAGCCAGAACAATTAAATCTTGACGATTTTAAAGATTCAGGGTATCCTTATCATTACTGGTATCCGGCGCAAAAGAAAGGTTACAGTGGGGTTGCGATCTTAAGCAAACACAAACCTTTGCATATAGAATATGGTACCGGGATAGATTATATGGATCAGGAAGGCCGAACCATTCGTGCCGATTTTGAAGGCTTTTCTATCATAAGTTTGTATTTACCATCGGGTACTAATATTGCCCGTTTGGAACATAAATTCAAGTTTATGGACGATTTTCAGCAATATATAGATAATATAAAACAGGATTTCCCAAATCTAGTTATTTGTGGAGATTATAACATTTGTCACGAAGCCATTGATATTCACGATCCCGTTCGACTTAAAAACGTATCGGGATTCCTGCCGGAAGAACGAAAGTGGATAGACGATTTTATGAAAAGTGGCTTTATAGATTCCTTTAGGTATTTTAATGAAGAAGGCGATAATTATTCGTGGTGGAGTTATCGTGCGAATGCGAGGGCCAATAATAAAGGCTGGCGTATAGATTATAATCTGGTAGCTCAACCTTTACAAGAAAAATTGAAACGCGCCGTTATATTACCCGAGGCCAAACACAGTGATCATTGTCCAGTTTTGGTAGAATTGGAGTCTGATTTTTAGAAAGGACGTCATTACGAACGGAGTGAAGTAATCTCCGCTAATCTCTAGATTGCTTCTTCCGATAATTATCGGGCCCGGAATGACGATAAATTAAAAGATATTTGAATTTAAAATTATAAAAATGAAAAAAATACTTGTTTTAGCATTCTCAGCGATTTTTATGCTGACTTCCTGCGTGTCTTCTAAAAAATACCAGGAACTTGAAGGCAGACACGCCGATTTAAAACGGGAGAACCGAAATACACAATCTGAACTCGAAAAATATCGAAATCTGGATGAAGAATATTCAGCATTAAAAGAAGATTACGCTAATGCCACAGCTGAAAGAGATCGTTTAAAAGATGAATTAGAAAGCTCCAGGAAAAATTACGCTACCCTTAAAGATTCTTACGATGCCCTGGAAGAAAACAGTTCTGCGGCAATTTCAGAAAATTCACGGCAAAATCGCCAATTACTAGCTGAATTAGAAGAAAAAGAACAGGCGCTGGTAAAAGAACAGGCCAGGTTAGATAAGTTGCAGCGCGATTTAGATGCACGATCTAGACGAGTAAACGAGCTGGAAGAATTAATCGCCGCCAAAGATGCTAAAATGAATGCGCTAAAAGAGGCTATTTCTAAGGCGCTTACCAATTTTGAGGGTAAAGGTTTAACCGTAGAACAGCGTGATGGTAAAGTTTACGTTTCTATGGAAAATAAATTGTTGTTTAGCTCTGGTAGCTGGGCGGTTAATGCTGAAGGTAGACAGGCCGTAAAACAGTTAGGGCAGGTGTTGGCAGAAAATCCGGATATCGCGGTTTTAATTGAAGGTCACACAGATGATGTTCCTTACGGCGGTAGCGGCCCATTAAACGATAACTGGGATCTTTCTACCAAGAGAGCAACTTCTATTGTTCAAATTTTAAAGGAGAACAATAATATAGATCCTCAGAATTTAACTGCGGCCGGGCGTGGAGAATATGCTCCCATTGCTACCAACGAAACTGCTGAAGGAAGGGCAAAAAACCGAAGAATTGAGGTGATTTTAACACCAAAGTTAGATGAGGTAACTAAATTGCTGAACGAATAAAATAATAATTGCTGAAGAAAAATTAATGAAATATACCACGCTCCCAAATACCGATATAAAAGTTAGTAAAATATGCCTTGGCACCATGACCTACGGTGAACAAAACACTGAAGCCGAAGGTCATGAACAAATAGATTTTGCTTTAGATAAAGGCGTAAATTTCCTGGATACGGCAGAAATGTATTCTATACCGGGAAAAGCAGAAACCCAGGGAAGTACTGAAGAAATTATTGGTTCCTGGTTTAAAAGATCGGGAAAAAGGGAAGAAGTCGTGTTGGCTTCTAAAGTAGTAGGCCCTGGAAATGCCATGGATCATATTAGGGATAACCTTGGTTTTTCTAAGGAAGCAGTAACCGATGCTTTGCACAAGAGTTTAAAAAGATTACAAACAGATTATATAGATCTTTACCAACTTCACTGGCCAGAAAGGAATACCAATTTCTTTGGAAAATTAGGTTATGAACACGATGAAAATGAAGCCTGGGAAGAAAATTTCCAGGAAGTATTGGAAACTTTAAGCGATTTCGTAAAAGAAGGGAAAATTAGGCAGGTGGGCCTTTCAAATGAAACTCCATACGGAGTAATGCGTTTTCTGGAAGAAAGCAGAAAGCACGATCTTCCAAAAATGATCACGGTACAAAACCCATATAATTTACTGAATAGAAAAGACGAAGTAGGCCTTACCGAAGTGCTTCATCGTGAAAATGTAGGTCTATTTCCGTATTCTCCATTAGGAATGGGAACTTTAAGCGGAAAACATTTAGATGGGATCGAGCCAAATTCAAGATTGGGGTTGTTTTCACAGTATAAGAGGTATTCCGGAGATGTAGCAGTAAAAGCTACCCGAGCCTATAGTGAGATCGCTAAAAAGCATAATTTGAATTTCGCACAAATGTCACTGGCTTTTGTGAATACGCGACCTTTTGTGACCAGTAATATTATTGGCGCAACCTCTTTAAAACAGTTAGAAGAAAATATTGGAAGTATAGATGTAGAACTTACTAAAGAGGTTCTAGAAGAGATTAATAAAGTTCACGAAACTTATCCCAATCCTGCACCATAAAAATCTGATTAATTCCCCCTTTGGGGGTTAGGGGGCTATTGGTGTAACCAAATTTTGATGGATAAAAGAGGCTTTGTTCTCAGGGTTTCTAACGTGAAACCATTCGTTGGTTTTTCCTAGAAATTGAAGGGTGTCCTGTGATTCAGACGTACTTAAAATCTTTGAATTTGAAGTTGTTGGCTTATTCCTAAGATTGGCTTTGCTATTCTGTACGATCAATTTGTGTGGAATACTATCCAATTTCTCAGGTTCGGTTTCCAATACATTGGTTTGATAAACAAAATGCAAGGGATTTATCGCGCCGCGGTAACTTTTGTAAATACCAAAATGCAGGTGTGGCGGCGTAGTCCTGGCATTTCCTGTATTGCCCACAAAACCTAAAGTGTCTCCTCTTTTTACATTTCCGCTAACATTTGCAATACTATCTAAATGCGCATAATAAAGCGACTGATTGCGTTTTCGGTCTCGTAGCCAAACCTGTTTGCCGCCAAGGCCTTTTTCGCCGGTGTAGCCAATACTGCCGTTTGTAGCCGCTACCACAGGTGTTCCTCTTTTTGAAAAAATATCGATGCCTTCGTGGCTTCTTGCGCCACCATCGCGATTGTCTCCCCAATAGCTTTGTACATTTGCGTTAACTCCGGAAGCTACTGGAAATAAATAAGCTGGATTTTTCTCCATTTTAAATGTAAATGCTGTATAGGCTTCTATTTCAGGTTGGATAACTAATTTATAGGTGGCTTTTTTATCGGCTTCAAAGCTTAAATTCTTATTTTGGAAATCTGAAGATTTGACTTTTTCAAATAGGTTTGTAGAATCACTCGTTTTTTGAAAAAGTTCAATAAAAACCAATTGTCTTATAGAGTCGGTTTCCACTTCTACATTAAAAACTTCTCCCGGTTGAAGCTCAATTTCATAAGAATATACTGAGAAATTTCTAGGAAAGAATTTACCGGTTTCGGCGTAAGGAAGGTTTACGCTTACACTATCCTGAAAAGCGATTTCTACAGAATTCTCCCAAATAGAGAATAATTCATCTGAAACTTTAAGATCACGCTTATATTTTTCTTTGGCGGTAGGATTGGTGATAAAATCGGCTGCTTTATTTACTTGTGAACATCCCGAAATTATTACAATTAAGAATAAGCTTAAAATTTTGATCTGCTTCATAGTCTTGCGTTTCCGTGCAATTTAGAGCAGTAATTATGCCAGATTAAGAAGCTGGTTATTAAACCTTTCAGTTTCCAAATTACCCAAACAAATGGCTTACCACATCTTCAATTTTTGCCACTTTCACCACATTAATATTGAAGTTGCTTTTTGGGATCTTGCTTTGCTTGGAAACCAGGATTGAAGCAAAACCAAGTTTTTCGGCTTCAATAATGCGCTGTTCCACGCGGGTCACAGGCCTAATTTCACCTGCTAGGCCAACTTCGGCAGCAAAACAAATATCTTTTGGAATAGAGATATCTTCGTTAGAAGATAAGATCGCAGCAATTACGGCCAGGTCTATTGCCGGGTCGTCTACACTAATTCCACCCGTAATATTTAGGAAAACATCTTTGGCGCCCAATCTAAAACCGGCTCGTTTTTCTAAAACCGCCAGGAGCATATTCAGTCTTTTTACATTATAACCGGTGGCGGAACGTTGCGGCGTTCCGTAAACTGCCGTGCTCACCAGGGCCTGGATTTCTATCATAAGCGGTCGCATCCCTTCCAGGGTTGCAGAAATTGCTGTTCCGCTAAGATCTTCATCATTCTTGGAAATCAAAATTTCAGAAGGATTGCTTACTTCCCGTAAGCCGCTGCCTTGCATTTCATAAATTCCCAGTTCGTGGGTAGAACCAAAACGGTTTTTATGGGCTCTTAGAATTCGATATACGTGGTTTCTATCGCCTTCAAACTGCAAAACGGTGTCAACCATATGCTCCAGCACTTTTGGGCCGGCGATGCTTCCCTCTTTGGTAATATGGCCAATTAAAATAACCGGAGTGTTAGTTTCTTTGGCGAATTTAATGAGTTCTGCGGTGCACTCTCTAATTTGGGAAATACTGCCCGGCGCACTTTCAATATAATCACTGTGTAGGGTTTGTATAGAGTCTATAATAATTACTTCGGGCTCAATAGCTTCAATTTGCCTGAAGATATTTTGAGTTTTTGTTTCGGTAAGGATATAGCAATTGGCGGCAACGGGATTGATGCGTTCTGCCCGCATCTTTATTTGCTGCTGACTTTCTTCGCCCGAAACGTATAAAACTTTGTAGTTTAATTGAAGTGAAATTTGAAGGAGAAGTGTACTTTTTCCTATGCCCGGTTCACCGCCCAGTAGGGTGAGCGATCCAGGTACAAGTCCGCCGCCTAAAACCCGGTCCAGTTCATTGTTACCGGTATTCCATCGGTTTTGGGGGCTGTTTTCAATTTCAGCTATTTTTAAAGGTTTGGCAGTTCGTTTTGCTTCCCTTTCGCTAGGAGATTTCCAGTCTTTTTTGTCAGGTTTTTCTACAATTTCTTCGGCAATGGTGTTCCATTCGCCGCAAGAGCTGCATTTGCCCTGCCATTTAGAATATTGACTCCCACAATTCTGGCAATAAAACGTTGATTTAACCTTGGCCATTTAGCTTTAATTTTTCCCGCTAATAACCGAAATCTTTTTTAATTGCATCGGCTTTAGCCAGCATAAAATCGGTATTTAGAAATGCGATTTTTTCCTGTCCGTAGGCATTTTGGTAGGTACGCATTGCTTTTTTAGGATTGCCGGTTTCTTCTTCATAGCGGGCTTCAAAATAAGTGCCTAGCATAGTGCCCGGGTAATTTTCATAAGCTAAATCGCTTAAACCTTTATAATCGTCCCAGCGTCTTGTTTTTTCAATCGCATTATGAACGGCCATAAAATCACTTATTCTTATTTTCTTCTGAATCCCAAAAAGCTCGTTTATGCTTTCATATTTATCGGTTAAAAAATCGACTGAGGAAACCGAGGTTTGTAATAAAAGCTCATTGTAATCTTTCTGGCTTATTGGCCTGTAAACGCTAAACATGCTCTCTAAAGCAGCCGGAATTGCTTTTCCAACCAGGGAATAATGGGTGGCGTTTTCAAAATTATCGTACTCGTAGGTTACAAGCTCGTTTTCTACCGCGGTAAGTTGAGAGTTTAAGTCTTCAATTCCTTTTTTTAACTGCGGAATATCATCTGTACCGGTAGCCAGGTAAAGCCATTTTTTGGTCTCAGCCTTGCGTAGTGCATTGCTAATACGATCGGCCATTGGTGGCGCCAGGTCTGGGCTTAGGTTGATATATCCATCAAAAATTGGATCTGTTTTTAAGAGATAGTAATTAATGAAATTTGCTGTGTAGTCATGCCCTGCAATTACTCTAAAATCTGCAGTTCTGAATTTATTATCCAGGTGCTGCAAGAGTTCCATTCCCAAAAATTCAAAAAAGGCCGCGCCTTTATCTGCCGGCAGGAAATTGCGTTCTTCATAGTAAGCATCATCCATACGGGATTTGCTTTGGTTGACGCCTACCACAATCATTTCGGGGGCATCTTCCCAGTAAGAGTAATAATCTACATTGCCCGCCACAGGCTCAAAAAGATAATCTCCATCGAGTACGAGAATAACCGGATAAGTCTTTTCGGTGTTCTCGTCGTAATTTCGTGGTAATTGAATCTTGATTTCTCTTGTTTCGCCGAGTTTTTCGGAAGAAATCGTTTCATAAAGAGTTTGTGCTGAACTTAGTAGCGGCGCCACTAGCAGCACAAAAATTAGTAATTTTTTAATCATAGGTGTTGGGTTTTGTTTAACCAACACAAGATATAGATTATTTCTGACGGTTGAAAATAGGAAGAAATATGAAGGAAAGTCCGCCCAGGAGCAGTACCAGTAAGGTTTGAGTGCCCCAGGTAATCCAGCCAAAAGCTTCGCCGGTTTGCTTAGAGATTTCGAAAACAACCAGAATAGCGCCAATTGCTACAGGATAAACGCCAATTCCGCCATTTGTGGCCGAAATTGCAAAAGAACCAACTACAAATGCAGCCATAATCACAGAAAATTCGGTGTTTTCCATTCCCGGTACTGCAAAAATAATTACGTAAAACATTAAAATGTACATTAACCAGATAAACAAAGTATGGAAGATAAATGCCCATTTTTGTTTCATTCTGAATATACTTCGCATTCCTTCTAAAAGTCCGCGTGCCATTTTTTTAATCCTAACCAAAAAGGAAAGCTGGGATCTTTTAATAAATTGAAGCACCAGAATGCCAACTAATAGTAAGGCTACTAGTAGCCCAAAACTAGTTAAAGGATTAATATCATGGGTATTGAAATAAGCCAGTAAATATTCGGTTTGTAGCAATAGTGTAAATGCGGTAATGCTTAGCATAACCACTACATCGGCAATTCTTTCAGAAATAATGGTTCCAAAAGCTTTTTCAAAAGGAATCTTTTCGTAGGAAGAAAGACTGGCTGCGCGCAAAACTTCTCCCGATCGTGGAATCCCGAAATTTGCCAGGTAGCCGGCCATTACAGCCATAAAACTGTTAGGTAGCCTGGGTTTATAGCCCATAGGCTCTAGCATAAACTTCCACCGGTATGCACGGGAAAGGTGGGAAAGCCCGCCAAAGATCATAGAAAGTAATAGAAACCACGGGTTGGCATTTAAAATATTTAGCCATAATTCTTCCCGTTCTTCTGGAGTGGCGCTGTTTAGAGAATACCAAACTAAAAAAACTCCCAAAAATAATGGGAGTATAATTTTAAGTATTTTGACTATTCTCTTGTCCAATTAACTAGCTCAAAAGATTGGTTTCTTCGTTAGGGAAAACCAGGGAAGGTTTAAAAGCTTTAGCTTCTTCAAAATCCATAATAGCATAAGCGATTAGGATTAAAATATCACCTTTAGCTACTTTCCTGGCGGCAGCACCGTTTAAAGTGATCTCACCCGTATTTCTTGGTCCCGGGATTACATAAGTTTCTAAACGCTCACCATTATTGTTGTTAACAATTTGAACTTTTTCACCCTCAATTATATTGGCAGCTTCCATAAGATCTTCATCTATGGTAATACTTCCAATGTAATTAAGATCGGCACCTGTAACTTTTACTCTGTGAATTTTAGATTTTACTACGTGAACTTGCATAGTTTATTCCTCGTTATTTAGGGCAATGTTGTCTATAAGCCTAATATCGTCAACATAGGCTGCGATAAATGCACGGTAGGTATTGCCTTTTCTTTTTCGGTTAATTTTTTCTAATGTTCGGGTATCAGCAATCTCAAAATATTCCAGTTTTAAAACAGGATGATTTGTGAATTGCTCTTTTACCCAGTTGTGGATATATTCTGCACTTTTTGTGCCAAATAATTCTTTGACCTTAAGCAGGGTTTGATAAATAAAAGAAGCTTTTTCCCGCTCATTTGTATTTAACCTTTCATTCCTGGAACTTCTTGCTAAACCATTATCTTCTCGTAAAATGGGGCAACCTATTATTTCTACCGGAAGCCCTGTTTTTTCGATTAATTTTCTTACAATTTGTAACTGTTGGAAATCTTTTTCACCAAAAAAAGCTTTGTGAGGAGTAATTATTTCGAACAATCTTTTTACGATGGTTCCAACCCCGTCAAAATGTCCTTTTCGATGTTTTCCTTCCATCACTTGCTCTAAACCGTCAAAATTAAACTGCTCAGAACTTATATTATCACCGTATAACTCGTTAGCGGTAGGAGCAAAAACCCACAGGTTTGAACTGGCCTCTTCCAGGAGTTTAATGTCTTCCGGTAAAGTACGCGGATATTTTTCCAGATCCTTGGGATTGTCAAATTGAGTGGGATTGACAAAAATGCTGATAATCACCCGGTCACAGACTTCCAAAGCCTGTTTTACCAATGATAAGTGACCCTGATGTAAGGCGCCCATAGTGGGGACCAAACCAATGGTTTCAGCTTTAGTTTTTGCGGCTTTAATCGCCTCTTGTAAAGGGGTTTTTTCTTTGAAAACCTGCATTTTATTATAAAATTAACAGCGTGCAAACTTAATATATTACTAGCAATCTGCATAAATTTTTGTAATTTTGCGTGTTTTTTGTTCGCAATCGCAATTAAAGCCATCAATTTATGAAAGATAAGAGGATATTATACGTATCATCTGAAGTTATTCCTTACCTACCCGAAACCGAAATATCATCCACGTCTTTTGAAGCCGCAAAAATGGTAAACAATATTGGAGGGCAAATAAGAATTTTTATGCCCCGGTTTGGTAATATCAACGAACGTCGCCATCAACTTCACGAAGTGATAAGACTTTCAGGGATGAATTTGGTGATTAATGACCTGGATATGCCATTAATTATAAAAGTGGCTTCTATTCCGAAGGAAAGAATGCAGGTTTACTTTATAGATAACGAAGATTATTTTAAAAGAAAAGCTACCCTTACCGATGAAGAAGGTAATTTGTTTGAAGATAATGACGAGCGTGCTATCTTTTTTGCAAAAGGAGTAATAGAAACCGTTAAGAAATTAAACTGGTCACCCGATATTATTCACGTTCACGGCTGGCTGGCATCCTTGCTTCCGCTATACCTTAGAAGATATTATGGTAACGAGCCGTTATTTAGTGGCGCGAAAATTGTTACTTCTGTATACAATCAAGACTTCGAAGGAACGTTAGATGAAGATATGCAGGAAAAGGTATTGTACGACGGGATGGAAAAAGAAGATATAAAACATCTAAAAACCCCAAACTTTGTTAATTTAATGAAGCTTGCAGCAGATCATTCAGATGCGATAATCACCGCAGGTGAAAATATTCCGGAAGATCTTTCTAAATACCTAAGTAGGCTTAATAAGCCGCTACTTCCTTATAAAAACAGGGAGGAGTTTAGCCAGGCTTATCAGGATTTTTACACTAACGAAGTTTTATCTGAATAGAAATTTTTATCGAATGAATTTAATGAGAATGATGTATAAAACAGCAACTTTACTTGTTGTTGTTTTTGCTTTTGTGGCATGTGAT
>Ga0098069_100291_pt1 | contig 25198 bp, 25 predicted proteins | sample 27_taG_FD_92584 | JGI IMG/M metagenome (GOLD analysis project Ga0098069, IMG submission 92584) | Marine viral communities from Cariaco Basin, Caribbean Sea - 27_WHOI_OMZ | ecosystem: Environmental > Aquatic > Marine > Oceanic | place: Caribbean Sea: Cariaco Basin | collected 2014-11-09
AAAAACCTATTTTTGCCCATACTTTAAAAATCAAACTCTTTCTATGGAAGCGACTGTTACCAGAACAGGTACCGAAGGAAAAACATGGGGCGGTGGGAATCAACCTTTGAAAGTGAGCTATGGCAAAATGATGATGTGGTTCTTCATATTGTCTGATGCGCTTACTTTTTCCGGTTTTCTTGCCTCTTACGGTTTTGCGAGATACAAATTTTCTAACAGCTGGCCTATTGCCGATGAGGTTTTTAACCACTTTCCTTTCTTGCACGGGGTAGATGCCCCAATGTACTATGTGGCTTTAATGACCTTTATCCTTATTTTTTCTTCTGTGACCATGGTTTTGGCAGTAGACGCCGGCCATCAAATGAAGAGGGGCAAAGTAACCCTTTACATGTTGTTGACCATCATTGGGGGTATTATCTTCCTTGGGTCACAGGCATGGGAGTGGAAAAACTTCATTCAGGGAACCTATGGTGCTATTGAAACCAGGGGTGGGAACGTGCTGCAGGTGATAGATACTGAAGGGCACCGCGTGGCACTTGATGAATTTGTGGTTGCTGCACCAAAAGAAAGAATTCAGCATGAGCGTTCAAACGGCCTTTGGTTTACAGACGAGCCCACTTTGGCGCGTTTTACCATCGAAGATGTACTCGCCGGTTTTGAAGCAAACCCCGACCTTCTTATCAGAACCCAGCAGCTGACAGAGACAGGAGAGAAAGTAATTCTTACAAGACAGGCATCTTTGGCCAAACTTCAGAATGAAGGGATTGGTATTATTGAAGGGGCAAACCTTCAGAAAAACGAATATGGAAACCCTCTTTTTGGAGACTTTTTCTTCTTCATTACAGGTTTCCACGGTTTCCACGTACTAACAGGGGTGTTGATCAATATCATTATCTTCTTTAACGTGCTTATTGGTACTTACGAGAGAAGGGGGCATTATGAAATGGTAGAAAAAGTTGGGCTGTACTGGCACTTTGTAGACCTTGTATGGGTATTTGTATTTACTTTCTTCTATTTGGTATAATCTGGAATAAGTATAAAAATGGCACACGATACTACACACGCACACGAATCGAATTCAAAAAGGATCTGGACGGTATTTATCATCCTTTCCATCATCACTCTTGTAGAAGTTATTCTGGGGATCATCAAGCCAGACTTCCTGATGCATACCTATTTTGTTAGCTTAAAGCTCATCAACTGGATATTCATTGTTCTTACTATCTGGAAAGCTTATTATATCACCTGGGCATTCATGCACATGGAGGGCGAGACCAAGGGGTTAAGGCGCTCTGTGGTCTGGACGGCAGGTTTCCTTATTGTTTACCTTGTCTTTATACTTCTTACTGAAGGAGATTATGTTCACGAGGTAATGCAGCGGGGGCAGGTTGCCTGGGATTTCTAAAAGTTAAAACATTAAGGAAAGGCGGTTTTAAGACCGCCTTTTTTTATTTTTGTGCACATCTTTCCGGAAAGGTAATATGAAAAAATTCTTTGTCATTTTTGTGCTTTTTGCACTTCCCCTGGGAGCTTATTTGTTCTTCGCTTCAGGAGTTAATAACTTTGCCCGCCTGCCTGTTCTTACTCAGCAAATCTATCAGTTAGAACCTTTCAGAAGCCTTGAAGGCGGCGAAGAGGAAGTGAGTTTTGATAACAAGATCACTATTCTTGGTTTTCCGGGGGTTGAGCCCATAGATTATATGAACAACGCTTATCACCTGGCCGAGAAGATCTATGATCCTTATGCCGGGTTCAACGACTTTCAGTTTGTTTCTGTAGTTCCCGAAGGAAGCGAGGCTGAAGTAGAAGAACTGAAGCAAAAAATTTCCAAGGTCATAGATCTCAAAAAATGGAAATTTGTGACCGGTTCTTCCGAAGAGATCAACGCCCTTTTTGACAGTCTCAATACCAATCTTGAGCTTAACAATGACCTTTCTTCTCCCAATGTTTTCATCATAGATAAAGACGGAAAGCTGCGTGGCAGGGATAAAGATGATGACGGGAACGAACTTTTTGGATATGATACCGGCTCCATTTATGTTCTAAACAATAAAATGACCGACGATGTTAAGGTGATCCTGGCCGAATATCGCCTGGAGCTCAAAAAATACAATAAAGAGAATACTGAAGATCAATGAAAAATTACTCGTACATAGGCTTATTCCTGGTGGTGGTGATCTTTGGGATCATAGTGGTGCCCGAGATCATTGACAGGGTAAACGAGGAAGAAATGGTTTCCTCAAACCGGTCAAATGGCAGGGAAGAACGCGCTGCCGCAAACATGGAGCTGGATTATATTATGGTGAATGAAGAGCGAAAGAAGGTGCCCCCGTTTAAATTTGTAGATCAGCATGGAGATACCATTACCAACAAAGATTACGAAGGGAAGGTTTACATAGCCGAGTTCTTTTTTTCTACCTGCCCTACCATTTGCCCAATTATGAAAGATAACCTGGTTGAGGTGCAGGAGGTATTTGCCGGAAATGACGAATTTGGGATAGCTTCCTTTAGTATAGATCCACGTCATGATACTCCGCAGGTGCTCAAAGCCTATGCTGCCAATAATAATATCACCCATGACAACTGGCACTTGTTGACCGGGGAGCGGGAAGATATTTACGAGCTTGCCAATTCAGGGTTTAATATCTATGCCGGCGAAGATGAAAATGCCGCGGGTGGTTTTGCGCATTCGGGGTATTTTGCGCTGGTAGACCGTGAGGGGTACATCAGGTCTCGAAAAGACTCTTTTGGGAACCCCATAATTTATTACAGAGGTTCTGTGCCGCGCAATGCCGTGGTGGAGCCAGGTGAGGAAGAGCCTCAAATTGATATGCTTATTGCTGATGCTAAAAGACTTGTAGATGGTAAATAGAGGTGCAGATAAAGTAATGGTACCCACCATTTTGGTGGTGTCTATTTTAGTGCCGGTTGCAGTACTCATCCTGATGTATCTGCCAGAGCGCTATGATGTTTTAGGCGGAAGCTTTAAGAACTTCCCGCTATTTCACGCCGTGCTTAATTTCTTCACTGCCCTGTTTCTTATAGCAGGCTATTACGCAATGAAAAAGAAGGAGCTGGTATGGCATAGAAATCTTATGATCTCAGCCTTTTTTCTTTCCGCTGTATTTTTGGTGAGTTACGTGATATCAAAAATAAGTAACGAGCCAGTGCCTTATGGCGGCGAAGGCGTGCTGCGGTACGTTTACTTCTTTATCCTTATCACTCATATCCTGCTTTCGGCGATTATTGTGCCTCTTGTGTTGTTCACCATGTACCGCGGGCTCACAGGGGAAGTTGAAAAGCACCGAAAAATTGCCCGTTACACTTATCCTGTCTGGCTGTATGTGGCGGTAACCGGGGTGCTGGTGTATTTGTTCATGGCTCCTTATTACTAAGTTATGAGAACAAGAATTTTTCTTACTGCAATTTTCATCCTTTTCCTTTCGGTTGACGTAGAGGCGCAGTGCGCTATGTGCCGAGCTGTACTGGAAACAGAACAGGGACAATCTACTGCGGAAGGGATCAATGACGGCATTATGTACCTCATGATCTTTCCTTATCTCTTAATGGCCGGGGTAGCCTATTTTATCTGGAAATCCAGAAAAAAAGCAAGTACAGGGGAATAACTTTATTCCTTTCAAAAATGACATTTTCTGAAATCTTTTTTGGAATAGTGTAACATTTCCGGTTTTTGCAAGTCTAATGGGTGCGTCCCGTCTTAAGTAATCTCAATTACACCCGGTATGATTGAAATCAAAGATTTGCATAAATCCTATAAAACTGGAAGTAATTCCCTTCATGTACTTAAGGGAATAAACTTTAATGTTGCCGAAGGGGAACTTGTTTCTATTATGGGGTCTTCGGGCTCTGGCAAATCTACCCTCCTCAACATCCTTGGGATGCTCGATGAAGCCGACAGTGGTACTTACACCCTTGATGGTGTTCCCATTAAAAATCTAAATGAAAAGATTGCTGCCCGTTACCGCAACAAGTTTCTCGGGTTTATCTTTCAGTCATTCAATCTTATCAATTACAAAACCGCGCTCGATAATGTGGCCTTGCCGCTGTATTATCAGGGTATGAAACGCAGGGAGAGAATAGAGCGTGCCATGGCCTACCTTGATAAAGTGGGGCTTACTCCCTGGGCACAACACCTTCCCAACGAATTATCGGGAGGGCAAAAACAACGAGTTGCAATAGCCAGGGCACTGGCAAGTGATCCAAAAGTGCTGTTGGCCGATGAACCTACCGGAGCCTTAGATACGGCTACTTCTTATGAGGTGATGGATCTTATTCAGAAGATCAATGAAGAGGGGCGAACCATTCTCATAGTTACCCACGAGCATGATATAGCCGAAATGACAAAACGCATCGTCAACCTCAAAGACGGTTTGATTATAGATGATAAAAAAGTAGATCAGGTAAAAGCACTGCAACATGTTTGATCTTGAGCGTTGGGAAGAAATCTTTGAAACCATACGCAAAAATAAATTGCGAACCTTTCTCACAGGGCTTTCGGTAGCCTCGGGGATTTTTATTCTCGTGATCTTACTTGGACTGGGAGAAGGCATGCGGAAGGGGATTTCTTCGGAATTTGAACGCGATGCTGCCAATATCCTTTACATATGGACGGGTACTACATCTGTGGAACACAAAGGGCTTAATCCCGGGCGAAATATTAGGCTGAAGAATACCGATTTTCAAACCCCTGCCCAAAAATATGAGAACGAACTGGAATATAAATCTTCTGTGTACAGGATCTGGAATGGAGTAGTGACCTACAAGAAAGAATCGGGATCTTACAGAGTAGAGGGGGTGCTGCCAGATTACCAGTTTCTCGAAAACAGCAGTATGACCCAGGGGCGCTACATCAACTATTCAGATCATGAAAATTATGAAAAGGTAGTAGTGATTGGGAACAGGGTGAGCAATGACCTTTTTAAAGGGAAAGACCCTATTGGACGCTACCTCGAGATTTCAGGAATAAATTTTAAAGTAGTAGGGGTGTTCACAGATCCCGGAGGGGAGCGGGAGGAGAACCGGGTGTATGTGCCTCTGTCTACCGGGCAGCGTGTTTTCAATGGTCAGAATTACATCAACAACATGGCTTTTACCCTCGAAAAAGAGGAGAATTTCGATGCAGCACTTGCCGCCTCCAACAAGTTTACTTCAGAATTGGAACAATTCCTGAAAGAGCAGCACAGCATCGCCCCCGAAGATGACAGGGCTGTGATCATCAACAATTCTCTCGAGAACATGAAGCGCTTCTATGATCTTATAAATATGATCAAATTTTTCTTTTGGGGCGTGGGTATTTGTACCATTATCGCAGGAATTGTAGGGGTAAGCAACATCATGCTCATTATTGTAAAAGAGCGAACCCGCGAGATAGGGGTAAGAAAAGCCCTGGGGGCAGAACCCTTGTCGATCATAGGAATGGTTTTGCATGAATCTATTTTTGTAACTGCCATTGCCGGGCTGGTGGGGCTTATAGGAAGTTTAGCCCTGCTAGAATTCGTGGGACCGCTTATAGAGACAAATTTTATAGCAAATCCGTCGGTTGATTTCAGGGTAGCGCTTACTACAGTGATCATACTTATAGTTGCCGGTGCGCTTGCAGGCTTCTTTCCTGCCTACAGGGCAGCAAAGATCAAACCTATTGTAGCATTAAGAGATGAATAAGCATGTTTAGTAGAGATAACTGGGACGAAATACTCGAAGCTCTAAGTGCTAACTGGTTTAGAACCCTGCTCACTGCCTTTGGGGTACTGTGGGGAATTTTTATTCTCGTTATCCTGCTAGCTGCAGGTAAAGGTTTGGAGAATGGAGTGAAACAGGGATTTGGGGGAATGGCTACCAATTCTATGTTCATGTGGACGCAGGTGACTTCAAAACCCTATAAGGGCCTGCCAAAAGGGAGAAGGTACAATTTTAAGATAGAAGATGTGGCCGCCATAAAACGGGAAGTGCCAAATATGAGGTTTGTTTCTCCCCGTAACCAGCTGGGGGGATTTGGAGGAGGTAATAACGTGGTAAGAGGCCTTAATACGGGAGCTTTTAATGTCTACGGAGATTATCCCGAGATCATTCAGCAGGAGCCAATGGATATCACTTCAGGCAGGTTCCTGAACTATTCAGACATCAACGACAAGCGGAAGGTTGCCGTGATAGGGGAAGGCGTGCGTACTACACTTTATGAGCCGGGGGAAGAAGTTCTGGGCACTTACTTAAAGATTAGCGGCGTCAATTTTATGGTGATTGGCACTTATAAAAAGAAAGGCAATAACGGGAATGCCGAAGAAAATCAAAAACAGATCTACGTTCCGTTCACAGCTTTTTCACAGGCTTTCAATATGGGCAACAACGTGGGCTGGATGGCCATCACGGCACAGGACGGGGCGTCTATTACCAACCTGAAGGATGATGTAATAGAGGTGATCAAAACCAGGCATTCCATACATCCCGAAGATGACAGGGCAGTAGGGAATTTTGACCTTTTTGAAGAGTATAACAAGATCAACGGCCTGTTTGTGGCTTTAAAAGGCGTGGCTTACTTCGTGGGAATCCTCGTGCTGCTGTCGGGGATCATTGGAATAAGCAACATCATGCTGATTGTTGTGAAGGAACGAACAAATGAAATTGGCGTAAGGCGGGCACTTGGTGCAACCCCATGGGCCATAAGAGGGCAGATCCTCATGGAGTCTATATTTCTTACCATTATTTCGGGCATGGCAGGAATAGTTCTCGCTACAGGGGTTATAGCTCTGGTGAACAAAGCTTTGAGCGGAATGGATACTTCAGAAATGATGTTTCTTAACCCGAGTGTAAACCTGGGGGTGGTCATAACCGCTCTGGCCATATTAATAATTTCGGGCTTGCTGGCCGGTTTGATTCCTGCGCAAAATGCAATCAGGATTAAACCCGTAGATGCCTTAAGAACAGAATAGATTAAAAATAAACAGAAACAGAATGAAAAGAATTGTAACGATCCTGATCCTGGTGGTAATTGCAGTAGCTTTTACCGGAGCTCTATACTACCTGTATGCAAAAAATCAGGAAGATCCAACAGTTTATGAGACCGAACAGGCTTCAGAAAAAACCATTGTGAAGAAAACAGTGGCGACCGGGAATATTGTTCCTAAAGAAGAAGTTCTTATTAAGCCCAACATTTCAGGGATCATTGAAGAGATATTCATTGAGGCCGGCGATCGTATAAAGGCAGGAGACCAGATTGCAAAGATCAGGGTGATCCCAAATGTTTCTTCTTTGCAGAACGCCAAAGATGCAGTGCAAACAGCAAAGATCAATTTTGATAATGAAGCCAAAAACTTTGAGCGTCAAAAATCCCTTTTTGAAAAAGGAGTGATCTCGACCAACGAGTTTGATAATGCCCAGGTTACTTATAAAAGGGCAGAACAGAATTACAAATCTGCACAGCAGAACTACGAAATTGTGCGCACGGGAACCACCAGTGGCCTTGGAACTGCGGCCAACACCATGATTCGTTCTACAGTAGAAGGTATGGTGCTCGATGTTCCAGTAAAAGTAGGAAACCAGGTGATTGAAAGTAACAACTTTAATGACGGAACTACTATAGCTGTGCTTGCCGATGTGAATAAAATGATCTTTGAGGGAAAGGTAGATGAAAGTGAAGTGGGCAAGATAAAGGAAGACCTGCCGCTTGAGGTTACCGTGGGTGCCATTGAAGATAAGACTTTTAACGCGGTACTTGATTATATAGCACCCAAAGGAGTGGAGGAAAACGGGGCCATTCAGTTTGATATTGAGGGCACCCTCGACAAAGCCGATACTACCTTTATAAGGGCCGGCTTAAGTGCAAATGCCTCCATTATTCTCGCAAAAGCCGAGAATGTCCTTGCCCTTAGGGAAGCCCTAATCCAGTTTGACCCTAAAACCCAGCAGCCTTTTGTTGAAGTTGCCACGGGAGATCAGCAGTTTGAGCGTAGGGAAGTTGAGCTGGGGGTAAGCGATGGCATTTTTGTAGAAATAAAAGATGGCATTACGGCAAACGACAAGATCAAGGTTTGGAACCAGCTAAAACCCGTGAACCCTACCGCACAGGTGCAATAGATTTTGTGCTGCTGTAACAAAACAGGTTCTTAAAAGACTTATATTTTACAACTACCATTATGAAAAGATTTTTATTAACTGCAGTTTTCCTTTCCTCTTCCTTTCTGGGTTTTTCCCAGCAAAAGGAATGGACGCTCCAGGAATGTATAGAATACGCACTTGAGAATAACATAAGCGTGAAACAGTCTCAGCTTGATGTTGAGCTGGCCGATATTCAGATCACTGATGCCTTCGGAAATTTTCTGCCCTCAGTAAACGGGTCGGCTTCCAATTCATGGAACACGGGTCTTACCCAAAATGTCACCACCGGGATACTTCAGACGCAAACCACACGGAACTTTTCCGCAGGAGTAACTGCCGGATTAACCCTTTTTGACGGGTTGCGGAATTTTAAGCAGTACCAGTACGCTAAAATGGCAAAATTGGCGAGCGAATATTCGTTGGAGCAAATGAAAGACGATATTGCCCTGTTTGTTGCCAATGCTTACCTGCAGGTACTTTTTAATAAAGAAAACCTGAAGGTGATCCAGTCTCAGCACGAAATTACCCTTGAGCAGCTCGAAAGGGCCGAAGCCCTGGTAGAGGCCGGTTCTTTGCCGCGGGGCGACCTGCTTGAGATCAAAGCCACATCGGCCAATGAGGTACAGCGAATGATCGTGGCCGAAAACCAGATCGAGATCTCTTTGATAGCTCTCGCTCAAACCCTGCTCATTAAAGATTACGAAAATTTTGATATCGCCGATCGCGATTATGATGTCTTTGGGAATGAGATCCTCGATGTGCCGGTATCCGAAGTTATTGAATCGGCAGAAGAAGAGCGCTACGAAGTAAAGGTAGCCGAAATGAATACCGAACTTGCAAAAAAAGAAGTGGAGATCTCCAAAGGGGCTTACTGGCCTACCTTAAATGCCTTTTTTAATTATAACACCAGGGAGTCGGGTGCCGGAAGGCTTATTTCGGCAGGTCTTGACCCCGATGAGCCTTACCGCCAGATAGGTTTTGTTCAGAATACAGAAGAAATAGTGGTGGCGCCAAACATGGTCACCGAGCTAGGAAACCCGCTTCCGTTTTTTGAACAGCTGCAACTCAACGACGGGATCTCTTATGGGGTACAGCTCAATATACCTCTCTTTAACGGATTCTCTACCCGCAACCAGGTAAAAAGGAGCAAAGTAAACGTGCTAAGGGCCGAGTACCAGATGGAACAGACAAAACTCGACCTTGAGGCAGATGTTTACCAGGCTTACACCGATGCCCGAGGGGCTTTAAAAGCTTACGAAGCTGCACTGGTGGCCCGAGAAGCTCAGCAACTCGCATACGAATATGCTACAGAGCGCTATAATGTGGGGATGACCAATGCGTTTGACTTTAGCCAGGCGAAATTCAACCTTGAGAATGCCGAAAGTGAAGTAGTTAGAACCAAATACGATTATATTTTTAAATTAAAAGTGTTGGAGCTATATTTTGGAGTGCCCATCACAGACCTTAAATTCTAAATAATGAAGAAGAAAACTATTTATATTATTGTCGGGGTTGCCGTAGTTCTTATTGTTCTGCTCATCGTGGGTAAAAAAGCAGGATGGTTTGGCAAATCTGGGAATTTCAAGGAAGTTGAGGTTACAGAGGTACAGAGGTATGACGTTATTGAGAAGGTTTCGGCCACGGGAAAAATTCAGCCCGAAGTTGAGGTAAAACTTTCTTCGGAAGTTTCAGGAGAAATAATTGAACTTCCGGTAGTAGAAGGGCAGCAGGTAGAAAAAGGAGATCTTCTGGTGAGGGTAAATCCTGAAATATACCAGTCTAACCTTGAAAGGGTGCGGGCAGGACTTCAGAATGTAAGATCAAGTCTTTCGCAGGCCGAAGCATCATTAAAAGAAGCTGAATCAAATTATCAGAGAAATCAGACCCTGTTTGAAAAAGGAATTATTTCCAAAGCCGAATGGGACAGGATCGTTTCGGCTTATGAAGGCGCACAGGCCAACAGGCAGGCGGCTTTTTACAGCGTGCGCAGTGCCGAGGCCAGTGTGAACGAAGCCGTAGAAAATTTAGGAAGAACAAATATTTACGCTCCCATGAGTGGTACCATCTCTTCTCTTGATGCCGAACTTGGTGAAAGAGTGGTGGGGACACAGCAAATGGCAGGAACCGAGATCTTAAGAGTGGCCGATCTTAGCGATATGGAAGTGGAAGTTGATGTAAACGAGAACGACATTGTTAAAGTCTCTATTGGAGATTCTACCATAGTTGAGGTTGATGCCTATCTCAAGCAGGAGTTCAAAGGCGTGGTGACAGAAATTTCAAATTCGGCCAATGCAACAGCAACTGCCGACCAGGTGACCAATTTTAAGGTGAAAGTGAAGATTGTAAAGGAATCTTACGATCATCTTCTCGAAGGGAAACCAGAAAATTTCTCCCCATTTAGACCTGGAATGACGGCCACAGTTGATATCATTACCAATAGGAGGGATGATGTTATTGCGGTGCCCATTAGCGCAGTAGTGGTCAAAGCCGATACAAGTGCCGGAAGCCGAAAGCCTGCTGATGCAAATGCAGCTTTAGATGAGCTTTTTGAGACCGTGTATGTAAAAGAGGGCGATGAGGCCAAAGTACGGGTAGTAGAAACAGGAATACAGGATGATGCCAGGATAGAGATCAAAGAAGGTCTTGAAACCGGGGAAATGGTGATTACCGGGCCCTATAACACCGTTACTAAAATTCTGAAGCCCGGAGACAAGGTAGAAGTGAAAGGGGAAGTCAAAGGAGAAAAAGAATAATTTCTTACCTTTCGGCCGTGATTCTATGTATTGAAACAGCTACCACAAATTGTTCGGTAGCGCTCGAAAATAACGGAAAGTTGCTGGCTTTAAAAGAAGACTACAGCAATAATTATTCGCACGCCGAAAGGCTACACCTTTTTATCGAGGAAATCTTGCGGGAGAATGAGGTGGAAGCCAAAGGTCTCGACGCCATTGCGGTGAGCAAAGGTCCGGGTTCATACACAGGCCTTAGAATTGGTGTTTCGACCGCCAAGGGCCTCTGCTTTGCGCTTAATGTGCCGTTGATCTCCATTCCCACGCTAAGATCCCTGGCTTTACAGGTGAAACAGGAAAAAGACGGCTTCATTATTCCCCTTTTAGACGCCCGAAGGATGGAGGTCTACACCGCCGGATTTACTGCCGATTACCGCAAAGTATTCGATACCCGGGCGCAGATCCTTTCCGAAGATTCTTTTTCGAAGTATCTTGAAAATGCCGCAGTTACTTTTATTGGAAGCGGTGTGGAAAAGTTCAGCAAGATCTGTACCCATCCAAATGCCACTTTCATTGAAGGGAAATTACCCTCGGCGGCAGAAATGGCTTTACTCGCTGCAGAAAAATTTCAGAAGCAAAAATTTGAAGACGTGGCTTATTTTGAGCCGTACTACCTCAAAGATTTTATGGCCGGTTAGGCTTCAAAGTTCAAAATTTAAGGTTTATGGCTGTAGTTTGAAAAAAATATAAACCACAAACCATAAACTTTGAAGTCGTAAGTGTTTACTATCAACTACTCTGTTCTTCCTTGCTGTGGTTGAAGAAATGAATGTCTCGCTGCGGGAACGGAATGGAGATACCGGCAGCTTCAAGTCGGGTTTTGGCCTCTTCAATGGTATACCAGTGGCGGTCCCAAAAAACATCATTTTTTGCCCAGAACCTAACGGAAAGATTTACGGAACTGTCGGCAAGCTCGGTAACTACTACCGCAGGTGCAGGATCTTCGAGAATATCTTCCTGTTCTTTGAGCAGGTTCATGAGCACATCTTTGGCCAGTTTTATGTTGCTGTCGTAAGAAATACCAATGGTTATGGCATCCCTTCTTTTGTCTTCGGCCGAATAGTTAATGATATTCTCGTTAGAAAGTTCCCCATTGGGAATAATGGCCAGTTGGTTGCCAAAGGTATTGAGTTTGGTATAGAACATCGAAATATCCTTTACACTTCCCGAAATACCGTTTACTTCAATCCAGTCTCCCAGCCTAAAAGGCTTTAGCAGCAATATTAGCACCCCGCCGGCAAAATTTGACAGTGAGCCCTGTAATGCAAGGCCTATAGCCAGACCTGCGGCCCCTAAAATGGCAATAAATGAAGTGGTTTCTATACCCAGCATTCCTACCACGCTAATGATCAAAAGCACTAGCAGAATGCCGTTGGCAAGGTTGAGGAGAAATTTTACCAGTGCCGGGTCGTGGTTGCTTTTCTGAAAAAACTTCTTAAGATAACCTATAACGATCTTGATGAGCCACCAGCCAATGAACAGCCAGAGTAAGGCACCCACGAGATCGGGCAAAAAAGCGATGAATTTTTCAAGATATTCTTTAGATACGGCCTTTAGATTGGTAATTTCCTCCATTTACATTAATAATTTGATGCAAAGGTGGGACAATCGGCTTTTTTTATGCGCTTAGAGAATGTTAAAATACTGCTAATAAAAAATGAGCAACTCGTTTACAAACGGAGAAGCTGCCTCAAAAGCCTTTTTTTGAACCTCCTGAAACTAATTATTTCAGATTTCTTTACTTCTGAAAAAAATCAGATATATGGGTTTGCTGAAATATTTCAGGATTGGCTTTTAGCTTTTAAGACAGCTTCAGTTAACTAATTAAACTATGCCTGTAATCAGGCTTCTACTTCAAAGGTGATCTTAACAATCACCCGGTAGTCTGTAATAGTATCCCCTTCAACATTGGCATTTTGATCTTTTACGTAAACAGACCGTATATTTTTCACAGATTTTGATGCAGTCTTTACTGCATTTTTTACGGCTTCTTCCCAACTCTTTTCAGAGTTGGCCATAATTTCCAGTACTTTCATTACCGCCATAATACATTCTTTTTTTAGGTTAGCAATTTATTTTAATCTATTGATTATCAATATACAAAAATCTAAAGGGGGCTTTTGGCAAGAAACTGTTAAACCTTGAGCTTTTTGCATTAAGGAAAAGCTTTCAGCAACTTTCTTTAAATTATCCTTATTTTGCAGTAGCAAAACCCGCTTTTCCTAATGGAAGATATTTACATTGTAATGCTGGTCGCCCTGTTTGCCCTGGCAGTGACCGATCTGGTTGTTGGAGTGAGCAACGATGCTATAAACTTTTTGAGTTCGGCTATAGGCTCCCGTGCCTTTTCCATGAAGACCATCCTTATTGTGGCCAGTGTGGGAGTGGGGGTAGGGGCCATATTCTCAAGTGGCATCATGGAAGTGGCGCGAAAGGGGATTTTTATGCCGGGTGAGTTCTACTTTGAAGAGATCATGATCATTTTTATGGCCGTGATGATCACCGATGTGCTGCTGCTCGATTTTTTTAACTCCCTGGGGCTGCCCACCTCCACCACGGTTTCTATAGTATTTGAGCTTTTGGGTGCCGCGGTGAGTGTGGCCGTGATCAAGATTTATAATTCTTCCGGAAGTTATGGAGATATCTTTAATTATATCAATACTTCCAAAGCTACAGAGATCATTGTGGGAATTCTAATGGCTGTGGTCATTGCTTTTCTCATTGGGGCCATAGTGCAATATTTTTCACGGCTTATATTTTCATTTCAGTTTGAAAAGAAAATTAAGTACGCAGGTGCCATTTTTGGAGGGGTATCCCTTACTGCTATTCTTTATTTTATTTTGCTGAAAGGCCTTAAGTCGGTTACTTTTATTTCTGAAGGTTTCCTAAACTACCTTGACAATAATACGCTGATTATCCTTGCGGCTGGCTTGGTGGTTTTTACCGTGATTTCCCAGCTTTTAATGAGCCTGTTCAAAACCCATATCTTAAGGTTTATCATTCTGGTGGGAACCTTTTCTCTTGCCCTGGCCTTTGCGGGTAACGATTTGGTGAATTTTATTGGTGTTCCCATTGCGGCCTGGCAGTCATTTGAACTATGGCAGGCAGCCTATGCCAGCTCGGGCACTTTGCCTTCAGAATTTTTGATGAGTGGTTTACAGGGCGAGGTGGCCACCCCGGCTTTTTTACTGCTGGGGGCGGGTGCCGTGATGGTAGTTACCCTGTGGTTTTCCCGAAAAGCCCGTAACGTGGTAGAGACAGGCGTAAACCTTGCCCGGCAGGGGGAAGTGACCGAGAGGTTTGATCCTAATTTTCTTTCCCGCGGAATTGTTCGCTATTCGGTATTACTGGGTAATGTGATTGGAGCGATTACACCAAGGGCGGTAAGCAGAAAAATTGATGAAAAATTTCAGAAGCCCGGTGCTTTCACACGTGATTCTGAAGATACCCCGGCTTTTGACCTTGTTAGGGCCTCAGTGAACCTTGTGGTTGCCAGTATCTTGATCTCTATAGGAACCAGCCTCAAATTGCCACTTTCAACAACCTATGTTACCTTTATGGTGGCTATGGGAACTTCACTGGCCGACAGGGCCTGGGATAGGGAAAGTGCTGTTTATCGTGTTGCCGGGGTGGTGAATGTGATTGGCGGGTGGTTTGTAACCGCGCTGGTGGCTTTTTCGGCGGCTGCAATCTTTGCCGCGATTATTTACTTCGGAGGGATCATAGCCATCACCGTTCTTATAGGGCTGGCCATTTTTAGCATTGCCCGCAGCTTTGTGCTTCATTCCCGAAAGGAGAAGGAAAAAAAGCTGAAAAAGCCCTTCCGAAGAAATGATATCAGCACCATTAACGATATTGTAGGGGAAAGCTCCAAGAACATTTCCAGTATTGTATGCGGGGTAAACCAGATGTTTACCAAAACTGTCAAGAACCTTGGATATTACGACAAGAGCAAACTCAAAAAGAATAAAAAGTCGATTAAAAAACTGGAATCGGAAATAGACGAACTTAAGCGCAATGTCTTCTATTTCATCAAAAGCATTGAGGAAGAATCTCTCGACTCAAACCGTTTCTACATTCTCATACTCGACTACCTGCAGGATATTGTACAATCTATAGGCTACATTACCCGCAATAGTTACAACCATGTGAATAATAATCACAAGAACCTCAAGTTTAATCAAATTAGGGACCTAAAAAGGGTAGATGACAAGATGCAGGCCCTGTTTGACGAGATTGAGGATATTTTCGTGAATCAGGATTTTGCCAGAATAGACGTGGTTTTAGCCGGTAAACAGGCCTTGCTAAATGACGTGGGCGAGCTTATAGAAAAACAGATCAAACGAATTAGAACTACCGAAAGTAGCCCGAGAAACTCTGAACTTTACTTTGGTCTCTTACTGGAAACCCGCGATCTCATCACTTCTACCATGAACCTTCTAGAGCTTTACCGAGAATTCAATATTGCGGTTGAGACCACGAGGTTTTCTACAGGCTTGCCACAAAAAGAACAGGACTAAAAAACGCCATTTTTGAGGTTTTTTTAGTCCTGAAATATTTTAAAGTGCAGGAATTTTTGTGTCCCGTGTGAATTTGCTTATCCGTTTATGGCCTCCACACGGTCTACCCTGCCCTGCAGCATGTCTCTAAGCATGGTCTCAATGCCATTTTTAAGGGTCATGGTAGAAGAAGGGCAGCCACTGCAGGCTCCCTGAAGTATTACCTTTACAAGCTTGTCCTGCGGATCATAACTCTCAAATAAAATATTGCCTCCATCACTGGCAACAGCCGGTTTTATATATTCATCGAGAATAGCCACAATTTCTTTTGAAGTATCATCCAGCTCAACCTTTTTTATGGGTTCTTTTCCTTCAGGTTTGGTATCAGAAGGCTGTTCGTTGTTTTCAAGCAGTACGTCTTTACCCTGTTCCAGGTATTCCCTGATGTACTCCCTGAGTTCCTGCGTGATTTCTTCCCATTCAGAAATGTCATATTTCATGATGGAGAGGTAATTCTCATCTATAAAAACTTCCTTTACAAAAGGAAAATGGAATAAAGCCTTAGCCAAAGGGGCATTTTTGGCCTCATCAATATTTTTAAACTCCAGGCTTTGCAGTACCAGTTTCTTGTTTGAAACGAACTTCATTACAGTTGGGTTTGGTGTGCTTTCAGCGTAAACCGTAACGGGTACTTTTTTGATTTCCTCTTGTGGAGGAGTCACTACAGTGCCGCCATTGTTGAGGTATGTTTCAATTTGTTCAGAGATTTCCTCCTGTACGTCTTTCCAGTGTACTATGTTATACTTCTCTATAGCCACAAAATTTTGTGCTATATAAACCTTCTTTACAAAAGGAAGATGGAATAGCTGCTGGGCCAGAGGAGAACGTCCGGCTTCTTCTATGTTGTTGAATTCAAAGCTTTCATGTTTTGTTAAAAAAACATTGGCCTCAAACTTTACAATGGTGGGCCTGGTAGTAGGCTGAATATTAATGCTGATATTTTTCATGTCGAAATTTTGGCAAAAATACGATTTTCTGTTCGTTTTCTGGTGCTTATTTAGAACGATTCAATTTGCAGTTAGAAATCCATAAAACTGACTTTGAAAGAATTTTGAGGAGCCGGGATGATGTTTCTAAGAATTTCAGGATCGCCATTGCTGAAGAATTCGGGGATTTTTTGCTGTTCTGCAGTGAGCAGGTCAAGGCTTTGCAGGACAACCCGGGTTTGTTTGGCAACGGCCATGCCCGAATCTATGATCTGCACGTGGGGCGGAAGTATTTTCTTGAGGGTGGGGATTAGGTAAGGGTAGTGGCTGCAGCCCAGCACGAGGTAATCTATACCGGCTTTTATCATGGGCTCCAGCAGCTGGGAAAGCATACCCTGCACAACCGGGGCATCTTTTTGCCCCTGTTCAATCTTTTGCACAAGGCCTTTTCCCACTACCTCAACGATCTTGTTGTCTTTGGAATATAGATCTGACGCCTTTGCGAAAAGTGTGCTGGAGAGCGTTCCTTTGGTGGCCAGGATCCCAATGCACTTGGCGCGGGTTTGTAAAGCAGCAGGTTTTATGGCAGGTTCAATCCCAATGAACGGGATGTTATAAGAAGTTCTCAAATGCACAATGGCGTTTGTGGTAGCGGTGTTACAGGCCACCACAATGATTTTGGCGCCCATGTCGAGCAATTTCTCGGTGTTCTTTACACTTAGCCTTACAATTTCCTCGGGAGGCTTTTCTCCATAGGGAGCGTTGGCGCTGTCGGCTAAATAAATCGTGTGTTCCAGGGGGAGCAGGTGGTGGATCTCTTTCCAGATGGAGGTGCCGCCCACCCCCGAATCAAAAATACCTATAGGCTTGTCTTTGCTCATTCCTGTAAAAATAAAAACTGCGCATCAATGATGCGCAGTTTTTACAGAATATTTTGGTGGAATTAAATTCCGAGTTCTTTTTTAACGTCTGGCATTAAGTCATAACCATCGGCCATAAGAAGTCCGGTTCCGGTAGTAGAATCAAGCACATAGTCATATCCTTTTGCACGGGCTACTTTCTGAATAGTGGTGCGGGCTTTTTCAAACACCGGCTTAAGTAGTTCTACTTCCTTTTGACGAAGATCCTGCTCGGCAGTCTGACGGTACTCCCCTATAGATCTTTGAGTTTGTTGAAGCTCTAAAGCTCTTTTCTGGTTCTCTTCGTCTGTCTTGGTCTGAGCTTCAGACTCATATCTTTTCATGGTTCCTTGAGCTTCAGTAACCATCTCTTTAATTTGAGTATCATAGGTTTTCTGAAGTTTTTCCAACTGGTTCATTGCAGCTTTGTAGCCTGGCATTTGCTCAATCAATTCCTGTGAAGCGATATGCGCTACCTTTGATTGTGCATTTGCAAAAGAAGTTGCTCCAAAGATTAAAGCTACAGCTATTAGAAGGGTCTTGAATTGTTTCATGTTTAAAATTGATTATTTAATTGTTGAATTATTTGTTGTCTAAGTTTCTTATATCCTGTTAATTATTCCTGATTTCTTCTCTGGCCTTTGCAACGGAATCTTTCTTTCTCTGGCGTTCTTTGAGAATCTCTTCCCGGCGCCTCTCTGCCTCTTCATTTTTCGCGGTTCGAATAGAATCCCTTAGTCTTCTTCGTTCCTCAAGCAAAGCCTCTCTTTCCTGTTTTCTCTCCAGTTGCAGCTGCTCTCTTTCTGAAAGCACCTCTTCCTCTTCAACAGTTTTGGCTTCCTGTCTTATCAGCTCTCTTTTTTCCTGCCGCGTTTCCAGTTCTCTTCTGTTTGAGGCCCTGGTAATGCTTCTTAGTACCTGGTCGCTCACATCAAGCCTGTCTGCCGCAAAAAGGGTCACTACGTCTGCCGACTTGTCAAAGATAAGATCATAATCCCGGTTTTTAGCTATTTCCTGAACTGCTACGAAAACCTGATCCTGAATTGGTTTTACCAACTGTAGCTTTTGCGTGATAAAATCTCCGTTGGGACCAAATCTTTTTTGCTGATAGTCCAGTATCTTTTTCTCTTCAAATCTTATTTCATCCTCGCGGTCTTTGATCAATTCACTGGTCAAAAGAGGCCTTTCATTGGCGAGGTCCTGTTTCATTTTATCAATCCTCTTCAACTCGGTTTCCACCTCGTTCTTCCACTGCTGTACCTTTTTTTCAAGCTGGGCAGAGGCTTCCTGATATTCGGGAACGTTTTGAAGGATGTATTCCATATCTACATAACCTATTCTTACTGTTTGTTGTGCCTGCACAGCAAAACCCGAAACGAGTAAAAAAGCAAGTGGTATAAGAATGGATTTTTTCATAATTAATGGGTGTATAGAAAATACCGTGCCAAATTAAAACTGCTGTCCAATTATAAAGTGGGTCTCCCATCCGTTTGCCTTGCTCTCACCAGGAAGTGGATCAAATCCATAACCAAAGTCTATTCCAAGTAATCCGAAGGCCGGCATGAATATCCTTATTCCGGCTCCTGCCGATCTGTTGATCTGGAAAGGATTATAGTCTTTAAAATCATCAAAAGAGGCACCGGCTTCCAAAAAGGTAAGGCCATAAATAGAGGCTGTGGGTTTTAAGGTAATCGGATATCTTAGTTCCAGAGAGTATTTGTTGTAGATGGTAGCACCATCATTATCTGTAGCAGTGCTCATTACGCCGCGGTCAACCGGGATAAGTGACTGGTTGGGATATCCTCTAAGGGCAATAGCTTCACGGCCATCCATGCTGTAGGTTCCCATCCCGTCTCCCCCAAGGTAAAACCTTTCAAAAGGCGGCACCCCGCGGTCATTGTTGTAAGCTCCAAGAAATCCGTACTCGGCATGAGTTCTCAAAACTAACTTGTCATACAGGTTAGTGAACCATGTACCGTTGAATTTAATTTTGTAGAATTCTAACCACTTGTATTTTTCCTGGTCAATCTTTGCCTGATCTGGTACAGGGTCTTCCCCATCTCTCAACGGTCTTCCCTGTCTGTTTATAAGTACTCCGTTCTCATTCTGAAGCTGATATTCTTTCTGGTCACCCAAGTTTGCATAATCAATGTCGTTAAACAAAGAATAAGGCGGGGTTAATTTGGCAATAATTTCAAACTTTGAACCTCCCATTGGGAAAATAGGGTTGCTGAAGGTATTGTCGCGGGTGAGCCCCAGGGTGAGCGAGAAGTTATTGGAATAACCGTCACCAAAGGTAAATAGTCCGGTGTTGTAGTTGCTCAGGTTATAGTGCTGAAAAGCAACTGCGGTAGAAAGTACAAAGAAGTCATCGGGTACTGTAAGTCTTCTGGCAAGTCCCAGGGTGATCCCCGAGATTGAGAATTTACGGTCTTTATCGGCTTCACGGTTCCTGTAGTCGTAGAAATACTGTTCTGTATGCTGCAGGGAAGTTGAAAGCCTTACCGGTTTCTTCCCGCCCCACCAGGGTTCAGAAAAAGAAAGGCTGTAAGTTTGGTAATAGGTGCTTGCCTGTGCCCGTAGTGAAAGCGTTTGTCCATCTCCCATAGGCAATGGTCTGTAAGCATCTTTATCAAAAAGTCCGCTCAGCGAAAAGTTGTTGAAGGAAAGCCCCAGAGTACCTACAAAGCCTCCGCCGCCATAACCTCCCTGAAGTTCAATCTGGCTGGCCCCTGCTTCTACAACAGAATACTCTAAATCAACAGTTCCGCTGTTCTGGTCTACTTCCTTAAAATCGGGGGTCAGGTTTTCAGCATCAAAGAACCCTAGTTGGCCAAGTTCCCGCACGGTTCTTACCACTGCTTCTTTGCTGTACTTGTGCCCAGGTTTGGTTCTCATTTCCCTAAAGATCACGTGGTCTTTAGTCTTGTCATTTCCTACTACGGTAATTTCATCAAAGTAGGCAACCTTACCTTCCCTGATCCTTATTTCAAAATCTATGGTGTCGTTGTATACCTTAACTTCTACCGGGTTGATGTTAGAAAATAAGTACCCGTTATTTTGATAAAGGTTGGTAAGGTCATTTGCATCGGGTTTGGTATTGTCGGCAATTTGCTTTTCAAGCAGTACCCCGTTGTACACGTCTCCTTTGCTTATTCCCAGTCTTCTTTTTAATTCCTGATCGGTATAAACCGAATTCCCTACAAACTCTATATCTCCAAAGAAGTAGCGGTTTCCTTCTTCAAGGTCGATATGCAGTGCCACATCGTCTTCATCTACGCGAATGAGGCTGTCTGAAACTATCCTGGCATCACGGTAACCCCTTTCTTTGTATATGCTAAGCAGCTTTTGCTTGTCGGCTTCATATTCTTCAGGAATAAATTTGGAGCGTTTCCAGAACCTGAAGAATTTCTGTTCCTTGGTTTTCTTCATGGCGCGTTTTAAACGACCATCAGAAATAGCTTCATTTCCGGAGATCTCAATATCTTCGATCTTAACGCGTTCTCCCTTGTCAACATTGATCACAAGGTTAACGGTGTTCCTGTTAAGGGTATCTTCCGCAGGCACAGTATTCATGGCCACTTTTGTGTTGAGAAAACCTTCCTCTTTAAAAGTGTTCTGAATGTAGTTCTTGGTGGTGGTCAAAAGGTTTTCTGTAACCTTTGTGCCCTTGTTAAGCTTATTTTCTTTTATAAACTCTTCCTGTTTCTTTTTCTTGATCCCCTGGATTCTCACATTGGCCAGGGCAGGCACCTCCTGAATTTCCAGCTCAAGATCGGCAACATTACCCTCAATATTGGTAACATAGATGTTAACATCACTAAAGGATCCAACATCCCACAACTTTTTAAGCACTTTACTAATGCGGTCTCCGGGAATGAAGATTTTTTCGCCCTTTTTGAGACCTGTGTAGGCAATAATGGTTTGCTCGTTAAAGGAGACATTTCCTGTAACTTCTATTTCACCTATCGTGTATTCCTGGCCGTTGGCAAGTGGCAGATCCTGTGCTGCTGAAGTAAAATTTATTAAAAGGCCAAGGGCCAAAAGTGCTAATGTAGATTTTGTTTTTAAGGCACTAACTAAGTTGCTCACTTGTTTTTCCAAATCTTCGTTCTCTGTTTTGATAATTATAAATGGCTTCATACAGGTCTTCTCTCCTGTAATCTGGCCAAAGTATTTCTGAAAAATATAATTCGGCATAAGCAATTTGCCATAAGAGGAAATTGCTTATGCGTTGTTCACCGCTTGTTCTTATTACCAGATCAACATCCGGAAGCTTGCGGGTGTAAAGATGCTTATTTATAACCGATTCATCAATATCTTTAGGGAAAATCTCTCCTGCCGATACTTTTTCTGAAATTTCCCTTACCATTGTGGTGAGTTCTTCCCGTGAGCCGTAGCTAAGGGCCAGGGTGAGGACCATCCTCTTGTTTCCTGATGTCTTTTCGATTACTTCCTGTAGTTCCCGGTAAGCTTTAGATGGGAGGTTGTCCAGGCAGCCTATGGCATTAAGGGAGATGTCGTTATCCTGAAGGGTCTTGATCTCTTTTTTAAGGGAGGAGACCAAAAGCTTCATAAGGGTATCCACTTCAATTTTTGGCCTGTTCCAGTTTTCCGTAGAAAAAGCATAAAGGGTGAGGTTTTTTACCCCAATCTCTGCGCAGCCTTCTACTACTTCCCTAACAGCTTTGGTGCCTTTTTCATGACCCTTAACGCGCATTAATCCCTGCTTTTTTGCCCACCTGCCGTTGCCATCCATTATTATGGCAATGTGCCTGGGTAATTTTGAAGGATCAATATTTTCTTTAAAGTTCATATTAGTATTTGTTGAAACAGCCCGACCCTCTTCCGAAATTAAATGTGAAGTAGATGCCGGTAAACACATACCAGTCGGTGGTGTTTTCATTTCCGAAATCGTACGGCTGGTAATTGCCCTCTACTTCAGAAGGACGGCTCCCATCCAGGTTGTCGGTAAAAGTATAACGGGCACCTATTTCTATTCCGGCAGCGAGAAAATTGGTGAGGGTTTGTTTGTAGCCCATCACTATAGGAAGCGAAAATTCCCAGTTATTTCCGGCTTCCTGCAGCTCATTTGCCGCAGGATTGGTATATGCCCTGTTCTTTAACATGTAATGTTTGGCAAAATAATAGCTAATGCCGGTGTAAAGATAAGGAGTTGATTGGTATGTATTGGAATGCAGGTCCCAATTCCAGAAAGTAAATTCCAATCCTAAAGAGGCTTCAGCAATATTGTTGGAAAAAGAATAGCCCCTGTCCAGGCGGCGTCCTTCATTAGATTTGGCGTCATCGGCTTTGAGTTGTGCATACAATAATGAAAACCTGAACGAATGGCGGTCACTGCGGTTCCATTTTACCAGGCCTCCAAATACGGGGGCGTTAGGATTTATGTAGGTAGTGTTGCCCACATCCCCAATATAATTTGCACCTCCTATAAAAGGGCCCACTTCAAAATTTTGGGAATATGTTTGGAAGCCGCAAAGCCCAATCAAAACCATAACAACAAGATACCTCATAGGTTTTCAAAAGTCTGCAAATATAACAATAATGTTTGCCCCACAAATAACGTCTGCGGGTTTGTGCCTTAGCAATAACAGTTTAAAGCGGGTTTTATTGTTTTTAATTTCGCTTATCTTCACCCCAAAGTAGTTTTTTTCGGAGGGTTTTTAAGAAGGTGTCACTGGTAAATTCAACTATCTTGATCTTAAAAGGGGCTTTTTTAATTGTGACGGTAGTGTTATTTTTTAAAGTTGCCAGGCGCGAATCCATCGAAACCAGGTAATCATCTGCCCGTCCCGACACCCTCAGCCTAATGCGGGTGTTGTCTTTGATCACCAGTGGGCGGGCATTGAGGTTATGCGGGGCAATGGGGGTAATAACCAGGGCTTTTGTGGCCGGTGTTATTACGGGGCCGCCACAGCTAAGCGAGTAGCCGGTAGAGCCGGTGGGTGTTGAAACTATTAATCCGTCTGCCCAATAAGAAGTGAGTGGTTCATCATCAAGCCAGGTGTCTATAGTGATCATAGAGGTGCTGTTCTTTCGGCTTACGGCTATTTCATTTAGCGCAAAATTGTTGCCGTGCAGTTCTTCCACTTCAGGATCGGTCATGATGCATAGCAGGGAACGTTCCGAGATCTTGTATTCCTTTTTAAGTAGCCTTGAAATGGTAGCACGAATTTCTTCTTTATGAACCGTTGCAAGAAAACCCAGTCTCCCGGTATTAATTCCCATAATGGGAATATCCAGGTCCTGCACAAAATTTACCGAATGAAGTATAGTTCCATCTCCGCCCACACTTATAAAAATATCGAAAGTATTGTCGAGGTTTTTAAAGGTTTTAAAATGATGAAAATCCTTTTTTATTTCATTGTTTTCATCAATTAATCTCAAGAAATTCTCTTCTATAGCAACTTCAATATTTTCTGAATCTAAAACATTCAGAAGTTCTTCTATATAGGTGCCCGAATTGGTATGGTAAAATTGCCCGTAGATTGCAGCCTTCATCTCTAGATATTAAGATATTTATCCAGGTAACGGGAACGATCCTGTAAACCTGAAGAGAAGGAGTCTTCAGAATTTTGGGAAATAACTTCATAGCCGTACCTTCTAAAGGTCTGGAAAATGGCATTAAAAGGGACGGTTCCGGTTTTAAGGGTGATCTGGGCACGGTCATTTTCCATACCCGAAACAAAAGCCCCCAGAACATGAGTGCCATTAGACTCAACGATCTGGCATATCTCGCTAAAAGAGTAATCTTTAGCTCCTTTTTCCACTACCACAATACCTCCGGGGTTGTTCAGGAAGGGGGATTCAGTAAATAAATTCATAATATCCTGTAGCTCTAAATATCCCAAAAACCGGTTTTCTTCATCCAGTACAGGCATGATGTTCGTATCGTTTTTGGAGAAATTGTGCAGCACATCTATCCAATTATCGGTATCTCTAACAAAAAATCCCTCCAGGGCATATTGAAAGTCCTCCATAGGTTTTTGAGGTTCAAAGATCCTGGCGTCGGCCACGGGAATACAGCCCATATAAATATCATCCTGCATAACAGGTAAATGAGAATAAGCGAACTCATTGAAAACCTCCAGCACTTCTGAAACAGGAGTTTGAAACTGCGGAATTTTAATTTCATTAAGGATGTAGGGCTGAATGTTCATTGTGCCGGCGTTTTTCTGCAAATTAATCAAAATAAAGTACTTTTTTGCTTATTCAACTTTGTATTTTTGTTGAAAACAGGTGCCAAAAATGACAAAATTAAGTGTTAATATAAATAAGATTGCAACCCTTCGAAACAGTCGGGGAGGTGATGTTCCCAATGTAGTACAGGTAGCAAAAGATGTACAGCGATTTGGAGGTCAGGGTATAACTGTACATCCCCGGCCAGATGAGCGCCATATTCGTTACCAGGACGTGTTGGACCTTCGCCCGGTGGTGACCACAGAATTTAATATTGAAGGTAATCCCGTAAAGAAATTTATTGACCTGGTATTGAAAGTTAAACCCGAGCAGGTGACCCTGGTGCCCGATGCTGAAGATGCCATCACTTCAAATGCCGGATGGGATACTATTAAGAACAGAGACTATTTGAGGGAGATTATCTCAGAATTCAAGGGTAAAGGTATTCGTACATCAATTTTTGTAGATCCCGATCTTGAAATGGTAAAAGGGGCTGCCAATACAGGTACAGACCGTATTGAGCTCTACACAGAAGAATATGCGAGGCAATATACAAAAGGAAATAAGGACGGGATCAAACCTTACAGAACATGTGCCGAAGCTGCCCTTGACCTGGGGCTTGGGATCAATGCCGGCCACGATCTTTCCCTGAACAACATCGAGTACTTTCAGAAGAACGTCCCGGGGCTGCTTGAGGTATCTATAGGCCACGC
>Ga0098069_100292_pt1 | contig 25166 bp, 13 predicted proteins | sample 27_taG_FD_92584 | JGI IMG/M metagenome (GOLD analysis project Ga0098069, IMG submission 92584) | Marine viral communities from Cariaco Basin, Caribbean Sea - 27_WHOI_OMZ | ecosystem: Environmental > Aquatic > Marine > Oceanic | place: Caribbean Sea: Cariaco Basin | collected 2014-11-09
AAAAAAAAATAAAAATATCATCTATTCGTCATCCTGCAAGTTCAGCTTGACGTTTAAAAGGCACTTAATAAACTGCATAAAAAAATCCCCGAAAAGTAATTTTAGGGGATTTAAGTTTATAATGCTTAAAAATAATTAATCGTTATTTCTACGATCTTTATTATCTCTGCCTCTGCGATCATCACGACCACGATTGTCTCGAGAACCACGGTTGTCACGACCTCTATCGTTACGATCGTTGTCTCTTGGTGGTCTTGCCTGGTAACCTTCAGGTTTTTCAAGCAATGCTTTTCTTGAAACTTTTTCCTTACGGGTTTTAGGGTCTACACCAAAGTATTTTACATCTATTACATCTCCAATATTAAGAATATCGGTTACGTTATCTGTGCGTTCCCAAGCCAGTTCAGAGATGTGAAGTAAAACCTCGTTGCCAGGAGCATCAACATATTCTACTACAGCACCAAAGTCAAGAACTTTAATAACTTTTACTTCGTAAACACTTCCTTTTTCAGGTTTGAAGGTGATAGAATCTATTTTTGCAAGAACTTTATCTATACCTTCTTGTTTTGTTCCAAGGATTTCAACAATGCCTTCTTCGGTTACAGGGTCTTCGTTAATAACGATTTCACATCCTGTAGTTTTTTGAAGTTCCTGAATCACTTTTCCTCCAGGCCCAATCAATGCACCAATAAATTCGTTAGGAATTCTTCTGGTGATGATTTTTGGAGCGTGAGCTTTTACATTTTCGTTTGGCTCAGCAATAGTATCAGTCAGTTTTTCTAGAATATGAAGTCTTCCTGCGCGAGCTTGTTTTAGCGCTTTTACTAAAATTTCGTAAGGAAGTCCTTTTACTTTAATATCCATTTGGCAAGCGGTAATCCCGTTAGCCGTTCCGGTTACTTTAAAGTCCATATCCCCAAGGTGATCTTCATCTCCAAGAATGTCTGAAAGTACAGCGTGGCGCTCACCATCAGAAATTAATCCCATAGCGATACCAGAAACCGGTTTTTTCATTTTAACCCCAGCGTCCATCATTGCCATAGTTCCGGCACAAACCGTTGCCATAGAAGACGAGCCGTTAGATTCCAATACTTCAGAAACGATTCTTACCGTGTAAGGATTGTTTTCAGGAATCATTCCTTTTAATGCACGTTGTGCAAGGTTTCCGTGTCCTATTTCACGTCTTGAAGTACCTCTAATTGGGTAAGCTTCTCCGGTACAAAATGGAGGGAAATTATAATGTAAATAGAAAGTTTCCTCACCTTGGTGAGTTGGCATATCTATGGTGTTTGCTTCTCTGGAAGTACCCAAAGTAACAGTTGCCAAAGCCTGAGTTTCCCCACGAGTGAAAATAGCCGAACCGTGTACCGATGGTAAATAATCGGTTTCACACCAGATAGGTCTAATCTCGTCGGTTTTTCTACCATCAAGACGAATACCTTCAGCAAGCGTAAGTTCTCTTACCGCTTCTTTTTCGGTTTTGCTATAATATTTTTTGATCAGCTTTTCATTTTCTTCTAATTCTTCTTCAGAAAATAAAGCTAAGACTTCGTCTTTTACTGCAGAAAAAGCTTCACTACGTTCTTTTTTACCATGACCGCCTTTAGCAATCTCGTAAATTTTATCGTAAGCCGCATCGCGAACTTTTTTCTCTATATCTTCTTTTTCTTCAGCAGTGGCATATTCCCTAACCGGTTTTTTGCCAAACGCTTCAGCTAAACGCAATTGGGCGTCTATTTGTTTTTTAATGTGTTCGTGAGCGAATTGAATGGCCTCGGCCATTTCTTCTTCTGAAATTTCTTTCATCTCACCTTCAACCATCATTACTGAATCTGAAGAGGCACCAATAATCATATCGATGTCAGAATCCTGTAATTGGCTACGGCTTGGGTTTATCACGAATTCACCATCTATTCTGGCTACACGAGCTTCAGAAATAGCAGTTTCAAAAGGAATATCTGAAAGCTGAATAGCGGCCGAAGCAGCAAGTCCTGCCAAAGCATCTGGCATAACTTCTTCGTCGTGAGACATCAATTGGATCATTACCTGAGTCTCAGTTCTATAATCTGATGGGAAAAGTGGACGCAATACGCGGTCTACAATTCTCATTGTTAAAACTTCACCGTCACTTGGTCTTGCTTCTCTTTTAAAGAAACCGCCCGGGTAACGACCTGCGGCAGCAAATTTTTCCCTGTAATCTACAGTTAGTGGAAAGAAATCCATAGTACTTTCTTTGTAAGAAGATACTACAGTACAAAGCAACATAGCATTGCCCATTTGAACAACAACCGACCCGTGGGCCTGTTTTGCTAATTTTCCGGTTTCGATAGAGATTTCTCTTCCATCTCCTAAATCGATAACCTCTTTAAATGTTTGTGGAATCATAATTTTGAATTCTTCGTTTGATCTGAATAACTTCACCAGATCTTTTTGTTAAACAATGGTCTCCGCCTATACCGGACGGCCGGGAGTTGTGTTGTGTGTTGTGTAGACCAATGAAAAACTACTCTCTTTGAGCGACAATTTTACTCGATAATCGAGATTTAAAATATTTCAACGCTAGCTTCTATTTTTTTTTGTGAAATAAAGCTTATCCGAGGAAAATTATTAATTAATACTATATAAAAAAAGGGGGCGTAAAGCCCCCTTTGAAATTTATTTTCTTAATCCTAATTCTTTAACGATCGCACGATATCTCATAATATCTTTCTTCATTAAGTAATCAAGCAAGCTTCTTCTTTTACCAACCAGTCTTACCAAAGAACGCTCTGAGTTGTAGTCTTTACGATTCTTTTTTAAGTGGTCAGAAAGGTGAGAGATTCGGTAAGTGAACAAAGCAATTTGTCCTTCAGCAGAACCAGTGTCGGTTTTGCTTTTTCCGTGCTTCTCAAAAATTTCTTCTTTTCTTTCTTTGGCTAAATACATTCCAATATTAATTTTAATGATTTTTATGTATTGACAGTTTTTCTGTCAGGCGGCAAAGATACTACTTTCTATATAATTACCTACTTAAAGGAAAATTTATTTTAAGCTCTTACCGGTTGATTTTGAATAAGATCCAAATACAGGTTTACTTTATTCTTAAGTTCAGACCTTTTTGTTATGAAATCTAAAAAGCCATGTTCCTTAAGGAATTCTGAAGTTTGAAAATCTTTTGGAAGATCTTTTCCGGTGGTGTCTTTTACTACACGAGGTCCTGCAAATCCTATTAAAGCGCCTGGTTCTGAAATATTAATATCTCCTAACATTGCGAAAGAGGCCGTGGTACCTCCGGTAGTTGGATCTGTGGCTAAAGAAATGTAAGGTAGGCGAGCTTCTGCCAGTTGTGCCAATCTAACTGATGTTTTTGCCAATTGCATTAGTGATAAAGCTGCTTCTTGCATTCTTGCCCCTCCAGACTTGGAAATTATCATGAAAGGAATTTGATTGTTTAGGGCGTATTCTGCAGCGCGGGCAATTTTTTCACCTACCACAGATCCCATAGAACCGCCAATAAAACTAAAGTCCATACATGCAATTACCAGGTCTTTTCCTTTAGATTTTCCAACAGCGGTACGAACCGCATCATTAAGATCGGTTTTTTCCTGGGCGGCCTTTAGACGATCGGTGTATTTCTTAGTATCCTTGAAACTTAAAGGATCTTTAGAAGTTACATCTTTATCCAATTCTTTGAATTTATTATCATCAAAAAGGATCTTAAAATATTCTTTACTGCCAATTCTTACGTGGTAACCATCTTCCGGACTTACATAAAAATTGCTTTCCAACTGTTCGGCATCTACAATCTTACCGGTTGGTGATTTATACCAAAGACCTTTAGGAACATCTTTTTTATGTTCTGTTGGTGTCTGAATTCCTTTTTGTGTTCTTTTAAACCAAGCCATCTATTTTCAGGTTTCAGGTTTCAGTCTATTTTATAAGCAACAAACTGAAAGTTTTACTTAAAATAAAAACAGCCGGAATCTTTGAAATTCCAGCTGTTGAATAAAAATTAAATTTATAAAGTATTTACGTTATTAAGGTCTTCGAATGCCTTTTTAAGTCGGGCTTTAAAAGTAAGCTCTCCTTCGCGTAACCATTTTCTTGGATCGTAATATTTTTTGTTAGGTACATCGCTTCCTTCAGGATTACCTATTTGCGTAGCAAGATAATCTTTCTTTTCTCCCATATAATCACGAATACCTTCAAGGTAAGCATATTGAAGGTCGGTATCGATATTCATTTTAATTACTCCGTAGCTAATTCCTTCGCGAATTTCCTCAACAGTAGAACCACTACCTCCGTGGAATACAAAGTCAATATGATTTTCTTCAACACCATATTTTTTAGTAATGTGTTCCTGAGAGTTTTTAAGGATTATCGGAGTGAGTTTTACGTTTCCGGGTCTGTAAACTCCGTGAACGTTTCCAAAAGCTGCAGCAATTGTGAACTGATCGCTTACTTTGCTTAATTCTTCATAAGCATAAGCTACCTCTTCTGGTTGGGTATATAATTTAGAGGAATCAACATCAGTATTATCTACACCGTCTTCTTCACCACCAGTTACTCCAAGTTCAATTTCCAGGGTCATCCCCATTTTGCTCATTCTTTCAAGATATTTCTTGCAGGTTGCAATATTTTCCTCAAGAGGTTCTTCAGAAAGATCTATCATATGCGAGCTATACAATGGTTTTCCGAATTGCTCGAAATGTTTTTCACTGGCATCCAATAAACCATCTATCCAGGGAAGTAGTTTTTTCGCACAGTGGTCTGTATGTAAAATAACTACTGCACCATAAGCTTCAGCAAGCTCATTTATATGTTTTGCTCCCGCTACAGCACCCGCAATAGCAGCTTTTTCGTTATCGTTAGAAAGTCCTTTCCCGGCGTTAAACTGGGCACCTCCATTAGAGAATTGAATAATTACCGGTGAATTTAGTTCGGCAGCGGTTTCCATTACCGCATTCATACTGCTTGAACTAATTACGTTTACCGCAGGAAGGGCAAAGCCTTTTTCCTTGGCATAATTAAATATTTCCTGTACTTCTTTTCCTGTGGCTACGCCTGGTTTAATGTTGTGACTCATAATTTTAGTTGAATTAGAAATACAAAAATAAGAAAATATGTTGGCTTAGAAAGGATAATTGATCCCTACATTATAGACCGCATTATTAAAGTTGTAATTTTTAAACCAGCGATTGCCTTCGGGAAGGGCAGGGTTGTAGGTTTTAAAGCCAACATCAAATCTTAATACAAAAAAGTTAAAGTCGTACCTAAGTCCAAAACCAGAGCCTACAGCAATATTTTTTAAGTCTGCAAGGGACTCAAAAGTTGCCTTTTCATCTTCAACAATATCCAGTACATTCCAGATAATTCCTACGTCTATAAAAACAGCCGAATTTAAAGCGCCAAACAGGTTGTAACGATATTCTGCATTAAAGGCAAGTTTCATATTAGCTTCATTAAATTCATTTCGGCCACCACTACTTCCCGGGCCAAGATCGTAAGCTCGCCAGGCACGATTATCGTTAGGGCCACCGGCAAAGAAACTTCTTACAAATGGAATGCTGTTTGCATTTCCATAAGGGATTGCCACGCCGCCGAATGCTCGAAAAGCTAAAATATTATTCTGTCCCATATCCCAGTGCTTAATAAAATCGAGCTCGGTTTTGATATATTGAGAGAAGTTTACTCCTAAAATATTATAATTTCCATTTTCATTTTTTTCAAAGTCGGCTATTGAGGAAATCGCAGAAAGTGTATTCCCTGCGGTTTCTATTTTAAACCTAAATCGGGTGAATTCCTGATCGTATAAATTTTTCTTGGTATTCCATAAATAGGTGTAGTTAGTAGCGAAAATCAGGTTGTTTTCAGTTAAACGATTTTTACGTTCTCCTATATTATTTACCAGTTGTGTTTGATCTTCGTCCAGGCCGGTAGTCCCACCGGTATTATTCGAGACATCGTTAATAAAACTTTCAGCTCCTGTTGGGATAATTAGCAATCCTTCTTCATTTAAATAAGAGGGATTGGTAACGATACTGCCCGATTGAACGATCTGGTTGAGATCGTTGTACGAATTACGATAAACATTAAAATAGTTATCGGTATTCAGGTTTCTTACGTATTGAATGTTTAAAAGATCAAGGCGGTTAGAAAGTTGTGGCGACGGATTCCAACGGTAATTAAGAATCCCGGTAAGGTTTCGCTTATCTAAACCAATATTATTTTGGGTGCTAACCCCTACGCTAAGTGCGGTAAAGGGTTGCATGTATTTCGGGATAAACTTATCGGTATTAATAGGAAGAAATATCCTTGGAAAAGTAAGTTTAAGATCGGCTCCAATTTCTGAAATATCAAAAAATCGGTCGTCATTTCCACTTATTGCGGCATCTGTAGACGATCCTATACTTCCCCGTCCTGAAATTTCAAAGTTTTCGGCTCCTCTAAATACGTTTCTTATTAAAAGCGAGCCGCCAAAACCAATTCCGAACTTTTGGATATTGCTTTGTGAAACATCAAAATCGAAACCCAATGAGTATTTTGGCTGCGGGGTTAAAAAAATATTAGCTACAAGATCACTACGGGTAGAATCTGCAGGATCTGGGGTAAATTGTACATTAGGATATTTAAAAACGCGTAAAGAGTTTAAGCGATTGTAAGTTCGGGAGCGGGAAATATCACTGTATGTATTTCCTGGTCTAATAAAAACTGCATCGGTAATGGCTTCGGGTTTATAGCGAAGTTCTTCAAAGCTATAAAGGGTGTAACCCTCTTCAGTAGTTACACTATCGGTTAATGCCTGATTTCGATTAGCATATTTATAATCGGTGAAAATATTAACCTTACTAATTTCGTGAATTTTAAATGGAACCCTTGAGGTGGTGTCTTCTTCTGAAGCAAAACGGTTTTTTATTATCACGGTTGTATTTACATTTTTGCCCGTGTTAATCGTATCGGCATTAAAACTTATATATTCCTGGTCAAAATTATACACCCCGCTATTTCTAAAAAGAGAAGTAAGGCGGTCTCTTTCTTCATTGATATCCAGTGTTTTATACTGCATACCTTTCTTAATGACAGATTCATCTTTATGAAGTTCGTATAAAGAATCTATAACTTTAGAAGATATATTGGTAGTGATGGAATCTAAATAATAAGGTTCTCCTGTTTTAACTTCGTAGGCTACCCGAGCGCGTTTCTTTTTATTTTCTGAAGGAATTATTTCGTAATCGGTTTCTACATTGAACCAGCCATTGTTCCAATACCAGGAATTTAAACGGTTAACTGATTTTTTGGTTTCTTCCTCATTTACAATTACCGGTGCCTCGCCGGTTCTTTTAATCCATTCGTTGAAAGTCTTTCGTGAATGCAGAAATTTTTCAAACTGTTTATAGGAAAGAATGTCTATCAGTGTATTTTTCTTGCTTTCATTTTCAAGATATTTTTCGCTTAAAATAGAATCGATATTTGGGCGGGCAAGATTATAAAAATGAAGTCGAAGTGGAACTCCTAAGAAACTGGTATTTGGTTCCTGATAGAGCTGGTTGTAAATACGAGTTTCTTTAATCTTTTCGTCATTGACGAAAATCTCATTGTCAGTGAGCAGTTTATCATCACCTTCTACGCGTTTTACAGCATTACAGGAAATTAAAAAAAGCAGGCTTAAAAAAAATAATGATATTTTTGCGAAATGCCGATTCAAACACACATTTTTAAGAGATCAAAATTACATTTTTTGTATGGTTAGTAAAAGCCAAATTAAGTTAATAACCAGTCTTGCACAAAAAAAATACCGTTATAAAAACGGACTTTTTGTAGCTGAAGGTTTTAAAACAATAAACGAGCTTATAAACTCAAAATTTATTCTAAATAGACTTTTTACGATTTCGGCAGATTTTGGTGTTGATTCTAATAAAGTGCAAAAACTTGATGAAAAGGAACTCAAAAAAATAAGCTTTCTTAAAACACCACAGACTGCATTGGCTTTATTTGAAATTCCAGCGGAAGAAATAGTTCAGGAAGAAAGTCTCACTCTTGCTTTAGATGGAGTAAGGGATCCCGGAAATTTGGGCACTATTATAAGGCTTTGTGATTGGTTTGGGGTAAAAAATCTGATGTGTTCTAATGATTCGGCAGATTGCTTTAACCCAAAAGTGGTTCAAGCAACGATGGGATCTTTAGCCAGGGTGAATATTTCCTATTGTGACTTAAAAAATCACCTCAAAAAATCAGAACTTCCCGTATATGGTGCTTTTATGGAAGGAGAGAATATTTATAGAAGTGAAACCGAAGAAAAGGCAATCCTGGTAATGGGAAATGAAGCGAATGGAATTTCAGCTGAAATTGAAGCTTTGATTAGTAAAAAAATAAGCATCCCTCGTTTTGGAGAATTAAAAGAAACTGAAAGCCTAAACGTAGCAACAGCCACCGCAATCCTACTAAGTGAATTTAAACGTAAGAGTTTTACTCAATAATTATTCTGCTAAATCCTATAAAGCTCTACTGAAACGTAAAATTGAGGAACAGCGCTTGGGATCGCATCGCATCTACGGCCGGGAATTGTGTCTCTACCATTTCGTTATTTATAGTGAAAACTCCTCTTATTGACGGTGAAAACTTAAAGTAATAGAGGTAAAGGTCTATTCCAAGGCCAACTTCATAATGGTAGTTATTGGTGCGCAAACGCGTATCTACATCAGGGTTGTTCTCGTTACTTGAGAGGTTAATTGAAGTAGATAAACCGCCCACTATAAATGGTTTGAAGTTATTGATACGGTCTGCTGAAAACTTTAATAACAGCGGGATATGAACATAGGTAGAATTTATTTCTTCAATTTCCTGGGTGTAAGGAGGTCTGAAATTACGAGTGTTAAAAGTAACACCAGGTTCCAAACGAAGGTCTAGATTATTGTTGAGTTTTAAATTTCCAACCAGGCCAACGTTAAAGCCCATTGTTTTTTCAATAATGAGGTCATTTCCATTGGGAGTTACTTCATCGTTATATTTGAATTTGAAATCGTAGGTATTAAAACCCAGGTAATATCCCCAGGACCAACGTTGTTTGTCAAAATTCTCGTTATTAATAATTTTATCTCCTCCAAAAATTTGCGCATTACCAAATTGAACGCAAAAAAGAAAGGCAATAACAAAAAGTTTCTTCATAATTTTATTTTGAAGCAGTATAAATGGTTGCAACCCCAAAAGTTTGAGGCTTATTTTCTACATTTATAAACCCCGTTTTCTTTAAAATATTGTTGAAAGCTTCTCCATATGGAAATTCGGCTGCACTTTTACTTAAATAAGAGTAAGCTTCCCGGTCCTTAGAAAATATTCTCCCAATTAGGGGTAGCATATAGCCAGAATATAATTTATAACCTTGTTTGAACGGAAATCTGGTAGGGACAGAAGTTTCCAAAACTACAAAAATTCCGCCGGGTTTTAGAACCCTTTGAATTTCTGATAATCCTTTTTCTAAATCTTCAAAATTGCGCACTCCAAATGCTACGGTTATCGCATCAAAAGAATTGTCTTCAAAAGGTAAGGCTTCAGAGTCTCCCTGCACCATTTCAATCTTTTCGGTTAAGTGTTTGGCGGCAATTTTTTTGCGCCCAACCTTCAGCATACCTTCAGAAAGATCAAGACCAACAATTTTTTTAGCATTTATATCGGCCATTTGTATGGCGAGGTCTCCGGTTCCAGTGGCGATATCCAGAACAGCATTTGGCTTTTGCGCTTTAACCAGGGCAATAACCTTTTTTCTCCATTTCACGTCAGTACCCATGGAGATTACCCGGTTCAAACCATCATAATTGCCAGATATTTTATCAAACATCTGTTCAACCTGTTTCTTTTTATTGAGACCAGAATCCTGGTAAGGAGTCACCTTTTTACTCATAATACCAATTTTGGGCCAAAGATACACGATATGAAATAATTGTGATGATACTTTTAGAATTTGTTGTTATAGAGTTCGGTTTTTGGTTTGTCTAAAATACCGTACATTTGTTCTTCTTTTCAATTTCAAGCTGTTATATGAAGATAATTATTGCCGGAGCAGGTGAAGTCGGCTTTCATTTGGCAAAATTGCTTTCTTTCGAATCCCAGGATATCACATTGATTGATACCAACCGGGATAATCTTACTTATGCCGATACGCATTTAGATATCAGGACGATAAAAGGAGATGCCACTTCTATCGCGATTTTAAAAGATTCTCAGGTAAAGCATGTAGATATGCTTATTAGTGTTACTTCCAGTGAAGCTACTAATATTACAACCTGTGTTTTAGCAAAACAGCTAGGAGCTAAAAGAACTATAGCTCGTATTTCTAATACTGAATTTCTAGAAAATAAAGAGGAAATTGGGTTTACTCGTTTTGGTATAGACGAATTGATTTCTCCTGAAGCTTTGGCAGCAAGAGAAATTGCCTTGCTGCTTAATCAATCTGCTTTTAACGATAGTTATGAATTTGAAAATGGCGCTTTAACCATGATTGGGCTTAGTCTGTCTAGAAATGCGCTGTTTGTGGGTAAAACGGTTAAGGAGGCGGCTAATATTTTTCCCGATCTTAACTTTGTTCCTATAGCTATTCAGCGTTACGGGACTCAATATACTCTTATTCCGCGAGGAGATACACAGTTTAAGGAAGGCGATCAGGTGAATTTTATTACCTTAAAAAGCGGTGTGGAAAACCTTTATAAGCTTACAGGTAAAACTAAGCACGCTATAAAGAATATAATGATTTTAGGCGGAAGTAAAATTGGTAAAAAAACAGCTATAGATCTTTGTAGAAATAATTTTAATGTAAAGTTAGTGGAGAGTAATAAAGAGAAAGCATATGATCTTGCTGATGAACTTCCCAATGCTCTAATTATTCATGGAGATGGTAGAAATGTGGAACTGCTTGAAGAAGAAAATGTGCACGATATGGATGCATTTATTGCGGTTACCGGTAATTCGGAAACCAATATTATGTCTTGCCTTGTAGCAAAATCTAAAAGCGTGAAGAAGACCATCTCTTTGGTAGAAAATATGGATTATTATCAATTGAGTCATTCAATTGGAATTGATACCCTGATCAATAAGAAATTACTTGCTGCAAATAACATTTTTAGATATGTTAGAAAGGGTGAAGTAGTGGCAATGACCAAGATCAATAATATGAATGCCGAGCTTCTGGAGTTTATAGTGAAGCCAAATTCCCAGGTTTGTAATAAAAGAATTAAAGATCTCGATTTTCCAAGATCTGCCATTATTGGAGGAATTATAAGAGATGGTAAAGGAATAATTGCGTTGGGTGAATTTACTATTACAAGGGGCGATCGTATAGTGGTTTGTTGTCTCCCAAGATCTATAAAAAAGGTTGAAAAACTCTTTCTATAATGCCAAGACTTAATTATCAAATTATTCTCCACGTCATGGGGCTGTTACTTTTATGTAACGGTGGTTTTATGCTTACCGCAGTTTTAGTAAGCTGGTTTTATGAAGATGGGGTAACTATAGATATTCTTGCTGCAGCTTTTATTACCTTATTCCTGGGAGTCCTTTTTATGTTTACTACCCGTGGCCACCGCAAAGAAGTAAAGAAGCGGGAAGGCTATATTATAGTAACCTTTGGCTGGATTTTTATGGCTTTAAGCGGCACGCTCCCTTATGTTTTAAGCGAATCTATTCCTGCTTTTACCGACGCCTTTTTTGAAACCATGTCTGGTTATACCACTACCGGTGCCTCGGTTTTAAACGATATTGAATCTATTCCAAAAGGGATTTTGTTTTGGAGAAGCCTAACACATTGGATTGGTGGAATGGGGATTATCGTTCTTGCTATAGCCATTCTGCCCTTATTGGGAATAGGAGGGATGCAACTCTTTGCTGCGGAAGCTCCCGGCCCAAGCGCCGATAAGCTTAAACCCAGAATTACCGATACGGCCAAGCGTTTATGGCTTATTTATGTGAGCTATACTGTGGCAGAAACTATCTTATTAAAAGTAGCTGGAATGAGCTTTTTTGATGCGATAAACCATTCGCTTAGCACACTTTCTACCGGTGGTTTTTCTACTAAGAATATTAGCGTTGCTTACTGGAACGATAGGCCAATTATTCAATATATTATCATGGTTTTTATGTTTTTGGCGGGAGCTAACTTTGTTTTAAGCTATTACAGTTTCAAGGGTAAAGTTCAAAAAGTACTGCATGACGATGAGTTTAAATGGTATTTCCTTTTTATAGCAATATTTACGGTAGTGGCTTCTGTATTAATATATTTTGAAGCTGATGTTGCCCTTTCTCAAATAGATCACCCAATGGTTTGGGGTGAGGCCGAAAGTGCTTTTAGACATTCGCTTTTCCAGGTGCTGGCGATTATTACTACCACAGGTTTTGTGACTGCCGATTACACTATGTGGACGCCTTTTCTCACAATTTTCTTCTTCGGAATGTTCTTTTTGGGAGGTTCAGCGGGTTCTACGGCAGGTGGTGTAAAGGTGATGCGCCATATTATTATGATTAGAAATGGCGGAATTGAGTTTAAGCGTGCCTTGCATCCAAACGCGATTCTTCCGGTACGATTTAATGGAAAATCTATTGGTAAAGGAGTAACCTTCAATATTTTAGGCTTCTTTATACTTTATATGCTTTCCTTTATAATTGGGTCTGTTATTTTAGGAGGACTTGGTCTCGATTTTGAAACGGCTATTGGTGGAGCAGCTTCTTCCCTGGGCAATATTGGTCCTGCTTTTGGCGCGCTTGGTCCGGTAAATAATTTCGATATTCTACCACCATTGGGCAAATGGTGGTGTTCTTTTCTAATGCTTATTGGAAGGTTGGAACTCTTTACGGTCCTTATACTTCTCACTCCGTTCTTCTGGAGGAATAGGTAATACTAATATTCAAATTAAGAAAATAGAAAGGCTGTTTAAAAGGATAATTTTCTGTCAAGCTGAATTTATTTCAGTCTTTATCTCGAATTCGCTTCGGGATTCTATCATATTCTTAATTGTTCAACATCCAGGATCTCCGAATAAATTTCGAAGCAAGCTCCCGACCAAAAATCGGGACAGGTTCTGAAACAATCTCGAAGTTTCGGGACAGGATGGCGTTATGGAATAAAACTGATAACTATTCTTAGGGATTTCCATGGCTATAAAAATACCCTGATGAGTTTTAACCGCATCAGGATTTTGAAAAATATATTATTTATGAGCTTAAAACCTAAGATTCAGCTAAAACTGATTTAATTCGCTTCATTGCTTCTTCAATCTGAGATTCACTTGCTGCGTAAGAAATTCTTATACAGTCTGGGTTTCCGAAGGCATCACCAGTAACCGTAGCTACAAGTGCTTCTTCTAATAAAAACATAGAGAAATCTGTAGCGTTTTCAATCTTATGGCCTTTAATTGTTTTTCCGAAGAAATGGGAGACATTAGGGAAAACATAAAATGCACCTTCTGGCTCTGTTGTTACAAAACCTTCAATGTTATTTAAAAGATCTATAATTAGTTTTCTCCTTTTCTTAAAGGTATCTACCATATAGCTAATTTCACTTACCGGTGCTTCTAGCGCTTTAATTACAGCACGTTGAGCTATACAATTGGCACCACTGGTAATTTGACCCTGCATTTTATTGCAGGCACGAGCAATCCAGGTAGGAGCTCCTATATAACCAATTCTCCAACCCGTCATAGCGAAAGCTTTGGAGACACCATTTACGGTTACCACGCGATCGTACATATCTTCAAACTGCGCCATAGAAGCATGACCGCCAACAAAATTGATATGCTCGTAAATTTCATCACTTACAACTACGATATCCGGATGTTTTTTTAGCACATCTGCAAGCCCTCTAAGTTCTTTTTTGCTGTAAACCATTCCACTAGGATTACAGGGAGAACTATACCAAATCATTTTTGTTTTTGGGGTGATGGCTGCTTCCAGCTGCTCTGGAGTCATTTTGAAATCGGTTTCTACTGAAGTTGGAACTTCAACCGGAACTCCTTCTGCCAGTTTTACTATTTCGGCATAACTTACCCAATAAGGGCAGGGTAGAATAACTTCATCTCCCGGGTTTAATAAAACCATCGCCACATTGGCTAAAGATTGTTTGGCACCGGTTGAAACTACAATTTGAGAAAGATCGTAGGTAAGATCGTTATCTCTCTTAAATTTATTAATTATTGCCTCCTTTAATTCTACATAACCATCTACGGGCGTGTAAGAATTGTAGTTATCATTAATCGCCTGTATCGCGGCTTGTTTAATAAAATCTGGTGTATTAAAATCCGGTTCCCCAAGACTTAAACCAATAATATCTTTCCCCTCGGCTCTAAGTTCACGCGCTTTTGCAGCCATAGCCAGGGTTTGAGAAGTGGCTAAATTGTTAATTCGGTTGGATAATTGTTCTTGCATTCTTTAATTGGTTACAAATTAATTACTCAATATTTGAGACTTGAAATACATATAACCTCGAGAAAGGTTTATTTGTTTTCTTATCTCGACCTCATGGGATTTCTCCAGAGGTAATCTAGGAAATTGCAGGTTTAGAACCCATTTCTTTCAAATGTTGAAAATGGGCAATTATTGCTGCGCGTGTGGTTTTGTATTCGTGATAAGGAAGATTGCATTCAGAAGCAGTCTCCTTAACTATTTTAGCGATTTTAGAATAGTGAATATGACTAATATTTGGAAAAATATGGTGCTCTACCTGATGATTTAATCCGCCGGTAAACCAGTTTACAATTTTGTTTTTTGTTGCAAAATTAACCGTGGTAAACAGCTGGTGAATTGCCCAGGTATTCTTCATAGATCCGGTTTCATCTGGTAATGGCATTTCTGTTTCCTTCACTACGTGGGCTAACTGAAATACAATACTAAGAATTAAACCTGCAGTATAATGCATCACGAAAAACCCTATTAAAATTTTCCACCAGGAAATTGATAAAATTAGCATAGGAATCACAATCCAAATAGAAACATAAATCAACTTTGTAATTGCAATAATGCTCCATTGTGCTACCGGGTTAGGCATTTTTCCGTAGGATAATTTTCGCTTTAAATAATTTTTAGTTTGTTTAAAATCTGTAGTCAACGCCCAGTTAAAAGTTAATAAACCATATAGAAACACAGAATAATAATGTTGAAAACGGTGAAAGCTATACCATTTGGCATGTTTAGAAAATCTAATTATTCGTCCCGCATCCAAATCTTCGTCGTGACCGTGAATATTCGTATAAGTATGGTGTAAAACATTATGTTGTACCTGCCAATTGTAAACATTTCCGGCTAGTACATAAATTGTACCTCCCATAAATTTATTCACCCATTTTTTGGAAGAATAGGAGCCATGATTACCGTCATGCATAATATTCATTCCTACTCCAGCCATTCCGGCTCCCATCACTACGGTAAGTAGTAACATCCACCACTGTGAAATGTCCAGGGTTAGGATCAGGAAATAAGGTGTTAGAAATAAAGAAAACATAGCTACAGCTTTAAGGTGGAGTTTCCAGTTTCCTGTTTTTTTAATGTTGTTTTCCTTAAAGTAATTATTTACTCTTTTATTGAGTAGCCTAAAGAATTTTGTAGAATCCTTTCGGGAGAATTTAATATGATTTTGAATGTTTTCCATTTATTTTTTTTGTAAGCGGTAAAGGTAAAATTTTTATATAGTTATTATGTAATCTAAACCGTATTAATGTACGGTGCAATTTCAGCACCAAATTATGTATTTTTGTGCAAAATTTGAAAACTTTGGAATTAATAAAGAAATATTTCCCCGATTTATCCGATGACCAGTATGCTAAATTTGAGCAATTGGAAGCACTGTATAAAGACTGGAATCTTAAAATAAACGTGGTCTCGCGTAAAGATATTGATGAAATTTATCTAAGGCATGTTCTACACTCCCTGGGAATTGCAAAAATTCAGAAGTTTAAACCGGGAGCAGAAATTTTAGATGTGGGAACGGGCGGCGGATTTCCAGGAATTCCATTGGCAATCTTATTTCCTGAAACCAATTTTCATTTAGTGGATTCTATAGGAAAAAAAATGAAAGTGGTAAATGAAGTGGTGGAAGGATTAAAACTCACTAACGTAAAAACTACAAACGCAAGGGTAGAAGAGATTTCTGGAACTTACGATTTTATAGTTAGTAGAGCAGTAGCCGCAATGCCAACTTTTGTGCATTGGACCAAAGGTAAGATCGCTAAAAAAAGTCAACACGAACTCAAAAACGGGATTCTTTACTTAAAAGGCGGAGATCTAACTGTTGAACTTCGTGATTATCCAAAGGCCAAAATTTACGAACTCCGCGATTATTTTGAGGAGGATTTCTTCAATACTAAAAAAGTGGTTTATCTACCTTTAAAGTATAAACCTTAATCTTTTCTAATAATCACTTTTTTAGCATAATCTCCAGAATCGGTATAGACTTTTACGATATAAACAGCCGAGCTTAAAGATTTTTTCTGTGGAACATGAATTTCTTTAAGGTCTGGTATTCCAAAGTGTTGATCTACAAGTTGGCCAGCAATATTATAAATATTAATATGCTCAATTTTATGAAGTTCAGGATTGCTAATTACAAACTCCCTGTTGTCTAGAGAGTAATAGTAATCAATAGGGGCTTCACCAGGTTCTTTATCTTTTCGTGTGGAAGTTACATCGTGAAAAACAATCTCATATAAATCCTGGTATTCACCTGCAGCAGGTAAGCTAGCTTTAAAAGCTTCTTTTCTTAAATCGTGATAAGTGCTGTCGCTGTTATCTCGCAAGTAGATATCAATGATATCGGGCACATTCTCGAGTTCCCCTATTTCTATACTGAATTCTTTTTCTTCAGCTATAGTAATTCCTAAAGGTAATCTTTGATCGAGATTGAAATGCGGTACACCCTGGATTACAAATCTTCCTTCTTCAATCATCCAGTACATATCTTCTGTTCCTTTATCTATTAGTAGAGCTTCATAGCCATAATCAATACCTTGAGTTGTATTTCCATCTGCAGCAACTCCTATTTGTCTCCAATAGCCCTGAGGAGAATTAAAATTTAAACGAATTTTATAACGTGTATCTTTCTCATATTTTGCTTGTTCTTTAGTTTTAGTTTCTGGTTTTAAGAACTGAGTTTCATCTGAGTTACCAGTTATATCGGTGTCAGGAGCAAATACTCTCATGCTATTTGTAAACTCAATAACTCCTGTTTCAGGATTGGAGTTAGGTCCGTCACTATTCTTACTTGTATTTACAAAGAATCCCTGAGCTACCGGAATAAATCTGCCTGGTCGTTTTCCGCCACTCATATTAGGATCAGAGTTGTCAATTCTTGAGTCAATGGATTTAGCAGGTAAGCCCAATGCTTTAGTGTAGGTTGCATAGCCGCCAATGTATTCAGCTAAATAGTGTGATTCACCAGCAAAATGATGCCAGTAATAAATAGCTCCATTTATATAGGGTTCGTTATGGTCTATAAATCTATTTGCATCAACAGCTGAGGGATACGGGTTTCCAATTAAGTAATTTTGATTAGGGTAGGATTTACGAAGTTCTAATGTTCCATTATTAGGAAAGCCATTAAAAATGTAGGTTTGATAAATACCTTCTCTTTCAGCTTCAATTACAGAAATGTCTTTAGTTCCTTTCATAGTGAAGCCTTCTCCTGGCAAGAGTTTAAAATCCTCCTTTGTAGGATTGCTGCCCAATTGTTTCCAGGAATGGTATTGGTTTGCATTCTGTTCATTGTGATTTGGAAAGAAACCGTTAATCCAGTAATTGCTTATATTAATTTTATTGGGTTCCCCATATTTTTCAACATAATCATGTCTATCGCCAAATTTGATATCTTTTACCGTGGCATTTTGGGCAAGTCCTTTCTTTAATATTCCGGCAACTGTAAATTTTGAAGTCATATTATTTGGCAAAACCGGTGTACTCCAATAGTTATAATTATAACTACTAGCAGTTCCTGTTTGCTGCTTTTCAATTGTCCCATTACCTGCCAGAATACTTCCTTCTGTTTGTACTAATTGAGATTCGCCATTAAGATCTATATGGCCGTTGAGTTCGAGGTAGTGGGTAATACGTAATTCGTTCCCTGAACTATTGTTTGTGCCATTCATTATAAGTTGTGTTCCGGTTTCGGAAATCAATCCTAGCAATTTGATGGCTTTATTATTAGAATTTAAATCGTTCTTTTGAATAGCGATATTCCAGTTTATATCTTCTCCATTAATACCCTGGTCATTTGGAAAAGTCCAGAATTTAGCGGAGTTTGAATCCCAACTACTTCTATTATGCCATTCTTCTCCGTTAATTGATTTATAGGGCATTGGAGCGGTGTTTTCTTGCATATCCTGAATGTTTTTAAGCAAGCCATTAGCTTGTGTACCTATACTACCAAGATTTGTTGTAAAACCATCGCTAGTAAGGTCTACTTCCGCAAGAAGTTGATAATACCCCAATAATTTGCTCCAGGAAATCTTTTCCGGGGCATTGGGCAGGTTTAAGTTATTTCCTAATACTGTGCCGCTCACATTTGAATCCTCCTTTTCAAGACGTTGATTCATAAAAAATCTTATTTGGTTTACAGGAATAGCAGTATTCCAAATTCGAAGTTCTTCAATATAACCGGAAAAATTATTTTTACTTCCGCTGGCTGAAGAAGCATAGGCTGCACCAATAATGGCCAGTGCGTTGTTGTTCACATTATGATTGGGAGAGATATTGGAATTTGTTTGGATTTGAATACCATCAACGTATAATTTCATCTCGCTACCGGTATAAACTCCTGCAATGTGATACCAGCGATTGGTAGATAATTTATTTGCAGAAACCACACTCTGGTTTCCTACCCTGAATGTGGGTGCGCCGTTGTTTAAAATAAGGTCATAACCGGAATTGAGATTCTCTTCTTCTCTCTTGGAAAAAATAGTTCTGGTTCCTGAAAGATCATTTGGTTTAACCCAGGCTTCAATAGCAAAACTACTTCCTTCCATACCAAAATGATTTCCCAGGTCTACAAAATCGTCGTCTCCATCAAAATTTAACTGGTTACAGGCGTTAGGAAAATCAATAGTAATAGGTTCCGCAGGAACAGCACACTCAGGGTTTGCTATTGAGGTAACCGTCCATGTGAATGTATAGAATTCCCCCGGTTCACCGGTAAAACTCGTATTAGCTTGATTAGGATCTCCCAATAATTCTGTTTCCCCATTATTGTAAGACCAACTACCAGTTGCAATTTCAGGGTCTACCGGGGATGCGGCAAGCCATATGGTTTTTACTCCACATTCTGAGATTTCAGGAGTCTCTCCTGCATTGATTTCGGGAGGAGTTAGTGTGGTAAATGTTTTAACTTCAGCAGAACAATTTTCACTTGAACTTACCAGAAATGTATAAGCTTTACCTCCCTGGAGACCTGAAATTATAAATTGTTCATCAGTGATATTATAAGTAATCTGGTCTTCACTTAAACTTACAGAATTTCCTTCGGAATTCAATATATCCAGTTGGTAGGGAAGATTATCTACATCAATAGTATCTTCGGCAAAAAGACCCCCACTAACTGGAATAGTAACCACTGTTCCAAATTCATCAAAACACGAAGCTTCTTCTAATTCTACGGGATTTCCTACCAATAATTTTTCAGGCTGTCTTATGGTTATAGTATCTGACCTTACCGTACAGGAACTGGCATCAGTAACATCAACATAATAATCTCCTGCTACCAAGTTTTCTGCTACGCTTCCTGTTTCGCCATTACTCCATTGATAGGAGAAAGGGCTTGTGCCCGTATTTTCAGCTATACTAACTTTTATTTGCCCATTGTTTCCTTCAAAACAAGCCACATCTTCTGGAACGAGTTCTAGTACAGGACTAATATTAAAAATTATATTTATCGTGTCACTTACTGATTCACATATTGCTTCTGTATCCTGATCTGAAGTTAGGATTAATTCGATTTCCCCGGAATTTATTTCATCTTCATTAGGATTATAGATTGTATTAATGCTGTTAGGATTAGTAAATCGAGAATTATCGCCATTAATGGTAGTCCAAAAACCTGTGTTAATTGTTGAATGAGTAATTGAAGCTTCAGAAAGATCTATAACCGGTTCGTTGGAGCAAATTTCCATATTTTCTCCGGCATCCACTACCGCTTTTTGAATTACCTCTACTGTAGTGGTTTTTGATTCAAGATTACATCCGTAGAAATCGGTGATTTGAAGAGAGTATTCACCGGCCATTTCTGGGGTAGCGTTAGGAATACTAAGAGTGTCTGCTGCCGCTAAATCTTCTTGATTAGTAACAGTCGTAGAATGGTTAAACCCATCAGGGCCTGTCCAGTCAAAAGTAATAGGCAAACGGCCACCTTCTGTTATTTCCGAATAAAGTTCGATAGTGTTGCCTTGACAAATTGGACCATTATCTGAAAGTTCAAAATTTAGGTTCGTCGACTGTAATTCTGCAAAAGAAATATCGTCTATTCCAAAATCGTTACCATCAGGTTCGTCATTATTATTATCAATTCTTAAGATAATACTTGTAGCATCTCCAGAATTCCAAGCCCGAATATTATAAATTGGAAGCCATTGACCTGCCGGATAACCTCTTTGAGTAGCTTCGTCAAAAAAGCTAACTTCTAGCCCAACTTGTTCAAAGCTTACACCGCCATCAGTGCTGATGTAGAATTGTAATTCTGGATTTCCTTCCTTATCTCTTCTATAAACCAAATTCATTCCGTAAGCTCGAAAGTAATAATCGGTATTAGGCTTAATATTATCAATTGTTTGTTCCCAAATTAGGGTGTTAACGTCTTTATCATCACTATTTATAATAAGATAATTATCATTACCTGCTCCTGGGGTATGATCCTCACTATTTGTAAAAGCGGAATGGTAGCGGTTAGCATTGTCGCCCACAAGGTAGGTCCCTTCTTCATATAGACCATCTGTATAGTTCCTGAAGTAAACGTGATCAGTTCTAGATGGAGATAAATCTCTTTCTGAATTTCCCTCCTCAAAAGTTCCATTTTGAACCAGGTTTTTCGAAATAGGAAGGGATGCTTCGCCAGTACAACCAAAACTATCTGTAACTGTGACATAATAGGTAGATGCTAAGTCTACCTCAATTGAGTTACCACTGGTATTCCCATTATTTATATCATCATCAGTGATTCCCTGTCCCCGCCATTCATAATTCACTATATTCTCGACTCCCTCAACAGAAAGAATAATCGTGTTTTCCTTTCCTTCAACTCCTTCATAAAAGCAATAATCTGCAACTATTTGGGGTTGAAGTGGTTCTCTTACAATTACTTTTACGGTATCACTACCTTCGCTACAAACATCATCATCAGTGACATTGTATGAATAAGTGGCTGTAAAAGTTGTGGTTTCGGAAATACTTCCTATTTCGTCTGGCGTAAGATTTTGAAGGTTTCTTTTCCAATCTGGATCATCAGACCTGGTCCAAAGAACATCGGCGCTCAATGCAGAATCACTGGATATCTCGATGTTGTCTATTGCCCAGTAATCCCTATAATCGCCTCCTCCATCGTAACGAAATCTGAATTGCAGATTTTCATAACCTGAGGGTAAAATATATTCCTTCGAAGATCGGAAATCACCCGGAGAACCCTCCCTATCATTGAAGGATTGATTTTCTTCTATTGGTAACCAGGTGCTTCCATCGGTAGTGTATTCAATGTAACCTTCTCCAGTTAAATTTCTAAAGTAATGATCAAAAGTTAGGGTAACATTAGATTGACCAACAGTATTTATGTTTGGACTAATAAATGTTGAATTAGTATTATCATTCCTTCCATCAAGAAGAGCAAAATTATTGCCAGATGGACTATTAAATGTTACATCATTGCATATTCTAAAAATGAAAACCCAATAACAATTTTCATAAGCATTAGTGCCATTTGAAGTATTGTTCCAGGTTGAGCCAGAAGAATTCCAGCCTCCTATGCCATTTTCAAAATCGAATTCAAGTGTTAAAGGAGTTGCGCTTTCCTGATTAAAACTTGAGGAAGAATATAAGTTGATACTGTTTATATCTGCGGGACTAGAAGGTGCGCAAATCTCAATTTCCTTGACAGCATCAGCTTGGGTTTGATTGGACATAGAAACTCCAGCCTCTACAAAAGGTGCAGGTTTGACATCTACAAATATGCTTTCCGTGATGGGATCGCAATCTGCATAACTAAAACTGTATACATACTCAACCCTTTCTATGATCTCATTGGTGTTGTTGGTTAAGACTGTATTCACAGCGCCGGTTCCTGATGTATTCGATGCTGAAATTCCTTGTTTTGGCAGCATCTGCCAACTAATGGTAGAATTGGAAGTGGAAAGACTATTGTCTGCTTTAAAAGCTTGTCCACTACAAGCTTCAAAGACTTTTTCACCACTAAGCTTTGGAGTCGGTCTTACTAATATTTCTAATACGTAGGGATTATCTTCTTGTGTAGAACAGCCGTTTTCTGCTTCTAAAAATATTTGATATTGTACAGTAATTAGTTCATTAGAATTATTAATAATTTCATCCACAATATCTCCTTCTCCACTTGCTATCCCATCAATTCCATCTGTTTCCTGCCTTGACCAATAAAATTCTTCTACTGGTATATTACTTTCAAAGGTATACTGAAAGCTCTCACCTGAACAAACTTCTAATGTAGCTAGTTCGCTTGTAAGTTGAGGAATGATTTTACTTACTTCTACCGCTAGAGTTTCAGATTCACAACCCTCACTGTTTTTCGCCTTTACGTAGTAGGTTCCCATACCTACTTCTGATGGATTGGTTAATGCATTAGTGCCTTCTGGATTCGACCAATAGGTATAATTCAGGTCAGTTCGGTTTTTTATTGTCGGATCGGTAAGATCTACCGAAGTAGAACATTCCTCAGTTAAGCTGATTTCAAATACAGGCTTCGGATTTACGGTGATCTTTATGGGAATGGTGGCTCCTTCACAGCCATTTGCTATAGGGGTCACTTTGTAGGTAAGTACTTGTGCCTCTGAGCTGGTGTTAATAAGTTGCTGGATGATTTGATCATCAGGAGAGGTGCTGTCACTCGCACCTTCAATACCTGCTGGTGCATCAACCGTCCAGGTAAAACCTGTGTTGCTTACAGGACTCGATAATGAAATATCTGTTGTTTCGTCGGAACAAATTTGATTGGTAAATGAGGCGTCTACTACCGGACTAGGTTTTACAGTTATTGGGACTTCTATAACTTCACCAATACAACCTTTAGCTTTTGGGGTAATTTTTATTGTAGCATTAACGGAAACATCTGAATTATTGACCGGAGTAAAAGAAGGGATTTCAGTCACCCCCGATTTATTGGATAATCCAATAGAAGAACCACCGGTTATATCATAGGTAATCCCACTAAAATTTGCGGTCAATGGTATTGCCTGGGTGGGTGCACCATTACAAAGTTCTGGAATTTCTGGTATTTCAAACTGAGGCTTCGGCTTTACTTCAATTGTAAAGGTTTGGGTTTCCCCAACGCAATTATTTGCAGAAGGTATAAGGGAAATAGTGGCAATTTGCGCCTGGTTGGTTCCATTTGCGGCAGTAAATGAAGCGATATTACCAGTCCCGTTATCGTTTAGACCTATGTTTGTATTGTCATTAGTCCATTCCACACTACTTCCATCTACCGAAAAATTGGAAAGATCTATAGTGTTAATAGTTTCTCCCTCACAAATTTCGATATCGTTAGGAATTGTTATAGAGGGAGTAGGATTTATAGTTATTGAAAATTCAACAGAATCTCCCTGACAGTCATTTCCTAAAGGAATTACAGTAAATACAGCCGTAATAGGTTCGCTGGTGTTATTTTTTGCAATAAACTCAGGAATATCACCAGTGCCACTGGCAGGTAAACCAATATCAATATTGTTGTCATAGGAATCGGTATAAAACCATTCATAATGTTTATTTTGAAGCGTATTTCCTGTAAATTTATCAAACTTAACAACCTCTGTATTACAGAAAGACATTCCGCCAGCAACATTATTTTCAATTTTTGGAGTATCTACAGTTGGTTCGGGAATTATAACTTTTTGCTCAGCTGTAGTAGTAATTCCGGCCTCATCTGTAAAGCTCCAGGTGATAATATAGGTGTCCGGAGAATCAAACACAAGGTCATCATCGGTGGTACCTATTATTACTCCAGAACAATTATCGGTGGTAGTGGGAAAATCTGTGATTTCTTTGCCGCAGCTCCAATCTTCAATGTTAGGTAAGGTTGGTTTAATAGGAGCTTCGTTATCTTCTACCTCTATCTCAATAGATTCGATGGTATCATTGCCTGCAGCGTCGGTAACGGTATAGGTGATGGTGGTGATCCCAATATTGAATGTTTTCGTGCCTATCTGTCCATTTCCGCTACCGGAAGTAGCTCCAGTCACGCGCCAGCTAAGGCTTTCCCCGGAACAGTTGTCATCAAAAGTGGCATTGGGGATAGCGATACTAGCAATACAATTTCCAGCATCGGTATCTCTTGTGATATCGCTGGCAGGACTAAGACTTGGAGGTTCGTTATCTTCTACCTCAACCTCCAAAGATTTGGTTGTATCATTGCCTGCCGCATCGGTCACGGTGTAGGTGATGGTGGTGATCCCAATATTGAATGTTTTGGTACCTACCTGTCCATTTCCGTTTCCGGAAGTAACTCCGCTCATACTCCAGCTAAGACTTTCCCCGGAACAATTGTCATCAAATGTGGCATTGGGGATAGCCATACTAGCAGTACAATTTCCAGCATCGGTATCTCTTGTAATATCGTTGCCAGGACTAAGACTTGGTGCTTCGTTATCCTCTACCTCAACCTCCATAGATTCGGTGGTATCATTGCCTGCAGCATCGGTCACGGTGTAGGTGATGGTGGTGATCCCGATGTTAAATGTTTTGGGGCCTACCTGTCCATTTCCGTTTCCGGAAGTAGCTCCACTCATGCTCCAGCTAAGGCTTTCCCCGGAACAATTATCATCAAATGTGGCATTGGGGATAGCCATACTAGCAGTACAATTTCCGGCATCGGTATCTCTTGTGATATCGCTGGTAGGACTAATACTTGGCACTTCGTTATCCTCTACCTCAACCTCCATAGATTCGGTGGTATCATTGCCTGCAGCATCGGTCACGATGTAGGTGATGGTGGTGACCCCGAT
>Ga0098069_100293_pt1 | contig 25136 bp, 24 predicted proteins | sample 27_taG_FD_92584 | JGI IMG/M metagenome (GOLD analysis project Ga0098069, IMG submission 92584) | Marine viral communities from Cariaco Basin, Caribbean Sea - 27_WHOI_OMZ | ecosystem: Environmental > Aquatic > Marine > Oceanic | place: Caribbean Sea: Cariaco Basin | collected 2014-11-09
AAAAATTTTACTTAATAACTGTCAACCTATTTTAGGACGACACAGGTAGGTATTTGTCTATTTTTTCTCGTTAGAAAAATTCTTATCATCAGATGGAACTTTCTTTTCGCCGTCTTCGTCTTTAGAAGCGTCTTTAAATTCTTTAATTCCACTACCTAATCCTCTCATCAATTCAGGAATTTTTCGGCCTCCAAATAGAAGCAAAATTACCACAACAATTAATATTATTTGTGGGGCACCAATGGCTAATGGTAAAATAAATGCGTTCATAATATATGATTTAATATTACAAACTTAACAAGAATAAAGCAATTTCAACGTTAATATAGCTTAAATTTAAGTTATACTTGACTTAGGTTATACAAAATATAAAAGAGCTTACCGCTAAATTCATTCTTCCTATCAGCAGGATGGCTCAAAATTGGGAGTATGTTTATGAACTTCATTAAGTGACACAAATTTTAAATTATATTTGTAAATGAATTATGGCTAAAAATAAAAAGGAAAGGAAAAAAATAACCAGGAAGTTACTTCATAAATACCGTATGGTGGTTTTAAATGAAGATACTTTTGAGGAAAAACTCTCTTTTAAATTAACGCGGCTCAATGTTTTTGTCACTATTACTTTAAGTGCTATAATTCTTATTGCAGCCACTACTTATATTATCGCTTTTACTCCGCTTAAAGAATATATTCCCGGTTATTCTTCTGCGCAATTAAAACAACAGGCTTCTCAATTAGCTTACCAGTCAGATTCTCTACAGCAGGTTTTAAAACTTAATAATCAATATTTAAGTTCTATAAAAAATGTACTTACAGGTAAAGCCGATACTTCCAGTTTACATCGGGATTCCCTTTTGGAAAATCCTATTATGGGGCAGGAAATTGAAGCCATTGAACCCTCTCGCGCCGATTCCCTTTTGCGGGAAGAAGTTGCCCAGGAAGATAAATATAACGTATTACCCTCTGCTACAGATAATATAGATTTTTCTCTATTTCCACCGGTTAAAGGTTCAATTTCTGAAGGCTACGATGCCAAAGACAAACATTATGCTGTAGATATTGTAGTTGCTAAAAACACCCCGGTAAAATCTGTGGCAGACGGTCGTGTAATTTTTTCAGAATGGACAACAGAAACCGGTTACGTGATTATTGTTAAGCACGAATATGGTCTGTTATCTATTTATAAGCACAATGCTTCACTGACTAAAGAACAGGGCGAAAATGTAAGACGGGGAGAAGTTATTGCAACTGCCGGTTCTACCGGAGAATATACTACCGGCCCACATTTGCATTTTGAGCTTTGGAATGAAGCCGTGCCCGTAGACCCTACAGATTATATTGATTTTGATTAATAAATCACGACCTTTGCATCGCTAAGGTATTGCTGAAATAGAAGTATAGCATTTAATTTCAAAAAAACTTATGTCTTTAAAGTCGTTTGGAGCAAAAATTTTTGCTAATAATATCCGCAAAAAAATAGATAAATGGGCATCAAAACCTGAAGCCACACAAGAAAAGGTATTTCAGGAAATAATTGAGAAGGCCAAAGACACAAAATTTGGAAAGGATCACGATTTTAAGAATATTAAATCTTATGCCGATTTCTCTAAAAAAGTACCGGTTCGGGATTACGAAGAATTGCGGTTTTATGTAGATAAAATGGTAGCCGGCGAAAAAGATGTATTGTGGCCGGGAAAACCTTTATATTACGCCAAAACCTCTGGAACAACCAGTGGTGCAAAGTATATCCCGCTTACCAAAGATTCCATGCCTTCGCATATTAATGCCGCCAGAAATGCGATTTTATGTTATATCGCCGATACCGGAAACTCTAAATTTGTAGATGGAAAAATGATCTTTCTACAGGGAAGTCCCGAGTTGGAGGAGAAAAACGGAGTAAAACTCGGTCGTTTATCTGGGATCGTAGCGCATTATGTGCCTTCTTATTTACAAAAAAATAGGATGCCCAGTTGGAAAACTAACTGTATAGAAGATTGGGAGACTAAAGTTGATGCCATCGTTGAAGAAACCAGAAGTGAGAATATGAGCGTAATTAGCGGTATTCCATCCTGGGTACAAATGTATTTTGAAAGGCTTCAGCAAAAAACCGACAAGAAAGTTGGAGATCTTTTCCCAAATTTCAACCTGTTTATTTATGGTGGGGTACATTATGAACCCTATAGGGCCAAATTTGAAAATCTTATTGGTAGAAGAGTAGATAGCATAGAACTTTATCCGGCATCTGAGGGCTTTTTCGCTTTTCAGGATAAGCAAAACGAAAAAGGAATGTTACTTCAGCTGGACTCCGGGATGTTCTATGAATTTATAAAAGTTGGTGATTTTTTTAAGGAAAATCCAAAACGGCTTACCATTGGTGAGGTGGAAACCGGTATAAATTATGTAATAATTGTTTCTACCAATGCTGGTCTTTGGGCATATAATATGGGAGATACCGTACAGTTTACTTCTTTAAAACCATATCGTTTAATAGTATCTGGGCGCATTAAACACTATATTTCGGCTTTCGGAGAACATGTTATCGGGAAAGAAGTTGAAGAGGCAGTGCTGGAAGCTATGGATATTACTAACTCACGAATAAGCGAGTTTACGGTGGCTCCACAAATCATCCCTAAAAATGATGAATTACCATATCACGAGTGGTTTATAGAATTTGAAAAAGAGCCCGAAGATTTAGCGAAATTCAATAGAATACTTGACGAGAGTCTTCAACAGCAAAATTCTTACTATTTTGATCTTATTGAAGGCAAAATACTTCAGCCTTTAAAAATAACTAAAATTCCCAAAGGCGGATTTAATCAATATATGAAGTCTATTGGCAAATTAGGCGGACAGTTCAAACTTGCCCGTCTTTCAAATGATAGAAAAATAGCCGAAGTGCTTGAAGAAAATTTAAGAAAATATAATAAATGATGAATCTAAAACTACTAGGTCGCACTCGCGCCCAGGAAAGTACCCACGCCATAGAACGCATGTATATTACCATGCGTCACCTTTTTAATCGTGGTTTTTATAAACCTATGGGGGTTTCTGGAGAAACACTAAGGGAATCTTTACTTATTCTTCGTCCTGAAATTTACGGTTCTATTGCAGATGATAAAGCCGAATTAAGCGGATTGCTTTACGTGATAGACCGTTTGCCAAAAGGAATTGAAGAATGCAGGTTTATAAACCTTACCAGTGATGAGGGTTATGGCAATTCACATTTTAAGCCCATTGTTCCGCCTAAACGTCGCCGTAACTGCTACAGGATAGACGATGAGCAAATGAATATTGAAATAACCCGTGGGCGCTCTGAGATTTATGATATTCTTACACACCTTACTTTTTTGTTCGTAGAATCTCATAAAATAATGCGTCGCGTAATTATAGATGAAGAAGGTAGCGTTACCCGCGACTGGCAAAAACTGGAAAAAGCTGTTTTACAGGAAGAACCTTTAGACCAGGCTCAACGCGAAATCGCGTTAACTCACACTGCAAATATTTTAGGCCGAACTTTTTATGAGGTTCAGGATATCTATCCAAAGTTCTCTTTACCGGGTAACCCGGAGCGTTTCTTAAATATAATTTATTGGTTAGGGAAGCTGGCAATTGCAGAGACGGTAAATAACGATAAAAGAATTATTACGTTTAGTCCTGTATTACGTGAGCGTTTAGGACATCATATTCACGGCGAAATTTGGGCCGATAATATTAAGCAACATCTTATAAAAGAGAATTTAATGCATCGACCGTTGCACATTATTAGTGCAAATATGCATAGTGTAATGAACACGCTTTATACACCTTCAGCATTAAAAACCGAACTTAAAAAGAAAAAGCCACTGGAAATTTATGAAGCGCTTAGTAATAGCACCAATGGCGATTTACGAAGCAAAGTCATGAAATCTGCTCTAGACAACGGTATGACCTTTTTGGAAGATAAAAGCGGAACCAACATTGATGTGCAAATCTTTGATACCGCAAAATTAAACGGTAAATATGGCTCGTGGGATATTAAAACCGAAGAAGAGGCTCCGGTTATTATCGTGATGGATTATGCTTTTGGAGAGCAGGCTTATGAAACTATGGATGAGCTCCTGAAACCCTATAATTTTGAAGGCAACGAGATTAAAATGAATGTAGAATCTATTTCCATTATGGGAAAAGCCGGGATTCTTGAAGGTGGAAAAGGCGATATTATGATTCCTTCTGCCCATTTATTTGAAGGAACTGCAGATAACTATCCTTTTAAAAATGAACTTAGTCGTGCCGATCTTGAAGAGAGCGATATAGCTGTAGTAGATGGCGCGATGATCACCGTGTTGGGAACTTCACTTCAAAACCGCGATATTCTTAAATTCTTCCACGATTCTACCTGGAATGTGAGTGGACTGGAGATGGAAGGTGCACATTACCAAAAAGCCATCCAGGCCGCTTCAAAATTAAGAGGTAGTATTAATAGTGATGTGAAGGTGAGATATGCTTATTACGCTTCAGACAATCCTTTAGAAACCGGTAGTACATTAGCTTCTGGAGGATTGGGAACCACGGGTGTAAAACCTACTTATTTAATTACCGAAAAGATCCTGGAACAAATCTTTAAATCTTAATTTATGAAAGTTGAAGAATCACCTTTAAAAGACTGCTTTATCATTAAACCCGATATTTTTCGGGATAAACGCGGCCTTTTTCTGGAGAGCTATCACAAGAAAAAATTTATAGAATTAACAGGGATTGAAAAAGAGTTTGTTCAGGATAATCAATCTATTTCCAAAAAGGGGGTTTTACGTGGATTGCATTACCAAACCGGGGAATTTGGCCAAACCAAACTGGTGCGTGCTATTTATGGAAAAGTGCTGGATGTAGTGGTAGATTTAAGACCGGAATCGCCAACATTTAAGCAGAGTTTCAAAATTATTCTTGATCACGAGAATTTATACCAGCTCTATATTCCCAAAGGATTTGGTCACGGCTTTGTAACGCTTTCTGAAACCTCGGTTTTTGCTTACAAATGCGACGAATATTATTATCCGGGTTCTGAAGCAGGAATAATTTATAACGATCCAGACCTGGCAATAGATTGGGAGTTTCCGGAGGAAAAAATGATTATTTCAGATAAAGATTTAAAACAACCGCGCTTAAAAGAGGTTTTTAAATGAAAAATATTCTCGTTACCGGTGCTTCCGGCCAATTAGGAGCTTGTTTTAAAAAGATTTCGAAGAATTATTCTGAATTCAATTTCGTTTTTAAATCTTCTTCGGAAGCAGATATCACTAATAAACCGAAACTTGAAAAACTGTTTTCTGAAATAAAATTTGATTGGGTAATTAATTGCGCGGCTTATACCAATGTTGAAAAAGCCGAATCTGAAGAAGAAAAAACCTTTAAAATTAACGCAACAGGAGCGAAAAACCTGGCTGAGGTTTGTAATGAAAATCGGGCAACTTTAGTTCATTTTTCTACCGATTATGTTTTCGACGGGAAAGCTGAAAAGCCCTACATGGAAACCGATAAAACCAATCCTATTAACGTTTATGGCGCTTCAAAATTACGGGGAGAACAGTTAATCGCTGAGGTTTTAAAAGAGCATTTTATTTTTAGAACTTCCTGGCTGTATTCAGAATTCGAGCATAATTTTTATAAGACGATACTTAGAAAAATAGAAGAGAACGCGGAGCTCAATATTACCACTTCTCAAACCGGTACGCCAACAAATGCTAATGACCTCGCTGAATTTGTTTTAGAAATAATTTCTTCAGAAAGTAAAGATTTCGGGTTATATCATTTCAGCAATCTGGGCGAAGCCACCTGGTACGATTTTGCAAAGGCGATTTTAGAATTTACGGGAAATTCCGAAGATATAGTTTTAAATAAAAGCAATAGTTTTAAGACCATAGCAGCAAGGCCGGAATATAGCGTATTAGATAAAGGCAAAGTTGAACAACAGTTTTCAAAACAGGTGCTTCATTGGAAATTGAGCCTCGAAAAACTAATAAAAGCTTAGGTCTGCTATAATTTCATTAATTTTAAAATAAATTAATTTCCATGGCAAAAAGAATACTCATTACCGGTGCTGCCGGTTTTTTAGGCTCGCATTTATGCGATAGGTTTATTAAAGAAGGTTACGATGTTATTGGGATGGACAACCTTATAACCGGCGATCTTAAGAATATTGAGCATCTTTTTAAGCTGGATAATTTTGAATTTTTTCATCACGATATCACCAAATTTGTTCACGTTCCCGGGGAGTTAGATTATATTCTACATTTTGCTTCTCCCGCCAGCCCTATAGATTATCTCAAAATTCCGATTCAAACCTTAAAAGTTGGCTCTGTTGGAACCTGGCATTGCCTTGGTTTGGCGAAAGAGAAAAATGCCAGAATCCTTATCGCTTCCACTTCTGAAGTTTATGGAGACCCACAAGTTCATCCGCAAAATGAAGAATATTACGGAAACGTAAATACCATAGGTCCACGTGGAGTTTACGATGAGGCCAAACGTTTTCAGGAATCTATTACTATGGCTTATCATCGTTTTCACGGTTTGGAAACCAGGATTGCCAGGATTTTTAATACTTATGGTCCCAGAATGCGTTTAAACGATGGCCGTGTAATTCCTGCGTTTATTGGTCAGGCGTTGCGTGGGGAAGATCTCACTATCTTTGGTGATGGTTTGCAAACGCGCTCTTTTTGTTATGTAGACGATCAAATTGAAGGAATTTATAGGTTGTTGCTAAGCGATTATTCCGATCCTGTGAATATTGGAAATCCAGATGAAATTACCATTAAAGATTTTGCTGAAGAAATTTTGAAACTTACCGGTACCGATCAGGAAATCGTGTACAAAGAACTTCCTGCAGACGATCCGCTTAAAAGACACCCCGATATTAGTAGAGCAAAAGAGGTTTTAGGCTGGGAACCAAAAGTTTCCCGAAGTGAAGGAATGAAAATCACTTACAATTATTTTAAAAGCCTGAGTGTGGAAGAACTGGAAAAAAGTGAACACAAAGATTTTTCAGGGCATATAAGACGTTAAATCGAATTATGGATAATCCTTTGGTTTCAGTAATTATGCCCGCTTTTAATGCGGAAGATTTTATTGAAACCGCCGTGGAATCAGTGATTGCTCAAACATTTTCCAATTGGGAATTGTTCATTATTGATGATGCCTCGACTGATGCTACTTTTTCTAAAGCTGAAAATCTGGAAAAGCAAGATTTTCGAATTAAAATATTTAGAAATCAAAGCAATTTCGGCACAGGAATAAGTCGAAATAAAGGAATTAAAGCAGCTCAGGGTGATTTTATAGCTTTTTTGGATGCAGATGACCAATGGAAGCCTAAAAAGCTACAAATCCAGCTTGAAATAATGCAGAAGCAGGATGCTTCGGTTTGTTTCTCCAGTTATCTACAAATAGATGAAAACGGAAATTCCAGAAATGAAATCATTGAAGCCCTAACAACTTTAACTTATCAAAAACTGCTAAAATCAAATTACCTGGGCAACCTTACCGGAATTTACAGCGCGAAAAAGTTAGGGAAGATCTATGCTCCCGAAATTAGGAAAAGACAGGATTGGGCGCTTTGGCTGGAAGCTGTAAAAAAGGGTGGGCCGGCGTTAGGGATTCAACAATGTTTAGCGAAATACCGGGTAAGAAAGGGATCTATCTCCAGGAATAAGTTTGAAATGTTGAAACATAATTTCAACATTTACTATAAAATTTTGGGATTTAACTTTATAAAAAGTATCGGTTGTATGCTTGTATTTTTAAAGGAACATTTTTTTGTAAAAAGAAAGCAGGTAAAGAAGATTTCGAATTGATTTACGTGTCCAGAAGCTTCGGAATTATTTAAGAGCCTGCACCTATTTTGATAGGAGATCTAAGTTTCGACTTAACCATCACTTTCTTTAGCAAGCAATTTTTTAGAAAAATATTCGTGAATTCGTGGCTATGAAAAAATTACAAATCTGAAGTGAATTGTTTCAACTTTCCGCTTTTACTTCTTTTAAGTGTATCTTTTCTTTCAAAAGTTACTTTCAGGTTTTTCCCCACATAGGTCTCAATGGCCTGTAATATTATTTGTTCCTGATTTTTAGAAAAATCTTCCTTGCTTACATATTCAATTTTAAAAGAATCGGGTGCATTTTGATTAACGATAAATTCTTTAATGCTGCCTGTGTCTTCTATTATGCTTTTGGTAACATAATAGAACGTAAGTCCGGGTACAACTTTTCCTTCAGGGAGTTTAGCGATATCATTGGTGCGACCAATTAATTTTTCTAAAATTGGTCTTTTTGCAGTGCTTTTACTAGAAAGTATGCCGCTATCGCCAATATCGTAGCGAATCATAGGATGGGCTTTATTGTAAAGTGAAGTAATCACGATACGTCCTTCGGTTCCATAAGGAACGGCTTGATTATTTTTATCCAGAATCTCTACAAAGAGATCTTCAGAATTAAGTATCCATTCATTTTTAGGATTTTCAAAAGCAATAAGTCCCACTTCACTGGCACCATATTCGTTAACTACAGGCACACCAAATACAGTTTGCATTAGTTCTTTGTCTTTCTTAAATAAGCGTTCTGAAGTAACTATACAAAGTTTTAGATTGGGGCAAACTTCTTTCAGAATAAGATTTTTACTAGCCAGATATTTAGCAAAAAGCAATACAGCACTGGTGTAACCATTAATATAGCTGAAGTCTGATCTTTGAAAACGCTTCAGAAATTTTTCCATCTTTTCTTCACTAAGATCAAAAATGGGAAACCTGCGGCGTAAGCTAATTCGGTCTTTAATTCTTTCCTGGATATTTCCATATAAATCTAATGGGATCCCGTAAAACCTCGCCTGTAATGATTTGTTGAGGTCAATGCCGAACCATTGGTATCTCTCATGGAATCCAGCCCAACTTAAGGCGTGTGCAAATTTATCTTTAGCGAAAATAAACGGTGTACCACTGCTACCGGAGGTTTTCCCAATATAAGCGGTAGATTTTGTAAAGCCTTTACTAAGTCGGTTTTCCAGTTTCTGCTGTAAATCGGGTTTCGTCATTACAGGCACTTCGCTCCAGGTGGTGAAATTAGATTTTCCGAAGAAATCCTTATAAAACCGATTGTTCTTAAGATGATATTCAACAATTTCCTTTCGTTTTTCCAGAAGGTAAGTTTCGTATTGTTTTTCCGGAATTTCCTGAATTTCCTCCAATGCCTTTTGCGCCCGGTTTATAGGGAATTTATTAAGCTGCAGCGAAAGTTTAAACCAGTCCAAGGGCAAATAGGCTTTTTTATCACAAATTATTGGTGCTTCAATTTACAAACAATTATTTTTGATGCCATAACTAAAATCACTTCAGGATGAAAATTTTAATTCTTGGCGCCGGCGGACGCGAACATACATTTGCTTATAAACTGGCACAGAGCCCAAAATGTTCTCAACTTTTTGTAGCTCCTGGCAATGCAGGAACCGCTGAAATAGCTCAAAATATTGATCTTAAAGTGACCGATTTTAAGTCTATTAAAGATTTTGTGCTGAAAGAGAAAATCGAAATGCTAGTGGTAGGTCCTGAAGATCCTTTAGTTGAAGGTATTACCGATTTCTTTGCTGAAGATGAGGCTTTAAAGCAAGTTAAAGTTATTGGCCCGTCAAAAAGAGGAGCACTTTTAGAAGGAAGTAAAGAGCGCGCCAAAGAGTTTATGGCGATTCATAAAATTCCTACCGCGGCTTATGAGAGTTTTACCGAAAAAAGCCTGGAAGCGGGGAAAAAATTCCTGGAAACCTTAAAGCCTCCTTATGTTTTAAAAGCCGATGGACTTGCAGCCGGAAAAGGAGTTTTGATCTTAAATGATCTGGAGGAAGCAAAACAGGAACTTCAAAATATGCTGGCCGAAAAGAAATTTGGTGCAGCAAGCGCGAAAGTGGTGATCGAAGAATTCTTAGACGGCATCGAGTTAAGCGTTTTTGTACTTACAGATGGGAAAAACTACAAAATCTTGCCAACCGCCAAAGATTACAAAAGAATTGGTGAAGGCGATACCGGGTTAAATACCGGCGGAATGGGCGCAATCTCTCCTGTTCCTTTTGTAGATGATGAATTGATGGAGAAAATTGAAGAACGAATTGTAAAACCTACGGTAAACGGACTTCAGGAGGAAAATATAGATTATAAAGGCTTCATCTTTATCGGACTAATAAAAGTGGATAATGAGCCTTACGTGATAGAATATAATGTAAGAATGGGAGACCCGGAAACGGAAGTGGTGCTGCCGCGTATAAAATCTGATCTTGTAGACATTTTTGAAAAAGTTTCTGAAGGAAAATTAAACGAAGCTATCTTAGAGCTAGATGAACGTACAGCTACGACAGTTATGTTGGTATCTGGAGGTTATCCTGAAGCTTATGAAAAATCTAAAGAAATTACCGGTTTTGATAAGGTAGAAGGTTCAATTATATTTCACGCCGGGACTAAAAATGAAGACGGTAAAATTGTGACCAGTGGGGGCCGGGTGATTGCGGTGACTTCTTTTGGGAAAGATTACAAAGAGGCACTAAAAAAATCTTACCAAAATGCAGAGAAACTACATTTTGATAAGATGTATTATAGAAAAGATCTTGGGTTTGATTTATCCTAAAAAAGAGTGAGCTGTTGGATCACGATCATCATCTTTAATATCGTTGTAGTGCTTAAGTTGCTTCATCCAATAAGCAAATGCAGCTAGCCCAACAAGGATAAAAATGAAATTTAAGGCATTTGCAGCCCACCAGGATTCTAATTCCAGATCTCTTAATAAATCTAAAGGATAGAAAAGTATTTCTTCAAATAAGTAGGCAATACCTTCAAATATATCTCTTAACATTTTTAATGAATTTAAGTTCAAGTTTTCAAAGCTATATTAAAGTGTCTCTAAAGACGTTCAATAACTAACTTTGCTGTATTTAAGAATACAAAAATATAAAAAACCACAATGCTAACAAGCTTTTTTGGCAAATCAAAACCGGTAAACGGCGTAGCGATCACTATTTTTTTGATCATATTTTTTATAATCGCCAATTTTAAAGCGTGGTTTTTGGAATTTGAGATCTTTAATTTTTTAGAGAAGCTGGTAGTTTTACTAAGTCTTATCCTTAGCGTTTTTGTGCTCAATTTTATTGCTAAAAAGAATGAACTTACCCAGCGTAGCGCTTATAAGATCTTATTTTTCGTTATTTTTTCGGCTTCCTTTTTTGCTCTTTTAAGAAATCACCAGGCGATTTTCGCGAATTTATGTGTGCTTTTTGCATTAAGAAGGGTTATTAGTTTGCAAACTAAAAAAGTTACTCAAAAGAAAATCTTTGACGCCACCTTTTGGATCTGCATCGCTTCGCTTTTTTATTTCTGGTCTATTTTGTTTTTAGTGGTTGTTTATGCCGGGATTTTATATTATTTGCCAAAACTTAAAAACTGGCTAATTCCACCTATTGCCGTTTTAGCGGTTGCGGCTCTCACTCAAAGCTTTCACATTATTACCTACGATCAGTTTTATACATTTTCAGAGTGGTTTCAGTGGAATTATTTTGATTATTCAAATTATCAAAATCCTAAAATTCTTATTCCCTTAAGTATAATTTTGGCGCTCACATTTTGGACATTGGTTAAGTTTTTTGCCGTGGTGAACAAAGCAAGTGTCTCTATGAAGCCTTCTTTAAACCTGGTTTTGCTCAGTTTATTAACCGCTGTCGCTGTCGCTGTTTTTGCTCCAACCAAAGATGGTAGCGAGCTTATTTTCTTTTTTGTACCGCTTAGTATTATTGCGTCTATTTATTTTGACCAAAAAAGCGATAAGCTTTTCCGGGAAGTTTTACTGGCATTGCTTATCTTAATGCCATTGAGCATTCCATTGATTTTTTAAAAGTGTTTAACCCCGGGGTGATTGCAAAATATGTTGCTACTTTTGAAACTTCACAACTAAAAGAATTCCAATCTCAGCAAAGCAAAACCACATTAGCTGATGTGATTTGAGCGATAAAATGAATTATATAGGTTCTAAACATAGGCTTGGAGATTTTATTAAATCTACCGTATCAGAAGTGGTTTCTGAAGATCTTTCCCAGATGATATTTTGCGATCTCTTTGCGGGAACCGGTAGTGTTGGGAGAAAGTTTAAAACTTCAGTAAAAGCGGTGATCGCTAACGATATTGAGTTTTATAGTTATATTTTACTGAAAAATTATATCGAAAATCACCAGCATCTGGAATCTGAAGCGTTATTGGAGGAATTAAATAACCTTCAAGGTAAAACAGGCTTTGTTTTCGAGGAATACAGCGAAAATGGTGAGGCTGGCAGGCTCTATTTTTCTGAAGCAAACGGAAAGAGAATTGACGCAATTAGGCAGCAAATAGATAATTGGAAAGTGAATAAAAAAATAGGGGAAAACCAGTATTTTTTCCTCCTGGCTTCTTTATTGGAGAGTGCCGATAAAGTAGCGAACACCGCTTCGGTTTATGCTGCTTTTTTAAAGAAAGTAAAACCTACGGCTCAAAAAGAATTAAAATTGCAACCGGCTAAATTTGAATTGACAGCGCATCCACATAAGGTGTTTCAAAAAGATGCAAATCAATTAATTAAAGAAATAGAAGGGGATATTCTGTATTTAGATCCGCCTTACAATGCGCGTCAATATGGCGCGAACTACCATATTTTAAATACCATCGCAAAATATGATACCTTTGCACCCAGAGGTAAAACCGGGCTTCGGGATTATTATCGTTCTAATTATTGCAGAAGGAAAGAGGTTGAAAAATCTTTTCGAGAACTGGTAGAAAATGCCCGTTTCAGGTATATATTTTTCAGCTATAATAACGAGGGTTTAATGCCTTCCGAAGAAATAAAAAAAGTAATGAGCCGTTTTGGAAATTACGATTTGGTCACTAGAAATTATAAGCGATTTAAAGCAGATAGAACCGAAAACCGAAACCATACGGCTAATAACACTACAGAATATCTACACATTTTAGAAAAAAAATAATTTATGTTTTCAGATAAAGCAAATAAGATTTTCCAGGAAGTAATAGAAAAATACCACGAAAAAGATACGGTAGAGCAGCCGTTTGAAAATCCTTACGACAGCGAAAATGAACTAATTGAGCATTTGTTGTACAGAAAATGCTGGATCGACACTGTACAGTGGCATTACGAGGATATAATTCGGGATAAGCATATCGATCCGGTTGATGCACTGACGCTAAAACGACAGATAGATGCTTCTAACCAGGATCGCACTGACACGGTAGAATATATTGACAGCTATTTTCTTGAAAAATATAAAAATGTAGAGCCAAAGGCTGATGCTACAATTAATTCTGAAAGTCCGGCCTGGGCGATAGACAGGCTTTCTATTTTAGCTTTGAAGATCTACCATATGCACGAAGAAGCCAACCGGGAAGACGCCTCGCAAGAGCACCAGATGAAGTGTAAAGCTAAGCTTGATGTGTTGCTTGAACAGCGTGTAGACCTTTCTACAGCGATAAACCAATTGTTAGAAGATATTGCTGCCGGAAAAAAATATATGAAAGTGTACAGGCAGATGAAAATGTACAATGACGATGAATTGAATCCTGTACTTAGAAAAAAGTAAAGCTTTAAGACTATTCAACATGAAGAAGCAATCTCCCGTTATGCAAAATATTTCTTCCCCATCGGGGGAGATGCCGCGGGCAGAGGACGCTTCTCATATTCTCGTGATTAGGTTATCGGCTATGGGTGATGTGGCGATGACCGTTCCCGTATTGCGGGTATTAACTGCCAGCTATCCAAACTTAAGAATTACAGTTTTAACCCGGGGTTTTTTCGAACCAATGTTTAAAGGAATTCCTGGGGTTTCGGTTTACAAAGCCGATATTAAAGGGGTGCATAGTGGGGTAATTGGACTTGGCAGATTGGCAAAGGAACATAGAGATGCAGGAATTGATAAAGTAGCAGATCTTCACAATGTGTTACGCAGTAATGTGCTGAAATCGGTGTTTTATATGTTTGGGATTCCGGTAAAGCAAATCAATAAGGGCCGGAATGAAAAAAAAGCGCTCACCCGTGAAAATAACAAGATATTTAAGCAATTAAAACCTACGATACAACGCTATGCCGATGTGTTTGAAGCTTTAGGTTATCCTCTTGATCTTAGCAAGCATCAGTTTCCGAAGAAAGAAAAGCTTTCAGAAAAGATAAGAGAACTGGTAGGCACCGAACCTAAAAAATGGCTTGGGATTGCACCTTTTGCACAGCATAATTCTAAAGCTTACCCAGCAGATCTAATGGAAGAAGTTTTAGAGGGATTAAGCGAAAATCCAAAAATCAAGGTTTTATTGTTTGGCGGTGGGGAAGAGGAAACTAAACAATTAGAACATTGGTCAAAAAAGTTTAAAAATACGATTAGCATTGCCGGAAAACTGACTTTAGCCGAAGAACTTGCGCTTATTGCTAATCTTGACGCTATGCTTTCTATGGATAGCGGAAATGGCCATATGGCTGCGATGTTTGGAACACCGGTGATTACCATTTGGGGTGTTACGCATCCTTATGCCGGTTTTGCGCCTTTTAATCAACCAGAAAGTAACAGTTTACTCCCAGATCTTACTCAATACCCAAAAATACCAACCTCTGTTTACGGAAATAAATATCCTGAAGCTTATCAGAATGCTATTCGCAGCATTGCTCCTGAAAGTGTTTTAAAGAAAATTGAAGAGGTTTTGTTTTAGAATTAACCAAATCGTATTTAAAGCTGGGAATTAAAAAAGTTCCTATCACGTCATCCTGAATTTATTTCAGGATTTAACGATTAATATGCTAGAAGTTGAAACATCCGAAGCTTCAATAAACCCTAGACTCCAATTTAATTACTTTCAGATTAAAAATAAAAAAACCTCACAGGTTTCTAAAACTTGTGAGGTTTAAACTTAGGATTAAAGTATCTTATCCTTTTACTTCTTCTTTAGTTTTATTCGGAAGTACATCAAAGCCCATATTATAAAGGGTAAACCCAAATATATCGGCATATTCTTCAATAATCATTTTAGTAGGTTTCCCTGCACCGTGACCGGCTTTGGTTTCAATCCTGATTAAAACAGGTTCTTCCCCAGCATGTTTTTCCTGCAATTCGGCAGCGAATTTAAAGGAATGCGCAGGCACCACACGATCGTCGTGATCTCCTGTGGTAACCAAAGTAGCAGGATATTCAGTTCCTTTTTCAATATTGTGAACAGGAGAATAGTTGTAAAGATATTCAAACATCTCTTTGCTATCCTCGGCAGTCCCATAATCGTACGCCCAACCTGCACCCGCAGTGAAAGTATGGTAACGCAACATATCCATTACACCAACAGCCGGTAAAGCTACTTTCATAAGGTCTGGACGCTGGGTCATAGTTGCGCCAACTAAAAGTCCACCGTTAGAACCACCGCGAATTGCCAGGTAATCGCTAGAGGTATAATTTTCTTCAATTAAATATTCCGCAGCAGCGATAAAATCGTCAAAAACGTTTTGTTTTTTAAGTTTTATACCGGCATCATGCCATTCTTTTCCATATTCACCACCACCTCTAAGGTTTGGAACGGCGTAAACCCCGCCTTGCTCCATCCAAATCGCATTTGCAGTGCTAAAAGAAGGCGTTAAACTAACATTGAATCCTCCATAACCATAAAGCATTGTTGGGTTCTTACCGTCAAGCTCAAGACCTTTTTTGTGGGTAATGATCATAGGAACCTTTGTCCCGTCTTTTGAGGTGTAAAAAACCTGCTTGCTTTCGTAATCGTCTGGATTGAATTTTATATTTGGTTTGTTATAAACCTCAGAAGTTCCTTCTTCAATATTGTATTTGTAGATGGTACCTGGTGTCACATAGTTTGTGAAAGAATAATATAATTCTTCTTTTTCCTTTTTAGCGCCAAATCCACCGGCAGAACCAATTCCCGGAAGTTCAACTTCACGAACTAATTCTCCATCATAGTCGTATTGCTTTACTTCAGAAACTGCGTCTACCATATATTCGGCAAAGAAATAGCCACCACCGGTAGAAGGGCTTAATACGTTTTCGGTTTCAGGAATAAAGTCTTCCCAGTTTTCAGGAGAAGGATTTGCGGCATCTACGGTCACAACCTTACGATTTGGCGCATCCATATTGGTAACGATAAACAATTTGCTGTCTTCGTTGGTAATTACGTAGCTATCGGTGTTTTCGTGGTCTAAAATAGTAACTAGTTCAGGATTATTTTTGGAGAGATCCATCATAAAAAGTTTCCCGCCGGAAGTTGAATTTCTTGCAGAAATAAATAAAAACCGGTCATCTTCTGAAACGCCACCGCCTACGTAACGATGTTTTTGTTCTTCAGTATCTCCAAAAATTATTTTGTCTTCACTTTGTGGAGTTCCCAGTTTGTGGTAAAATAATCTATGTTGATCTGTTTTTGCCGAAAGCTCGCTGCCTTCTGGCTTTTCGTAGCTTGAATAGTAAAAGCCTTCGTTTCCTTTCCAGGAAATTCCGCTAAATTTTACATTCTGAATAGTATCTTCTACACGTTCTTTATTTTCGGCATCTATAATGATTATTTTTCTCCAATCGCTACCACCTTCAGAAATGGCGTAAGCGGCTTTGCTGCCATCTTTAGAGAAACTTAAGCCGGCAAGAGAAGTAGTACCGTCTTCACTGAATTTATTAGGATCCAGGAAAACTTCTGTTTCGCCATCTTCACCCTTTTTTCTATAAACCACGTATTGATTTTGTAAACCATCGTTTTTATAGAAATAGGTGTAATCACCTTCTTCAAAAGGGGCACTTATTTTTTCGTAATTCCATATTTCTGAAAGTCTTTCTTCAAGCTCTTTTTTATACGGAATGCTGTTTAGATAATCGAAAGTCACTTCATTTTGGGCTTTTACCCATTCTTCGGTTTCTTCGCTACGATCGTCTTCCAGCCAGCGGTATGGATCTTTTACTTCGGTGCCAAAATAATCGGTTACCGTATCTACTTTTTTAGTTTCAGGATAATTCAAACTGATTTGTTTTTCTGATTTAGAATCGTTGCAGGAAGCCAGGACGGCGAGTGCAAAAATTCCGGGTAATGTTTTTTTCATACTTTGTTATTAATGAGGATGATGCCAAATGTAATTAATTTTAAAACGTATTTCTATATAGCTGTTAAAATAATAAAGGCCGTATTTGATAAACACAGCCTTTATTAAAAAAATTAAAAGTTAACTATTAATGATCATGGTCGTGATCGTGATCATCGTGGTCATGATCGTCGTGCTCTCCTTTTATATGCAGTTCAAGAAAGGCCTGAGACTCATTACCGGCAGCATCGGTTACAAATACACCAAAATGGTAGTGCCCTTCGCTTATATGCTCTCCATTGATCTCAGCAGGAACAGCAATATGGTGATGGGCTTCAAAATTTGTTTGTCCAGGTTCTATTTCAAAAACTTCATTATAACTCCACGGGTTATCCTTATCTTCTTCTTGCTTTGCTTCGGCGTGGGTGTGACCATCAAAAGCATTGTGAATTTCCACTTTATAAGAAGCTAATTCTACATTATCTGTAAAAAGTGCATCAAAGTGAATTTCTCCTCCCGGGGCAATTTCTTCTTCGTCTATAGGTTCAGAAATCATAACCTCTGGAGCTTCTGTGTCTATAACGCTATCGTCATCTTCACTACAAGAAGCAAATAATAAAGTGGCGGTAATACTAAATAAATAAACTAATCTGGTTTTCATTTTTGTTGTTTTTATGTTTTCTCTAAAATTGAGATTGAAATTTTATGTTTTTATTCTTTTAATTCTGAAAATTCAATTTAAAGGGCGGCCCTCGAAGCTGAAAATTGAAATCGGGTTGATGTACATAATATTGTAAACAGCAAAATTTCGCCGTAGTGGTAAGCAGCAAATGCTGTGATAATTTCTTAAAATTATTTTCTTTAATCAATAATGGCGAAAAGCCATTTAGGTGGTATATACAGGAGTGATAATCGAAATTATTTGATTCATAAAAAGTTATTTCACTGTTTTTGGAAGGAAAATGTTCCACAACAAAATAGTGCATACCGCTTGCAGCCTGCGGAAATAAAAATCCCGCAAGTAGAAAAATGGCGATATGTGCTTTAAACCTCTGCATTAATTAAGCGGAATTTTCACCATTAACTGGATATTTCTTCCCATTTCAGGGATTTCCAGCGCGCGGTAAAAATTGGTATGGTTAAAATATTTGGTATTAAAAATGTTTGTAGCCTGCAGATTTACAGTGGCTTTAAAATCTCTTATTTCCAGATTTGTCCTTATTCCTCCTCCAAAAATTTGGTAACCTGGAGTGATTTCTTCGTTTTGTGCTATCCTATCCTGCTCAAAAGCAAAAGCGCTATTAGCAAAAACTTCGTTGTTGTTAAAAGTGTTGGATTGCTGTAAGAATTCGTAACCTATTTCTAAAAATCCGTTTACCGGCGGGGTAAAGGGTAGGGGGAAATTACGGGAACGATCCTTGGTTACCTGGCGGTTATATAAATATTCAAAAGTGAATTGGGTATGCCATTTTTCAGCAAAAACAGTATTGAAATCAAATTCTATTCCCGTTAATAAGGCTTCACTTTGGGTGAATTGATAAATCTGCCCGGCGTGTGGTAAAATCGAAAACTGTCCGCTGGGATTCAGAAAAATATAGTTTTCGAAATAATATAGATATGGGCTTACCGAAGCCCTAAGAGCATTTTTTTGGTAATTAAGTTTTGTATCCAAAACATAGCCTTTTTCAGGGTGTAAATTTGGGTCTCCCCGCTCGTGCCTGAAGGAACCATGATGAATGCCGTTAGCACCTAATTCTATAGCGGTGGGTAACCTAAAACTGGTACCTGTATTTACAGAAAAGTCCCAATTTTTATGAAAATTAAATAACGCGCCGGCCATAAAATTTATATTGCTGAAATTTCTATTTGTGTCTTCACTGCGGGTTGCATAATCATTAGCAATGGCCTGGCTACTTCCATTTCCAATTAAATATTCATATAAATTATTATCGTAAAAACCTTCAATTTCAATTCTGCCAAAATCCAATCGGGCACCGGCATTTAAGCTAGTGTTTTTTGAAACCTGGTAAGAATGTGTAGCATAAATTCCCTGGTTAAACCGGGAATATTCCGGCAATAAAAAATTATATCCACTTATAGAATTATCCTGAATTTGGGTTTGAGCCCCTATTGCTGTGGTATGATTTTCATTAAAATCTTTACTGAATTTGGCCTGGGCATCGTAAGTGTTTAGATCAAAATTTAACTCAAGATCCGGGTTGACCTCGGGAGCAACCTGGCCGGTATAGTGGGTGTGAAAACGACTCCATTCCTGGCGGTGATTATTCTGAAAACCTAAAATGACTTCCAGGCTGGAATCGTGAAAAAACCATTGATTTTTACTGATAAGCTTTAAATGATTCACCCGTTGAAACGGATAATCTATATTCCTTTGGTCACCATCGTCCTGAACTCTGTTGGTAGATGGAATCCCGTGTGCTCCGGGGAAAAATCCAGATTTAAAATATACATTGCTAATGCTAAAAGTTCCTTTGTAATGCTCGCCCACATAGCCTGCCTGCCCATATAAATCAACCTCTTTTCCTGCTGTGTTTTTGAGCCTTTCATTGAAGATAGGAACATTTCGGTTTAAGTATACAATGTTATCTGTTGGTACCGAATAATCCCCAAATTCGCTCCCAGTAGCTTTGATTTTATAGAAAAATCGATTTTTTCGCAAAGCCAAATTAGTTGAAGCGGCAAAAGTGTTATTCACACTTTTGGTAAGGCCAATAACTTCACCGGTAAATCCTTCTTCAGGTACCCTGTCGTTAATGATTTTTATAACTCCGCCAATAGCATCGCTCCCGTGTTCTATGGCGCCAACCCCTTTAATAATCTCAATATCTTCTACAGAGAAAGCGTCAATTTCCAGGCCGTGATCTGCTCCCCATTGCTGGCCTTCCTGTTTTATACCGTTTCCGGTAACAGCTACACGGTTAAAGCCAAGTCCGCGGATTATAGGTTTTGACGCGCCTGCACCAATTTCAGCAGCATTTACCCCGGGAAGTCTTTCTAATGAAGTGGCCAGAGAGCCCGAAAATTGTTCCTGTAGGTATTCTTTATTAACTTTTTCTATATTTTCTGAAGATCTTCTGCGTGCATTGCCATTGATTAGGACTTCTTCTAAAGCAGCCGCATCTTCTTTTAATTTAAAATTAACCACAGCATTTTCAGCCAGCGAGATTACCGTATCTAGAGTTCTAAAACCAATATATGAAACGTTGATGCGATGCTCACCTTCCTTTAAATTACCTATGCGGTAATTTCCATCTTCTCCTGCTAAGACAAACCGGTTGTTTATATGAACATGAGCACCTAAAAGAGGTTTATCCTGTTCATTTACAACCTTTCCTTCCAGGCTAATTTGCTGCGCGAAAGTAGTTATGGGGAAAATGGTAAAAAGCAATAAAACAAATTGCAATTGTTTCATAGAGAAAATACTGTGATTAATTGAAAAAGGGATAATTCAGTAAAACAAACCTTTAGTAGGTTTAATTTTATGAATAAAGGTTATTTAGCTAATCACAGCTGGAGGAGCCCTAAGGGAAAATAATCGATTGGGAAAAAGGTTTACGGTTTCTGCTAAAGAGATGGCATATACCGTTTCTTTTTGAGGAGTGTAAAGCTCGTAAGAAAATATTGAAGGAGCATCTATATTAGCAATGTGGAAATCGCATAGATCACAATCTATAGATGCTTTTGTAAATTCTACTGTTAAAGCCGAATTGTCTTCAGAACTTACTTCATGATCAAACGCATGCAGGGCCGGAAGAAGGCTGGCTGCCCATATCACTATGCTTAAAATAGTGCTTATGTGTGCGTTTAATTGTTTCATGGTTCGCAAAAGTAAAAAACCGGCCTATAATAACAAGCCGGTTTCTTTCTTTTAACAATGTTTAGTAAGAATTACACTAATTTGTTTTCAATCAGGTATTCGGCAATTTGTATAGTATTGGTAGCTGCCCCTTTTCTAAGATTATCGGCTACCACCCACATATTTAAGCTTTTGGGTTGTGAATAATCCCTGCGAATTCTTCCAACAAAAACATCATCTTTTCCTTCAGCATAAATAGGCATCGGGTAAGTGTTGGTAACGGGATTATCCTGTACCGTTACCCCTGGAAATTCACTTAAAATTTTTCTTACTTCAGCTTCATCGAATTCATTTTCGAATTCGATATTCACAGATTCTGAATGTCCGCCAACCACCGGAATTCTAATCGCGGTAGCACTCACCAATACCGATTCATCTCCAAGGATCTTTTTGGTCTCTTTGGTCAATTTCATCTCTTCCTTAGTGTACCCGTTTTCCTGAAACACATCACAGTGCGGAAGTGCATTTTTATGAATAGGATAAGGATAGGCCATTTCGCCTTTTTCACCTTTGTATTCATTTTCCAACTGCTCCACCGCTTTAACGCCGGTACCGGTAATAGACTGGTAAGTAGAAACGATAACACGCTTAATTTTGAAAGCATCGTGCAGCGGTTTTAAAGCCATTAACAACTGGATGGTAGAACAGTTAGGATTGGCAATAATTTTGTCTTCTTTGGTCAACTCAGAAGCATTAATCTCGGGAATTACCAGTTTTTTGGTTTCATCCATTCTCCAGGCCGAAGAATTATCTACTACCGTGGTGCCATTTTCGGCAAATTTTGGGGCCCATTCTAAAGAAGTTTCTCCGCCGGCTGAAAATAGCGCAATATCCGGTTTAAGATCTACCGCAGTTTGCAAGCCAATTACTTTATAGTCTTTTCCTTTAAAATTGATCTTTTTTCCAACTGACCTTTCTGAAGCAACCAGGTATAATTCCGTAACCGGAAAATTCCTTTCGGCTAAAACTTTTAACATGATCTCGCCTACCATTCCGGTAGCGCCTACTACTGCTATTCTCATAATTTAATTTTTGTCATTCCGTGAAGACGGAAATCTATTACGCTTTTTTCAAATTGTATTAACAGCTTTCGACACCTGTTAATTTAATCAGCCGCAAATTTATTATCCCCAACTTAACTTACATAGTCCCAGCCCTTAAAATTGAAAAGAATTATTGTTTTTAAACTAATTCGTGTTTTTCGTTAAAAAAAGACCCCACAGTTTCCTGTGGGGTTTAATTAAATTACGATTTATTTAAAATGAGCAGTATAGCAGTGCTCGTATTTTTAGACATTATTAAGTCGAACTATTCTGTTTTTTTAACTCATCCCTAATTTGGGTTAGCAAATCTTCCTGGGTTGGGCCTTTTGGCTCCACCAATTTTGGAGCTTCTTTTTCTTTTTTGGTCTTTTCGTAGGCCCGTAATACCAAAAATATAAAAAATGCAACGATTATAAAATGTATAATGGTATCTATTAAATTTCCGTAAGTAATTACAGCGGCTTCAGCTTCTTTTGCAGCTTCTAATGTTTCGTAGGAAACCCCGTCTAGAGCAATAAATTTCTGTGAAAAATCTGTTCCACCGGTTATTAAACCAATAATAGGCATAATCACATCTGCCACTACAGAAGCGATGATTTTGTTAAAAGCGGCACCTATCACCACCGCAGTAGCAAGGGCTATAATATCACCCTTGAGCATAAATTTTTTAAAATCCTGGATAAAACTCATGATAAATTCTAATTAGGTTAGTAACTAACCAAATTACACAATAATTGGTTAGAAAAAAATCATTTAATAATTATCCGTTTTACTCTTTGTGAAATACCGGTAATAAGCTCATAAGAAACGGTTCCTCCTTTTACAGCAAGTTCGGGAACGGGTTGGGGACCGCCAAAGATTATTACTTCATCACCTTCTTTACAGTCAATGTGGGTCACGTTTATCATAATAATATCCATACAAACATTACCAACAATAGGAGCATATTCTCCATTAACAAAAACCCCGGCTTTTCCGTGGCCATATATGCGTTTTATACCATCGGCGTGGCCAACAGGAAGGGTAGCTATTCTTGTCGTTTTTTCGGCTTTAAATGCACGGCCATAGCCAACCGTATCTCCTTCTTTTAAATTTTGAATTTGAGAAATTACCGACTTTAAAGTGCCCACAGGTTTAAGTTTCTTGTTGAGGTTATCGTCATTGGCGAAACCGTAAAGTCCCAAACCGCTTCTTACCATAGAAAAAGCGGCAGAAGGATAATTAAAAACCGCTGAGGTATTACAAAGATGTAAAAGCGGTTCGTAGTCAATATCTTCCAAAATTTTACCCGCCAGATCTTTAAATTTATAAATTTGAGAAAGGCTAAACTCCCGCTCTTTCCAATCTTCGCTGGCTGCTAGATGGGAAAAGGCCGAAGCTATTCTTACCGATTTAGTTTTCTTTAATTTCTCAGGAATATGATGATAATCGGCTTCCGTAAATCCAAGACGGTTCATTCCGGTATTAAATTTTAGATGCACCGGATAATTTTTCTGTTTTTGCTTTTCAGCGAGCTCTATAAAAAGCTGAAGTGTTCTTGCACTGTATAAATTTGGCTCCAGGCAGTGTTCAATTATTTCAGGATAATTTACGGGTTGTGGGTGCAGAATTAAAATAGGTTTGCTAATTCCTGCTTCCCGCAGCCTAATGCCTTCTTCGGTATAAGCAACCGCAAAATAATCGGTGCCCAGTTCTTCTAATTTATGAGCCATTGCTACAGAATCATTTCCATAGGCATAAGCTTTAATAACCGACATAAATTTAACGCCCGGTTTTAACTGCGATTTTATGGTTTTAAAATTATGAGCTAAGGCGTTAAGGTCTATTTCCAGAACGGTTTCTTCGGCTTTAGGCATTGTTTTTCTTTAGGTTAGGTTGCAATTCTTCGGCATCTTTCACATCTAATTTCTTAACCCTTTCCCTAAGCATAGCTTTGTAATAGGCACCACGGCTTAAAGGTTCGTATTCTTCATTTTCACCTAGAAAAACCAGATCATCATTAACAGCTTTTCTATAGCTAAATTGTGCCAGGTTTCCGGTGCGGGTGCAAACTGCGTGTACTTTGGTCACATACTCTGCAGTAGCCATAAGATAGGGCATAGGGCCAAAAGGATTTCCTTTGAAATCCATATCGAGTCCGGCCACAATTACCCGAATTCCTCTATTGGCGAGATCGTTGCAAACCGTTACAATTTCGTCATCAAAAAACTGGGCCTCGTCTATTCCTACCACATCACAACCATCGGCAAGAATCCTGATATTGGACGCCGAAGGAACGGGAGTAGACCTAATTTCATTGGAATCATGAGACACCACCATTTCCTCGTCATAGCGCGTGTCTATGGCGGGTTTAAAGATTTCTACGGTTTGTTTGGCGAATTGGGCTCTTTTTAAACGGCGAATTAGTTCTTCGGTCTTGCCAGAGAACATACTGCCGCAAATAACTTCAATCCAGCCAAATTGCTCTTCGTGATTTACTGTATTTTCGAGAAACATTTTGTAATTTTCAAATCGAAATGGGAACTTGCCCTTTTTGATAAAGGTGGAACAAATTTATTAAAAATACAAGCCATTACCGGTTGGTAACCACTAAAGTTATTAAACCAGATTAAGGCACTTTTTTTGTAAGTGTTATATTGAAACTTGAGAAAGACTTTAAATAAAAAGTGGGTTCATAAATATTGCTGAAAAATGAAAAACAGACTTAAAAAAGAGTTAGTAAAACTTGCCGAAGAAATAATTTCTGAAAAGGAAAACCTGGATACCAAAGCGCTTAAATTAAAAGCGGCAACCTTATATGAGCAACTTTCTATATTGAATTTCACTGAAAAAAATCTTGAGGCATTTGAGGCTCCTGAAGCTACACCAACGCCTAAGATTGAAAAGAAAGTTCAGGCTAAAGCACCGGTACAGCACGAACGTGACGATTATGCTCCAGATGGAACTGAATACCGCGAAGATGCCGATGCAATTACCGAACCCAATACCGAAAAAATAAAAGATATTGTAGCGCAAATGCCTGCGGAAGCTGAGCGTGTAGATGAGCTTATAGAACAGGCAAATCCTAAACCACAGGCACCGCCGGCACAACAGCAATCTCTTCAAATGGAAGAAGAGCCACCAAAGCCAAAAACC
>Ga0098069_100294_pt1 | contig 25088 bp, 13 predicted proteins | sample 27_taG_FD_92584 | JGI IMG/M metagenome (GOLD analysis project Ga0098069, IMG submission 92584) | Marine viral communities from Cariaco Basin, Caribbean Sea - 27_WHOI_OMZ | ecosystem: Environmental > Aquatic > Marine > Oceanic | place: Caribbean Sea: Cariaco Basin | collected 2014-11-09
GAATCATTAAGAAAAGGAGTTCTGAAAAACGAGTAACATTAATTTTTTATATAATTGCATGATCTTTTAAAGTGGCACTGTTTGAACCGAAATCAGTGGCACGGTCCTTCCGAAATAGCCATCTGATGATCTTTTTCTTTCTCGGAAATTAAAAGTGAAGATTCGTATTGTAATTTTCCATTTTTTATCATCGATGGCATATCGAAAAATGAAGCTATAACTGAAAGTAAAATCCAGAAAGTAATTGGTGCGAGGAAATAAATTTTAAAATAAAACGAAATAAAAAATATTGGTATTAGAAGAGATAAAACAATTGAAATCAGCTTTATATAAAATCTTCTTTTCTGTTTTGATGATAATTCAAAAAATTTATTTCGCAATTCGAATCTCTGTTTAAATATAATTGCCGACGGTTTGCGGTAATGGACAAGTAGCGGGAGTAGGGACGCGGACTTGACGGTTTTAGCATTTTCTTCTTAGGATACTAAATTACATTTTTTCGGGAATGCCCGTTATTTGAGATGAACCGATGTTGGTATTAGTGTTTCAGAATAATCTTGTTTGGTATTCAAATTTTGGATGAAATGTTCCAATTATCATAAATGGATTATGAGAAACATAATGATGAATCTGAGATGTTCCTAAAAACAAATACAAGTCTTTCGTTTTCGCAAAATCTTCAAAATATTTTTTCTTTACATCTTCTACTGCCTTAGCTTCATTTCCTTCATGCCTTTTTAATGAATTCCAATACAAGGCACCAATTTCCCAATCCTCAATCATCATCTTACTTTCTTTACCTTGATCGTCTTCCAGAACGTAAACAAATTTATAAGGCAATTTGTCTACTACCTCAAATGGATCTTCAGGATGTTCAAATAATTTTCCTTGCTCTCTTTGAGCTTTGATTTTAGCTAATTTATTCTTATCCCAATCCCTATCTACTTCTTTGATTAAGAAGTTCTTGATTTTAGTTGGTTTAAAAACTGCGAGTGAAGTGCATATATCTTGATTTTTAGCCTCCTCAATTAATTTAGAAAGATTAGTATGTACATTCTGTAGTACGATTTGTTTTCGTTCGTGCCAGTTAGCGGATGTGTCTAGCCTGTTTAGAATGGTTATTTTACTCTCAAGTGAATATGGTCGATAGCTCTCAGGTCTGAAATCACTTGTGTTTTTTACAAGGTCTAATTCAATCCATTCATATTTTTTATACTGTTGAGCATAATCTTTTTTACGGAATGATACAGGGTAAATTCGAATCCATTTTCCATCTTCTGTGAATCCTGCGGTACAAACTAATTCATCGTATTTTCCTGAAATTGCTGGATAAGTTTTTACAGTAATTAAAACTTTTGTTTTAGGCATAAGTAAATTAGATATGTTCTATAATCAAATCTTTTTTAAGCTTATGTAGGGATTCAGCTAAAGGTAATCTATGACATTGACATATATTTGACTCAAAACATGTCAATGCAATTCTATTGTATTTATTTAATAACACTAAAATATTCTCTTGATCACTAACCGTTTCCTTTAATGTGGTTTTTTTATAATCATCGAATAAGTTATCGTAATCCTCTTGACTTTCTAATGACTGTCTCTTATTGGATTTTATTCCAACTTCTGGGATATGAATATACTCAATATTAAGACTATTGCAGTACTTTTTTAGTAAGGTCTTACTAAAACCGAATTTCATACTTAGAGGATTCTTTCTAACATCCACCAACAAATGAATATTATTCTTTACTAATTTATTTAAGTAGTTTTCTAAAGAAATTCCCTCATACCCAATAGTAAATAAAGCTTGGTTGGTTTGATTTGGTTTAGCATCTTGAACTCTTTTAAATAAATTTTCAGTCAGTAGTTTCTCTGCTATCGTACTATTAATAGCATAGTATGGGAAATTTATATAGGTGTGTTTAATTAAGGCGTTATTTCCCATGTCTCCATAATTTTGCACGGTGTTGAGCAGAATTTTTTTATCTGACGATTTAATAGCCTTCAAATAATCAGTTGGATCTTTCTTTTGAAAGCCAATTTCAGTCTCGGATAAATATTCTTTCTTGAGCATAGTTTTCAAATCTGCACTTGCAGAATATGAATAGCAACCAAATTTGTAAGGAACGAATTCGTATTCAGGTTTTTGTTTTTTGGTAGAATACAAAAACAGTAGCTTTTGGAGTTTTGTTTTTTCAATTTGTCCATTAAAAAGCTGAATGAGCGCTAATATGATTTTCCTTCTATAAAACATATTACAAATGTATTATATAAAAGATGCTCATTAAAATAAATTAGCTTGTTTAAACATTAATGCCAACATGTTATACCTCCCACTAATATAGCTGTTTATCAGCAATATGCTGTGGTGGCAGCAACAGGTGGTCTTCTTCTAAGTCAGATTTGTAGATTTGCTTGACCATCACGTCTAAGGGGCTCTCAATTTTTAGCATGTCCTTTCGGGAGACGTGGGTGTAGATCATGGTGGTTTCGGGTTTAGAGTGCCCCAACAGCTCCTGGATGTAGCGTATGTCTACGCCGTTCTCCAACATGTGTGTGGCATAGGAATGCCTCAGGGTGTGCGGGGTAACTCTCTTTTTGATTTTGGCGCGGCGGCAGGAGTCGGCCAAAAAGGCGCGTACACTTTGCTGGCTGTAAGGTCCGCCGTAAAGGCCTTCCGCAAAAAATACCCGCGGGCTATAGGTGTTAAGGTAGTTTTTCAGTAAAGGCAAAATGCTTTCTGCCAGCACCACCATCCTGTCTTTCCGGCCTTTGGAATTTTTAATAAAAATCTGTCTCCTGTGAATGTCAATATGGGCGAGTTCCAGGTTGAGCACCTCGCCTATACGCAGCCCGCCCGAGTAGATCATGGCTAATATGGCGCGGTGCTTCAGGTTTCGGGTGGCCTGCAGCAGCCTCATGATCTCCTGGCTTGACAATACCACGGGCAAATACCTGCTTTTTGAAGGTCGTTTAATTTCGTTGACATCTATGTGTTCACTGTTGTACAGCTGCAAAAAATGCTTTAGCGCACTTATGCACTGGCGGTGGGTGCTAAGGGCATAATTTTCGGCTGCGATATGCTGCTCAATAAACAATTCGATATCCCTTTTTCTCAAATCTGGAACCTGCCTGATTCCAATAAAATGGACGAACTTCAGCACAAAACTGTAGTACGTGCGCACGCTGCTTTCACTAAGCCGCTGGCCTCTCAGATAATTCACATATTCGTGCATGACCTTCTTCTGGGCCGTGTTATATTCCAGGACAGGCTGCGGAGTACTGATTTGCTTTGCCGGCAGCTTAAAATTCTGAAGTTCAGTGTAATCAACAAATAGTTTGCCTTCCCGCAATTTGTTGTAAAGCAACTGTTTATTTTCCTGGGTGTAAAGGCTGTAAAAGCAGCTGTGGGTGCGCGTCCATTTTACGATCTCCAGTTTTTGTAACCGCGATTTAATTTCGGTGTCAAAAGGAAATTTTATGCCTATCTGCCATTCGTTGCGGTGGAAAAGTGGAACAAGTGTAACTTTTTTCATGCTGCTCATTTTTAGATAAATATAGTCTAAAAACGAACCTGATCCTGAAAAATATCAGCGTATTATTCTTTATTTCAGTGCTTTAAAGGAGTAGCCTCGTTTCTGAAAATGTTCCAGCACCTGCGGTAATACCGCTTTCAGGTTTTTTTCGGCTTTCAGGCTGTCGTGGAAGACGATAATGCTTCCGGGGCCTGCATTTTTAAGTACATTCTGAAGGACTTTTTCCGAAGAAAGCCGCCGGTCATAATCCATGCTCACAATACTCCACATTACTACTTTAAAACCTTCCTGCTGAAGCTTTTTGGCCTGCATATTTCTAATCTTGCCATACGGGGGGCGAAAAAGGGCATTTTTGGAGCCTTTTTTCTGCGGAAGTTCCCGATCTATAACCTGTTGCGCCTGCTTCACATTGGAAACATAGGCCTCGATAGAAGTACTCCAGCCGTTCAAATGGTTGTGCGTGTGGTTGCCCACAGTATGGCCCGCCTTTACTACCTGATCAAAGATTTCGGGGTGTTTTGCCACATTGTCGCCAATGCAGAAAAATGTTGCCCGGGCATTGTAGCTTTCCAGTTGCTCCAGCACCCAGGGCGTGATTTTAGGGATGGGGCCATCGTCAAAGCTGAGGTAAAGGTTTTTGCCCCCGGTTGGAACATCCCAGATCCTTTTCGGAAATAAATATTTTATCACCCGCGGTATGCGCTCCCTCATTCTGCTCTTGTCATTGCCTTACAGGGAATCCCGGATCTCTTCAGGCAGCAGCTGGGTCTCTTCTGTCGGGATCTCTGTAGGTGTTTCTTCAGGCCGGGCGTAGAAGTGCTCGAACAACATGAGATACTGGTTGAATTTATCGGCTTCTTTGCGTGCTACTTCTTCAGTATCGTTCATGATAAGCAAATCTACGAGGCTTCTGTACCTTTCAATGTCGGTCACTATTTCGCTGCCACGGGCAAACTGCCTGTCCAGTTCAAGAGAGCTGTAGTAGGTGAGGTTCTCCTGGTACTTTTTGGCAACCTGCTGCCATAGGGCAAGAGCTTTTTCCTTTTGTCCTACCTCATAGTAACCCTGAATGAAAGGTTCAAGCAGCGTGTAGTACTCAAAGTGCTCTACGGGCATTTTTTCCATCGCCAGGTCAATAATATCTTCGGCGCGCTGCATTTTTCCTTCATTGATAAGGGTTTCGGCAAGACGGGCAAGATTGCTGCGGTAAGTGATGGCATTTTTGCGGGTCTCGGGATCGTAATACAAATCTGGATCGCCCGAATTCCCCCAGTACCAGTTCATCACGATATCGTACATCTTATCGGCATCAATTCGGCCCATATCAAACGGATTTCTCGGGTTCACCGGCGTCCTTATTGGTACTAGTTTGTAAGCCACGCCATCAAGCTGGAGGTAATCTTTCATCCACAGGTAGTCGTCATCTCCGAAACTTCCGCCGGTAAAATAAATAGGGCGTTTCCAGTCGTTATTGGCAATAATATCGAGCATTAACAAACGGTTCTTGTAAAGGATATCTTCATTAAGCTCAATGATGATCTCGTCTACAATTTCATCGGCATTCTGTGGTTTTACAATTCCGTATTCGAGTACATTTTCCCTGTTCACAGGAATCCTAATGTGCTTTGTAGGGAAGGTGCTTACGCTTTGCCCGCTCATAAGATCGGCATTGGTGCGGGGGTCATCGCTGGCAATCCAGTTCATCCAGGTTTTTATGTTCATAGTGTCCTGTGTAATTGGCTGGAACCATACGGCATCCCGTGTGCCATAGGTGTACTGCTCGTGAACAAGCTGCCCGGGGATGGGTTCACTTTCCCACGCCTTGCGTTTCATCTGGTCAATATACCAGTCGGTCATAAACAGGCTGGTGTTCACAATACGCACATCGGTACGGTAGCCTTCCACCTGTTGGGCATACCACAGGGCAAATGTGTCGTTGTCTCCAATAGTGAAGAGAATGGCGTTCTCGTCGAGGCTGTCAAGGTACATTTTGGCCATGGCCAGGGCTGTGTATCTTTCGGACCTGTTGTGGTCATCCCAGTTCTCGCTTGCCAGTACAGCCGGTACCGCCAGCAGGGAAGCCGCAACAACAACAGGAACGGCAATTTTGGGCTTGAGGTAATCTTTGAGGATGTCAAAAAGGGCATAAACGCCAAAGCCTATCCACATGGCAAACACGTAGAAAGAACCTACCAGGGCATAATCCCTTTCGCGTGGCTCAAAAGGCCTTTCGTTGAGGTAGATTTTAAGGGCAATACCCGTAAAGAGGAAGAAAACCAGCAGCACCCAAAAATTCTTTTTGTCTTTTGTATACTGAAAAACCAGCCCCAGCACCCCGAGGATAAGCGGGAGGAAGTAATAAGTATTTCTTGCAGGGTTGTTCAGTGCATCTGACGGAAGCTGATCCTGGTTGCCCAACCTGGCCTCGTCAATAAAGTCGATCCCGCTTATCCAGTTTCCGTTCTGGTCGGTATATTTTCCCTGAACATCATTTTGCCGGCCAACAAAATTCCACATAAAATAACGCCAGTACATATAACCCATCTGGTACTCAAAAAGGTAATTGAGGTTGGAGCCAAAAGAGGGTTTTTCTACATCAAGATATTCCCTGAAGCGGCGTAAAAAGCTGTTGTACTGCTCGTAATCTATATTCCCCTGATTAAAATTACGTTGAAATTCGTTTACCGCGGCAATAAGCTGTTCTTCCTGTTGGTATTCGGGTTTGATGGTGAAATCTAAAGGCCCTGTGAACTCCATGTAATTGGAAGCATGTTCTGTACTCCACATACGCGGCAGTATGGCTTTGTGAGCGTCATCGGTATTCTGCTTCGCGTTTTTGTAGTCGTTTACAATCACATATTTTCCGGCAGCTTCGTCTTTTTCATACTTCGGCTTATCGTCAATATAAGGGTTGTTCTCATCCAGTCCGCTGTAGATCTCTGTGAATTGTGGGCCGTAGAATAAATGCGTTTCGGGGTACTGTTCCCGGTTGTAGTATGCCAGCAGTTCGCGGGCATTGTTAGGGTTGTTTTCGTTGATCACCGTATTGGCGTTCGCTCTAATAGGTAGCATCAGCCAGGAGGAGAAACCAATAAAGATGAATAGGATGCAAAGCAGCAATGTATTTAGCTGAAAGTAATGTTTGCGCCGGGTGTATTTTATCCCGAAATAAAAAGCAGCGATAAGCACAAGGGCGGTAAAAATGGTTCCCGAATTGAACGGAAGCCCCAGCGTGTTGACAAAGAAGATCTCTGTAGAAGAGAACAGGTCAAGAGAATAAGGCAGCAGCAGCTTAAAGATGAACATAAGCACCGCAACCACAACCAGGTTGGCAATGATAAAATTCTTAACGGTGACTTTTGAGAAATTCTTGAAATAGTAAAGAAAACCTATGGCGGGCAGGGTGAGCAGCCCCATAAAATGCACCCCAAAAGAAAGCCCTATGATAAAACTAATAAGGATGACCCAGCGGTTGCCGCGAGGAGCGAACATATCGCGTTCCCAAAGCAGCCCCAGGTAGAACAGGATAGACATGAGAAAGGTTGCCATGGCGTAAACTTCGGCTTCGCCGGCATTGAACCAGAAGCTGTCGGTAAAAGTAAAGGCAAGAGAACCTACAGCGGCACTTCCAAGAACAGCAGCTTTTTTGGCCGCAGAGATCTCAGAGACAGATCCGCTTATTTTGAGTACTAGAAGCACAATAGACCAGAACATGAACAGGATGGTGAAGGCGCTGGCGAAAACCGACATTAAATTCACCATGTAGGCTACCTGTGAGGGTTCACTGGCAAAAATGGAGAAAAAAGCACCCATCATCTGGTAGAGAGGCGCACCGGGAGGGTGGCCCACCTCGAGATTTGAAGAAGTGGCAATGTATTCTCCCGCGTCCCAAAAACTAAGCGTGGGCTCAACAGTTAACCAAAAAGTTGTAAGAGCTATAAGGAAAACCACCCAGCCCAGAATTTTATTCCACCGGGTAAAGTTAAAATCTGTCATTTTAGTGAGTTTGAGAACAGTGGCGAATTTAAGAATAATTAAACTATTGTGGGAAGAACGAATTTTAAAAGAAGATATTTTGATGTGGGGTTAGCTTTAACCCCTTAGGGATCTTTTAAGTACCTCCCAGGCGGTTTTGCAGGAGAGGTTTCAAAAATGGCATTTTTGAGAGGTTGGAATTAAAGCAGTGAAAATAATTTTTAAAAAATGTTTGTAGAAGTAAAAGTTTGTTTTAAATTTGCATCCGCATTACAGCAATGGCCTATGGTGTAACTGGCAACACGTCTGGTTTTGGTCCAGAAGAGTCTAGGTTCGAGCCCTAGTAGGCCAACAAAGTAAATGTGAAACCGAATTGTGAAAACAGTTCGGTTTTTTTTGTTTTTAGCAGTATGGCGAATAGGGATGGATCATGGATCATGATCAAAAGGGATCATAATCCAAAGTTGGGGATTAGGCAAAAATTGTGGTTAATCTGAACAGAGATCAAGAACATTTTCTGGGCTTTTGAGTTTTAGGAAAATAATTTTTCAAGCCGATACAAGAAGAATCCTTCATTATCTTCTTATAAAATACCAGTTCCTTTTTTTTCTTTCCTTACAATAATGTTAAGAGGTAATATTTTAATATTTTAGATTACAGATTATTCCTACAATTCAAATGCGGAATAACAAAAAGACCGGGAGTCTTCTTTGTTCTATATGTAATTTTTAATCTAATGAAAATCCAGCACCTACTCTTCATCCTCCTAACATCATTAGTAAATAATGAGATTTTTGCCCAGCAAAGTAATGAATGGGAGAATCCTCTGGCAATTGACAGAAATAAACTGGAAGGCCGCAGTGACTTCATCCTGTTTAAGTCGGCATCTAAAGCATTAGGGCAAGAAAAAGAATCTTCCAGTCTTTACCAGAGTTTAAACGGGAAATGGAAGTTTCAGCTTGTAAAGCATCCCAGTGAACGTCCTTTGGATTTTCATAAAGAAAATCTGGATGACAGTAAATGGGATAAAATAAAAGTTCCTTCCAATTGGGAGCTTGAAGGTTATGATATTCCTATCTATACCAATGTAGTATATCCTTTTCCGAAGAATCCGCCGCACATAGGATTTCCTTCAGATAAAACTACATCCACTGGAGAAGTCCTGAATTTAAATGCTAAAGATGGAGATGAAGAGATTTACAATCCTGTTGGTTCTTATCGTAAAACTTTTACAGTGCCTGAGACCTGGACCGATAAAGAGGTGATTCTTCATTTTGGTTCCATTTCAGGTTATGCCCGGATTTTTGTGAATGGAAACGAAGTAGGAATGACCAAAGCTGCCAAGACCCCGGCCGAATTTGATATCACTTCAGCTTTGAGAAAAGGAGAAAATCTTCTGGCTGTTCAGGTATTTAGATGGCATGATGGCAGTTACCTGGAAGATCAGGATTTTTGGCGTTTAAGTGGGATTGAACGTGATGTTCACTTACAGGCAGTACCTAAAACCACGTTATGGGATTATTTCATAAAAAGTGGTCTTGCCAATAATTATAAGGATGGAAATCTTGTTGTAGGTGTCAAACTTCAAAAATTTGATAAGGGAGGGATAGTAAAGCCCCGGGTAAAATTCACTTTATTGGATGCCGGGGGAAGAGAAATTTATTCTGAGACAAAACAGGTTTCAAAGAACCAAAAGGTAGTTGAGTTTAAAAAAATAATTCCTTCCGTAGAGAAATGGAGCGCAGAGTACCCTCACCTGTATACTTATACTATCGCACTTTTAGATAAAAAGGGGGAAGAAGTGGTTGCGCTGGCTGGAAGAACGGGGTTTAGGGAAATCGAGATAAAAAATGCCCAATTGACGATCAATGGAGAGCCACTAACCCTAAAAGGTGTGAACCTGCATGAACACCATCCTGTGAAAGGACATGTTCCCGATCATGGAATAAATGAAAAGGATATCGAGCTGATGCAGAAAAACAATATCAATGCGATAAGAATGAGCCATTATCCTCATGACACCGGCATTTATGACCTTGCAGATAAATACGGAATGTATGTGGTAGACGAGGCAAACATCGAAACCCACGGCATGGGAGCTGAACACCAGGGAGGCTTTGACAAAACGGTTCATCCTGCCTTTCTGGAAGAGTGGGCACCTGCACACATGGATCGAATAAAAAGGATGGTAGAATTCAACAAAAATCACCCTTCAGTAATTATATGGTCATTAGGGAACGAGAGCGGGAACGGCCCGGTTTTTTTCGATGGGTACGACTGGATCAAAGAAAGAGACACCACAAGGCCGGTACAATTTGAACAGGCGGGGCAGGAGCGCAATACAGATATTGTGGCACCAATGTACCCGGGTCTGGATTATATGAGAAGCTATGCTGCAGATGAAAGTAAAACCAGGCCTTTCATTATGTGCGAGTATTCTCATGCAATGGGTAATAGCAGCGGAAACTTCCAGGAATACTGGGACATTATTGAGAGCAGCGATCACATGCAGGGCGGATTTATCTGGGACTGGGTAGACCAGGGACTGCAGGCTGAAACCCAAGATGGCCGAAAATTTTGGGCCTATGGAGGTGATCTTGGCGGCGGGCACCTTTACCATGATGGGAATTTTAATGCTAACGGACTGGTAAGTGCAGACCGTACACCGCATCCCGCCCTTCACGAGGTGAAAAAGGTGCATCAAAACATCAAATTTGAGAAGCAGGAAAATGCAATTCGGGTAAAGAATGATTTTAATTTCACTAACCTTAATGAGTTTGATTTTCAATGGGAGCTTTTAGGGGACGGGGAAGTGGTGAAAACCGGTATGTTTAATATAGAAGTAGCACCCAACGATTCGAGGGAGGTGATAATCGAACTGCCAGAGCTTGGGGAGAAAGAATATTTCTTAAACGTTTATGCTTATTCAAAAAATGCAAGGGCGTTGGTTCCTGCGGGCCATGAAGTTGCACGTGAACAATTCCGGTTAAGTAAGAAAGATTTCTTTGAGTCCGAAGATACTGCTTCAGGCCAACTACAAATCAACAGAGATGGTAATAAACTGGCATTTTCAACAGCTATGGTTGAAGGAGTGTTTAATACAGAAACCGGGAATTTTGAAATGTATAAACTGAAAGCTTTGAATAAAGAACCAGTTTCTCAATTTCCCGAACCATTTTTCTGGAGGGCACCTACAGATAATGACTATGGGAACAGGATGCCCGAAAGACTTAAAGCATGGAAAGAAGCAACTTATAATTCGGAAGTTACTAATGTAGAAGTGGGTAAAAAGACAAAAGCAGGTCAGCCAATAACTGTTACCTATCATTTGGCAGGGGTGGATGTTCCATTTTTAGTGAGTTACTCTATTAAAAACAACGGAAATATTCAGGTTACCGCAACTCTTAATTCTGAAAAAGAGCTTCCGGAAATTCCAAGGTTTGGAATGCACATGATCCTGGAGGGAAATTATGAGCATCTGGAATATTATGGCCGTGGTCCCTGGGAAAATTATTCCGATAGAAATACATCGGCTTTTTTAGGTATTTATAAGGATAAGGTGGCAAACCAATTCACATGGGAATACATAAGGCCGCAGGAAGCGGGGTACAAGACCGATGTTCGCTGGGTTTCCCTTAAGGATAATTCCGGCAGCGGAATTAGAATAATCGGAAGCCAGCCTCTGGGGTTTAGTGCGCTTAATATCTCCACAGAAGATCTCGATTCAGGGGAAAGAAAAACAGGAAGACATCCTGTAGATCTTGAGGTGCAGGATAAAGTGTTCCTTCATATAGATTACAAACAACGCGGTCTGGGCGGGGATAACAGCTGGGGAGCCTATCCTCATGAACCTTACCGGCTTGAAAATGACAATTACAAATACTCTTTTATAATTTCTCTGATCGAATAGTTTCTTTCTGAAAATTTTTTCAGCTGATGGGAGATCAGCAATATTTTTTCTTTCCCGAAGAGAGTTTTCCCTTCAAAAAGGCTGGAATTGACTTATAATTTTCGAACGAAAAGTATATTTTTTAATCTGATATGGTTTTAGGTTGATTTCTATAAGATCAATTCAGTAAAAAATGACATTTTAAAATAAAAACCCCCTAAAATTAAGGGGTGTAAATTCCTTATGTTGTAAAAACATCATTTTTTTAAATAAATATTAGGGGGTGTATCTCATTTTTACATACATTTAATCTCGGTTTTTAATTTTTGTTGCTGTTAAGAGAAGTAAGGGAACTGCTATTCAAAAGTAATTTTTGAAAGCTGAAAAGGGCTTTGAGGATCTAAACTGAACATTCATACCCGCCAAAAAGGCAAATTGAAAATGCCATTTTTGAAGGGTCATTCTGAAGAAAACTTCAGAATAAAAGGAAATTGTTTCCGAATAAAATATAGAAGATATGACCACAACTTTCGTAACCCAAAATGAGATGAGGCTGCTCTGGAAAACCTCCCTGGAAAGAATGATCGCCGACTGCAGGGCAAGTAAAAAGCTGCCCGGAGGTTTACTGGAGCTCATCAAACACAATTTGTTTGCAAAATACGCTGCTTATAACCCCCAGTTTGATGATATTGAAATTGGGGTGAACGAGTGTAAACACAGCACTACCTCTTATGCCGATATCAGGATTTACCAATTCCCCCTGGACGAACTTGAAGAGAGGTTAACTGCTTCTTTTAAAACCAAACGAGGAGATTTGGAGTTTTACGCAAGAGTTTTTAAAGGAAAAGAATTTAACGATAAGATATTGGTGCTTTAAGCACAAACGTGAAAAGATTGCGTAACTTCAGGACGGCTAACAGCATCACCTTTGAAGCTGTGGTAATTTTATCAACCAACAATTCTGAAGCACTATGAAAAAGGGATTTTTAATAGATATGGACGGCGTGATCTACGGAAATGACATCCTGATCCCGGGCGCCGATGTTTTCATCGAAAACCTTCAGGAAAGGGAGATCCCGTTCCTGTTTATGACCAATAACAGCCAGCGCACACCGCTGGATGCTGTGAACAAACTTTCAAAAATGGGCATATACATTAGTGAACAAAATGTATATACCAGTGCCATGGCAACGGCTTCCTTCCTTTCATTCATGAAACCCAACGGCAGTGCATATGTGTTGGGAGAAGGAGGCTTGATCACCAGTCTTGCGCGAGAAGGCTATAATCTTGTAAATCAACGCCCCGATTTTGTGGTGGTGGGTGAGGGCCGCAATTTTACGCTTGAAATGGTCAATGCCGCGGTAGATATGATTCTTTCAGGCTCACGGCTTATAGCCACCAACCTTGACCCTTCCCCTAAAAAGACAGGCTGGACCAACCTGGGAATTCGTGCCGTAGTGGCCATGATTGAAGAAGCCACCGGGAAAAAGGCATTTTCGGTAGGTAAACCCAGCCCTGTGATGATGCGTTCGGCCAGGAAATACCTGGGGCTTGAAGCTAAAGAGACGGTCATCATTGGCGATACTATGGATACAGATATTCTTGGCGGGATACAACTGGGGTATACTACTATCCTCACCCTATCAGGGATTTCTTCCAGGGAAAGCCTCAACGACTACGCTTTTAAACCCGATATTATTGTAGATTCAGTAAAAGACCTTGATCTTGAGGAGGTTTTTAATTTCCACAATAAAGCTTTCGCTTAGTTATTTAAAATCATTGTTCTCCGGGGAAAGATAAGATCGCTTCTCTGCCAGAACGAGGAACCCAGAGCCAGGACTTTATCCAACCAACTGATGGATAAAGGTATTTTTACTCTATTTTAAAAATAGAGTTCCTATATGTTCAGAACCTGAAAACATCCTTTTATAGCTTTAATCGGGCTGAATATTTGTGATTTCATGGGCTTAGTTCCGGATTGATTTCTTTAATCGGACAATACTATAAACCTAAAAAAGCAGCTTTTTGAGCTGCTTTTTTAGGTTTATAGGAATAAATTTTATGCTGCGGGCAAATCTCCGGGGCCTTTGGTGGGAAGCTCACTTGCTCCCATGAGGTATTGGTCTACACTTCTGGCGGCCTCCCGGCCTTCAGAAATTGCCCATACAATGAGCGATTGCCCCCGGCGCATATCCCCGGCTGTGAAAATATTTGGCTTGTTGGTCTGGTAGTTGTTGTCTCCTTTTATGTTGGTTCTTTCGTCTACCTCCAAACCGAGCTTTTCACCCAGTGTTTTTTCGGGGCCGGTAAAGCCCAGGGCGAGCAGGGCAAGGTCACAGGGCCATTCTTTTTCGCTTCCGGGGATTTCCCTGAGTTGAGGCCTTCCATTCTCTGTGTCTACCCATTCCACTTCTACAGTTTTTAAAGCTTTGAGGTTTCCATTGCTGTCTTTTATAAATTCCCTGGTTGAAATGCACCAGTTCCTTTCCACCCCTTCTTCGTGAGAGGAAGTAGTCTTTAAAGTAAAAGGCCAGTAGGGCCACGGGCTGGCATCGGTACGGCTGTTTGAAGGCATGGGCATGATCTCAAAATTTGTCACAGATTTTGCTCCGTGCCTGTTTGAAGTTCCAACACAATCTGAACCTGTGTCTCCCCCTCCAATTACGATCACATGTTTATCGCGGGCATTAAGGGCTTCGGTGGGTTCTGCCTGCCCGTCTACTACCTTGTTGTTGTGCTTAAGGAAATCCATGGCCTGTACCACACCGGGGGCTTCGGCTCCTGCAATGGGTAAATTTCTGCGTTGGGTGGCCCCGCCGCAAAGCACAACAGCATCAAATTCGTTGAGGTTTTCTATGTCATAGTTCACCCCAATGTTGGTTTCTGTTTTGAAAATAATGCCCTCTTCTTCCAGGATCTTCAGCCTGCGGTCTATTACCCATTTTTCCATCTTAAAATCGGGGATTCCGTACCGTAATAGCCCGCCAACTTTTTTATCCCTTTCAAAAACGGTTACGAGATGTCCTGCCCTGTTAAGTTGTTGCGCAGCTGCAAGGCCTGCGGGACCAGAGCCTATTACGGCTACCGTCTTTCCCGTGCGTTTTTGGGGAGGTGCAGGCTGTATCCATCCTTCTTTAAAAGCGCGTTCGGGAATATATTTTTCCATGAGCTCTATGGCTACGGGGGGTTTGATAATCCCCAAAACACAAGCCGATTCACACGGCGCCGGGCAAAGCCTGCCGGTAAATTCAGGGAAATTGTTGGTGGAATGTAAAATTTCTGAAGCCCGTTTCCAGTCGTTGCGGTATACTGCGCTGTTGAAGTCGGGGATAAGGTTGCCCACGGGGCAGCCGCTGTGACAAAATGGAATTCCGCAGTCCATACAACGCGCTCCCTGTTCCCTAAGCTCATCGTTGGTCATTTCCTGTGTGAACTCTTTGTAGTTCTTCACGCGGTCTTGAACGGCAATGGTTTTTTCTTCTTTTCGGTTGTATTCTAAAAATCCTTTTAACTTACTCATTTCAGGCTGTTTTTAATTCCATCTGGGCGTTTCTCATTTTTTCCTCTTCCAAAAGCTTTAGTGCTTTTTTATACTCTACCGGCATAACTTTTATAAAGCCTGCAGCAGCAGTTTCCCAGGTATTTAGTATTTCTTTTGCGACCTCACTTTCAGTATAATTGTAGTGATTTTGAACAAGCGTCTTTAATTCCTGCAGGTCATTTTCTGAAGGTTTTTCAAGGTCGATCATTTCCATATTGAAGTTGTGGCTGTCAACCTTGTTTTCCGGATCGTAGATATAGGCTACCCCGCCGCTCATCCCGGCAGCAAAGTTCCTTCCTATGTTGCCCAGTATAACCGCCACGCCGCCGGTCATATATTCGCAGCCATGATCGCCAATTCCTTCAATCACGGCCCTGGCACCCGAATTGCGAACGCAGAAGCGTTCCCCGCCAATTCCGTTGATGTAAGCCTCGCCGTTTGTGGCGCCATAAAGTGCAACATTTCCAATAATGACATTTTCATTAGATTTAAAGCTGGCCCTGGAAGGTTTTTTTACTGAAAGCGTGGCACCACTAAGGCCTTTTCCGAAGTAATCGTTAGTGTTGCCTTCTACGTTAAGGGTGAGGCCTTTGGTGGCAAATGCCCCAAAACTCTGCCCCGCAGCTCCTGTAAAATTAAGGCTGAGGGTGTTTTTGGGTAATCCTTTTGCACCGTGAATCTTGGAGATCTCATTGCTGATAATGGCTCCCGTGGTTCTGTTGATGTTCGTGATGGGAAAATGGAGCCTCATTTTTTCTTTCCGGTAAATAGCCGGATGCGCCTGTCTTAAGATCTCGAAGTCGAGCACATCGTCAAGGCGGTGGTCCTGTTTCTTGCAGTTGTATAAACACATGCTTTCATCAACAGCAGGTTTGTACAGGATGTTTGAAAGGTCAATTCCCTGGGCTTTATAGTGCTCTATGGCCTTGTTCATGTCTAGCTTCTGGCTTTGGCCTACCATCTCGTTTATGGTCCTAAAACCAAGATCGGCCATGATTTGGCGTAGCTCCTGTGCCACAAAATACATGAAGTTGATCACGTGTTCGGGGGTGCCTTTAAAGTTCTTTCTGAGTTCCGGGTCCTGGGTTGCGATCCCAACGGGGCAGGTATTAAGGTGGCAGGCGCGCATCATGATGCAACCCGAGGCTACGAGCGGGGCTGTTGAAAACCCGAATTCTTCGGCGCCCAATAGACAGGCTATGGCTACATCTCTGCCGGTTTTAAGCTGGCCGTCACACTCCACCACTATCCGGCTTCGCAGGTCGTTGAGCAGCAGGGTTTGCTGCACCTCGGCAATACCCAGTTCCCAGGGCAGGCCGGCATGTCTCAGCGAGGTGAGTGGCGCCGCCCCTGTGCCGCCGTCATATCCAGAAATTAGCACTACATCGGCTTTGGCTTTTGCTACCCCGGCAGCAATGGTGCCTACGCCCACTTTTGAGACCAGCTTCACATTGATGCGGGCTTCCCGGTTTGCATTTTTGAGGTCAAAGATGAGCTGGGCCAAATCTTCAATAGAATAAATATCGTGGTGAGGCGGAGGCGAAATAAGGCCCACGTAAGGCGTGGAATTCCGGGTTTTTGCGATCTCCGGATTTACCTTTGGGCCCGGTAAGTGTCCGCCTTCACCGGGTTTTGCGCCCTGCGCCATCTTGATCTGGATTTCCTGCGCGTTGGTGAGGTAATTGATGGAAACTCCAAACCTTCCTGAAGCTACCTGCTTTATAGCCGAATTTCTCCAGTCTCCATCGGGGCTCTTGTGAAACCTGTTCTCATCTTCGCCTCCCTCGCCCGAATTGCTTTTACCTTTCATCCGGTTCATGGCAATAGATATATTCTCATGGGCTTCTTTGCTTATAGAACCAAAAGACATTGCGCCGGTTTTAAACCTTTTTACGATCTCTGTCCAGGGTTCTACTTCTTCAATGGGTACAGGGTTAAGGTCTTTGAACCTGAACATTCCGCGGATGGTCATGAGGTTTTTAGTTTGCTCATTCACCATTTTTGAATATTCCTCGTAGCTTTTCGGATTATTCTGCTTTACTGCCTGTTGAAGTTTTGCAACAGTGGCCGGGTTGAACATGTGTCTTTCCCCATTTCTTCGCCACCGGTAATCGCCGCCTATTTCCAGATCCATTGCTGAAGGAACAGCCTTCAGATTAAAAGCCTTTCTATATCGCTTCTGAATTTCTTTTTCCACTTCGTACAAACCTATTCCCTCAATGCGGGTAGGGGTGTTGCAGAAGTATTTGTTGACAAACTTTTTATTGAGCCCCAATATCTCGAAGATCTGGGCGCCACGATAAGAATGCAGGGTAGAGATGCCAATCTTGTTCATGATCTTAACGATGCCCTTGCCCACGGCGGTATTAAAATTCTGAACGGCAAGTTCGGGGTCTTTTACTTCCAGTTCATCCTTTTCTACCAGGTCATAAATAATCTCGTTGACCATAAACGGGTTGATCGCGCTGGCACCATAGCCAAACAACAGGGCAAAATGATGGGGTTCCCGGGGTTCGGCCGATTCGATGACGATCTCAAAAGAGGATCTTTTGTTGTGCCTTTTCACGCTGTGATGCACATAAGAACAGGCCAGTAACGACGGGATGGGAGCTAAGGCAGCATCTGTATTTCTGTCAGATAGTATAATGATATTGCAGCCATTATCAACTGCTGCTGTGATCTCTGTGATCATTTCATCAAGTCGCTCTTCCATGCCGTTGAGGCCCTTGTCGGCTTCATAAAGCATGGGGATAGACGCGGCCTTAAATCCGGGGGTGTCAATGTATTTGATCTTGTCGAGGTCTTCATTGGAGATCACCGGATTCTGGATGCGGAGTTTTTTAGCATGCTGGGGGATTATCTCGAATAAGTTCCTGTCCTCACCCAGAGAAAGGCTGATGTCTGTCACGATCTCTTCCCTGATCCCGTCCAGCGGCGGATTGGTCACCTGGGCAAATAGCTGTTTAAAGTAATTGAACAGCAGCTGGGGCTTGTCTGAAAGTACCGCCAGCGGTGTGTCTGAGCCCATAGAGCCAATGGCCTCTTTTGAGGTATTTGCCATGGGGGCAATGATGCTGTTAATATCTTCAAGAGTGTATCCAAAAAGCTTTTGCCTGGTCTTAAATTCGGTTTTTTCTACAGGAGTTTTATTTCCGGTGTAGGGAACATTTGATAAGGGCAGTAAATTTTCTTCCAGCCACTTTTTATACGGCCTTTCGGCTACGATCTTGCTTTTTACTTCTTCATCTTCAATGATCCTGCCTTCATTCATATCTACCAGGAACATTCTTCCCGGCTCAAGCCGGCCATGCCTTTCCACATTTTCGGGGGCTATTTCTATCACCCCGGTTTCTGAAGCCATCACCACATAACCATCTTTGGTCACGGTGTAACGTGAGGGCCGCAACCCATTCCTGTCCAGCAGGGCCCCAATATAATTTCCATCGGTAAATGGAATGGAAGCAGGGCCGTCCCAGGGTTCCATAATGCACGAATTGTACTCGTAAAATGCCTTTTTATCGGCGCTCATTACCGGGTTCTTCTCCCAGGCTTCAGGCACCATCATCATAATGGCTTCGGGAAGAGAGCGGCCGGTGTGTAACAGCAACTCCAGCACAGTATCCATAGAGGCAGAATCAGATTTTCCTTCCGCAGTAACAGGAAGGATCTCCTTTACATACTCGCCTAAAAGATCACTTTTAAAGAGCTCTTCCCGGTCTTTCATCCGGCTTAGGTTTCCGCGCAGGGTATTGATCTCCCCGTTGTGGCACATGTACCTGAAAGGTTGTGCAAGTTCCCAGCTGGGAAAGGTGTTGGTGGAAAAACGCTGGTGCACGAGAGCCAGTTTTGTCACCAGCTCGGGGTCATTTAAATCGGTATAATAAATATTGATGTCTTCGGGCATAAGCAGCCCTTTGTAAATAATCGTGGTGGTAGAAAGGCTGGGCACATAGAAATGGAAAGAATCTGAAAGCGAAGATTCTTCTACTTTGTGCTCGGCTATCTTTCGGGCGGTGAAAAGGCGGGCGTTGAACTCTCTTTCTGAAATATCCCCGGCCTTCCCGATAAATATTTGCTGCACATTGGGCTCGCTAAGCGCAGCAACACTTCCAAGGCAGGATTTGTCTACCGGAACTTCCCGCCAGCCCAGAATTTGTAATTGCTGCCGGTTAATCTCTTTTTCAAAGATTTCCTGCACGATCTTTCGCTGGTTTGCAGCCGGTGGTAAAAAAACCATTCCCACGGCATATTCCTTTGGCTCCGGAATTTCAAAATCACACACTTTTTTGAAGTAAGCATGCGGAATTTCAATTAAAATTCCCGCGCCGTCTCCCGTTCTTCCATCTGCGCTAACGGCACCGCGATGTTCCAGCCGCACCAGGATGTCTAGGGCTTTGTGGATTATATCATTGGTCCTTTTGCCTTCAAGGTTACAAATAAAACCTGCGCCACAATTGTCGTGTTCAAATTCGGGGGAGTAGAGTCCCTGTTGCTTCATTCTCATATAAATCTCCTTGGAAAAATTACTGAATATTCAGCAAAATAGCCATTTCTGTAATTATAGCATAACAAAAATTCAGTTTTAATACATTAAATATTGACTTATGAAAATAATACGTTTAAAATGATAAATTGAGAATAAGAAGCTTTTATATTGAGAATCATGCAATTCAAAAAAAAATCGGGGAATTTTTCTGCGGAAGCTTTACATGTAAAGCTGAAGTAAATGTCGTTAAACCGGAAGTAAAATCAATAATAATGCAGGTTTAAAGGGGATTCAAAAATGGCATTTTTGACAGGTGATTTCTCCGGAAAAGCGAATCTGACAAATGTCATGGTTTTATGCCCCTGTTTTTCCGACTTTCCATCTTCCCCGGCAATCCAGTGTTCTAATGGAATATAAAATCTACATAGCAGGAGGGATTTTGACAATTCTGGTGGCGGCCCTGTACTGGATCTTCATCAACAGGAACAGTAAATAGCCTGTAGATGCCGGCTTTTAGTTGCTCAAAGCAAAAACTGCCGGTTTAATTGAGGGAGCTGGGCAAAAAGCCGTAGTATTTTTTAAAAGCCACCGTAAAGTGCTGCGGATTCTTATACCCAACTTCATAAGAAGCTTCAGAAACCGATAATTTTTCGTGCGTAATGAGATCTTTGGCCTTTTCCATGCGCAACCCGGTGATGTATTTAAAGATAGTGGTAGAATGCACTTTTTTGAAACACTGCTTAAGTTTTGAAGTGTTGAGGCCGGCAATGGGTGCGAGCTCGGTAATGGTGAGATTTTTGCTGAAGTTCTTCCTGATGTGCTCCTCCACTCTTACAATACCTGCATACTCCTTTTTGGGAATGGGGTGCTCCTCCAAAATGGCATTTTTGGGGTCGTTGTCTACCAGGAAATTCAGCAAGAGGGCAGTAATTCGGGCTTCCAGGTAGATCTTTTTGATGTGGCCGCAATAACGGCAACTCATAATTTCCTTGATGTGCTGCTGTAATTCTGTGGGAATATACCTGCTTTCTTCCCATAACAGGAATGGGCGGTTCTTCTTTATTCCCTTCTTTAATGACGATAGGCCTTTATAATCTGGCCCCATGATCTTCCGAAGCAATTCTTCAGTAAAAAGCACTTCCAGGGTTTTTCTTGAAGAAGATGCAAACCTTAAACAGCCTTCGGGTTTTGGCAGATAAAAAATATTGAAATGCCCTGAGGGTATAGAAATTACCGGGGCCAAAGGATCTGTAGGGATATAATTGTAGTCGCCCTCCAGTTCAAAATGCAGCTTGAATAAAGGTGAATTTCCCGAAAAATTTATTGAATAGCCCGCCGGGGATTTAAGTTCCTGCGTGATAATACAAAAGTGATCCAGGTGCAGCTCCTGCAGGCTTCCCTTTACAACTTCCTTGTCAATAATAAAGATTTCCTCGCTAAAGGCATCGGCACAAAAATCTTTGCTGAAAGTTCTAACTACAGCATTATCTTCAAAAAAAGAACTTTCTAACCTGAATTTCATGTGCAAAATCGCCTGACTTCCTTTTAAATAACATCACTAAAGGGCGGGGTTGGGCACATTATTCTTTTCACGTAAGTAAAAATTCCTTTTGCGTTACCAAACGGCAAGCCTCTCCCTTTACTTTTGCCAAAGGTAATTATTTTTATTAAATCTAAATAAGGTCAGTTTTTGAAATCTGCATCTACATATTTTTTACTCATTTGCTGCTGTTTGTTTTCCACGGCAGTAATAGGCCAGGCAGCTAAGAATTCCGCGGAGAAGTTAGCCCGGGAAGTGGGGGCTGCATATACTGTTTCGGGTTATGTTAAAGACCACAACGGGTATTCTTCGGCCAGTGTTGAGGTTGTCTTCTCAAATGCTTCGGAAGAATTCAGGGCCACATCAAATTATTCAGGTTATTATGAGATTTCAGGGGTGCCTTCAGGATCATATATAATTGAACTTCGGAAGGATAACCACGTTGAATATGGTGAAGTGATCATTAATGGGGAAGACGTGGTGCAGAATTTCCAGATCAAAAATACTGATGATTACGAACTCGGGGAAGTGCTTCTTAACGTAGAATCTGTAAAATCTGAAATTGAAAAAAAAGGTTTTGCGGTAAATGTCATAGAAACAGAAGAAGCTGCGGTAAGAAATATCCAGACCAACGAACTCCTGAACAGGAGCGTGGGGGTGAAAATAAGGCAGGGTGGCGGTTTGGGGTCTTCGGTAGATTATAACCTCAACGGGATGTCGGGAAATTCTATCCAGATCTTCATTGACGGAATCCCGCTTTCGTCTTACGGTTCTTCCTTTGACCTTAGCAGCATTAGCCCCAGCATGATAGAGCGTATTGATGTCTATAAAGGGGTGGTTCCTGCCGAACTGGCCTTTGATGCCCTGGGAGGTGCCATAAATGTCATTTTAAGAGATGATTTTAGAACCCAGATCAATGCTTCGGTTTCTTATGGTTCTTTCAATACCCTCCAGAGCAACTTCAATGCAGTGTACCAGGCAGAGAACTCAGGGTTTTTCGTGAAAGCTTCTGGTTTTTACAACCATTCAGACAATGATTATGAGGTTTGGGGAAGAAATGTCTACAACATTCAGCCTAATGGGAGATATGAATATGTAAGGGTGAAGAGGTTCAATGATGAATACTCTTCCCGTGGCGGAATACTCGAAGCGGGTTTCAAAAATGTCAAATTTGCAGATCATTTTTCCGTAGGGTACACAGCTTCAGATTCTTACAACGAAATTCAGCATGGCGCATACATGACCATCCCATACAAAGGAAGGTTTATGGAAGCCGAAGCCGGGATTGTAAATCTAACTTATGAAAAATCTGACCTCTTTATTAAAGGGCTTGATCTTAATTTTCACGGATTATATAACGAGCGCAAAAGAACCATAAACGATACTGTAACCTGGGTCTACAACTGGTCGGGTGAACTTAGCCGCGACCGAAAGGGAGATCCTATTCCGTCGCAGCAGGGAGCACAGCAGGGTGCACCTACCATTGCAAATATTTACAGGGATATTTACTCTTTTAGGGCCGGTCTTAGCTATTCCTTCAACAAGAACCACAAAATTGGTTTGCACCATGTACTTTACAATATCTCCAGGGAACAGAATGATGAATTGTGGAACGGGATAAGAAAGAATTTCGTTGAAACCCGTGAACTGGAGAAGAATATTTCCTCATTTTCTTATGAATCGAGATGGTTCAATGATAATTTGAAGGCCAATGTCTTCGCAAAGTATTACCAGCAGAAGACGAATAAAATGGACCCGGGGGTTGCAACCATTAACGGGGAAGAGGTACGGGTAGAAGAATACTTCAGCAGTAATTTTGACTACACGGGATACGGGATGGCGCTTTCTTACCTGGTAAATTCGGGCATTGCCATCTTAGGTTCCGCAGAAAAAGCCATCCGCCTTCCTACCGATAACGAGATCTTTGGGGATGTGGGAGATAATGTTGCTGAAAACTCAGGACTTGAACCCGAACAAAGCAATAATTATAATCTCGGATTCAAGCTCGGCCCCTACAAAATTGCTGATCACAGCGTCTCTCTCTACGCTTCCGGATTTTTAAGAGACACCCGTGGTATGATTGTAAGGGAGCCTCAAATGACATTGAATGATGCACAACAAACTGCTCCTTTTGTAAACATGAAAGGAACGGAGTCTAAAGGCTTTGATGCAGAACTGAATTATGTTTTTAAGGATAACCTCAACCTGCTGGTCAATTTGTCAAAGTTCAACACCCGGGTGAGTACAAAGTATGACTCAAACGGCAATGTCTTGTTTAACTACAACGCACAAATACCCAGTGAACCCTTCTTTACCGCCAATGCTTCTGCCCGGTATTCTTTCAAAAATGTGTTTCAAGAAGCATCTTTACTGAACATCTATTACAATTATGCTTTTGTTGATTCCTTTTACAACGTATGGGTGGTGAATAAAAGAAGCGGACTTGAAAATTCGATGGTCCCCGAACAACATATCCAGGATATTGGCCTTAGCTATGTTTTTCCAAACCGAAACCTCATTGTGAGCTTTGATGCCAACAATATTTTCAACAAACAGGCTTTTGACAATTTTGCGGTGCAAAAGCCGGGAAGGGCTTTTTATTTAAAACTCAATTATTCAATCAATAACTTATAAATTATTAAACATGAAAAATAAATTTTCAAGACTCTTTGGTTATGCCGCTGTAGTTGGACTACTCAACCTGTCTACGGCATGTAGCAGCGATGAAGATGCCGTTTCTCCAACGCCAGAGCCTAATCCTGAAGAAAGCAGATGGCTTACCATTGCAGGAGCAGTAATGGATGAAACCCCGGGTAACGGTAACGGGGGCACCGTACTTTATTCTATCTCCCAGGAAAATGCCGAAGATCCCAACTACGCCGTTAACGTTTTTGACAAGGGGTTCCAGGTGAGATCTCAAAGAACGGCGAGATTACAATCTTCGGTAGATGGTTCAACCATGTTCAACATTGCTTACGGGGGTGACAATGGAGGGGAATTCTCAAAATATATCGTCAATGGAGGTGATAATTTTGAACCAACAGGAGGTCTTGTGAATATATCACAGTACGCAGGAACTTCTCCAAGATGGGTAAAACTTTTTGACGGGGACAAAACCGGGGTGGCCGTTAGTGTGACCAGCCCTATGGTAAATGATGGGGATACTTACGAGTACACAAGAGGTACAGCCACTATTGTTACTCTTGACATGGAAAATTCTGAGATTTCGAACAATATTTCATTTGAAATTCCGCTTACCGAAGAAGAAGAGGCAGCAGGGCACCATATTTTCAGGCTAGATACACCAGTTCTCAACGCTGCAGGAGATAAACTGATTATAGGAACCTGGATGGGAAAAACAGATCCTGCTACAGGAGAACGCGATGCCAATGCTTATGAAAGGCTGGGGTCAAAATCTGTGGTGGTAGATTATCCCTCTCTTGAAAATCCAAAAGTGATCAATTCTACGGTTGGATTTGGCGACACCAGCGGTTACCGCAGCTTTAACAGCTTTTTGGCCGAAGATGGCAGCATTTACCAGGCTACCCAAAGAGATCCGGGGGGTTCTCATATTCTAAAGATCAATGCCAGTAATGAATATGACAACAGCTATGACTTTAGCCTTGATGAAGCCCTTAACGTTACAGGTTCATACATCCAGAGCTGGAGATATGTGAAAAATGGTATTGCTTATGTAATGTACACCCACGATGATGCAGCATATACAAGTTTTAGTGACCGCACCCAGCAAAGCTTCCTTGCAAGGGTAGATCTTAATGCCAAAACTGCACAAAAAGTAGACCTGCCTTATGAGCCAGATATGTACTTCTTCCAGTACCAGGGTTTCGTGGTAGATGGGGATAAAGTCTATGTTACCGTTTCCCCGGTTGGGAAAGACGGGAATATCTATGTTCTTAACAGTGTAACAGGTGAAGTGACCAAAGGGGCGCAACTGCTTAACGAACCCGGAAACCATTTCATCGGAGTGTTTTAATTTTGAATTAGCTTATCATATCTTACTCCACAGTTCCGGCTACAGCTTTTTGTTGTATGCCGGAACTTTAAATTTCTTTCAATGAAGAATAAAAAGAAAAAATACGGCATTAGAAAGTTCCTCA